>Ga0209208_10000354_pt1 | contig 57391 bp, 57 predicted proteins | sample S1TSphfallax_3_FD_187694 | JGI IMG/M metagenome (GOLD analysis project Ga0209208, IMG submission 187694) | Host-associated microbial communities from peat moss isolated from Minnesota, USA - S1T2_Fd - Sphagnum fallax MG (SPAdes) (version 2) | ecosystem: Host-associated > Plants > Peat moss >... | reverse complement strand
CCGCCCCCTCCACTTTAGTGGTGTTTGTGTTGTTTGGTTTGGTTGTTTGTCTTTCACATCCTCTTGTGTTGCGTCTGTGCCGCCCTTTGCACTATTGTGGTCCCTTCACATTGCTTTGTTGCACAAGGAAGAGCGAACGCACAATGTTCAATAGCTAACAACCAATAGCCAACAACACCAATAACATAACAACTATTAGTAAAATCCAATAACTAGAATTACCTACAATACTAGCAACAACCTTCCAATGATGGTTAATGAGGATGTTTTAAGACCTTTAAGACATAATCAATCTTTTCATAATCCTTAAGATCTAGAACTTTTGTTTTCATCTTTTCCTGCAATTGGTCTTCCATGTGGGACTCAAGCTTCATCATCCACATGTGTTAGCATGAACACTCCTCCCTCTAGTAAGCAAGCATTTTGATTAGTAAAGGCATTGTTAATATTGCACAAGCAAACCAAGTTTTGGGTTGGTTTTGATCAAAGGTCATCTCCTTGGGCTTTCTTTGTTGTCAACAATGGTGATGAACTAAATTGTAATGTTGTGCAACAAATGAGATGTAGTTTTTGTTACCTTCATGAGATTCCCCAATCCCATTTTGACAAGAAGACAATTTATGAAAGAAAAGGATTTGTGCATACAACAAAAGTTTTGGGATTGGCACCCTGTGACATGTGGAGGCAAAGCATCAAGAGCTCCTTAAAGCATATATTGTTGACATTGCCCATCATGAAGGGATTTCATATCCACAAATTACTAGTGCAAAGGAGGTTTGACCTATAGAAAAAATCCAAAAGTGGCCCCAAGTCAAATTTCATCATATTGGCAATCCCATTCTTTACAAGAAACATGAGGAGCGTCAAAAAGTTTGTTTACAAGATCTAGTCCTTCTTATAGCCAAGTGATTTTTTCCCTTAAGCACTTGTGAAAACCTTTGGAGGAATATGTGACATCATTCCTTGATGCCACATCAACTACAATAACAACATTTGACTTATGGATAAATAAAGGGGGACGTGACACTTTTGCCCTTGTCATCAATCTCCTTACACCACAATGGGAACATTGTCATGGATGTGTGGGTTTTTTGAGGTTGATGACACAACAGGGGTTGGATTAACAAGACAAATGAAGGCTTTACTTGAGAAGTTCAAGCTTACTTCCAATATTTTTTGTTTTGTTAAAGATGAAGGCACAAACCTAGGGACAATGGCTGCAACCTTAAGATTTGTGGTCACATGTGAGGCACTAAAGCTAGATGTGCCTTTTGATGGGTCTTATTTTGGGCATGCAATGAGTAAGGTTGCCCAATATGCAACAATTGATGAAAAGGTTGCAACAAACCTAGCACCAATGAATATTAAATCAACACAGCATCATTACAAGGTTGCATTACTTGGCCCAAAAAATCAAGTAAACCCTAAATGTAAAAGTTGATAGAGTTGATGTTGTGTTGATCTTTGTTCAATTTTTGGAAGTTTTTCATGCTCAAACTAACACATGGCTTTGGGTTGTTCATTGTGCATTTTACAGAAAAGCTCTAAGGAATGAAAGTGTGCATGCTTGAATTGTGGCTTACCTGAGCAAAAGCTAACAACACTAGTGAAGACTCACTTTGCATCAAAAGTATCAATGTTTCAATAATGCTTGATGTATCGACAAGCAATTGTTATGTGTTATAGTTGTCAAATTGAAACATTGGCAAACAAGATTCCTTCTGCAATGACATGGGTGACTGTAGAAGCAATTTGTGAAGCACTATTTCCAATTGTAACATGTGTGGTAAACCAACGTTGTGGATATTGGTTGCTTTCTAATGCACTTGCTAGCACAATTAGATTGTATGTGAGATTGGAGAAGGAGAGATCGGACATGCAATCCAAGGTCAATCTTGCCACATATTTGGACATGCAAATGAAGGTGAAACAACTTGGGTAGCTAACATGACAAAGCAAGTGACACATGTCTTGCACCCTTTTTTGGGTTTCATGAATTCTTATAGTGCATCAAAGGCACACAACATGTTGGCTCTCATGCTAGATCTTCGTTTTAAGGATCTTAGCTTGGTAGGGGATTATGTTGATCATACATCAACAATTGAAATTGCTTGTGCTTATGATATGCACTTTCTCCTTCCAACCCTTCAAAAGTTGTATCAAAAGATGCATGGACGATTGGTGACTTCAAATGTTTAGCAAGAGACTATACACAATAGTAGTGTTGTATTTGGAGCTGGGGCATCAAAGATGTAGACAAGCCTTGAACAAGTAAGTTTCTTGTTTCCTTCTTGTGTTTATGTGACATGTGCTTTCTTTTTTTTTTAATCTACATATAGAATGTAGGCCATTAACATTTTTCCATACCTTACACATGAATTCAGGTTCGTTGAAAGTTTAATTGTTTCGAACCCTTGATGTGCCCTTGAAGGAAGCCGAATCACCTCTTTAGTGGTGAGGAAAGCATGAAGGGAAATTCCCAACGGTTGCCTTTCTTGCAAGAGCAATATTGGGATACCTAGTAGTCATATAGGGATAGTGTGTTTTTTCTATTGCAGGGATCCTCACATCCCTTCGTCGATGTCACCTTGGTGCAAAGAACCTAGATTTGTTAATTTTGCTTATTAAAAATTGGCCGGATGACCCATATGTGAGATTAGAAGATATGGGAAAGTTTGAGGAGCTAGAAGAGGGACTTCTAGATGTTCTTGCTTTGAATTTTCTGAGGCAATCGAGTGCCACATAAAGGAGTGCTACGAAGATTGGGAGACCTTTGCTTGATTCATGGATTTTGGACTTTGTACATTCATTTGTACACACTACACATCATGGAGTTTTCAGTATCCCATTTCTTTTTTTTTGCCCATGCAAGCATTTTTTTACACAATGTGTATGTTTAAAACCATATACATGGCAAACACTGGTTTGGACCAGTGTTGGCACAATAATCAACCGGTTATATCATCATCTACGTTTGTACCGTTCCTCATGGTTATCAAAACAGTTTTAAAATTTAGATGCATCGATAATGAATTTCATTACTAAAGTAATAGTCTCAATTATCAATTTGCTCAGTTATTTTTGGGTAAAAACCATCAGTTATGCATAAGGTCCAGTTTTCAAATATCTGATTGAGAACCATAAGTTATACTGTTATGGAATTTATCTATTCTTAAATTTATTAAAAAATCCTGTTTCTCCATTTTCTACAGTAAATATGTATATTGTTTTAGGATTGATAACCTACTTGGATGATAACTGGGTCATCCACGTGGGTTATTAAAATTGAAGATTCAATATTGACTATTAGGTTATTGATATCCGACCCCTGCTGGTTCTGCTGGTCAAAACTCAGTAACTGGCCAACTCTGGTTTGGGACCTGAAAATATGCATAAGGATATAAGCTCTCCTACAGGGCTAAGAAAGAAATGTGATTGGCTGTGATTGACTGGTAACAATGATTGGCTTATGTGGTGTGACATCTAATTGATTCTTCTCTTCATACCCTTCAATATTTACACACTATTTTCCACTCCTCTTTCTTGTGTGGCCATCCCTGGTGTAGTGCAAACCAAAGAAACATCGAAGTCTTTATTGATTTGCAAATGTTCCACACCCCGTGCATTAGCATGAAGGTTTAAGTCCTTTCTCTCAGATAGATCCTCAGGATTCGATATCCTACAGCATCTCCAGTGCTGCTCAGTATGTGACCCCGCAAAAAAAATTCCCACATCCATGATCCAAGTCCATTACCTCTTTTCCAACCCCACCCATAAAACTAAAACTGGTACTGCAAATAGATGAGAAACTACTAAATAGCAAACCCACCTGGACCAATCAAACTATCTAGCCAATAAGCAGCAAGTGTGAACCTTTTATGTGCATTTTACCAGCCTGTGCATGGTGTGCAAAAATGCTGGGTCAAAACCATTTTAGCTTGACCCAGATCAGCATGTTTTGAGTTTTCTTCACCCAATTTTTATTTCCAAGGTCACATACTGAGCACCAGTGGAGTTGCTCTAACAGAGATATAATTCCCTCAGCTCTTTGTAGGAAGCTTTCTGTACATCTGTTCCTACACAAGTTGACTCTCATGAGTGGGCAAGAGGAGGGAGAAAGCTAATACATACACTAGGCAGCTCTAGTACAAGATACAACTTACACACACAATCACTCACAATGCATCATTCTGCGCAGGAGTCGCACTGCAAAAGGTCAGAACCTTTCAGTTTTTTTCAGCTTTGTGTCAGTGGAGCTGGCTCCATCCACTTGGGTTCAAAGATAACAACTTGATTGTACACTCTGCTGCTGCTCCACCCACTTGGAGTTCAAAGATGAGAAGCTGAATGTACACACTGCTGCTCCACCCACTTGGAGTTCAAAGATGAGTACCTGAATGTACACTCTGCTTCTCGTCAAAACCAGAATCTTGCTTGCTGTAAGTATATGTCTCTTGACCCCTCATCATCACGAATGCAGGCAGCTTTTTCACAAATGCATGCTCCAGCATTTAATGGAATTCCATTTCTCTGCAACAATGATGACCTAGAGCAAACTGGTCAAACCACCACCATTCATTGCTTGAATACAGGAAACACTCAAGGAGTCTCCTGCTGCTTTGGGAACCTGACCAGTAGTCATGGCATTACTTGTAGGTTTCCAACAAGCTTGAAAAGTTTGCAGCCCACAAGCACAAATGTAACAACAGAGCCTACTGGTGACAACAAAAAAATTTGTGAACCAACTTAGTCAAAATAGGTAACATGGCAGCTGCTGCAAAGCAGCATAGAATGTCAGCTTTGCAATCAAGACAATAAATTGCTCACTGCAAACTCCCAATAAAAGCCATACATTTGACTGGCAATTTGAAAAATGAGAAATGACAAGCTACAAAATACAACAAGGACTACAATTTAATCCTCAACTTTCCAGAGAGAATGGTAGAAAAGAAACTAGCTTGGCAAGCAATTTACTTGCTGAATTTGGTTTTTCCCAATACATGTCAGTTAAATACTCACCCAGTCTTCCAAGAGTGCACACTAACACTCTGCACACTAATGAAGAACTAAATCACCATACCCATTACTAGCCTCTTACAAAACTTTGTTGCAGGAACACAACAGCTCTCCAAGGTGCTTAGTAAACACCAGACTTTATGATTGTAGCAAATGGCTCAAAACAAAAGCATTTGTTTGTGGGAGCAAAGACACCCATAGACTGCAACACTTAAATCTAGCAAAAACCATCGGATCATCATATTGTCTTCTCTCTAAGATCAAGGAGTCTTAGACCCTAATCGTTGTGCTTCAATGGCACAGCAGCTACAAAATTTTGTGAGCAAATAAACTCAATTTGCCGGATTGCATCATCGAGAAGCTCAAATTGAAGCTTTGTGAATCAATCCACATAAGTCAAAAACCTTGCAATATGATTGACTCAAAAGAAAACAAAAGTGTCGTCAGTGCTTGCAGCATGTGGAGATTCTCTTGTTTCAATCTTCAGGCAACAGCTGGGATATCACTGGCAGCAGCTGCAAACCAATTGTTGGTCCTGTTGTCATCAAAGACCAAATCTGCAATGTCACCTCCTGCCTCATCATCAAGAGGATCAAAGCTGATTGCAGAGAAATCCATCAATGGTTCTCCTTGTAGACAACTTGACATATCGAAGATGAAGTCTGTATCTTCAAAGTAGTCATGTGAGAGAATATCTATACTCATGTTATGTTCTACCTGTAGGATGTTGTTTTCTGCCATAACCTGATCAATTAGATGTGGTTCAGGATCACTAGTGCAGTGATCACTGACCTGCAGTCCCTCTGTTGAAGCACATGATTCTTCTATCCTTTCTTGAGGCAGATCACAGACTGCAGTTTCTGAAAGGCATCCTTGAAAGGAGTCCTCAGATTCTCCAGCTCTCAAGAATTGATCACACATTGAATTCTCAGAACTGGATGGCAAGCACGCAAACAAACCACTCTGATCATAAATCTCAGAGCATTTCTCAGTCTCTACTCCAACAGAGTCTGCTGCATTGCCCCTTGATTCTACATTATTAAGTCCACAGAAACTAGAAGGAATCTCAGTCGAGCCAGCCGATGTTCTTGTCGCTGGTGTATGGCTGGGCTGATCTTCCAGCTGATAATGGATGGTAGTCATGTCAGAATGAAGTTCAACTGGTTGTTGCTGATGACCTTCTGGCATTCCTGATCTGTTTTCTACCAGGTTCTTCACTAGCTTGATCTCTGCGGCTTCTTCCCGCAAAAGATCTGCACCTGCAGCTGCTGAGGGCATATCAGACTGCACCTGCACCCAGCTTTCGAAATTTGTCTGCGCTTGCGGACCTCTGATTTCCCTCGCAGCTTTGTCATAAGCTCGAGCTGCTTCCTCTGCTGTGTCGTAGGTTCCGAGCCACAGGCGCAGCCCTTTGAAAGGATCCCGGATCTCGGCTGCCCACTTTCCCCATGGCCTTTGTCTCACGCCCCTGTACTTAGGGGGCTTTGATCCTTGTCGCCCTTCTCCTGTCTTCAGCAGCTGAGCAGCTTCTACATGAGAGCCAGTCTTGCTGGTGATCAGCGATGCAGACAAACGGGTGGCGACAATGCTGCTTTTCTCTGACCTATCTTTCTTGCTGGATTTCTTGGCTACCAGCTGCTTTCTGAGCTCGGGTGATTTTTTGGTTTGGCAAAGACTCTTGAGAGACTCATGGGTTCTCGGCTCTTTGATTTCGGACCTTGTGGTTGCAAGATCAGAACTTGCACAATTGAGCCCGCATTTCATTGCAGTTGCGGTGAAGACAGAATAGTAGCTCGGGAGTTCTGCCTCGTCTTCGCTATCGGAAAAGGAAGAATGAGCGCTTTCTCCACGGAACTGGAAGAGTCCAGTGGAATGGTTGTAACAACGGCGGATCAAACGGTTACCTTCTTCTTCATCGCTAGAGGAGTCGGTGGCATCAGGATCCGTGCAAATCACTCGAACTAATTTCTTAGGCCTCGTGGAGTCATTGAACTCCTCGTCCTCCTCCGAGTCTGTCAACAGCTCTCTTTTGACAATCTTTTTGCTGATCTTTGGCAGTTGTGTGCTGCACTTGTGCGAGGGAGTCAAGCTTCTAGAACTAAAGGACTGAGGTCCTGGCATGCCTACCACGTTTCTGCTTGCCCAATGACTCCGTTGTGGACTGGTATCACTACGGCGGCTGCTTGCTAGTCGCTTCTAACGTCCACACAAGTGACATCGACTACTCTCAAGCGATGATGAGTGTCGCACCTGCAAAGAACAAGACAAGAAGAGAAGAAGAATAAGACACAAGAAACTAGCGATTTGCATTTGCAATGGTGTTCGTGGGTTTGTACTCTAAGACTACGAGAGAAGTACTATGAGGAGGGAGAAAAAACTTACGCACATCAACGCAGAAAATCAGTTTAGCTATTCCCTTCAACAATTGGAGGCGTATATATCTGCAGAAACAATGGCCGGTGAGCTTTCGAGCAGAGAAAAAACTCCTGAACTAGTTTATAAGACAGGGACAACAAATCTCTCACAAATACGAAGCAGCTTGCGCGTAGGATGATGCATGAGGAGCAGTCTTACAGCGATGGTTAGAGAAACACATGGATACATTTTCTGCTTAAAATGCCTGTTGTTCCAAGAGAGATGTATTGCAACTGCGGAAAAGCAAGCGTCCCACGAAAACCCAAAACTGCGAACTCACAAAAGACACAGAAAGCGAAAGATTTTTTTGTTTTATGAAAACCTTCCAAAACCCCCAACCTTTTACCTTACCTTTTAATTTGCTTTATTTGAATTTGCACAAAATCCTCCCAAGTCAAATAAAGCAAATTAAGGCCCCCTAAAAGGACAAAAGACGCCTACTTCGCAGAGAGACAGCAATAAATAACAGCCAAATTACCCACCCTCCCCCCCCTCCACCCACACACACAAAAGCAAATAAATAAATAAATAAATAAAACCAACTCCCTCCCCCACGAAGCATACACACACCTGAATTGGAGTGTCACCTACCTAGCCCAAAATTACACTACAAAATGGAAAAGACAACAACTACCACCCTCTACGTACCTACCCACCGTTTGCAAAGTAATTAACTAATTAATTAATGATGTAAGTTGTATTATGAGAATATGGTACACAAGGACTTAGGAGATGTAAATATAGCCTGCAAGCAAATATGGTAACACCCAGCCAGAACCAGCCAGTGAGTTTGTGGGTACTATTTCTACTGCAACTAATGGGTATGTGAGTATAATATAATATAGTTTTTAGTAATTAGGATCCAGCACTAATTGCTCAACCTTTTCATTCTCATGCCTAATGTGTACTTACTTACTACTCACTTTTGTTGGCCTTGCCTACCAAGGCAAGGATGGTATTGTGTTTAGATTCATTACAGAGTATATTATAGTAGCTTAAGGGATTTTGGCCCCTAGGTAATATTAGGTCTATTTTTATATGAGCATTTTTGAAAGATGATATTTTGGCTCGTGTTGAAACTTCAGATTAGTTATCAGAGTTATAATAATATCTTGGAGGATTTTGGTTTCTTTTAGAGGATTCTTTGAAGATTATATTGTTGCATGTCGAAATATTTGAGTTTTCGTAATTCTTGTTTTTTGCCTTAAGATACTTTTTTATGTAAATGGCAAAGCCACAATGTGACACACCCCTTGTTGCACAATTAGAAGCATGCACATATTGCATATCTATCCATGAAGCAAGGTAGTTTGTTTTGTTTCCTAATTATGAAATTTATCAAACTGGGGTGTTTCAGATCATGTTCTTGGAAAGCTCTGGATGAGGAGGGGTGCATCAACTTTGTTTCATGATGTTTGGACTTGCAGTGTAAAAGTTTTTTGAATATTGAATGATTTTTTATTTAAAAATTAAATTATAGCTCTGAAAGTTTTAGACAGATTGGGATGTGCCATTTGATTATTGAACCATTTTCTTAATAAAAATTAAATAAAATCAAAACTGAAATCTGTATTGGAATTGGGGGTGTTGGTGTTGTTGGAAAGCCCTTGGCAAGTCAGATATAATAGAGTTTATTTCACAATTTTCAGAGCTGAAGTATGGAAGATATTGATTTTTGAGTGGATTTTGATGCTGGAAATTCAAACAAATTGCAAAAAGTGGGTTAAGTTGAACCCTCAATGTGTTCATATTGGCACCAATCGCATAGGCTAAACTATTGTTTAATTATAGATGGCATTTGTTTTATACTTTGGAATGACCCAATGTGTCTACATTTAATATGGGATAAATAGTAAAGTTTTGTAGCTTAGATTGACCAAAAGGATAGTTGTGCCTCCCTCAAGGTAATGGTATAATTCTATGGGCTTATTTGTAACACAAAGGTCATGAGTTCAAACCTATTGATGAGAAAGTATCTTCTAACATAGGGTTGGATGACTTGGAAATATCCAACAGCTTGGGATTTGAGTTTGTTGTTGTGTTCAAAAAAAAAAACAAACAAAATTATCGTTAAATCCCTTTTTCCAATTTTGTAATGTAATCATAGTATCCCCAAATGTATTTTGCTTTAATTGGTGACAATTTTGTCAATGACCGTTAAAACAATAACTATAGCAACACTCTTCCAGAAGAATAATTGGGTGTTATTAGGCAAATGTTTTTAAAGAGAAAAGAATTTTCATTTGAAAAGGGAATTAGTGTCACCTTTTGATGATTTTTCACCCTCAAAAAAAAATTGTTGCCAAACTTTTTACATGCACTATCAAATTGGGAAATGGGGAAAATACCTTAGAAAAGGGAGTGTGATTTGGTGGACCTTCTCCAAAATACAATGAACACATAAAATGAGTTTTTCCCATCCTTGATTGTGCAAAGAGTGGGCTATAGAACAAGAAAAAAAGATTTGTTGGTGAACTCAGTCCTTGAAAGTCAAATTTTGACACCAATAATTATGAATTATTTCCTTTCATTGGCCTATCAAAATAAATACATATTCCTATTCAACCCCATTCTAATTACATAGAAAAAATGTCTCATGAGAGAGTTGCAAGATGCTATTTGAAGACTTGGCACCTATTTCCATTTTTTAAAAACTTCATACTAATGTTTGGTTTGTCCATTTCATGACTCAATTATAGCAAAAAACAATTATAAAAAAAAACATATTTGAAAACTTGTGGAAAGTATGTTATGTTACAACCTTGCAATGTTTTAGATCATCTCCATTACATACTTGGAAAGTCAAGTTGTCAACCCAAAGTTGTCAAGGAGTTTGTAAGTTGCAACAAAGCTTAAGCCATTTGTAAGAACATTGTGGTACATTGCGCAACCACAACACAAAGCCCCTTAAATGGCCACAGACTAATGGGGCACGGTTCACACATCGCATAAATTTGTTTTTATCAGTTTTTGAGGATTTGAAAATTTTCATGAAGTTACATCAAGGACTTAAACTATGATAAAAACATCAAAGTAAAAATGACCTTGAAAAGTCCTAAATTGGTAAAAATATTGTTACAAGATAAGGAAAGAATTTTCATTAGGACTAATAATATTGGAATGAAATTTATAGCTTAATAATGAGGTTTAAGTGCCCTTATTTTTCACGGACTATATGAAAAATTCACAAATAATTCATATGTGTTACCTAAAACCTTTAGACTTTTATAAGTATTCTCATACATTGCCCTTTATATTTCTTGGAAATTGTAACATATTTTTTAATACTACGTACATTCTTATAAAATTATAAAATGATGTTATGTTTTTCTATGTCCTTAACAAGTTGTGATAGTAATCAATGACATTCTTCAAGTTCCAAAGAAGGCTATTTTTATTTTTATTATGTGTGATCTACCTCTTTGATTTCTAGAGGCCATGCGTGTTGTTATTATCAACATTTTTCCTTATTTTTTTTCTACCACTACTACACACAAAGTCTAAAGAAAAAAAAGGTTATTTTCAAACTTTTTAAGCTAATTTATCATCTAAGTTCATAATATACACATGCTCACAAATGTACAACTTGTATTGGTTTTACAGGGCAAGTAGATGGAAATGCTTGAATTTGTCAACATTTCATGCAAATAGTATAAGAGAAAGGCATATCTTTAGACCTTTTCAAAAACATTAACAATAATTATGAGGAAAATAGGTTGAATATTGCTATGAATTTTTTTGAAGATAAACCCCTCTCAAACATAAACAATAATTTTATTTTATTTTAATTCTGTTTTTTTCTCTTTTTTTGTATTTTTGCTAAACAGCACTTGTTTTGTACCTTCTGTGTTTCAAAATTATACTTATTTTTTTGTTTCATATGTTGCTAACAATGATGATTTCTTTTTATTTGCCATCAATATTTTGATATGCCATTATTCACAGTATTACAAAATTGATTTTCTTTTAAGGTATAAAATATAATGAGAAAGATCACATGAAAGTTTTGATTGAATAAACAATTTAAAAATACACTTTAAAAACCATCAATCTTTTGTACATTGCTAGGTTTTCTTAGGTGTTGGGTTTGGTTGTTAGATTCAACGCCTAAAAGAAATTGTAATCAAACCATTTAAAAAATCCTCATTCTTTAAAGGATTTTTTGAATTTTTTCCAAACTTTAAATGCATGTAGATTTTTTGTCATAATATTGTAAAGTTGGGTTTTTTTATGTCATAGTTTCAAATATCCTTGCAATATACTAAACTAATTTTTTTGGCATTAATTGTAAACACAGGTTATGTCTAAAGAACTTATTAGCTAGGCCTATTGAATAAAAGGATTGAAAAAATGGATACCTCATTGATTAGTCTTCAAGGCAAACTTTTGACCTATTCACATCAAACATGATTTAACATTCAAAATTGTTTCTTGAAAATTAATATGCACAATGTGCAATGATAAGCTTTTATCATTTAAAAATCAATTATTTCACTCTTGTTCACTCTAGAAATGCAATGAAATACAAGTGTCATATGTTTTAATCTAGTCTATTTTTAAAATAAATTTGATGTTGATGTAAATGGATGTATAAAGATTATGAACATAGTTCAACAATATTTTCTTTTCAAGCATCATGAAAACAAATCAACAAAACGCCACACAAGAACAAAACATACAAAACCTAGAAAAACACAAACAATAGAAATTATTCTCTCACACAATATTAACTTTTTTTTATGATGATGCCTTGCACATCCTTTTTTTACTTAATAACACTAGCTTATCATTGACAAGATGCTTGGAGTACTATGGGGAAGATGATCTTAGAACATCTCAATCACATTGCTTTAAAAAGACCTAAATGCCAAATTTAGGATGACTCTTACACCAAGTTATTGTAAATATAAAATTGCACCAACATTTTGATCAAAATTTATTCAACAAACAATAATGTCAAACCCTTGATTCATTGCATTTATAAGCCACACATTGACTATTATTGATTGGTTAACCATAATGATTAACCCATGTGTGGGCTTGTAAATCCTTCCTCAATGTATAATGTTCAATATTTATTATTTAAAAATGAAGAAGGACAATAATTCAACATTATATTTGAATATAATAAATATTAATGTCATTCAAATACAATGTAGGAATGGAGATGTTTTCAACCATAACATTGAAAAAATGTCATCAACAATTGCTTGAAGGTTGGGAAAGAAGAAAAAAGTCTCATTATACCAATAAACCTCAATTGAAATTTAGGCAAATCAATTGGGAATTCTTAGCAAAAAAACATATCTTGGACAACACTTAACAAATATTTTTATATTTAAAATTTTGATTTTCCATGTTTTGTTACATTTTGAAGGCCAAAAGAAACATGATATTTAATCAACTTTCAATCAAATTCTATTAATATTTATTCATTTGAAGATTGATCGTTTGGCACCAAAAGGCACTTTGATAAATAACTTCTTCACATTTTATTTTTCAAACTTTGTCTTAAAGAAGTGTTTGTTTTTCATTGTCACCAAAGTTGTAATTATTTGTTTATAAAACCATTTAACAAAATTTTGGTTATAATTCAAATTATGAAAGTAAAAAAAATTAAAAATCAATTTATATTCTTGGTTATTGGAATGAATTGTAAAAACATCTAGCAATTTGATTTTTTTCTTGAAATTTGGCCAATGTGGGCCATATTTTCCATGAAAAACCTTTTGAATATGTAGAAATTAATTTTTAAAAATGCAAGTCAAAAATTGAAACAAAACTCACCAAAAATAAAATTATGGCTTTAAACCCTAAAACCCTTTCCAACAATGGCAACATTCTAGTTTCATTTTGTTTTGTTTTGTCCATACACTTTCAAAGCATGGTCTTAAATAAACTATGTTGTTGTAAATGCAACCTACATAGGTTGGACATATGAGATCGCATGGGTAATACAATGGTAGCTTAAATGATAATTATATTATTTCAAAAATGTTAAAAAAATTAACAAGTATTTTTTTCAAAGAAAAAAATTTCATGGAGGAAAATAAAAAATCTTTTGCATCATTTTGAAATATTCTAGTTTTCGACATAGCTTCCTCATAATAAAATAATTGTTCTACAATGAAATGTTGAACCTACCATGATATTATGGTATAAATTCAAAACTTAAACAACCCATGTTGAAAAATACTTTGGTAGCAATCACCTCCCAAATTCCAATTAACTTGGAAAAGAATTAATACTTAAAGCCACTTTGAATAAAGGTCCAAGGAGCAAGGTCTAATGGAATCAAACACTCCTATTGGTCAAGAGTTTTAAATCGGTCCCAAGGCCTTTACACAAGGGTCTAAGACCAAGACAAATAAAATTGTGGTTTAACCTACATGGTATAATTTTGGATAGAAAACCATTTGCTTTATACCAGAAAAAAAGGAGCTTAAAGGAAAGTTCATGGTTTGGAGAACTAAATTGTAAAATAGGGTCCAAGATTATTCATTTCTTTGTTTTTTATTTTTTCCATTGTTTTCTTTTACCCTTGTTCCTCAAATTATGTGAGAATGGAAGACATGTTCTAGATTGAGGACATTGTTGAAAGCATATTAGCCACTCCATTTTTGACCAATTCTAGCGTTGACATAGGGGTGACAACACAATCAAGTAGACCACAAAAATAGTATTCTCTAATTCGAAAGTAGTGATTTTCACATTTAAGCATGAAAATAGTTCAAAAACTCCTCCTATAATAATGCAAAACCATGGAACTTCAATTGACATCATAAGAATGTAATTTTACAAGAATGAAAAGCAATTGCATCATAAAAATGTGAAAATAATGTGTTTGAAAATTAAAAATCTAAATGTTTTATACTTACTTCATTTCCAAAAACCAAATCTAACATTTTTAATTACATGTTTTCAAAAAAATTATGGTGTACTTTAAGGCTCCCATTTTTATTTTTTTGATCTGGACATTGTTTTAACTTGCACCTACTTTTATGAAATAGGACATTTACCTACACCTACTTTCATTCACAATAATGTTACTTAACTATTGATTAAATATGTATTTACCATATTTTTTCACATAAAATCAAGAACAATATTAACTTCAATCTTTCTACCCAACCAAATTACATGTTTGATAATTCCATGATACATTTCAAAGTACTTGAAATTACATGTTTGATAATTCCATGATACATTTCAAGGTACTTGAAATTACATGTTTGATAATTCCATGATACATTTCAAGGTACTTGTAACTCAACCCAAAAATATACATTAACTAGTCTACTTGACTATGCTTTCACCCATGGTTGGTTTTGATAAAGGAGTGCATTTTTAGCCCTTTCAAGTGCACAAAATGGAGGTGATTGAAAAGGTGGGGCAAAAAGTGGAAGGTTGAATCACCAATTTTCACAAGTGGAAGGGGATTTGGATTTACAAGAAATTCCTAACCTAATTCCAATTTCAAATTTTAAAATGTGATGAAAGAAGGCAATTTGGGTGATAGATGAAGATGAAGAAGGTGAAAAGATTAGAAAAAAATGGGTGGATGTTGAAGTACTACACCTCATTATTCCAAGAGGAGAAATAGATGTCGAATTTGCGAAAAATGCAAAAAAAAAAAAAGGTAAATTTTGTTTTCATCCTTTAAATTGTTTGTCAACTTTGAAACCTTGGCTATGTTTGATTTGATTTCAGGTCTACAAATTGCAAGTAATTTTTTTTTGCAAAAAATCATATTTAGATTAAGCCAATTGGACCTTTTGCCTTTTTCTTTTGCCCTTACCCCCCTTTCCCCCATTCACCCTTGTTTAATTCAACCATTATGGGGATTGAACCTTCATGTCCTTGGGGAAAGGAGAGAAGGTAACCACCAAACCATTTTTATTTCAAATGATTTCAAAGAAATTGTAGGTAGTCCAAAATCTTAAATATATTTTGATAGTGCTTCAAGAGATGAAGGTATTAAGAAGCCAATGGAAAAACCTCTCACCCCGAATGAGGTTAAAAAAAGAACTAAAAACAAAAGCTTAATTTTTTTAGCCATGGTTGAAAATAGTACAACCATGGTACAACAATTTATTAATACCAATGCATTATTTCAAAAACATGGATGCCCAAATTGAATGTTTTATATATAAATTGTAAGTTACATAAGATGTGAACCTATGAATCATTCATTAGATTTTGACTCAAAATCAAATGTATTTAGAAAGGCACTATTGCCCTTTTTTTCAGACTGAATTCAAAGAGGTTTTTTGCTAAATTATCATGAGTTGCCATAACTTGCCATAACTTCTATCAACATCTTTTTGATTTTTTTTTGTTTTGTTTTCTTGTTGGGAAGTATTTTCCATGGTTGTTAACAAGTGATCTTCATCTTCACCTTGATGTTTTCCATGTTTTCCATGTCATTTCTATCATCTCCACCCACCATCCCTAGATTTTGTAACCTCTTCATTTGTTTCTTCAACCACCTTGAAAATATCAACTCATTTCAAGTTCCCAAATCTTGTATTTGTTTCAATTTTTGCATTTTTTTGAACCTCTAAAGCCCAATCCACATCAAAGCCAACCGAGTTAACAATGCACATGTGCAAACATATGCAAGTCATGACCAAGTCTAACATGTCATGTCATGGAATGTCTACCCTCTTTAGTAAAATCCTAAATCTACCTTTCAACATTCCAAAAGTTCTTTCCATTGGCATCCTTGTACTAGATTTTATAAATTCCTTTTGTATTAGCAATCCATATTTTTCACTTTTGAAAGGTGAATGAAACCATGGTTGCATTTGATAAACAACATTTCTTATCAACTTATAAAGTAAAAATTTGCTTTTCATCACACAGATTCTTGCATCTATTTTTTGGAAAAGAGCCCAATCATGGATATTTCCTACCCATTCATAATTATAATCCCAAAACTACACTTTGCATAGATACAATTCTTTGAATCAAAGTGGAGTAAAACCATTTTCAACAATAGTATGATTTTGTGTCTACTTTAGGTGCAAAAATTGGAATATGACCACCATCTATTACACCTAGAATGTATCAAATTCCATGCAAGTTCTCAAAACCACTAGTGAGTTTTTGATCTTGTCTCTAATTAATTTAGGGGTTCACCAATGGTTTCAAAATGTTTTTTAATTGTTGAACAAAATTCTATCACTATAATTGATGTTGCATTTTCTACAATGCCATAGACCTCTCCACACATTTGCAAAGAATTCCCACTACCTAATCATGGTGGGCCATTGTTATTATAGTTTCAATATGGATGCTTTCTTGCATGTGTGCATTTTTTCAGTCAAGACTTGGACTCACCACCCTAATCAATGAACGAAATGTGTCATAGCTTAACCTTGTTTCTTGTTGAAACATATTTTCAAAAAAACTCCCCAAAAGTTGATTCTTCATGTATCACATTGCCCTCTCATACCTTCACATGTTGCAAACTTTTGATGTCATGTGAACAAACTCCATGAAAAACAACATTGCACTCATCATACTCCAATGTTGTCCAATAGCTATTCATTGCAATTCAACCACTTGTGCAATCACTCAATGTATAGCCATAATAAAAACAAGAGCCACCAATATTTTGTGCCTATGCTCATCCATTGTGTGTAGTAAGAGGTAAAAAAGTAAAATAAAACAAAAAATTAAAAAAACCATGAAAAAAATAACCAAAAGTTAACCAAATTCTCTCACATGTCAATCACACATTTTCAATATTGGACCTTCGAATTGGACCCCGAGGCTTTGAACACACTCATCACACCTTAGAAATTTTATTGATTTTTAATATGAAAAAAAGGTCCAATTCAACCTTCAATTTGCTTCAAATTGATCCCTGGGCTTTTGATCCTTGGACCCTTGTCTATTATTACCTGCTTATTTCACAATTATCCCCAAGCTTTGATCTAACATCTGTTGTTTCTAGGAATCCAACAACAACAAACAAATAAACAAGTTATGCATCATGATGATTTTACCTTTTTTTTCCCATCCAACTTCATGATCATGTCAACCTGTGCATAAAAACCAGTGGAAAATTACAGATAAACTCAGTTGTAAAGACCTGCACTGATTTTTCAAGTGTGACTGAAGAGCATCTCATAGAGAGTATATTTTCCTTCAATTGTTTGTGGGGCATTTCAAAAAAATGGAATGTCTATTGTCAGGGCATTTGAAAAAAGAATACGCACTTCCATGCAGTGGGCATTCTGTTTTTTGAAATGCTCTGCAATTTGGTTTTTCTCCGTGACATGTGCCAGATATAATGTGAAACAAATTTTAAAAATTAAAAGCAGTGCAAGTCTTTACACTTGGTAAAGCCCTCAACCACAGGCTTACCAAAAATGGGTGTGCACTGGACTTTGCCTCACATGGGCCCTTATTCCAATAAATTTGGGACTTGCGGTAGGTACTGTAGTACATTGACAGCTTAGACACATGTTTCTCAAATAATTAATTAATTTTTAAAATTTTCATTTTGACACATAGAATATTCTTAAAGATTCAATATTTTTCCTTCATTATATATATATAATTTTTTACTTAAAAAAATTTTTAAGTTAAAATTTTCAACATTTCTAATGTAAAATATTTAGTATCGAAGCTGCCAAGGGAATATAGGGTAATTAAAATTCTGGAGAAAAGCATTCATAACAAAATTAAGGGCAGCCCAATTGCTTTTTTTTGGGCTGTTGAAATAAAATTTCTGAACAATTTTGAGCAGGTGTTGAATTAACTAGCTAGCACTACTTCACATTATGGTGCATTCACACTTGATGTTAAGTCGGTGTTAAATGAAAATCTAGGTGGCACCCTAGGTGGCACATAATATTAAATGAGTGATGATTTAATGTTAAGTGAATGTTAGTTTAACATAAAATTGTACACGATAACTAGGTTTTAATTTTAAATGGCTACCATGGTGTAAGGGCAACTCAACACTAGAGGTCCCCAGCACCAAGTGTGAACGCAGCTTAACTAGCTGATAACTGACAGGTTAGTTAATAATTTGCAGCGTACAGGTAGGTACTTTGTAGGTTAGTTCAGCCAGTTAGTTAGTAGTGATTGAGCATTTTAACCCAGTAGATGACGGAGAGATAGCAACGTACAAAGGAACAAGACGAGTAAATTAACTCATGTAATTAACGTTAATGGGCGCATCTCCTCGTTTGAATGCTAAAAATACGTACAGTTAGTAATTATTTACCAACAGGCGTGGAACGGCGGTTAATGAGCTCTGATTTAAAATAAGAAAACTTGGGGAACAAGCACCAGTTTCGGGGTGTGCACTCCATGACCTTCCTATTTATTTATTTATTTATTGCGCCATTCAATGCCAGGAGCCAATTAATAAAGCCTATTTATTTGTCCAAATTACCTCTTCTTTTTTAAGCCCATTATTATTTCAGGAATGCCCTCACACAAAGGCCTCCACTAGACCCCTCCTCCTGAGTCCTTTACTTTCGGAACGCCCTCAACTGGGGACCTTATTTAGGCCCTTTACTTCGATAACGCCCTCAACCTGGAGTTTTGTAACCTAGGCCCCTAATTTGGGAAATAGCTCTCATGCTGGGGCCTTACCTAGGCCCTGTTTCTTTTGGAAATGCTCCACCTTAGGTGCCTTAAAGTTGTAGTTCTGATCACAACTAGTGATAAATAAGAGTTATATCTCAAATTTAGAAAAACGGTTTAAATGATGAATTCATTGAAGGATGTTAGAGCCGCTCTATCAAGGCCATAGTAGTTCGTTGTTTTATCTAATGGATGTCGTCATTTTTTCATCTTTACTTATCCCCCAGCTAATCACAGCTTGTTAATTGAGTTATTATATTTAAGACTTCTATCTAGTTGTACTTCTCTTGTTCTCCTTCCCCCTCCCCCTTAAAAAAAACACCCTTTTCTTCTATTTTCTTCCTACTAACTTACCATGTTGCTTACCTATTATGTGTAGGGTAAAGCCCTAGGGTGAGAGCATTCTCAAAATAAGAGGCCTAGGATGAGGCAATAGCCAAATCTAGCTTTGCATTTTGAGAATGTCCCCCACCCATGGGCTTTACCTATTGTAAATCACTAGGCAAAACTTATCATAACCAAACCTATGTAAATCACAAGGTGTTGAAGGGGAGGGTTCTTATGTATGCTCCTCAATAGTGGGAAGGAAATTGATAAATATAAGGTGCCCTCCACATAAATTACAATTGTTTTCAAGTGATTTATGAACTACTTAACAACATACCTACTTTTTGATAATCTACTTACCTACTAACAATAAACCTACTACATATTGCCTACGTACTTACTTAAACAATTTACCTAAGCTTTCTATCATTTAATATAGCCTTATCCACATGGACCCAGCTACCGGCCTACCTACATATTACTCCTTAAACTTACTAAACCTATCACCACAAAAAGATTGAATGTTGTCATCACCACATGTAGGTATTACAAAAACCTTGGTGTCTTCCATTTAAATTATTTTTAACACTTTGATGATGACATAAGGTGAACCCCAAATGTAGACATTAGACAAAGCTATATTGCAATACATTTGTTTTTGGGGTACATTACAAAATTATCAACCACCATCTACACACGGGTTCCAACAAAAGGTGGGTAGCATAATGTAGTATTTTTATGTGGTTAGAAATTAAAATCATAAATATCAAAATGTTGGAGTATTTAAGTGATTGTAGTACCTTCATATAACATTAAAAGCTTAGATCAGCAATGGGAAAATGCTTAAGGTAGTGTATTATCTTATTGTTAATTCATTTTCTTGGGATTTTTTATTATTTTGTAAGAATTTATTTTTCAAGGTGGGTGTTTACCCTTCTAATTTTTTTTTATTCTTTCTTCTTTCATTAAATTTCAATATATGTCATCTAAATATAAAATTGAAAATGGATGTAGATTTTGTAAGATTAGCCCAAATAAACAATGCATATTTTGTGACCCACATGTGGGTATTACATTTGGTCCCACTATGTGTGTGTTTGTGAGGATCGCAATATGATACACCAAATTGCAAGACATCGAACCAAGAAAACAATGACGACAAATCAACCACAACAATTCACATCTTGTTAATTTTATCCATATCACATAATTTGCTACATTTAGCAAATTAGGTATCGTTAAAATCCTTTTTGATATTTTGGGTACATTCTTTTCACATGTATTTTAAATAGTAAGATTTTTTTTTATATTATTGGGGATACATTTAAAACAAACTAAACAACATGACGATTGATCAACAAAGGAAACCAAAAGCCCTTTTAACAAGTTGGATACACAAACCAATACTAATTAAATAAAAACTTCTCAAGCAATGTAGCAAATAGAAAACCATGAATTATTGCACCTCAAAGGAAACTTCAACATAAGTCCACATAACATCAAGCACAAAAAAAACTAAAAAAGTTTTTTCATGATCACATTTACACCACAAAGATCAATGGAGACAAAAGAGTCATAAAGGGCATGAATAATAACAAAAATAAGTAAAGAAAGAAAGAAAAGAAGGAAGAGGAAGGAGGAAAAAATTTGAGCTTCTTCATTCACTTGGAGTTGTAAAATATTTTTGTCCTCCATGAGTATCAATGAGGCTTTTCTTGCACAAGCACTTCCTTTTCAAACTTGAACCTCCATGTTGATGGTAGTGGCAAGAGAGAAAGGGGGGCAAAAGAAAGAGGTGGTGATGGCAATGACCAAGAAAAAAGGAAAAGGGGGGGAAAGAAGTAGGTAGAAAAACAAGGGCTTAGAAACTTATTGGATTGGGGATGTTGTGGGATTAGGGTTATAGTTCATCCAAGAATTGTTAAAATGATGTGATGTAAAACTAATGTTAGGAACTTTCTGTGAGTATATGGATGTGGATGAAAGGAAAGAAACAACCCTAATTAATGATGGGTGTGTGGCAAATAACATCAAAATACATGACAATTGTTCATCATGAATTGTTGACGGTGTCGAAAATTTAATGTCCACTATTCTTTTTTGTGTTTTCAATGTGTTTTGTTTATTTATAGGTTTATTTTGTTTGATGTTTGCTCTTCAATTGAGCTAAACTATTGAATTGGTTTTGGTGATGAAATGGGTTTGTAGTTGCTTTTGGTTGGCTCTTGAACGAAGAATGTGGATCACGAAGCTAAAGATTGGTTGGTGCAATAGATTTGGTGAAGATGGATGATGGTTAATGATAGACTATAAACAAGGGAGTCCACGTTTTTTTAAAGGTGAATGGAGGAGATGAATTTAATGTTCATCTTGATTGATGTTAGAAAGTAAAAATCTTGGTCATATAGTGTATTTGTCAAAATAGAAAAGAAGAATACCTCTTTGTTAGCATTTTTTTCTATCCTAAAATAATGTTTTCCGTTTCGTTAGGACAAAAGAAAAAATAGTATTGTTAGGATGTAAAGATTGATTCATGGGAGATGATGACAATGTCTAGAGGTTTCTAAGTGGTCCATGTGGTTTGTTTGTGGATTTTTGAGTTGTTGGGAATCTTGAAAGGACCTATCAATTTTGGCAAAATTTGGGAAATAGAATATTGACTAATTTTTGGGAGCTCTAGAAAGAGAGGGATTTCAAGTCTATCTATGGGTGCATGGGAAAAAATATGTTTATGTAATATCACCTTTTATCTCTCTATCCAACTTCTATTTTGAGTGAATATAATGGAAATGGGTTGGGTATGTGAAGTCAATGTTCTTATCTATAAACAACCACATGACCAACGAGCTTTTGAAAGGAAGCCATGAGAGTTCTAATCCCCTAAAGTTTTTAATTTACAATTTGAACATAATTTAGAAGAGGAACAAGACCTTGTTTATGTAGCAAATGTTGTGCTGCATTGTTAATTACATAGAGTAACAACTCTAATGTTGCTATGATTAGCAAGTGTAGGGGCTTTTGTTTAAGTTATTCCCCCCCTTCTTTTGGTGATAATGACCTCATCTCCAACTTGTGTTGGTGGGTGTTATTTCACATGGGTTCCCTATTTAGATTCAACATTTGGATTTGTATTAATATGCTTAATATCAAAGATTATTTATTTACAAAATAAAAGCCCCACTCATAAACATGAACAAATAAAATGAACATAAAATATCATGGATAATAAAATATCATAACCCACTATTATCAAACCATTTGGGCCAACCAATACATTTGGCTAATCAAAAGTAGATGTTAGATTGTGTAATGGCATTTTGTTAACTTCATCATATTGAGCAAAAATGTTGAACCACAATCATTTTGTTGAGCTTGTTCAATAAATTTTTGTTGATTTCATTCAAAACATGTTGTGTAGAATGTTGGTAGAAATGTTTTTAAGTAGCTCAAATTTGAAATGGAATCCCACAAGGATCTATTTTGATGATAACTTAATGGTAGTGTACCAGTCAATTTTTTAAAACCTTGAATGGGATTAAATTGGCAATATATTGACATGATGTAAATTGACAATATTATTTTTGACTGATAGGGCCAACATAAATAGGTTTTGAAATATCCCACAATTCATTATGAAGGAAAGATGGTTTGTTCATTTGTAGCAATGCGATTGAAATGATTGTAAAATCATGTGTTTCAAATGATTAATCATGTTTAATCTCATTAAAATCAACATCATGTGTGTTTATTTTAACCAAAAAGGCCTAGTTTTTTAATCAAAGTGAACATTAAGTTGGACACATAGCATTTGTGACACCCATGTGAAATTATTTGGCTTGAAAAATGTGATTTAAATCAATCATTTAAATATGATTAGTTATGCTCATAATGTTATTTTTGATGATGTGACAATATTAAACCTAAAATTTTATCATTTAATTATTTTCTTAACTAAATTACCAAAACAAATAAAATTAACCTATGAATTTCATCTTCTCATGTGTAGTTTTAATTATTCATATAAAAATTAAGAATATGGGACAACATTTGAAATAAAACAAAATATCATATTTAAAAATGGAAAATAATTTTTTTTTAAATTTTAAATTTTTATTAGAAAAATAAACATAACTAATGTACATGTGAAACTTAAACTAGTTTTATTTTATTTTATTTCTTAAAAATAGCTTCTTTCACAAAATTAAGGACATGAGAATTTTAATTATTTAATTTCAGAAATGAAATTACTTTCATTGTGAGATTACCAAAATAGTTTTTAGTACAATGATTATGTTCGAAGGTGAGGGCTCAAAGCCCACTTTGAACATATTTGTAAACATATTTTCTAAAAAAGAAAGGGGACTTATGCACTTTCATTCTTACACCTCATGATTTATGTATGTCAAATAGGTTCATGATGACATTCACTTTATGTTTTCCAATAAGTAAAGCTCCTATATGAAGGACTTTCTCAAAATGTGAAAGTAACTTTGCTTGTGCCTCATCTTAAGCCCCTTGATTTTCTATCTTGTGTAATTTTGTTGTTCATTTTAATTTTCATTTTTGTGTTTGTTTTTTATTTTTTATTATTTGTATGTAGGTCTGATGTCTCTATTTTGGGTGAAGAATGAAATCTTTTATTATGAACATTTATGTGCATGACCATTCTTTCATGCCAATATTTGATTTTTATAATAAAATTGCCTAAACCATCTTCCACATGAAAAATCATCATTCATAGGTGTAATCATCCATTTGCCTTTGTGAAATGAATGTTTCATAGATCTAATGCCATAATTTTCATGAATGAAATGGCATGGTCACAAAACCTGGCCCTTTTTTGTTTGCATTTTTCAATAATTTGTATCATATCATGTAAATGTGCAAATGTTCTTTCCATTGGAACATTTGAACTTTTTAATTCATTATATCGTCCAACATCATTCACAGAAAGCTCATTGTCATTCATGGGGGTGATCCCACCCATATTGATGACCCCTTCTTCACCTCAAATACCATCATTTTTAGCTATGCATAAAATTGTGTGATTTTTGTATGAACCTATGAAACATGGTAAGTTTGTGATGATTAAAATAATCCAAATACTCTAAAATATGTTGTGCCCATCCATAAACATGGGTGTCATGCCTCCATGATAAAATCCAAACCATGTGTCAAAATAATCTATGACATAATTTTGGGTAAGATTGGTGCATGTAATAATAATAATAATAATAATAATTTGATGCCTACATAGATTGCTTTACAATTCCCATGCACATATGCAACATACATATTTAGTAAATGGGTATGTCATTTTATATGTGACATTGGCAAGGTGTTGGCTTCATACTAGCAAGGTGTTGGCTTCATACCATCCAAACACTATCACTTCAAGTTTTTATTAGTAAACATGGGTAAGTGGAATCAATCTCACCTTCTCCACATTCTTTTTCACAATGTGTTCCACGACCTTGTTTTTTATGAATATCCTCTTCTTCACTTCCAAAGTGTGCAATTGTCATTGTTAACCTCCACACTAACCAATCAATTTAACGCCCTTCGAGACCTTTTGTTTCAAGATAAAACCATTGTTTCAAAACACCATGGTAAAACTCAATGCTCACTTGTGTATATTGGTTGGAATGTGACTTGTCAAATACCAATCATTTTCAAATCTAAAAAAAATGCACATTGTAATAATTAAATCATGGCCAACTAAGTGATTCAAGAACAACCATTAAAAGGTTTAGATGATAAAACATGCAAAACGTATTAAAAGATAAATATTTGGATGTGTTTGGAATAGGTCATAAAAAGGAAAACAATGGATATGTATGATAATGAATATTAACAATGATAAATGGAAGCAAGTTTACATACCAAATTGGCAATAGTAAGTCCAAAAGTATTGAGTCCATGAATCATTAAGCCTACATCATTCAAAACTCTCAACCATCTTTTCTCTCCCACATCCATTGAAGGATTCAATGGTCTCATTAAAATTGATAGAAATGCACATGACCTTATGAAGGTAATAAAATATTTCATGATTTATATCCTTGATTTTTTCCATTGACCCTTAAGTGTCATGCTTTCAAAACATGCCATGCACAAAGGAAAATGAGCATATTCTCCAATTCTAGACTATCTTATTCATGCACATCATTTTCACATTAAAAAAACATGTACATCCAAAATCATTAATATGTAAGCACGTAAACAACTTGAAAAGGAATTCAAAAAGGATGGAGACAAAATAGTCCACTCATAGTATTACAAACAATTCTTGTGAAACATCATCAATGATGCAATAAGAGGGTTTCCACTTGGGCATGTTTAATACTTATGGGAATCAACCACTTCACTAAATCTTCACATGTTTCTCGACTTTTGATGATCCAAACCTCCAACATTTCAATGTGATATGTATCAAACACCATCATTGTGAATAAATGAAACTTGACATTGTTGGTGCCAAATGTGACATCCATTGAAATAGCCCCATTGTGGTCAAATGAAAGCATGGATTGTAGTTACTCTAATGTTTGGATCTCTATGGCGAATGGGACTTGAATCCTATTCACTTCATTTGCATCTAAAAAATGAAACATATCCTTAGTGTGATTATACACCCAAGTTTGAATTTAAATTATTAAGGTTTTGTGCAAGCGCCAACTCCTTTGCTTATGTCTTCAATCTAAATAAACAATGTCTTACTACTTAATGAAATCATCCCTTGTCTTTGCTTCCTTAACATTATCCATTGCCACCAAATTGCTTTCTGTTTATCATAGATTTGTTTGACAATGTGTTTCAAATTCAATTGAATCCAAATGTGATCTTTCAAGATCATGACACTCGTGAAACATAATGAGACATATAAGTCACAAATTCAAGGTCATGTTGGTCATATGTAGGTTACCCATTCTTTCGTGTATGTGATCTATGGCAGAAAGTTATTTCCACTACATCGAGCTATGTGTACAATCTCTTGATTGGTCTAATGAGGGTAAGAAACTTCTCTTGATAGACCTAGTGTGGTTTGGATCATCATATTGGGTTCATACCCACATTGGTACCTACACCAACATAAAATCAATCCAAGAATATATATGTTTGTGTGAAATAAGACATAAAAAAATAAAGAAGTATAGGTTGGAATGTCAAAGTTACCCACATATGCCCAAGTTGGTTTTTCATAATTGGAAGTTTGACATCCTTTTGTGGAGGAAAATTTCAATGTTTTTCCCACTCCACTAGGGGGGCCATATCTCTTCATTCACATTTTTAAAATTCCAAGATGTGAACATGTGGAATATAAGCAAATTCCATTGGCACATTGTTTTGAACTCCATGTTGTATGCCAATTGTCCACATTAAGTCAACATTGAAAATGCTAACTTTGTGGGGTTTTGGATCTCAATTGATTGGGAGTTTGGAGTCCTTCCCATGTTTAAAGACCACAATGATGTGTACTTGCACCAAAAGATGATTCATAAGTGATATCCACATGTGTTTCTAAACACAACAATGTGCATGGGATTTGAAGTGACAATACAAGCATGATTATCCAAAAACCCACATTGTTCATGGGACCCATAGTTATTGATGGGCTCTTTGTAATACATGCATTCTACGTTATAACTTCATTAGTTGACATCATGAACAACATGCGAGTTCTAAGTAGGCGGGTGTGTAGGTAGGTAAAATGGGTGAATAAGTAGGTACATCCAATATGAAGGGTGTATGTAGAGTTGGGAAAAAAAACCAAGGAGAAAATAAAAATAAAATTCAAAGTTTAAAAAAAGATGGAAAAAAAACTAAGAAAAAACTAATTCAAAGGTCAACACCAAAAAATACCATGGTGATTAATAGAGGTTCAAGTCCGAGATGAAATGTAAACCTAAAAATATATACCCTTGAAAAGAAATTCCCATTCCTTTATGCAAGGGAAGTGCCTTTACTATGGGATTTTATTATGTTGAGGTCCCTTCACCCATGCAAGTACTTTAGCAAACGAACTTCCCCTATACATGACACAAAATAAAAGGCATCAAATGGATCTATTTAAATTGTGAGGCTTCAATTAGGGATTCTTTTCCTACAATCTAATTACACTAGGCCACACATAGAATAATGAAAAGAATCAAAAATTTAAAACTATACAATAAGTTGTTTATGAGGACCTTCCAATTTTTTGGCTAGCCTTTATAGTACCACTAGGAAAGAAAAAAAAAAGAGTAAAACTTTACATAGTAGACTTGTATTACAATATAGTGACTAGAAATTGACACATTCAAAAAAATGTGGGCACCTATATTTGTCATGCTCACAACATATGTGGTATTTTTTGTATAGGAAAAGACTCCCATAATAGCCCTTTTTGGATTTGAGATTTTAAGACGAGGCTATTAGGTTGAATGCTGAAATTGAAAATATTAAAATGGCCTATTATGGAGAAAGTCCTACAAATCTATTTATTTATTTTAAAAATTTCCTTTTCGTTGTTTCATTACCTTAAAGTTTTTCTTTTTGATATCTTGTAACCCTAAAGGTGGAACTTATGATGTTATTTCTTTTGAACTTTAGGCAAAGCTTATGAGGCGACCTTCCTTCCTTTCCTTCTTCATTTGTTCCCACTTCCTTTTAGCTTTTTGATTTCTTCCTCTTCCTTACCCAAAGGCTACCCTCCTTCTTTTCCTTCATTTCTTTCCCCTCTTTTCAACTTCTGGATTTCTTTTTCTACCTTACCCATTCTCTAATTTTTGTTTTGCGTAATATTTCATTCCTTCTCTGCTTTCTTTATGTTACATTTCTTCTTCTTCCCTTTTCCTTCTCCTATTTTTTCTTCTTTCCTTACTCTTTGTTTAATTAATTAATTAATTATATTTAGCTATTAAGCTTTTAGTTCTTTGCAATAAAGAGCAACACAAAGCATTATATTTTTCTTCTTTTCTTTCCCTAAATTTCTTTTCTTTGTTATTTTCTTTGTGTAATGTTATTTTTTTACATTTTTTTGGTTGTAGGTGGATGTAGGTGTTTTTGTGAACTTTCAATTCAAGTCACTTTCCTTTTTTAATAACATTGTCTTTTTTTTTTTAAAAAAAAACCTTATCTTGCATCTTTTTTTAATTTAGTCAAATTTGTTTTGAATATTAGATTTTCACATATTTGTTGTTGTTGTTTTTTTCCAGGTTTCAAGCTTTCTTTTGAATTTTTTGAATTTTTTTGTGGTGATGTGTGATTTTTTGTTGCATTCATCAAAGAAATCTATAGTTTCTTTTTTGGTAAGTTTTTTTTGCCATTTTTTTCCTCCATAGTCCATGTGTGAACTTGGTGAATCTTGTAAAAAGGTTTTTCAGAAAATTTGTCATGATAGTTTTTTTGATGATGTTAATTCACTAGTTGCAACTTTTCTAGAATTCCCATCTAGCCAATTCTTTATGGGGCACAATCACAATTGGGGTGTAAAAAAAGAATATCTCACCCCAAAATCATCCACAAGACATATTTTGAATGACTACTATGTTTACAGATTCATTTATTTTAGTGAGTTTATTTTTTCATTAGATGTTCACATTTTTTGAGATTGTTTATGATTTGGATGATTTAAACATGCCCTTAAATGTCATGGAACACATTTCAAGAACGTTGTCCCATTATGCAGTTTTATTGAAAAGGAATCAACAAGAATAACAATATTTGTTCAAATTGATTCATATTTTAACCACAAACCAAATAAAATATGTTTTACATGATGGCATAAAATTTTGGTAAAATAAAAAACCATTGTTTTATACATATTATCGTCCCATTTTATTTTAATTTTTGATTCTTCTCAGTAATTCCTCCCCCAATTTATTATGTTGTTTTGCCATCATGTTATTCGTGGTTTTTATTTTTGGTTGAAGGTTTAAAAAAAATAGGTTTAAGGTTATCATTTTTTTGTTACAATGTTGATGTCTCTTAGTAAACTATTTAATTAAAATGTTTTTTTTGAATGTAACATCCAATCCTTGATTAGAGGAATTAAAAGGTTGATTAGGTGGTGATATAATCATTGCATTGTTGAGAGAAGTACAACACCATCTATCCCTTTCAATATTTTTACTAATGTGCGGTTCTATTGTGAAATAGGCCAAAGTGTTAGTATCATTCAAATGGAAGAAACTATGGTTCCACGAGAACATGGTATGGAGGTGATCGATCACCAACACTTAATTTCTCATGGGAAGTGAATTTTTTTTTTCTATTTTTTATCTCTCTTCTCTTTTATAGCTTTCATTTTTTGCTTGTTGGTTTTTTTCTTATTTCATTTTCTTCTATGATTTTGTATTTTTTTCAATAACCTTTGCAACTTCTAGACTTTTTTTGCAATTATAATTAAATTGACAAGCATCTATGAATAAAACTTTGTACCACATAATTAGTTGGGAGCTAAAATCCAATTGCCTCCTTTGTTATGATGAAGCTTTTAATGAAAAAAATATATATTTAAAAAGGAAAAAATAAAAGTCATTTTCATTTTTGAAATTTGAAATTTAGTTATTTTTTCATCATTTCTTTCATTTTTATTTTTTTATTCTTTAAAAAAAATTGTGTAGGTTCAGTTGTAGATTCATTTTCATCTACGCATGCACCAAAGATTATTTGAAAATTTGATAATGGTGTTCATGTTCATTTGAAATTCTCTCGTGAAAATGTTCCTTTTTTTAAAGGTTTTTGTTTCTGATTTTCATAGTTATTATCACTTTCTTTTTGTAATATTTTTTTTGTGGGTTGTTACAAATGATAGTGATGTGGTTAATGTTGTTGATTTGGTTGTTCTTGGTAGACATGGTGGTGTTGTTGATGTTTTTGCTCAAGGATGTACTATTGTTGATAATAATTTTATTTGGACAAACATTGTTGCTTAAGGTGTTTTTGATCAAAACATAATTCATGTTTTTTTTATTTTGCTAATGTTTTTTCCATGGGCAAGGTTATTGCTAATGCTTCTTTTTTGCAAACAAGCTTGTTGCCAATGTTTCTCCTTCCAATGTTTATTTTGTGGGTAATCTTATAATGGGTGCTACTTCTTATGGTGTTGTTCCTTTTCATAGCAAACTTGTTGCTTATGATCATGTTTTTCATGATAAAAGGGTGGTCCATGCAGATCAATATCCAAGCAAGGAAGGTTTCTTGGATGATGATGCTTTGAATGAACACTTTGATGTTGAAAATTGACACCAACAATGATTGCAGTCTATTTCCAATGGGTGGCAATTGCTTGAGGTTATGAATGTGAAGATGATTTTTGGTAATGTGTTAAGTCACTTAAAAATTGCCCAATCACCATTAACCTTGTTGATCTGAGGTTAGTTCCAAGTTTGGTGTTGAATGCATAATCAATTCCAAATTTGGTTGCAAACACGAGGTGGACAATGTGACAGATATTGCATTTTTGAGTTTTTTTAGACAAACTTGAAAGTTCATGATTTTGATCATCATGATTTTAGCTTTTGATTTTGACATATTGATGATTGTGTAGTTTGATATCATTTTTTTCGGAGATGTATTGATTTTCAAAAATTGGTTTCTTTGTGATTTCATTTTAAAGATTTTTACGTGGACATAAATGTAGTATTACAAAGATTACATATTGTTCACAAATTCAAAGATGTTTTTTAGAAATTCAAAGATTTTGGCCATGGCATTTTATGTGGAATATTTTTTGTAATTTTTGGGATTTAAATCATGCTTTGCAGTTTGAGTTGGCTAATATAGCATTGCTGATTTGAATTTTTTTATATAGATATTTTTTTGGGGGGGGTGAAAATTGGTCATTTAAAATTCAAACTTTGCAAATAATCCATTGCTAGTTTGAATTTTATTAATAAATTATATATTTAAAAATTCACGGAGGTAATCTGGAATAAAGAAAAAACCCAATGAATGGAAGAAAAAATTCATGAAAAGAAAAAGAAATTGATAGAAATGTAAACGAAAAACAAAGAAAAAGGAGAAAAAGAAGGAATTTGAGAGAGAGCATTCCGGAAAACTGAAGTTACTGTTTTGAAGATGAGGAGGGCCTTCCGGAAAACGGAAGTTACTGTTTTGAGGAGGTGGTGGGCCCGCTCAGAATGCGGCAGATAGTGGTCCCGAAAGTATGTAGACTAGAAAAAAATCTGCAGGACTTTACGAAGAGTGAAAAGGCAAGACACTAAGTACCGACATACGTACAAGGTAAGTTCTTTTTAAAAAAAAGTTATGGTTATTTTCCCTAGGGTTGGGGGCTGCCCCGGTACCCGTACACTTAGGATTAGCGATCATCTTGGGAACTTGTGTCCAGGTCCGGACAGTACCAAGTGCACACGACTCCCCACTCGCCCTTGCGCCGCCGCCCCCTATTCGTACTAACTGCTTTCTTAACTAACACACAGAGCGATGTAAGATTAAGTAAGTACTACTTGTAATTTAATGCTCACTCTGGTAACTTCGTGCTTTATTTCCATTTATGGTTTAGGGTTTCTTTAGTGTCATAAGGGCCTGAGGTCGAGGGCTTTACCCAATGTGAAGATCTGCCAAATGCATTTGAAACTATCCAAGAAATCTCGAGGTGGATCATATCTATAAGGGTCCAAAATTGGAGGATCGCTGTTAAAAAAGAGACATACTTACCTATCTCCCAAAAAATGGAAGATACTTTCCCTTCGGCGGAAGAGCGCTTCTTGAAAATAGAAGGCCCTGGGCATTTCTTGGAGGTCAAGTTCTGGTTTCAGATTGTGCCATCCAAATACACTAGGGAACTTTTTGCAAGTTGTTAGGGGTTAAAAGAAATTAGGGTTGCAGTTTGCATCACGCTTTGGTATAGGGATGAGTTATCGAGTGAAGTGCTCCTTAAGGTCTCTTTCCATTAGGTTGTTGTGATCCTAATGGAACACACATTGTGCCATGATCATAACAACTTAATAGAAAGCCATTGAGATGGGGCCTTGTTTTTTTGTTGCATGGACATGCGCTTTTTCTTTAAAATGATGTTCATTTGTTGAAAATATGTATTCAATCAATGCTAAGAATTACGGAAACATGTTCCCATTATATATAAAACGATAGATGTCAATTTACTTAATTAAATCAATATTAAAAAATTTAAGAACATGTTCCCATTAACAACAAAGATTGATGAGTCATAATTTAACTTGCAACTCTTGCATTTTGTCAATGCTTGATTGGTAGAGCTATCATGTGACTATGACCACAAATAACTAGAAAAAAATAATGAAAAGATGTTTGCTTCTTTCCTATTTGCAATGAATTCATTCATCAAAATGAGGAAGTTGTTGTGATCATCTAATGGAAAGATGTCCTAATTAATTATAGCTGGTGTTGTGGGTCTTAGGTGTTGTATGACCCCTATTAACAATTTGATCTCCCAGCTTGTACCTGCAAGGGTAGCTGCTAGGCCCTAGGAGTCCTTGATAATTAATTTGTCTAATATATTTGACCAAACTCAATCAAATTAAAAATGAATTTTATTAAGCACCACTTTAGACAATGAAAGGCAGAACAGACTTGGTACACCCAAATTAAAAATATATTCTAGGGTTTGGGTCAGGTACAATAGGCCTCCTATGGGACACGATCTTATGTAAGTCTAGGTTCATGATGATTTTTGCTATGTTTTACAAGATGTAAAGCCCTTGGGTGAGGGCATTCTGAGAATAAGGGCCTACAATGATGCCTCAATCTGTTTGCTTGGTAATGAGTCTTGTGGGGCTTTGCTTTTCAAAGAGAAGTCCGGTCTCAATTCAAACTTAAATATATTTTTAATAGAGCTTCCAGGTTTTGTTGAAGTTTTTTTTTTATGGAAGACCCAATTCTTCACACACCAGATTTTATCCCATAACTTATCCTTTGTTCAATGTTGTACTCTTGTACTTATTCATCTTTGTATCAATTAAATGGTGGGTGCACTCTCAATCTTTTATTATATTTTTAAAGAAGGGAACAACGTGATTGAAAAGTCACCAATTTTTTGTAGAACATTAGGCACTCACCAAAATAAAAACATAGTTATGCTTCTTTTTGGCACCCATTTACACTTTATATACAATGAAAGTTGAAATGTTGCCAAACAATATGGGATAAAATTTGAAGTGTTTTTTCAGAATGACTTGGGGGAACACTTTGGGAACCGCTTGGGAACTTGATGAACACGTTGGGAACAGTAAAATAGAAATCCCTGAGGCCATTCCTAAGTCCAATTCCATTGTTATAGATGTAAATTTAGGACCTTGTTGGGTCAGGGAAACCAAAACCACCCCCATGAACCAACAAGAACCAAGAACTGGACAACACTAGTAACAACAACCAAGGAGCTCTATTAGTTGAATGGCTGATCTTAGTTGAAATCGATGGTCAAGGTTCCTCGTTAGCATAATACCTCGTGATGTAATGACGGATTGAATAGTGCTTTTACATCCGTTCTGTCATCTTCTTTTTTGGATGCCGTCGCTCTGCCGTCGTCATCGTCTTCTTCCTCTATTCCGTTGAGTCCACATTCACCATAAAGAGGGAAGAGTGTGCGCAACAAAGTCTAGCGGCTCTCTTCTGTTTCCGTAAGGATTACCGCACAAATTTTGCTCCCTTCTATTACAAATTTGGATTTCCGATTATGATGAACTAGAGGAGAAAGTGGGTGCAGATTCGAGGCTATATACATTTTGGTTCCACCATGCAGAAGAAGCGGTATCAGTATGCTGGAGCCTCCACGAGGCTGCTATTGTTGTGTGCTTTGTTCCTGGGATGCAGCTTTGATGAATCCTTTGGGTTGGAGTTCAATAACAGGTTAGAGACCTCAACAAAATCACAGCAAATGAAAATAGGGTTCCGTTCTCATGTGCTGTTTCCAGTTCTCCAAACCCTAGGAATTAGACCTCTCTGCTGACCTGAAAACCTAACCTCTGACCCTTGTCTGTGGGCCAAATTTTGTGGTTTGATATTTGATCCTCGTGTGGAATTTTTCCTTACAATTGAGACGACAGATAACTTCGCGATGATGGGTCACTGTGCCGATTTTGAGATTTGAGCTAAATTTCACAGGTCACAGTTTTAGGGTTTTGGAATCGGGTATGAGATTCAACTCGGTTCTTCAGGGATGTACTTCGATGCTATGAAGACTCTAGAAATGCAATCCTTGTGTCTGCAATTCACGATTCTATGAGGACGGTTTCCAGTGCACCACCAAATTTTCCCTGATGTTCAATTTTTGGGCACTGTCGAGGGGAGATTCAGGCCGAGCTTCTGAAGTATCCTCGGTTTTCGTAGTTGTTGGGTAGTGAAGTTTTTTATGAGCTCCACCAGGATAGTGTCAAAAGAAAATGATCTTTTTCTGCTCAAAGCCCAAGTAGCACTGAAGCATCTATTATGGTTTCTGTGCAGAAATAGACCAGACCTGCTGACTCTAAGAGTGGGAGAAGAGGTAAAGAAGGAGAAATTGGCATTACAGGAAGGGAGCAGTTATGAGTATGAAGTTCGAGGCTTGCAACTAAGCAAGTGGTATGAAATCAAGATTTCTTACCCTGCCTCTGTATGTTTCTCCTCTCCACCTCCACCTCCGATTTCTCAAACAACTTTAGGTTTACAAAGAGCAACTGTGAACACTTCTTCAGTCATAGTAGCACGTTGAGTTTTGTATCGTGTACCCATGCTTCAACAAAGTAATTTTTGTGGTGTTGAGTTTTTCAAGTTTTTCCAACAACTTTAGGTTACATACAGTTGGGCAGGAGTAGAGACTCAAAGATATGACATACCATTGCAAAAACCCAAATCACCATAGCAATAATTGGAATGCAAGAACTGTGGTCTAGGGAAACTTCAACATGCTTATTGTAATCAAAGAATGTAGAGAATAATTATTGCTTTGCAGAGGAGGTTGAACTAGTTAGACCATAAAAGATTTGTCTATGGTCTTCATAGAGTGGGTCATCCCTTCTTATTTATTTAGCATGCCTCCTGATTTTTCTGTAGTTATCTGAGCTAGCCTCTATGGTACATAATGTCATGATAAGTATTGTTTTTGAATGTCTTATGACAGGTACCTGCAAGATTTTATAGCACTCATTGTGGCACCCATTGTTGTGTGATTTTCAAAGAGTGGCTGTGGAGAGATTTCTCTACAATTGCAGAGATATATCTATGGTCTTCATACATTGAGTCGTCTCTTCTTATTTACATAGCACCCTCTTGGTTTTTCTATGGTTATCACATTGAGCTTGCCTCTGTTGTACGGAATGTCACTTCAAATTTTTAATTGAATGTGTTGGCAGATACCTGCAAGATTTGATATAACCCTTGTGCGGGAAAGCATGACTAATTTGCGGGGGTCTGCAAGAAAATTACTCAATACTGAAAAATTGATGTTCCGTGTCGACAACACTTTTCCCAAACAAGTAAGGTTTTTTTCCTGTTGTATGGATGTGGAAGATCCTCTCTCTCTTGAGTTCATTTGTGTTGCATATATTTTGATTTTTTCCATTGTATGGACTTAATTTGAATCTCCTTTGCTTGCAAATCTTATAGAATAGGATTTCAGCTCTTTGTAATATCAGATAAAGGTCTAATGTGCAGTTGCTTGTACATATTTTCTGTGGCTTCTTTATTCTTGTTTCTGATTTTAAATTTCAAAAATTGGTCCTTAGGAATGTTGAAGATAATAATGCTGTAACCTAAACTGGAAAATTAGGGTGACATCAAGTGAACAGTTCAAGAAAAGAAGATAATGAAAATAATTTTGACATATGAGCAGACACTCATAGACCACATCATGCTCTTGTGAAATTCTGTGGGTTTGGATCAGATGAGAGCAGGGACATATTATGCAAGAGTTATAGTCACAGTACATCCAGAAGGCATTTTATCAAAGTACCAACTCTCAGATCAGCCATTCATTATTTATAATATATGTGAGTGAATATGACATGACCTTCAATCTGTGGACCGATTATTTTCTTCAAATTATGCAATTTGTGGATTCTTCTCCAGAACTTTCCATGCAAGTTCAAAGGTTCAATTGTGGTCATCAGCATTAGGATGTCTTTGTTAGTCATGTTCAAGAAGAAAACAAATCCAAATCTAACCTTCAATGGACATTTGGTTCATAGAAGTTCCTGTATACTTTTGGCTCATTGTGACTTGGTTTTTGAATTGAGTTGCAGTGTGTGAGGAGGTGATGTTGGGAATCCCCAAGCAGGCATGGTGGGTAGGATTTTTGGCCACCTTTGTTTTGTGTGTCTGCTTGTTCGTCTCTTCCAGGTTACCACCCTCACTTTTGGCACCCAAGTCTTTCAACACAAAATCTGTGAAAGAGGATTCATAAAAGTCTTATGTTGATCAATTCTCTCTGTACCAAACTAGTTTTCTCTCAGAATGAGAAAAACATGGCAAAGGGAAAGAGAGCACCTACTTCAATATGCAATATGCAATCTTTTATGATTTAGAGACAGGCTTTCTTCCATATTCCATGGTGCAATTCTGTCTGGCCATTTGTTGGGTAAGGTTACAATACTTCATTGTCAGATCTGTAGTTATCTATCTTGGGCTGCGTTAGTGATTTTTCATTAATCTTGTCCTTATGTGAATGGTGGTGGTCCATCCATTATACACATAAATGAAATGTGTGTTCCCAGTCTTCGAACCATTTTAGTCCAAAGTAGTAAGTAATCCTTCTACTTCAATTTTATTGCACCTGTTCTTAGTCAAATCATCAGCTCAGTGCCTGACCTATCCTTTTTTCTCAATTCATTGATTTGCTTGTTCAACAAATACCCATTTGAAGGACAGATGGGGCTTTCCACTAACTTTGCCATTTGCAAACATTTGTTATGATTGCCCATTTTCCAAACTATCTTTTATTTCGGTAAAGAACTCAGAGAAATCTCCCAGTGTATTTGGAGGGCAGCATGTTTATCAATGTTCATGTAATTTGTAGTTTTCTCATTTGTACTGAACATCTTTTCTAATGGGAGTGGGCCATCTTCTTCAATGTTGGGAAGATTTCCATGGTGTATGATCAATCTTTAGGTCAATAATACTTTAATGTAGAGATTTTTCATAGGTCTTGACATTTTTGAACATTGATTGTGCATCTTGAATTTGCCAAGTTTTATTAATCCTCACCTTTTCATATAATCTCATCTGGGCTAGACATTCTTTCAAACCCCAATTTCACTGATATTTTTTTTGGAGGATTCAATTTAAGGTCTTCTCTGCATGGTTTGTCTTTTCAGGAAGCCCAGGTTACAAGCAGTTTCAAATTTTATCTTAAGTAAGAAGAGCTCCTAGTGGTGCATGGAATCTTAAATCTTGAGTCCTAAAAAAGAGACCAGAAGTCTTTGGTTTTGTCAAGAGATCTGATCTTGACACTTTTAGTCTGTAGAGTTTATTCACCAATTCTTGCCCTATGTTGACTCTTAGAGATTACAACATTCTTTTGATATTGTTTGCACAAAAAGATTTGCAGGATTGTGGGCATAGTAGCTCATTCAATGCTACTAAGAAGTTTAGTGAAGTGTGACTTTCATCTTCCTTCCTTTGTGCATCTTGGAAGGTCCACAATATCCCATGAAGCCAAAGTTTATTATATACATAGCCAGTTCTATTTCTTTTATTGAAGTTCTTTTAGGGAAGTTTCCAAGTGCTAAATTCCTTAATATAGCAATTATCAATATCGTTGGTGGTCAATGACTTGTATGTGGTCAATATGTTAGAAGTTAATGTATCCTTTTAGAAAGAATGTATTTTTGAAGAGGCGTCAGAAGTAAATCAACCCATCAATTTATTGAGTTTTTGCATTGCTGATGTTGGCATATGACCTCCCCAATTGCTGCAAACTTTTGATTCTGCAACTTCTTATGTGGAGTTCCAACCTATTTAGGTTCCAAACCTTGAATGAAATTTCTACTGATACAAGCTATTTGAGTCCCAGCGTTTCAATTTCCAAGATTTGAAAGGCCTGAATATTGATGTTTTGTACAAGTATTCTCATCCAAAATATGCAAGCATTTGCATGATAAATGAACCTCATCTGGATCCCAATATTTAAAATTCTACCAAATTGGAATTATCAATAATTATTTTTATTAGTATTTAAAGCTTTGCAACTAAAAAAAGAGTAGTTCATAGCTCAAATGATGAGCTTGGCCCTAAGAAAAGAAAATGTTAGTTTTCAAACTTTTATATTTGGTTTGCCTGAACAAATAATGATTTATGTTTGGTATTTCTATCTTGGAATCTTCAAACTTTGAAATCTTTTAATCCTAAGCAAAGAGTTTTTCACACACATTTTGCTTTTGAAAGATCACATTCTTCAAGTCCTTGTTTTATGCTTTTCTTTTCTTCTTTTCATGCTACTCACACTACATTTCAAGGCTTCACAACCTCAACCCAAAGAAAACTGACCTTTCATTATATGTGTGACTTTAAAAGTTTTTAAAGACTTTCCATATGCACATTGGAAACACACTATTCAATTACAAATCTCCAATCTTTGCCACCACCAAGATTAACATCATTGTATGCTTTGTGGACACATTTTTCCACATTCCATGTCACTTATAACATCCATCCCAGATTCTTCCACAAACATGACATATGTGACATTCTCCCCATGTTACAAGCATCTTTTGTCTTTGATACAAAATTAGAATGAGAGAATTTATGCTTCACAATGATTTTGTTTAGATGTTTGTAGCCCATGCACTTGTGCCTATTCTCTTTGTTTTCCATACAAAAGCAAGTGTAATCATGAGGTTTCTTTGGACCATTCATGGTCCCTATAATTCCACCCAGGAGTAGTAGGGTAGTAGTGGTCTTGTGAACGATTGGTTCCAGTCCACATTTATCTACCATGATTTGGAATAAGGAAAGTTGTCATCTGATTGGATCAATCAAAATTGTTGTGGGTTTTTCATTCTGATAGTCTCCTAACTTGATGACATTGGGGCTATAATCAACCCTTTCATTCGCAATTACTAGTGCACATTGCCATTGGCACAAGGTGACTCATCCAAATACTCTTCACATCAAAGTGGGTTTAACTTCAGAGTTCATATAGAGGGAAAAAAAAATCACTATTTTACTTTCTAATTAATTCCAAAGACCAAAATTTCTCAAGATTCAGTAACTTTTGCTCCATTGATCTGAAAATTGTGAACTGACAAACATGTACACCACTTGATCAAGGGCTTTTCAACAGTACCGAAGGCACAGTGAGGGGGCCCCATGGACTGGGAGGGTTAAGGTGTGGTCACCAAACAAATAAACACCTATCTTAATATACAGATGTGTTGCTCATGAGGGCTTTGCAAATCAACATCTAGCAATGTAACTTCAAAAAATTTGATAAAAATTCTAATTGCAAAGTAATATATGCAAAAGTTGATCAAATGGCCTATGTCCTTCTCATAAGGAAATACAACACAAACATTTATGCTAATGTTTTCTCTTACTCCTTGTCTAGAAAGTTTGTCACATAGGAAGACTTGGCACTCCTAAATTTCACCAATATTCTCAAGCTTCAGCATCACAAACATGTTGGATCTCAAACTTGGCCTATACATTATGACACAATCGATTTTCCTGAAAACTGGCCATCACCATTCCATGGAGACTTTTTTGCATACACTCAAATGTATTCTATTTTACAACACCACCTCAAAACATTAACGATGCTCAACTGCAATTGTTACTGATTCTGGGAGCGTCTTCCTGTCTTGTAAACCTTCTTCCTTGCCACCATAGCAGATACTCTGTTCATCTGCTGCCTCTGCAACATACTGAGATCACAGATACAAACTTGTAAGAAAGATTGGCATAGCCATATCATCAAGTGCTTGAGTTGAGCCTATCATGAGTAATACTATATTGTTACATGCATACAGAATTTAAATAATATCTTGAGCTATCTTTGCAAGATTCCTCACAAGATGACAAAGTCTACTGTTTAAAAAAACTCCAGTGGATACATTAAGTTTGCTTGTGGAATCACTTACCTTCTGAAAGCGCTCCAAATCACTTTGGAGTGTGGCCTGCAACCAAACAGATTACAAGTTTGCAAATACTCAGGGGAGTTCTGAGTGCGAAGTAGGCATCACTGTTGTCTCAATAATCCACAGCAAGAGAGCACACCTGTCCCATACTTGCAGTAAGAGACATACATACCTGTACTAGGCTTCTGAGAGCTTGTGAGTTCATGACTTGACCAAGAGCTGCAGGCAGTGAGTGCAATATCTGCATAAACAACATGAAGACATACATATGAGGACAAAGTTTCATACATGATCCTCAGTTCAAATGGCCAATTCATGTGATTTTCCAGATGGGTGCCTCTGCAGGTATCTTCCTGATGCTCAATCTTAACTTTTGCAGGACAATTTGATGCTTTATAACAGATGTATTTAGAACATTTTATAAGTCTCTGAAACATTTGCAAGATGACATTGTTACTTGTCAGCATCTCTTACTGAAAGTTCCACTGTTGTTCCTCTGCTGCTACTCTCCTTGAAAGTCACCTCGCCTTTGCTTTGAAGACCTTCCACTGTGGCCCACCGTACAACCCGAAGAGGAGGAGCAGCTTCCACAAACTCAATACGGGCCAACCACATCACCTACAGAAGTTTCCCCAGGAACCTCTTTAGATACTCCACAACTATGTCATACAGAATATGTGCAGCCAATTTACTTGTCCAGAATATGGTACACATGCAGATGCAAGAAAGCTGCTCCTACTGTCAATGAGCATGTGTAATGTGTGAAACCAAACCTCAAAACCAGCAGTACTACAAATCCACCGAGACAGCTGACTAAGCCCCAGTTGCAACTCTTCAGACTCAATGCTTCCATCTTCTGCCAAAATCTCAACCCGATCAATCCATCGCATCCTGCCACATCCAGTTCAAAATGACTTCACTCCATCACTACAACAGGTTTTGTGGGGGAAGGGAGCTTTTCTCAGCAAGCTAGACTAGCAGAACTCAGTTTACAAAGTTATGATTTCACATGTTTACCAAAGTGGTTATGAGGGGCAGGGAGGATAGTAAGCCTACCAAATCTTGTGATAGGCTCTCTGTAGCCATGACTAACTGATTTCAATGCAATAGCTTCCAACAAATCAATGGCTTGCAATTATTGGAATTGAAAAGGATTCACCTTCAAGCTTTAGGGATGAGTTGATGGCCTTACCACTGTGGAGCCCTCTTGAGATCCATCCATAGGTGCCATACCAGATCAGGAGGCGCTGCAACATCTAAAGACACCTTGTGCACAAACCTCAAATCATTTGCTACATCTGAATCCAGCACCGTCTCCCCCTGTTCCATTGACAGGTCTGTAAACAACCCCCATACAAGACTCCAGGCAAGCTCTTCATTACCTTCTGGTCATTGCAAGGACTCAAGATCCTTTCAGACCCACAAGAATTTGGAAGCACTGGTATAAGTGGGTATTCTAATGTGTAAAGGAGACCCCCATTATGGAATTGCATTGTGTCTAAATTGATTTCAACAACATCAAAATCCCCCTCACTGTCCAAGCATGTGTGAGCCCCATCTAATAAGAATTTCCTCATCTCTCACACTTTAGAAGGAAATCTTGCATGTCAGGCTGTAACATGAAGCCACATTCAACCAACGAAATGGCTACACAATCTTTCAAAGCTGAATTTGGATTCCATAGAACTCCCAAAGCATTTCTCCGAAACTGCAAACAAAGAAAAAGAAAAAGAGAATCAAAGTTTTCAAGGAGCTGATATATAGGTAGACGATACCTGTGGATGGCAAACTGTCATTAAGCTTGCTCAGAAACCTCTTTGTCAACAACCCACCAGCAGCAGGTCCATGAAAATGATGCACCCAATTCTTCCTCCTTCCAGACCTCAATGGCCTTCTCCTTTTCAAACATAACCCTAACTCTTGGGAACTAGTGGACTTGTTGTGTGCTGGAAGCACTAACCCTAAATTCAAGGTTTTCTCCCAAGAGACCACTACTGCTGCTGCTGAGGAGGATGACAATGTCGGCAGACTTTTACTACCATTCAAAATTGTGCAACACATGTTTGCCTGCCGACACGGAAGTTCACAAATATGAGAGTTGGAAATGGGCCCCCTGCTTGCTTGCTTCCTCTGTTCCTCCTTCCCTCCCTCCCTCACCAGTCCAATTGTAGATAGTAAAACATGAGCTTTAACTTCACATTCTTTGGTTTGGTCAGTTTGGGTTCTTGAGTGTGAGAATTGAACAATCAAATTCTTATTTCAAACATCACCAACTTGCAACAGACGGCACAGACAAACCCCGAGAATGAAACTTCCTCTCAGAGCAAGGGGATGATGTTCTTGGGATGCAACACCGACACCGGCTGGGTAAGGTCTTTCTGTTTGTTTCCTGTTGGCGTGTGTAGTGGTAGGGCTGGCTCTCCTTCCCAATGGGAAATAGGAATCATTTGGAAGTTTGTTGTGGTTTCTAACTTCTTAGGGTTTGAGCTTGAAGGACAAAAAGGTAACTGCTAGGGTACCCTAGGGCTTTTAGTAGTACCCTAGGGTTTTTCTTTTTTTTCAATTTTTTGATGTAGTTGAAGTGGTGAGTATCCATAAGATGATTTAGCCAAATTTGGCTACATGCTAGACATAAAAGTTACAAAAAAGAGTGCTTCTATACTCTTGGCTTCCTACTGGAACTTTTCATAAAAATCTGGCTATTTGGATTTTTTTTCTTTGAAAATCTGGCGAATTTGGGCCATTTTTCCATGAAAAGTCTTTTTGTATATGCTGAAATCACATATTTTTCAGGTCGAAATTTAGGAAAATTTTGCCCCCAAGAAAACTGACAATTGTCAATTCTTACCCTGTGGTCAGTTTTGTTATTAAATAATCTTTTAAATTTTAAAATGCACTTTTGTGAAAATATGAAGTTAAGTTGAGGTGTTGAAATTTACATGGTTTTTTTTTAAAAATTAATTCAATTTTGTGATGTGGGGATTGCGCAACCTGGCAATCGTCCAGAAGAATATTTAGCCAAATCTGGCTATAGACCAGATATGAAAGTAATTTTTCAAAAAGAATCATTTTGTATTTTGGCTGCTTGCTGGAACCAAAATCTGGTGAATTTGGGCCATTTTTTTTTCACAAAATAAAATCTTTGTACGTGTTGAAACCATATTTTTACATGATTTGAAAATGTTCATTATTATCAAAGGCCAGTGATTTCTTTATTTTGGTGGCAAAATTTTGCCATTTTGTTATAAAAAAAAGTCCTTCACAACATGATCATGGGAACTTTTTGGAAATTTTCCAAAACCAGTCACATTTTCAAGGAAAAATGTCATGAAATTGTCAAGATCTTTAGAGAATTTGGGCAGATTTCTAGCTTTCTTCTTTTGAAATCACCACATTTAGCTAATAGGTTCTAGTGATTTTTATTTCTTTTTATAGCCATATTTGGCTAAATTCTCTTGTGGCTGATCGTCTCTTCTGGAGCACCATGAGAAAATTTTTAATTTTAAATTTAAAAAAAATTTAAAAAAATCACTGTCACAGGCTCTAATCTGAATAATTTAGCTACTCATGTGATTATATCAATAGTAGACTATTATTGTACATCATGAAAAACTAATAATTTGAGAATAATAAGAATTTATTCATTTATTTAAAATACTTATTTGTTTTGTCATTGTTGAAAGAAAGCTGATTAGAGGCTACAATATATTATTGTCTCGCACTACTTTTTATAGATATGTATATCGTCCTGACAACAAAAAGCATTGACAGAAAGGGTTTTTGCAGAAAGGAGTCAAGGTTGCCTTTGGCCTTGTTCACGCAAGCTCCTTACATCGGAGTTTGAAAGATCTGGATCAACTAGGTCTTGCTGTAAAATTTCCATTGATATTGGTAGGAGATTGTTGTTGGCTTGTTGGAAGCTAGAAGGATTTGTAACTTTGACATGATTTGCTATGTTTTGAAACTTTGATGATGTAGGCCTTCTATAGTGAAGCAATGTGAAGCAAGAGGTGTCTTTAGTGAGTACTCTTTGTATGATAGTGGGACTCATGTTGATTAAGTACCTGGTTGTGGGACAAACAGAGCAGCGAGAAAAGTTAGGGTTTAGGGTTTTGGTTAATGATGAATGCCACAGTTTTCGACGTTAAAGCATGGGAATGGAACAAGGACTCGCTAACGATCATGGAGATGCAGGCAGCTGAACTCCAGGCGTTTTGTACACGCTACAACCTCAAGCCTGCCAAGACTGGCAAGGCAGCCACTGTAGCAGCCATCGTCAACCATCTCATGGTCCCTATGGTCGATGTGGTGACGAAACAGGATGTGCACAATGCTATTGAAGTCACTATGGAACAGGTTGCGGAAAACATTCTGGCTCCAGCAATGGAAGCTAAGATTGTGACCATTACCGACAAAGTCGAAATGCTGCAAAATAAAATAGATGAGATGGCTAAGAGCTTTGATACCATGCAGGACAGTGGGGAGAAGTGGAAGGAGGTCGTGGGCAGGAAGGTTGACAAGGTTGCCAATAAGGTGGACCGGGCAACGGATGCTGACCTGGTCAAGGCCAGGGAGGCAAACATCCAGGTCACCGAGTTGACCATGAGCAAGGGGGAAACTTCAAAACAACTTATGGAGTTGGTGCAGACGGAACTGCTCGACAGGTTGAAGGTTGCTGACCGTGTGCAGGTGTAGAAGGTGCACCGGTAGATGCCGTCGGGGCGACTAAATAAGGCCACTGACAAGGCACTGGCAATCATCATCACGCTGGCATCAATACACAACAAGCTCACGGTGTTGTGCGCTCACAAAGGCTTGCAGGGCACTCAGCTTGGGTTCAACAAAGACCTGACTCTCGCTCAGCAGGCCCAGAAACAAGCTGCTTGGGCCACCTTCAAGGAGGCCAAAGAGGTTGGCGAATGGGTCTACTGGCGTGGGGCTGATCTCTACATCAACCGCAAAGTCGTAAACTCCCCAATTGCATAGGGGGGCGGGGGCCAAAGAGACTTGCACGTGTGCTTGTGGAACATCCATGGGGCCGCTATCACAAAGCTAGAAACACATGAGCATCTGCTTGACCTATTTCAACATGTTGACGTTGTTGCTTTGACAAAAACACATCACTTCCCGGGTGATACATTCCCGATCTTACCGGGGTTCTACTGTTTTGATGTTGCCAGGCCTGTGACTCCACTGGGTGTCGTTTGAAAGCACAGTGGAGGCATTGCGGTACTAGTCAGGGAAACATGGGCAAATAATACTACTGTTTGGAAGACTGCAAGGGATGGGACTAGGATTTGGCTGCGCTTGGGCAATGTTTTCCAAAGGCCTTTGTTCTTGTGCATAGTATATGCTGCTCCACAAGGCTTGCCATATGCAGACAGTAGCCTATTTGAACACATATGCCAAGAGGTTGGAAAAGCCATGAGCTTAGGCAGTATGCTTCTTGCTAGGGATTTCAATGCAAGGACAGGCACAAACACTGACTTCATTCATTGCAGTCAACTAGCAGATGTGTTGTTGGTGCCACAAGCCATTGAGGACACCATGCCCAACGATATGCTAGAGCACCAAAAACGTGACACCGTCACAGCTGGCTAGCATCATGGGTTCCTAGATCTCTCCAGAACTACTAGGTTGTTCATCCTCAATGGCCGCACACCAAGAGACATATCAAGGGAGTACACATGCCTATCCAATAAAGGTTTTAACACTGTGGACTATTTTCTTACAACAGCTGACCAATTAGAGGGTGTCAAGTGCTTAGAGGTTAACTATGATGAAAAGTACTCAAGTCACAAAGATGCGCACTCTGATCATAGACCATTGGTACTTACAATCACACAACAGTGGCAACCCCCTCCTGTTCAGCAAAAGGCAATCAAACACCTACCACGTTTCAAATATGACACTACTAAAGCAGTCGAGTTTAGCATGAGTGTACAACATAACATCGGTGTATGGGCAAGCCTAGATGTACTTGATGCATCTGATGTACAAACAATAGTCAATATGTTACAACAGTGCATCACACAATTTGCAGAAGAAGTGTTTGGAAATAGACAAGTGGCCTTAGGAAAAGCAATAAAGCACAACCACAAACCCTGGTTTGACACAGAATGTCGCCAAACCAAAAGCCAATTTGCTAAATTGTCAGATGCGCACCCAGATAGGCAAGTCAGACTTAAGCAAATGAAATAGTTGTACAAAAGGAAGAAACGTGCTTATGATGTGCTCAAGGCTAAACAACTATGTGGTTTAGTGAAGGCGGATCCTGCAGCATTCTGGAAGAGGTACCACAAGCGCGTTGAGGGTGTCAATGGCATCACCAGCGAAGCGCTCAGGGATGGCTTCCAGCAACTGCTACAGCCCCTTGCGGCACCAACCATAGCAAGAGTTGTGACAGGGGCCGCTATTCAAGCCTAGGTGGTCTCCTTTCCACCCAATGGTATTGATTGTGAACAGTTGAATGTTGAGATCACACTAGTTGAAGTACAGCAAACGTTCAAAAAGTTAAAACGACACAAAGCTACAAGCATTGATGGCATCAAACGAGAGTTCCTTTTGGATGCGGTTGTTGCCCTACAGCAACCACTATTGATTGCTTATAACAAAATTATGCGCGAGGGCTATTGTGGATCACTTTCTATTGGGATCATACATGCACTGTACAAAGGGGGTGACTGTAGTCAGTTTGACAATTATAGGGGGATCACAGTAGGACTAGTCTTAACCAAGGTGTTTGTAATGATTTTTGAGTCCCGCATCAGTCAATGGGCAGAGACCAATGATTTACGCACAAAAGGACATGTTGGTTTCAGAAAGGACTTTAGGACAACGGATAACTTGTTTATTCTTCGCACTTTGACCGAACAAGCCAAATTTCAGAAAAAGAAGCTATACACTTGTTTTGTGGACTTCAAAAAAACCTTTGATACGATACCAAGGGACCTGTTGTGGTAGGTGCTGGAAGGACTTGGCATCAGTGGGCGGATACTAGAGTGCTTGCGCTCCATGTACCGTCAAGACCAGGCCTGCTTGCACCATCCAGAGGAGGGGCTCACGCCCACTTTCATTTGCCGCATCGGAGTGAAGGAAGGATGCCCCCTCAGCCCGTTCCTATTTGGCCTCTTCATAGATGGCCTAGAGAAACAGCTGAATGCTTTGGAGGGTGACACACCACCAATGTTGGGACAACTAGCTGTTCGTTTACTTTTGTATGCAGACGACTTAGCTCTCATGTCACACACTCTTGTTGGATTGCAAAGCAACTGGATGTCTTGCAAGCTTTTTGCTGTGAACGTCAGTTGACTGTGAATGTCAAGAAAACCAAGGTCGTTGTGTTTAAAGCATGCAAGTATGTGTGTCAAGTTTTTCAGTATGAGGGCAAAGCTATAGAGCAACTAAACTTTTTCAAGTATCTAGGTGTTGAGCTGCATGGCACAAAAGGTATGCAAACTGCAATACAAAGGTTACCAATGTCAGGGAAAAAGGCAGTTTTTGCATTACGCGCGCAGATGCGCAGAGCTGCGCATCTTTGACCCAGCATTACAATGCCAGCTGTTTGATGCATTAGTCAAACTAGTGCTTAGCTATGGGTGTGAAGTATGGTCAAACCACATGGCACACGAACAGTTAGAGGTGGTTCATCGAGCTTTTCTGAAGTCGTCGCTGGGGTCAGCACCACGACATTCAGTTACGTCGTGCTGGCAGAGTTTGGCAGGTTTCCCTTAGAAATATTTTGGTGGCAACAGACCATGAGCTTTCTCTCACGTGTAAGTTCTGAGGTAGACTCAGATCGCATGCTCAGGCTAGCTTATGATGTACAGCTGCAGTTGCTTATAGCCAGGCAAAAAGTCTTATTCGGGAACCAGAGTGCTATGGGTAGAAAGAACCGATTGCCTGCTTGCTGGCTAGCACAAGTAGATGAACTACTGTCGATGTACAATTTGTGCATCGATAGCGATCAGCTGCCACCATGTGCTCACCTTAAGTAGTTAGCTGAAAGGCAATACATTGTACACCATCAACTGGCTGTTGTTGACTCCAGCAGGGTGAGAGCCTATCTTGGGTTGAATAACTCAGCACAGTATGGGTACAAATAATTCCTCTCCAGGGTAGATAATGCACAACTTAGGAGAAGCTTGGCATGTTTTCGTTGTGCGAATCACAAGCTGCAGATTGAGCTAGGAAAGCAAGTCAAGCCAGTGAAGGTGCCGATGCAGAAGCGTTACTGCAAATTGTGCAACTTGGGTGCAATTGAAGATGAGGACCACTTCTTGTTGGTTTGCCCTGCCTATCAAAGTGTTCGAGAGAGGTTTAGAGGTTCATTGCCACTAACTACCATCACACCTTTGGCTAAATTGCTGAGTTGTCAATAGCAAGGCATCCTTGTTAGATTTTTAGTGCAATGTCAGACGATTAGATCTGAATTGCTTCATCAGACATAACGTCAATTGGGTTCTGGCCCGGGCGTTGTTTGGCCCACTAATTAAATGACGCTAAATTGTAAGTAAGTAAGTAAGTAAGAACAGAAAGAAAAAATTGTTGTGGTAACCCTAAAAAAATTTATCTAGAAATGCACCAATCCAGAGAGGAGGCAAAAGTACAACATGAAAGGACCTAAGTTCAAATTAAATTGTTAAAAGCCAGATGCTGAAGATTAAGGATTGATAATGAACGACTTAGGCCTAAGTCTTAACTCAACTAATAACTAATTGTTATAAACAGCAAAAAGTTAAAACATATGAAGGAAGAACCCGTGCATACTACTATTGGCCTGAGATCTTCCGAAAACACCCAGCGGGCAAAAAATTGAAACTTTCTGCTCGGTCGCACCTAGCGAATATCTGCCTGCTTCCTACGCTCCCACCTTGCCCTGCCCAAGACCTGAGGCGCTAATCCTCAAAATGGCAATGTTAAGGGAACATTGTTTGTAGAATGTTTTGTTAATTGATATATATATATACCATATAGTAAAGGATGTCAAGATGAAATGATCCTTTCCATCCATCCATCTTGTCATCCCTCCGTCCATCCGTCTAATCCATCCATCCCATCATGGTTTGTTTGCTCTGACGGGTCGGAGAAAATAGTGGAGTAGAGACGCGACGAATGTTTACATGTTATCAACAATTTCTACCTGCCTCATGTTGATGGTGTTGGGTATGCTAAATAGTTGAGAGGATTTTGTTTTGTATCTTGGAGTTTTTTTTGCCAAAGAAGTCAAGGAGATTTGACACTATTTTCCAGACTGAAGTCACTTGACAGACATCTGAAGACTCCCTAAGTTGTGCCCATTTTGTTGTTGGGTTGTTTGTGCGCACGGCATTCTTTGACGGGAAGTTGTTATCGTAAGAAGGATCCGCATGACTAGCTGAGAAGGTCGACACCCTTCTCGCATCTCATCAATCCCGAGCTCCATGCCAAGCCCAATTAGACAGTGGGCGTAATCGAAACCGGAATCTTCATCTTCATCATCACCAACCTCGCATACCATAAGTATAGTTACAAGTGTTGCCAGAATCCCGTCGTTGCCAAAACTTCACCCCACCAAACCATGGAGCTTGTGCTTTCCGACAACGATCAAAGCTCCTGAAATAATCTCTTTTTTTCTTTATTTTTCTTTTGGGTCGGATCCGAGGTTTTCCAGGCGGCTGCCTAGACATCTTTTTGGATGCGAGGTACGTAAGATAACGTGGGTGCTAGGGTTCAAGAAGTTCTTAGCTCTACTTGCTTTTTAGGGTTTCCTGATGCACAACATTCATGGAAGAAACGGGCATTCTAGATGTATTTTTAATAGGTACGTGTGCCAAAATGGACCAAGGCGTGATGACACAAAATGAAAAAAAAATTGAAGAAAGTATGCCACATCTTCTTTGATGGGAGGTACGTAAGAGAGCGTGGGTGCTAGGGTTCAGGAAGTTTTTAGCTCTACTTGCTTTTTAAGGTTTCTTGATGCACAACATTTGTGAAAAAAATGGGCATTTTAGATGTATTTATAATATGTACGTGTGCCAAAATGGACCAAGGCGTGATGACACAAAATGAAATTTTTTTTGAGGAAAGTATGCCACATCTTCTTTGATGGGAGGTAATTAAAAGCGTGGGTGCTAGGGTTCATGAAACCCTAGCTCTTCTTGCTTTCTAGGGTTTCCTAATGCACAACATTTTTGAAAGAAATGGGCATTCTAGATTTTAATATGTACATATGCTCCAAAATGGATGATGGCATGGTTACAAAAAATGTCAAAAAGATTGAAAGAAGTGTCCAAGATCTTCTTCAAAATCCTCAAGAATCACAGAAAGTTTTTTGCTCAAATTGTTTTGTCCCATGTTAGTGGATTATATTACTATGGTGGAATCCTTTGATAATTTCTCTTGATACAAAGTTCCTTTAAAGAATTTGAGTACTGAAATTTGTTTTTTATGTGTGAAATAATTTTAGGTCAAAAAAAAAGGGCTTGGAGATGGTTGCCTTCAAGAAATTTAGATTTGTAGGAGAATTTTTCTTCCCTATGTTGAGCTCCAAAGCAGAGGATGTGGATCAGAATGTCATGTTATTTATGGTGGGTGTTATTCTTCTTTTGCTGATTGATTTCTCACCCCAGTTCTCTATATGTAGTAGATGAGATCAGTGGTTAGCACATACATTATAGGCCAAAAATATCAGAGCTGTAGGTCTTAGTGTCTTAGGTTCATCCTCATCTGCTTAATGTGGCTATCCAAAACCCATAACCAAAAATTGTTGTTGTCCTTTTGCACTCGAAGTTTTTTTTGTGCTTACAACCAGACACAATGCTTTGAAATAGTGCAGAGGAGGAGCAACATGAGCTGCTATTGAGTTTCAGGCATAGACGGTAGGCAGCAGGCATGTACAAAAGAGAGCATGGGATCAGAAGTAGCAGGAGTAAGTTTCATTGAATTCCACATCATAGGTTCAAGAAGTTTCATGGTGTAGGAGAAAATCCAACTGAGGTTTTAGTGGGGACAATTGAAGAGTATGTGAGAAAGCATCATGGGATGCCCACAGGAACTCTACTAGAAAGCTACACTGTGTTGGAGACAACAGGAGAAGGGGCACTTGGGCTTTCATGGAGCTTTTTCATTCCTCTTCTTTTTCCTACATCCACGAAATGCAATCAGCTCACCTGTAAGGCATGCTTAAGGACAGAGATGCACTGGAAACTTGCATCACCTAAACAAAAAACACTGGAACCACATAGGATGACAAGGGAATGACTTTCCACCCACCATTTCGAGCATTTGCCTTTCTTGTTTTTCCTTTCTCCTCATAATCAAGACCTTGCGTGCCAACAATTTTTTATGTTTTTTCTCAACAATGACTTCAAGCTTAGAAAATGGTTGACTCTGCCTAGAGGGCCTGTCATGTGTAGGTGGTTGAATCATGTTGATAGCACGGGGATTTAACTAAGAATTTAGGAAACTTTGCAAGTGTTTTTTATTACCATCCCTGTAGTTTGAGCTTTGAAGCTTTGCCTTCTTAATTTATAGAACATCTGCTATTGGGTGCTGCTGAACAAGGATCTCTCACAATGCTATTGTAGTGAACCAAACTCTCCATTCAAAGAGTTTATCTGTGTTTGTAGATGCACGTTCGCACGCACCTCATGGAGATGGTGCTGATGATGATGCACCTACAAGCTTGGTGTGTGCACCAAATCACTAATGGCCTTTGAAATGTGATGAGCATTCTTGGACACTCCACAATTTGGAATTCCTTCCAACTCATTGCTTGACTGGAAAAGTGCCAACATGGAGTTTGTAGCATCCAACCTCAACCCACCGAAAGATGAAAGAAAGTTACCTGAAGTTGTCCCACCAACATGCTGTAGCTGAGTGGATTGTTCCAAAGGATGGCTATCTCTGATTCTACTGCTTCCACTGACCTACATGCCCCCTAGACTTCTAGATTGCACTTGATAGAACTTCTCAAGTGCAAGATATTGCTCTTGTGGTTGTTGTTGTTGGTGCTGGTGGTGCAGATGATGTGTGAAAAAAGAACCTAAGTTGCTACACATGTTATCAATTACAAGGTACTCCAAGTTTGTATGGTCAATACTGAGGTCAGGAGCAACAACAACATGGGGACAAGGGGCAAGCTCAGGATGTGCCAATTCAAACAACCTCCAAGATACATACATACACACATGGCACTAATAGACAAGAGTGCAGGAGAACCCCCCCCCCCAAAGATTTTGATATCAATATCAGCAACAAACCTAACGTATATTCTCCACAATGTCCAAAGACATACAAGAATGTATAAGTGCACTCATTGCGCAGCATGGTAGTGCTTTGGTAGCTTTGGTGACGTTTCAACAACACCCAGAAGGTGAGCAGAATGACGAGCAAACTGACTTTTTGGAAAAACATGTTCCACATATTAATATTCCAGCAGAATTCAATGAAGACACGTCAGAATTTGCACGTGAACGTCGCAATCGCCTACTGAGAGAACGACGTGCCAGGTAACGTACAGAGTCAGCTAGGCCATCTGAAACGCCACAAGAACAAAGTTATCGTTTGTGTTGAGAACAACAAACCGTACAACAAGCAACAGCACGTGCACAACACTCTCTTGGCAATGACACATTGCAATTATTTGGAGACGAAAACGTGTTAGCCCCAGCATGATGGGATTGTGGAAAAATTGACACAATCTGTGGATTCTGCAATGTAAAAATGTGGATCAAAGAACGATTAGAAAAGTTGAACAAAAACAACCCACAATTTTTTCTGTGTTGCGAAAATGGCAAAGTTATGTTACCAAGTCTTCTTGCAACATCGCAAAAGCTCGAAGTTTTTGTAACCAACAAAGAGAGAAGTGCCGTCAAATTTCGAGATCAAATTCGCATGTATAATTTGGTGTTGGCATTCACTTCGTTTGGTGCCAAAGTTGATGAGTCCGTAACAAGAGGCATTGGACCATACTCCTTTCGCATTCAGGGTGAGCTTTATCACAAAATCGGATCCATGTGTCCTGTCAAAGGATAACATCCATAGTTTACACAATTGTACATTTATGATACGGAGGACGAACATCAAAACCGCCATGTTGTTATGCCATCGCTTGATCCAACAACATTGGATCGGTTGTTGACCATGATGTACAATATCAATCCTTATGTCGAAGTGTTCAAAATGGCAAGGGATATGATGGCAACAGAAGGTGTTCCCATGGATTTGAAATTGCGTCTCATTGCCTCTCAAACAAAGGATGCTCGCCAATACAATGTGCCAACGATCAATGAAGTTGTTGCATTGATGGTAGGAGATGGGTTCTGAAGCTATAGACAGACGTGACGTTGTCGTTGCTCAGCAAGCTGGCCCGTTTCAGCGCATTTCTGAACTACATGTGGGATACATGGCTCTACATTATCCGTTGTTATTTCCTTATGGTGAAGATGGATGGCATCTGAATATTCCGCTCAATGGTGTTGTTGTTGATGCAAATGTGGATGAAAACCATGCGGAAGAATATGAGTATCAAAGAAAGCATTGGAATGTGATAATGGCTGAATTTTACGGTTATCGACTTTAACATCGAGACACTGATGGCATTGCGTTGCTTCGGGGTGATCGATTAAGGCATCAATACATTGTGGATGCTTATGCGGCTATTGAACAAAACGGCTTGAGGTATTTGCGCCTGAACCAACAAAAACTTCGTGCAAATCTTTATCAAGGCCTTCAGGACGCCATCGTTGCAGGTGACAATAGTGTTGTTGCCATTGGACAAAGGATCATTCTACCATCTTCTTTCATAGGAGGTCCACATCACATGGTTCAAAATTATCAAAATGCCATGGCAATTTGCAGATGGGCCCATTGCCCAAATGCGTTTGTTAGATTCACTTGCAATCCCCAATGGCCTGAGATCAAAAGAGTGTTGCTGCTTGGACAACAACCTCAGGATCGACCAAATTTGGTAACCCGAGTGTTCAAAATCAAGCTAAAGGAGTTGATCAATGACATTCACAAGAAACATATTCTGGGACACACGATTGCAGGAATCTATGTTATTGAATTTCAAAAGCGTGGGCTACCGCATGCACACATTTTCATTTTCTTTGCCAAAGATTACAAGTCACACACAGTCAAAGATGTAGACCGCATGATCAGTGATGAACTTCTGAATCTAGAAACAAACAGGTTGGCCCACGAAATGGTTGCCAAATGCATGATACATGGTCCATGTGGAGCTGCGTTTCCAAATGCCCCATACATGGAAGAAGGCAAATGCAAAAAGCAATATCCACACAAGTTCCAATCCGAGACGGTGACGGATGTAAACGGATATCCTATTTATTGACGCAAAGATACGGGGCGCACACTTTTGGTTCATGGCATTGAATTGGACAATTGTTGGGTGGTACCGCACAATGTGTATTTGTCGACTAAACAGGATTCGCACATCAATGTTGAGGTTTACAACATTCGTGCAGTCAAGTATATGTTCAAGTACATTTATAAAGGACATGATCATGCAACTGTTGAGATCTCACGCCAAAGCAACAATGCCACCGAAGGGAATGTGGTCGAAGCTGATGAAATTAAAAAATATTTCGACTATCACTATGTATCTACATCAGAAGCGGCATGGCGCATCTTCAAGTTTGATATGCATGAGTGGTTTCCTAGTGATGACATTCTTCATTTTGCACATTAAAATTCTTTAAAATTCTTCATTTAGCACCTTGTCAAAACATTCTTGACCCGCGAATGTTTACCAAATTACACTAGTTGATCTATAAAATTCGTTAAATTTTTTGCTTCTTTGGGTTTCCATAACATTCTCGCACCAAGAATGTCATAACTATGAGTGGTTTCCTGCCGTTGAACATCTATAATACCATTTGCCCAATCAACAAATGGTGTTGTTCGACAATGACGATGATGTGCAGGAAGTGGCAACATGGTTAGCCATTTCCAGAACAATGCTGACGAAATGGTTCAAAACAAACCAAGAATCGAAAGTTGCACGAAGCCTTACGTTCGATCAATTCCCTCAGCAATGGGTGTGGAATCGGAAATTGAAGCAATGGACAATGCGCAAGAGAGGCTTTGCCATTAGTCGCATGTATTATGCACACTCAACATCGAATGAACGTTATTATTTATGAATGTTGTTGAACTGCATCAAAGGTGCCACATCCTATGAGCATTTGCGGACAGTGGATGGCACAGAGCACGACACATTCAAAGATGCATGCATTGCAATGGGTTTGCTTGAAGACGACAATGAATGGCATCAAGCCTTGGAAGAAGCCGGTACTCGAGCCTCAGGACGACAACTACGTGACATGTTTGCCTCCATGTTGATGTTTTGTGAGGTGACGAATCCCAAACAACTATGGGATGCACATTGGGAGTCTTTAAGTGATGACATTGAAGCAATGACACGCCGTGAGCATGATGATCCAACTGTTACCCTTTCTGAAAATGCGCTAAAGGATCATGCATTGTATGAGATCAATTAAGTTCTCATCCATAATGGACATCGCATGGAAGATTTTCCAACGCTTCCAAAGTTTAATTACGTCCCTTCTATTCATGGAGGAAACCGATCGGTCCAAGAAGAGTTGGCTTATGATCAACATTCATTGACCATAGATGCAAACAATGCAGAAGATAGGCTCAATGATGATCAACGCAACACATATGAAACTATTTTAAATGTCGTGACAAACAAAGAGGGCAAATTATTTTTTGTGTATGGCAGTGGTGAAACTAGCAAAACATTTGTTTGGAAAACAATTATGTCCCATCTACGAGGGCAAGGCAAAATTGTGCTTGCAGTTGCTTCATAAAGAATTACATTTTTGTTGCTTCTAGGTAGTAGAACCACCCATTCAAGATTCAAGATTCCGATTAATCTACACGATGAGTCAACTTGTAACATCACACAACAGATGAAAGTGGCCGAATTGGTGCATAAAACTGATCTAATAATTTGGGATGAGGCACCAACGATGCATCGCCAAGCTTTTGAAGTTGTTGATCAGACCTTGCGTGATTTGATGCAATTGGATGACGCACAGGCAACCAAGAAAATCTTTGGTGGGAAGACCGTGGTCCTTGGTGGGGATTTTCGACAGATCTTACTTATTGTTCCTAAGGGAGGACGAGAAGACATTGTTAGTGCTTCGTTGCTTCGATCGCATCTTTGGCAACATGTTACGATTCTTCGTCTTCATATCAACATGTGAGTCATGGCAGCCAATTCTAAAGAGCAACAAATGTTTTCCAAATGGGTGTTGAATGTTGGAGACGGTAGTCTTCTTGCCATTGTAGAAGAAGAGGGTGTCGATCCAGATTGGATCGAAATTCCATCCCATATGAGGTTGCCAGTAGAAGATTGCAATTTAAAAGGATTAATCTGAACCATCTATCCAGATCACCAACGCCATTCTGGAGATGCCATGTATCTTATGCAACGCAACATTTTGGCACCCAAAAATACTAACATTGATGAAGTCAACAATGCAATTTTAGAATCGATATCTGAAGAATTGCACACGTACTTGAGCGCAAATTCTTTAACCCCGACAAAAAAAGGTGCAAGTGCTGTTGTAGGAGTTTCAATGGATTCATTGTATCTGATGGAATTTCTAAACACTTTGCAATTTAGCGATATAGCAAATCATAAGCTCGAATTCAAAGTGGGCGTGCTAATCCTTTTGTTGTGCAATCTCAATCAATCAATAGGATTGTGCAATGGTACGAGATTGATTATCAACAGATTGGGTCAACGTGTCATTGAAGCGAAAATCATCATAGGGAACAATGTCGGTAAACGTGTGTTCATACCCCGCATCATCATGTCCCCTTCCGGGACTAATTAGCCATTTGTTTTGTGTCGTCGTCAATTTCCTATTCGAGTGGCATTTGCGATGACAATCAACAAGAGTCACGGTCAGACATTGAACAACGTTGGGGTATATTTGCCATCTCCAGTCTATTCCCATGGT
>Ga0209208_10000353_pt1 | contig 57470 bp, 33 predicted proteins | sample S1TSphfallax_3_FD_187694 | JGI IMG/M metagenome (GOLD analysis project Ga0209208, IMG submission 187694) | Host-associated microbial communities from peat moss isolated from Minnesota, USA - S1T2_Fd - Sphagnum fallax MG (SPAdes) (version 2) | ecosystem: Host-associated > Plants > Peat moss >... | reverse complement strand
AACGATTTCCATGTTCCCTATGCCCCGCTTTGAACCAACCAGATTGTGAAGCTCAATTGGAGTTTGAATTTGGGCACAATTGAAGTAGACCGGTTAATGATGTTTGGAAATAATGCTATGTTTTCACCAGACAAGTTTTGGGTTTGAAATGTGATAAACAATCTAACGTTAAATAAACAAACCTAGTAAACAAACTTCACTCTTAATAAACATGTACACCATATAGTGAACCATTTTCACCAATGAAGGTAAAAGCACTGAAATTATAGTGAACTAATTCACTTTTATGGTTCCACGGTTAAATAGTCTAGTGAACTACACCCCACTTTCCTAGTAGTGAAATTTGATTACTTCATCCATAGTTGGCATTGAAAAGAGGTTTTGTTGTGCAAATGAAATTATTTACACACAGAATTGTGCCTAAAATAAATACTAAGTTAATCTAGTCTTTTGCCTTATGTGAACACTTCAATGTTGTCAACAACTATTAAAAAGTTATGGAAGCTTTACATGGTCAATGGAGCTTTGAGTAGGAGTGCATTCATACAAAATACTTTGTCTAAGGTCCTCATGGCATTGGTAAATTTCATGTTGTTAAGGTGCCTATTCCTTGTTTTGTATTCATCTTCCAAATCATGCATTTCTTGTGTTTTTTGACCTTGGAAGTTGGCAGTTGCAATTATGGTTGGCTAATGATACCATGTTGTTGATTGGGATTGTAAATGGTTGGTTAAGAACTTGGTCATCCTCTCAAGGTGAAACTACAATGCAAGATTCATTGAAGTGATTTGCTATTTATGGTGGCCCTATTGGTGTGTCAAACCTTCTAAGGAATTAACAAATTGGTGAGTGGGATTGGTAGACTTGGAGGTTTGTGTGTGGCTAAAAGAGACATTAAAGAAGTTTGAATGCATACCAAGGTGGTGGTGTCACACATTGTAGATTTTCTCAATGGTGTTTACACCAACATCATCCTTGTGTGCAAAATAAAAAATTCAAGTTCTACATAAGAAATTATGATTAATATTGCCAAACATGAATAGAATTGGAAAACAATCAAATGAAACAATACCAATGGGAACAAGAATAAATTTCTGCAATGAAAAAATGCATTGCGAGATTTGGACATGTTTATCTTAAGCTTGTTAGGCAAGTTCAAAATGAAGAGAAGACCTTGGCAAATATGGAGATAAGTGGATTTGCTAAAAAAATAATCAAGGATAAGGTGCTCACATTCAGATTTATAGATGTAGGAAAATTTCCCCCACCTATTTTCTTGTTTGTGGATTTTAAATTTGGTTACAACCTTGAAAATCTTACGTATGAAAAGCTTGATTTTGGTGTAAACCTTGATTCTCATATTACTTTGGTGGGTCCTAATGGGGCTGGGGAAAATACCATGCTAAAGTTCATGACTGGGGACTGGTACCATTAGATGGCATGGTCCAATGGCATATTCGCCTTTGCATTGCTTAGTACCAACAATCTTACAAAGACTTTGTCATTGCACATGTTTGCACTGGAATGCATGATGAGCTAGTACCTTGGATTGGGAAAAAAAAATGTGCACTACCATTGGCTGCTTTGGGCTTATTAGCAAGGCACAAGTTATGCCAATGGGAAACTTCTTTAATGAAAAGATAAGTCATGTCATCTTTGCTTGGTTTCCCTAGAGACTTTCCCACCTTCTTTTGCTAGATGAACCCACCAATCATTTGGACATGGAAATAATTGATGGTTTAATTAATGTTTTGAATGAGTGGGATGGAGGCTTGGTGTTAGTTAGTCATGATTTCAAGCTCATCAATTAGGTGGCAAAGGAAATATGGGTTTGTGAAACGTGCATTATTGAGTGGAGAGGAGATATCATGGACTTCAAGCAACACTTGAAGAAGAAAGTTGGATTGTCAACATACTTTAACCAACACTTCAACTTAAAATATTAATTTTATGGTAATTACCAAGTTGCTTTTGACAATTGTTCTAGCAAAATACTTGTTGTCAAGCATGCAATAGATAATGAGGTCGAAGGAATGAAATGTTTCATGGCTAACAACAAAATTAATGTTATTATAAAATCATCTCAAGTTGTGTGGAAGCCATCAAGTATGATTCGACTTGTGCTTTGGCCTTTAATATGGTGTTAAAGTTGTCCTTTGGCTCTTGAATGTTGAGACAACATCATGACCGAAGCTTTCTATTTTTTCTACAAATGAAAGTTAGGATGTAGATGTTTGTGTAATGGTTTGCCCAAATTTTTGGCATAATATATTATATGTATCTAGACCCATTGTGAGCTAATGAAGTTGTTAGGGAGTTATAACAACTCATGCCTACTATTCATGATATGAAGATCTAAGACTTTGTGAACAAAACTCATCAAGTTATGATTGCACATATTACCATTTTCAAAGGAGCTATTGAAGTGGCTTGACAATTTCATGGATATGTAGGGCTTGTGTTACAAATGAAATTGTTTGTGAAGGAATTTGAAGCTCATTTAAACAAGCAACAAATGAGGAACAATTGTAAATGAAGACTCCAAATACAACAAACTACAAACTATACATTGTGGAATAAGGTTGTGGGACAATGTTGCTTGTTAGCCGCATATTATTATTCTCTATAACATTTTTTCATTGTAGATGAAGAACCATTAGAAATGCAAGGCAAGATTCAACATCGGTGGTTTTATCCCATGGCTTGCCTATGTGCTTCTCCAATCTATAAAACAAATAGTTGACCCTATGTTCTAGTTGGCATGAATTGGAAATACATGGGAAATTACAATTCTTTATTATTGTCACAAATTTGGTAGATATATATATTTTTTAAATGCCATTTTGGAGATTACACAAATGCGCACTGTAGACATACAATTATTCCTTACTAAGGTTTAGGTTGTGTAGAAGATTATTTTTGGGCCTATTGTGATTGATATTTGTCCAAGGAGCTTAACAACATGTTGTGAAGCTTATTAAGGATCTTGTGCATGTTGCTAATGGGTTGCATGCATCAACTACATAGAAGATCCACTCGCCTAGAATTATGTCTAACCTTTTTGAAAAATAGTGGCAAAAGTCTTCAAGTCCCATCACCTATTGGTGCTACCATCATTGAAGTTGTGTTCAAGGGCTAATACCATGAATACCCAACTACTTTTGTTGGTGTTTAGCATTTTTTTTTAAAAACATCGATTGAAGGTAATTAAATGCACCAAATCTCCTTGATTTGTAATAACAACAATTGTATTTCCCTAGTGGTTGCAAATGAAATATCAAGCTTGTTTAAACTTAAATCGACCATTTTTTACCCTCAATTGTTTACTTTGCAAAAAAACATGGAGCTATCTACACACACATGATGTGCCAACCAAAATGGAGCCCTTCCAAACAACTAGGTATTTAGTGGTGCCCAACATCCATTATGAAAGGGTGACATGTTTAGGATATTTGCTACCCACATTTCAATCAACTTGCTTTGGGGTTGAAAGTAACATGCAACCTCAATCAACTTGAATGCACAACTTTATATTGTAACCCTTGGATAACCATGTTTATTTATTAATGTGGCCTTTTTGTGCATTGTCCAAATTGTTGTGGAGTAACCACTAGCTTGTTTGCTGTTTTTCGTGATAGTGTACACATTTCACATGGTTGCATCTAGATTTTATTATAACTTGCTAGTATACCATTATTTTCCATTATCATTATAGCTAATGAATTGAATGGGCAAAAGTTGTGGTTTTGTTGTGGAAATGAAGGCTATGGAGTAAAATTGGTTTTTCATTGGCCTTGTGGATTTATATTGTCTTCTTATTAGACTATTGTAGTCCATTACTTTAGGGTTGAATTAAGTTTTCCAATCCTAGAGGTGCCATTGATGGGACTTGATTGCAAGACTTTTCCTTGGTCATGGCTAAGCTACATGTAATAAGTTGTGCAACTTTTTTGACTCTACCTTTCATTACAATGCCTTTTGCAAATTTGAGTAGTGGGACAAGTTTTTCAACCATGAAAACACCCAACAAACCTACCATAGGTGATCAATTTGTAATTAACACAAAGATCTTTGCAATTAAGTCCAAATGTATTCACAAAAGCCAAAGGTCGATCAAACATTTGTGCAATGTGCAAACAATTTGGAGCACAACAACAATAAAAACTTGCCACTAGGTTGGACACAATAGGCATAAGAGCTATGCTAGTAGACAAAAGACTTGTTGGTGACCATATTGTATTTTCTAATCACTAACATTCCAATTTCCACAAAAACATTGTGGATAATCCTTTAGATATAATTAACCTTGACTATATGTCAACTAAGTATTGTTGCACAATATCTATGGCCCCTATAGCTAGAACCAAAAGTCATAAGTCATGTGTTCATACCTTGTTAATTAGCTAGATTGCACTATAATTCATGATAGCAATTTGCAGCTATATATTATAAGGAACTATATATATATATTTAACTACTCTTGTGCTTATAGATTATTTTGGTTGATGATGCCCAATCTGACCATGAGATGGATCAATTGTTATGTGTGTCTTGTGATCATGTTTGGGACTTGAAATGCCATGGCATAGTCTTGTAAACCCATGTACATTCAATAGAGTTTGTTGTTCCAAGGTGGATAAATTCATTATATTGGCTTTAATCAAAGCCCATAATTTTATTGAAAATCATAGCTATGTTAGGAATCCAAACATTTGCAGATACCAATACCCTCTCATTGAGACTACAAATGGTATTAATGTCTTGAACCTGGCAAGCAAAAATACAATCCATTCCAAAATATTGGCCATTCACGATAGACAATGGTCTATCTATTACCCAAATGTGGGAAGTATGATGCCTATTAGATGGGTCCTCTTGAAAGCCTTGGAAATAAAAACAAGTTATATGGGTTTTTATTCCTATTGTTGATGGAAAAAATTAATTGGAATTTTCCAAAGTGCATAGAATGTACATCTATAAATGGTCTTTGAAAAGCTTTACATCAAAGCACCGTTCTCAACAAAATATATGTTTTACACATATAGAGGAACACTTTAGTAAATATCCAAAACGGACCAAGAAAGAAAGGGAATACGAATGTATGAATTGCTCATATTTGCTACTTTAATTTTTAGTGTTTTGAGTTCAAAACAAATCTTAATTTATAATGAAAAATTTATTGTAGTTTTAAGTTTTGTAGGTTTTATCATTTTAACTCAAAAAACCTTTGGTGAATCTTTAAAAGCTACTTTTGATGCGTGAAGCTCAACTCTTCTTTTAAAGTTACAACAATTGATGAGTTCTTAGGAAGCTCTATTATCCGAGTTAAAAAAAAACAGCACCAATTACATAGTACCAATTTGCATTCAAGTATGCAAATAATCGGAGAATCATGTATAAATGATATAATTACACGTTGTGCACCTAAGTGTAAATAGATAGTGCAAGTTGTGTTGTGCCAACAAATGGAGCAGAAGTTTAAAACATTGTTAACTATTCATGAACATTCTCACATCAGTCTACAAGAGAAGATAATAACTTGTTTTCGTGAAACAATTTGTGATGAATTTTGCTTTTCCAAACCTCCAAAAGAAATGATGATCTATCAAGTATGTGGAAATTTTTGGCTACTAAATGTCATAAACTCCAATGGCAAAGTAGGCCTTCCTTCAAACTAGTGCAATCACTTTCCAAACACTTCCATTTCCCTCGTCCTTCTTTGACACACATTTTTTCTTCATCTTGTAGTTGGTGGGATTTTTTCTTGTTTTGTAAATTGTTGTGTTCATGGAGAATAAAAAGCTTGATGAGCATTGCAACATCTTGAAAAGATGGAACTACCACTTGAGTGAGGACGATGGACATGCTAACCCAAGCAAGGATGATATAAATGCTTACCATGAAGAAACTTAGCCTAATATGTGCCTCATAACACATGGCCTTGTAGTGCAAGACTTATGTGTTGCTAAGTTCCAAAAATGTACAAGAGGACAAAAACAAACATCAATTCAACTAGGAGTTGTAATGCATATATGTCTACAATAGATTTGGTTTCACATTTGTTTATAGAGTTGTTGCAACCTACTAGACAATGAAAACGTCCTTTAGGGTTTGTGAAACACAAACACATGTTTGGCACCTTGAGCTAACCTTTTGTTGGATATGTCTTTTTTCCATTTTCTAGGGATGATTCTTATAGATGTGTCATTTGTCACTTATATGTTTCTCTTATAATAATAGTGTATTGGTGAACATTTTGAAAACAAGGTCTTGAGTATTTTGAAGTAAATCATTTTTTAATTTGCTTTTTTGCATGCTTAGTTGAAATAATTTGTGGTTTTCATTTGATAATTATCCAGACAACTTAAATCTTTATTAACTACATTTGTGTGTTGGAAACATTGGGTCATATTGGAAAAGGGACTTTGCCCAACTCACGAATGATGGCCCTTAAGACAATAGTGAAGTATCAGCATGTGGTGGAGTAGACCAGCATGTGGTGGAGTAGACCAAACAAACACACCTTAGCAAGAAGAAGAATGTCAAAAATAATTAGAAAATCACATCATTATAGCATTACAAAAAAGGGGGGTCATCAACACTAGTGGCCTCTAGTGAACGAGAGACATTTAATGATAGTAGCTTTAGCCATGGCTCAAATCCAAATGGGGTTGAAAACATCCTTGTTATAGAATAAATAGTTGCATTGCAAGATGCATCCTCAGTCGTGAAGGAATTGAAGAAGCTAGCCAATAAATGGATTGTCGCATCCACATGTACACCATAGGTGACTTACTCCCCCACTCATTTGCTTGGTTCTTTTTTGTTCAACACCACATCTTGTTATTTCAAAAAGTCATAAAATTTAACATTGATAAAAAAAACCATTATTTTAAAGGTGGTTGAGAGGATTTTTTCAAGTTTGTTAAAGGATAATGAGGTTGAAGCTCTATGTAGCTTAAAACACACACATGTGCTTGCTATTACATGTTTGTAAAACCACGTTAAGGAGAAAATAACTGTAAAAATGGTAGCATAGAAGAATCCATGGATTTTTCATGTGGATATATGTCCTTTGAATCAATTGCAACTACTATGGATCTAACTTCATGTTGCATGTTGATAATAGCCCACCAATGTGCTTGTAGTGATGAAAAAGGTTATTTGATTAAATATATTTTGTTTAAGGGTTTATGGTCTTGCCCATTTCAGTGCATAGTGGGAACATTATAGTGAGCTCCAAGGAATAAGAAACAAGTTGTGGTATGCTATTGTGGTAGGCATTATGGAATGAGTCTTGTATACCATAGTTTATTTCATGAAGTCTATCACAACTTGTTTCATGAAGCATTCCATGGAGTCTTTAAACAAATAAATTGTTGTTATATGATTATGTTATGATGTTTATAAACAACTTTGTTTGTTTTGGGCTCTTGTTATTCTAATGTGCTTATCATGCATGCATTTCATTTGTTGATTATTGTAGTCCCACATTTGTTTTGTGGATTTACAATTTTGGTGATTGCATTGTAGAATCTATGATTAACCTCACAAATAATATGTAGAAAATATGTCTATTAGGTGTGTTCAAATCATATATATATTCAATGGGAAGTTCCCTGCACAAGTGGGGTTGCCTTGGGTTGGTTAACATGTTTAGCAAATTTTGTCACACATTTTGGTGTTGCTTGCTAAAGGTTTTCACTTGATATTTTTTCTACCCTTTCACGGTCTATGGATGTAATGTTTAGTTAATAGGGGTATGCTTTTGATTTCTTTAAACTCCTAGCTTCAACCTTCACAATTGCTCATGTCTTAATTATATTGGGTTATGGTTGTCAAGTCCAATGATAAGCATTTGTTCCATTCATATGGATGTTGACATAAATGTTTTAACTAAATATCTTATCCATATAAGCTTTGTTACCTTTAATCTATAAGGGGGACAAAGTCTATTGCTTTTGGATTTCACTTTAACAAATGGTGCACACCAAGTATCAATATATGGAAGCAAGTGTATCAAGTGTAATTTGTTGATGCCTAGTACATTCCCTTTTCATATTGGATAAGCATGTGAAATCTTTTGGTTTGAATCCTTTTTGTTGATATCATTTGAAGTAGATTACCCATATGCACAATTTGCTTGATCAAAATCCCCTAATTGTTCCCTTGTATGCAACTGGTTCAAATGCAACTTTTTACATGATTTTTTATGGACTTGTTGGCTAGGACATTAGTAGCTAAATACAAAACAATATGGTTCATTTGTAAGTAGAAGGGTTATGTCAATGGTTATACCATTGTACAGTTGACTTGGTGTATGTTAACTATCTTGCTTATCTAATCAAAATTGTTATTTGTTATTTGGTTTGGTTAATTTGTCTTGCCATGGATATCCAAGTAAAGCTTAGAAATGAAAGGAGGTTTTGTTGCAATAGATATAGCTTCCTCTACATGGTGTATAGAAGCATAAAAAATTACCAAAATCAGCAAATTATTTATTTTTGTTGCATGTCACTATGTGCCCCCACACCAACCAACATGCATACATGGTATGTTGTCATGTTGGGGGTAGATTAATAACCTTATCTTGATGCATTGGAGGGCCTTTGTTCAAGTTGACATTCACTTTGAAGTGGGAAGAAAGTTTGAATGTTAATGACTATATGTGTTGATTACTACATCATTTTCTTACATGTAATGTGCTTACATGTGAAGATTTAAAGATAAATTATTTGATTGCTTGATAGCTTCCATACATGCATTTGAAGATAATTACGCATGAAAACTAAATCAATCTGATTGAAATTTCAAGATAAATTAAAAAAGAACCCACATGTTTGGTCCTACGTGCTTGGTTTTAATTGAACACCACATTATTCCCATCAGGTACGCATCTAGACCATTGATATCTAGTTGCAATGTAAGATTTGATCTCACATTGGTATCTACACATTTATCTTTCTTTTGTAGATATTTGGCATGTTGATTGCATTAAAGAACTCTTTTCCATTTGCACAAGTTTTGTCATGCCCCAAGGTTAATTGCCTAGCTTTTACGTGTGGGTTGTGTAGGCTCATTTTGTAACAATGTAAATATATTAGCAATAGATCATGTAAAGAACAAGGATTTTATCTTGGCAATATGCAAACCTCTTTATTTGAACTTGTTGCAAGATTGTGAAAAGGGGAAGCTAGGAAACAATAAATCAAATGATATTGTTATGTGGAAAACATGTACATTTGTTTTATGCATAACTTGCAATACTTTATTTTGCACTTTATAAAAAAAACCTTTGACCTAATGAGGATAACTACTTATAAATTTTACTTATGATATTAGTGGTGAAGACATTGCCCATTAGTGCTATGAATTTAGGGTTTAGGGTTTTGAAAGTATAGATCAAAGCCATGGCAAGGAAGGAATAATAGTTTATTTTGATGAATGGGTTGGATAAAGTGAGATTGACTCGTCTTTTGGTGAATGGTTTCAATCAACACCAATATTTTTTAAGAACGGTGGGTTATGGATCTTGGAGGGTTTGTTGAGTTGTTCAACATGTAAAGTTGGGTTTTATTGTTCCCATTAGCACCAACTTTTGAGTAATTTTCCATTTTTTTGCTTACATCAAGCAAGAAACATTACAACAATTTAATGTCTTTGGATTAATGGTTTTGGTCATAACCTTGTTACATTTTTCATGTTATGCATATTTTAGTTAATGCCACAAGAGCATTGTTAGATCTATGACTTTTGATAATGGGACTAAATGTTATATCTGTTGTTTGAGATTAGAAAGACATATCAAAGAAAGCTCGTGTAGCAAGCCCAAGCCAAGGAAAGACAAAGAATGTTGGAGCCAATGTTCAAGGGAACACCATGGCTCCAATACAAAGTGCCCAACATGGTGGCACCTTGGTAGGTTGTGGTTGGAAGACATGCATGCACCACACTAGAAGGTTTATGCACATAACCATTTGGCCATTGTGGGCACACAACATAATGGGGGCCTTGTAGACAAAAATAAAAATGGAAAAGCTAGGGTCTAGGACTAAGCCATGGTACCCAAGGCCTTGCAAATTGTCATGGGCCTTATGGAAGGATTGGCATGAAAATATGTGAACCATGTTGTGCGCGTGCGTGGGGGGGGGCAAGTGTACATGATCAAGTTGTTTCTCAAAGGGGGCATTTGCCATAGTTTGTAATTAGACAACCAATAGAAGCCCAAGGGTAGCAACCCCCACAAAACCAAATGGGCTTGGACCATGAGTTGGAAAAGGGGTTGGATTAGGATGTTTGATGGAAGTATCTAGCAAATTGTCAATTTAAACAATGACGTTCAAAGAGAACCATAGAAGTTGAAACCACATAAATAAAGGTTCAAAACTAGGGATGCCATCTTATAAGGTGTAGGTGACAAAATATGAATTTTTTTGATGGTGCATGTGCAAGAAAGGATACATGGGCAAATGAGTCATGTGCATCACACATTTAGGATATGGTAGTGGTTAAGGTGATAGACCAAAAAGTTTTAAACATGGCTACACTTCACAAGTGAATGGTTGAAAATTTTGAATATTTAGGTCATGAGATAAGTGACACTAGCTTTAGGGATAGTGTTGGGTGCTTCATGAAAGAAGAACGAACTAGGTTGAAAAAAGGGTATGTGAAGCAAGGTAATAAAACTTGCCTTATTGGAATTGACTAGAATCAATGGGACAAACTTGTGGCATACTGGCATGAACATGAAACATAGAAAAGGTTTGAAAACATGGTTGATTCAAGAGGTGTAGTAAAAAAGGTAAGTCACCTTGGTCATGGTGGCAAGGCAATTACAGAGGCAAAACTAATAAATCTATGTTTTTTTATTGAATTTAGGCACATACATTTACTAAGTAATGTTGACATAATAATACATGCATGCCACATATCTTAAGTAATTACAATTGACATGCAATATGAATTTTAGCAAAAATTAAGCACCATCAAAACCCATCAATATTAGAGGTGGCTACCATGGCATTGGATTCTATTATAAGTACACCTAGTTATACAATGAATATACCCATTTGCATTATGTATTTACTTGAATTACATAGGAATATTTGATATATTTGAATAACCATCTTGAATTCAAGTGGGAATGTTATGGGAACTATTGGGTAGGCATCACATTTTCCCCACTTGGCCTCTCGCATGGCTAGCATTGAAACAAAGTTGCCAGTGATAAGTGGCCAAGTATTTCAAGTTCTCGAAGCCTATGATGTGAATGCCAAGGTCATGGATAAGTTAAATGCAATCGTAGAAATCTTGATGCAGCAATTGTTAGTAGGTCAAGAAGAAGGTATGCCAATTGTAAGCAACACTTTGCAAGTGAAACAATACTAAAAGCAATGGCTTTTAAATCCCCTGAGGACATGGGTACATTCCCATTAGCCCATGAGATTGTGCATATAAGCCGTATAGATTTTAATGGTTTAGCTAGGTTAATGCATAATAATGGTTTAAAATCACCAGATGGTTGCACCATTAGCCCCTAAAGCCCCTAATTTTTGTCTTGGGAAAAAGGTGGGTTAACAAGTGGATGATTTTATCCTAAAATATGTCCCCAATTACGTACTAGTAATAGATGATGTGGGGCAAGTGGGTCACAAGACAAGAACATACCTTCAAGTGGGGGGATCTTGAGAAACATGTGGAATTGTGTCAATGGAGGCAACCTTAAATACCCCAACTTTAAGGTACAATATGGATGGCAACCCCTAGCATAAATCAAGCTCTAAAGCTAGAGTTCACATTAATCAATTACAATGAACATATGTGTGACATTAACATATGTATATGATGTTAACATATGCGTGATATGAGTGACATGCTTTAAATAACAATAGTTGCATGGCTAGAACAAGTATTCATTTAGTGGGCAAGGAAATACAATCCCAATACTAGGAGAAGTAATAAATATTGTTTCAAGGTTATTTTTCCTACACTAAAGGGAGCCATGGACATGTATTAAAAAGAAGGGGTGTAATCCATGAGGTTGGTGGGTGGTAGAAATTGTAAAAAAAGATAGCAATGTTTGTGCCTCAAGGAGGTGTCAAAACTTGACAACAATCTATTGTTTCAAAGGTGGCAAATGTAGGAGATGCAAGATGGCAAGAAGTAAATTTATTTTAGTAAGCTACTTCATGGGTCCCACTAGGTCCACGGTAGTTACTATATATATATTGAGATGTAGCATGAATGGCAATCATCCCACTAGAGATTTAGTGTGAATGGCAACAATCCAACAAAAGATTTAGCTTTAGTTTCTAAAGGTTTGAGAGAAATGTCAAAACAATTGAAAACTACTTAAAACTATAATAAATAATATAAATATGGTGAAACTTACATTGTAATTGGATGCAATAGGGCACCCTTTTCCTCATGGTAACATAATTGATGATTGGAAATGTGGACTCCTCTTATGGCCATGTTATACCCAACAATTGATAGTTTAGAAATTCTACTTTGGTTTGCACATGTGATATTTATAACATTTAGAAGCAATCGAACCAGATTTGAATGTTTTTTTCTTACCGCCAATGTGAATGTTGTACTATTTTATAATGTTAAAACATGTGATTAATGTGGTTAGATTATTGTGTTTTGGAATCACTATGAAAAAAAAAGGTGTTTTGTAACTAGCTTTGCAATTTAATTTTTGAGTTGCAAAATACACTTGCAACTCATTGTATTTATATGTTGTGAGTGCTAATGGACAAGTTGCATGAATTGTAAAGTTGCAACTCACTGTATATATGGTGCAACTCATTGCAACTCAATTGTAACTCAATCAAAACAACTCATTTTCAACTATTATGCAACTCCATTATAATTGCACCCATGATGTCATGTTGATATCATTAATTATCATCTATCTATTAAAATATGACATGTGGCATTATGAATTTTTAAAACATAAAAATTATTTTTTTTCAAAATATTGATCTTCATCATTCATTATGATTGTTAATGATGGTTTGAAATTGTGACACATGGCACAATAAAAAATTGCCACATGGCATATTGATTATATTTTGGAATAAATAAATAAATAAATAAATTTTAGTAGCTAGGTAGGTTTTACATAACCATAGGTTGGTAGGTTGGTAGGTCTTAAAACCTACATACCTATGTATTTACCTAGGACTTACCTACCTACCTAGGGTCATAGGTAGGTAGAAAAATAGAAAAATAACTATGAATTTTTTTAAAAATTATGTTTTGCCTTTAGGTTAAGTTTTTTTGAATTCATCCCAAAATGGCACTTGTATTTTAATGTGAAAATATGAAATAACAAACCTTTTTTATATAATTTGTAACATGGGGTTCAAAGACAAAACATATGGGTTAAATCTTTTAGTTGTTCTTTAGTTCCAAATTAAGTTGCAACTATAACACTTAAGTGCTTAAGGTAGGCCAAATCCAAGGGGAAGGCTCCATTTTTTTTGGCTCCTTGAACCCCTCATATTGGCATTAAAAATCATAAAAAACTAAACAGAATTGAGAAAGTTATTGCCCCCCAAATTAGAGGGGGTCAAAAACTCAAAAAAACAAACCACTAAATGCTACAAAGGCCAATTCCCAAACACCTAAAACAATCTTTGTATATTGCTCTATTATTATTAGAGTTCAAAGATGATTTGTAAAATTTCAGGTAACGTTCCTATAACACTTTAAATCGTTTAAAATAAATAAGAAATAAAAAAAGTTATGAAGTTCGAAAGTAGGAGGGGTCCAAGGAAAAAAAAAAAGGAAAAAAAAAAGTGTTTTATAAGTTGGAAATTTATTTCTTTTCTTGTTATTTTTTCAACACTCCTTTTCATAAATACATTTCGAAGATGATTTCTAAAGCTTGAAGTAACATTCCCATAACATTTTAAATCATTCAAAATGAAACACATATAATGAAAATATAAGTAATTGATGAATATGTATTTTTATTAAGTTATAAGTAGTTGTATTATAGTCATAACATAATTAAATAATAATATTTTAATAGTGGCGCACTAGTGGTTAGGCTATTGTATTAATGGAATCATCATTAAAAAATAGTTGCAATTGTATTCCACAATGGGTGGTGGAAATGTGAACATGTGGCATGATAAAATGTATGTACATTATACCTAATTACAACATAGTTGTTGCTTTAGTGGCACATTTATAATAGTTTTAATGTAGTTGTCACATGTAATTTCAATGCAACTTTTGAAAAAATCAAACATGGTTGATTTCATATGTATGTATGATTTGTATAAATTACCGTGTAGAAGACCCATTTTCAACTCACTTGCAACTATAATACAACTAATTAATTTTTTTACATGACAATTTATTTATTAATACATTGTATTTCTAGGGGGATAGTTGCACAATAGTTGTATATGAGTTGTTTTTTGAGTTTTAGTTATAGGGGAGTGTGGTTTTGATGGACGTGATTTCTCATAGTGAATCTTTTATTATGTTTTTTTGTCTTACTAACAAGATTTATATGAAGGTTTGTACATATATGGTTTAAATATGAAGTCAACATATTTTTTCCAATGTTTTATTAACAAAGCATGATTGGAAAATTAGAGCCATGGACTCCTTCAACTCCCTAGGGAATTTGCAAATTTGGCCCGTTTGCCAAAAACATTAGTCCATGGATATGATAGAAGATGAAGTGTTATGGGGGTAGGGATGGGACTTTGGGGGATGCCTAGGCACATTTTCTAACAATAATAACATCAAGACCCTTGACATCATGTTGTTAATTGCTAATGGGTTTGAACATGTTAAATTGTTAACTTGAGATCTTATTTTTGTTGGTGTGTAGTTAGTGGTAGGTGATGCAATTTTGTGTGCTACCCCAATGCAAAAACTAAGGTTGTAGCCAAGGGCATGACATATGGCATTGGAGGAAATGGATGTCGAAGCAAAAGTACAAACATCCACATAAATGCATATGTAATTAAATATAACAAACCACAAAAGTGTAAGTGATGGCAAAAGCACAACAAAGGGCGACAAAGATGCAAAGGCATGAATCAAAAGTTGCAGTGAAGAGAAAACATGCAATCTTGGATAGAACCACACTTATGGAGAAAGGTATTAAAATTTTAGACCTTATGCGATTCATGTGGACATAGATGAAACAAAACTAGGACAAACATGTTGAGCAAATGGAGAACTTGAAGGATATCGTTGAGGAAAAAGACTATGTTTTTAAAGCAAGGCTTGTTCCTTTGTTTTTTATGGATTGACATGCACTAATGCTCGATGTACTGTTGGAATTTATAAACACGTTCTTGATCAAAGGTGCATATATCTACTTTGGGCATAAGGATAAAGTGTATGTAATTAAAAGACAACTAACTATAAATGTCTTTGGAATGTGTGTGGATGGGTATGTAGAAGAATCGAAAGGGCATGTCAATAAGTCACTAGTAGTTCAAGCATTATGGAGTTGTAGATTTGCACCAACAAATTTTTTTGGATCAATGGAATGTAAAGTGGAACCATATGCACAATAAATAATGGTATGGGTAGTGCCAACAATGGCATAAGCAACCAAACAAACTACAAAGATACCATATGACAACTATGGCCAACCTATTTTGGACAAATGGTTTTGAGTCTAACTTGGTGAAATTGTGGAAGGAAAGGTAACACCCCCTTGCTGGTGCCCAACAAGAATGATGACCCATCACAATGGTTACCAAAGGATGTATTAGGTAGTAACTTAGTTTGGGAAGGTCAATTCATTCGAAAGGACATTTGATTATGGACAATGGTGCAAATTAACTTGAGGTGTGCATTTTTTACTTTAAACTTGAAACCTAGATCAAGGTAATAAATGTTATGGCCTTTTTTGGATCCAATGTTGTAGCACTACACGACTTCATAAATTTGTGGACATGTAGGATGCGTCCAAGTTACTAGGCTTACTGTATTGAATTTGGAGTCCATGGTATGTTGGTAGGTGGCTGACATTGCAATAAGACCTATGCATGTGAATGTAGATAGTTGACATTATAATTCTAAATTTGTTGTGTGTGGATATATGTTTTGCATATTGTTTAATTTACAAACTCCATTGACCCAAATATAAATGTGTTGTTTTAAACCAATTATGTTTACTTAGGAACTTAACCATAGAAATGTTTCTTGTAAGTCAGTGGAGATGTAATTATAATGTTTAAGATTCAATGTAGTAGTTGCAAATGCAACTATGTTGGTAAACCTTAACCTTAAACCCACTAATTGCATCCCTAACCATGTTTGCCACCAATAATAAAATCCTGGTTGTACATGTGTGTGCTTATAAACACATGTCACGTGCAACTACAACCATAGTAGTTGCATATGCAATTGAATTTCAGTTATCAAATAAATGGTTGTCACTTAACATTATTGTGATCTTTTGATTGCACACAAGATGAACCTTAAATTCTAATTACCATAAAATGACATTTGTTAGCATCATGTTATCCACAAACTAGATGATTGTAATTAATATTGTTATTTATTAATTATTTTGATATCATATTTACTTAGAGTTTGCCATGTGTCAACTTAAAAAAACCCATGTTGGGTGCAACTATACCCATAATAGTTGCATATGCAATTATAATTACCTAATTGGTGGTTGCCACATGGCATCATTGTGACCTTAAAATTAAAAAGTTTTAAACTTAACTTAAACCTAATCATCAAAAAAACCACATGTAAGTTGCCAGTGAACCCCATGTGTCGACATCTTGTTGGCCATAAATTAGACGATCAAAATTAATAATTTTATTCAATGATATTGAATATCAATTTATTTATAATTTGCCATATGCTGGAATTAAGTTCACAAATACAATTCTAGCAAGGACAATTTTAGATTAAAGGTGTCTACTTAGCTACTCACTAAATTTGATTTTGAATGCTCAATTCTTGATGTTTCTTTCATGAACTTTAGAAATTTTTCCTATATGGATCAGTATCAAGATATGCATGGATTGGAATGACATTTGCAAGAACATATAAACTATGACACATCTAAGGATATCAATCAAGTATAATACAAATGACAATTAAAATTTACAAATCAAAATGCCATTTATAAAAAAAACCTCAAGTTCCCAAATTTTAGCTAAAGAAAACATTGCCACCAATGTCCAAAAGTGTGCTACATGCTTAGTTAGTGTCAGATTTGGACGAGATTTGAAAAAACAAATCTTGGAAGATTTATGTCATGTTAGAAAACTCTTGAAAAGGAATATAAAAAGTGACATCCTATGCTCAATTTAATCGAGTTCCTTAGGAGTTATAGCCATCTAAAATTCTAAGATACATAATTTAATAATAACAAATGTTTGATTACAAATTGCACTACTACAAAAGTGGGGTTTAGTTTGGCCACCCAATTCCCTAGGGTAAGAAATTTAGTTCAGAAGTGTAATTGACTAAGGTCAAACTTTTATACAACTTTTTAAATTTTAAAATAAAATTTTATAATTTTTATTATTACATTATGATTATGTATAAAATTATTGTACAACGTAGAATGTTATAGATGTGAACTAATATAATAACACATATATAAACTATAAAGTTTAGTGTATTATATAAAGTGTTGCAACTTGTCAAATCATATTTTCTCATGATTTTTTTTTTAATGAGTTATTATTAAACAATGTAAGGCAAATGTGTTTTTAAAACAATGCTTTGGAATTTTGTATTTATTATTATATATGTGTAAACCTTTGAAAAAGTTTCAAGAGTGAAGTTCCATTTGTTTCATTTGAATAAAATATGAGAAAAAAATGTCAAAGTTTGATTTATAATACAATCTTGCGTAATTGTGATATATTCAAATTTTTATACCTTTTATCACAAAGCAAAGTGGTGGTTGGATGGCAAAGACAATGCAAACGTATATTTGGACTATATATGGACCGTATGTTGTAAAACAAATGTTAAGGATGATTATATTTTATCAGAAAATTAAAAAAATATGCTTCTAAAATGGGTATATGGATTTGTATGTTGATCATATATAATCATATTTTGATAAAATTATTGAAAATATATTACATTAATTTTAAAATATTGTAAAAAGAAAGATGAATTCTCTATATTTGTAGCAACCAATCCCCAAGGAACATAGTGAAATTTCTTGTGTAATGAAATTGAGACAATTTCATTGAAAGCCTAATGAAATTCTTAATGAACTTGGTCACACCCTCTCTACTCATGTTCATGGGGATTTGTTGTTTCAATGTAAGCTCCATGGGAACTATTGAACATAATATACCATATACTATAGGGAAGCTAGTTTCCATAAGTGGTCCAAGTTATGGTGAAATCTGTTGATCTGGATCATGTCTCAAGAGTTGAAAGAATAAATAAAAATAACACTAAAAATGAAAAATATAGTCAGTATTTTTTTTTAAATTAAATTTTTTCTATAGAATAATATAAATTATTAGTGTGATAGTGGCCAAGGTAACCAACTACCTAAGTTCTGGTAGAGAAATAAAAAATTTCCTTCAAAAAATTTGATTCTTTGGAAAAAAGTGTTTTTCTGGGAACATTTTAAAAAAATCTACAAATAATAATATGATTATTAGAAGCAGGAACAAACCCACGGCAGTTATCAGGGTGGTTCTAAGAATTCATAACCGTAGTTCTCAGAAAACTGAAGACCTGGTTTTGATATACAACATACAACTACCGTTCTAAAGAACCAGAACAATTAATTCTCTGAATTAAAATATAAATTAAAAAACCAGAACCAATGGTAAAATTTCTCTTTTTTTTTCCACATTTTAAAAGTAGGTGTTGGCAGCAAGCATCCCAAGGTAGATTTAATATATATTGGTGAATTTTTTAAGAAAAAATATCCAAAGCTTGCCCCAAAAGTTCAATAAAGTGATGACATTTTTTTCAAAAACCAAAATTTCCTTAATTAAAAAATAAAATACTAGGCATCTGCAACAAAATATTCCAATTTTTAAAATTCTTGTTGCAATGCCAAACTTTTTTCCCCAAAACAAAAAGACTGCCAAATTTAAATAATCACACCACACCAATGATTCTTTCTGACTGATTTTGTTGCTTTTTTAAAAAACATAATAGGGATTTTATAACAAAAATTCTAGTGTACATTTTGACTAATTTTGCCAATGTTTTTGGAAAAATTCACAAACTTTTTGATAATATACAAATAGAAAAATAGAACATTAAAATTTTAATAAAAAAAAAGAAACTTGAACAAAGGCAATTTTACTTTTTTCCAATTTTTTAATGTTGCTCAAGTGGTGAAAGTCCATAAGTATATGTAGCCAAATTTAGAAATATTTAAAATATAAAAAGTAGAAAATTTCAAGTAACCCTTTCAGATTGTAGGCAATTTTGGCGATTTAAAATATTTTTAAAGAATTTTTTCTATTTTGGCGATCTGATTCTTTTTTCAAAAATAATACTCGCCACAAAAAATAAAATCACTGGCATTTAGAACCTGCCAACATGGCCAGAGTGAACCAGGACTCACCAGTGCACCATCTACTGGATGCCCAAAAATGACTCAGCTGTGGATGAATCTTAACACTGAGTTAAGATCTGGTTCCACCTTGGTAACCCATTGTGTAAGAACTAACTCATGACTAGGTAAGTAGATAGTTTATGCATAGGTAAGGGCTACCTTTACTATCTAAGAACTAGGTAACCCTAGTTAGTTAGGGACCAGGAACCCAACAGAAAACTGTTTGCTGACTACTTGCCATCCATCCTTCATCAGTGCAGTGGTGGGTGCTGCTGGTTCACTCTGGCTCACAATCACACACTTCTATTCATGGATGAATAAATGGATGTTCCATTCTCGCGGATGTTTGGATTTCATCCTTTTCACCAACCCACACGAGCGCCAACAGCTACATAGTTCAAACACGACAACTACTGTTCTCTCGAAGTTCGAGGAACACAGACAGAGAGAGAGAGAGAGAGAGAGAGAGAGAAATGTCAGTCCAACTGAATTCCACACTTGACAAACTGGGAGTGCAGAAATTCAAAACACATGCGAGGTACTTATCTAGAGAATCAGAAACCAGCTGGAGCACGAGGCGACCCGAAGAAACGACCACTTTTTTTCTTTTAAAAAAAATCTCCTTTGTTTTTTCCCCAAATGAAAATCTTTCTTAGGGGTATCACATGATGCTGCACCACCACCACCACCACCACCACCATCCATATTCTTCTTCTTCTTCCCCAGAATTTGTAATTCAGCAGCTCTGGAGGTTTTGATTTGTTGTTGTTGTTGGTTGTTGTGCTTGTAGTGGCCCTTTTTTTTAGGTTTTTTTGGGAGTGGGAGGACTTGGCACATCTAAAAGGCCACGGAAAAGATTGAGTTGCATTAGTGTTGGGTCTTCTTCTTCTTTGTGGTAGTTGGGAGATCCGAGTTTGTTTTGAGGGAATGCATGTAGTAGTTATGGTGATCGATCCATAGATCTTGAGATTTTGGAAATACTGGAGAGACTGCTCTTGTAAATGGTTTAGAGTGGCTTTTTTTGTCAGAAAAGAGGTGGAAGAGTCTCGGGTGGTGGTGGTGGTGGATGATTTCCAAAGAAGTTCAGTTGTGGAGCTGCTGTTGCCGAGAAGTGAAGGTATTCTTTTGTTTCGAAGCATTATGGGTTTTGTTGGGTGGGTCCTGGTGGTGTTCGCCTGCATTTTCTGAGTGAAGAAGAGCTTGGGATGTTTGAAGCTCTCCCTGTCTCTGTTCTTCTTCTTCTGCTGCTGCATTGTTCTTCTGGGTTTTGATTTTTCTCAATGCAATTGCATCGTTTTTATTTTCTGTTTTTCTCCTCGGTTTGTGAATTTTGTAGGATTGAGAGCTCGGAAAGAAGAGAGAGCGGGCCGAACTCAGGGCATTGTGAGGGATGGGGTGTTCGGCATCCAAAAGTGTAGAGACGACGAAGGCGGCTTCAAGTAAGGATGAGGAGGAGGGGTATGCGCAATTGGGTCGTAGCATGTCCATGCCAGTGAGGGGTCGCGATAGCAGCAGCAAGAGAGACAGCCATCATGTGGTGGCTCTCACGTCAAGCACATACGGAATCCTCAAAGTGGATCCACCACCGCACAAACAAATGAAGAAGGGGCAGCAGCAGCAGATTCCCACATCTAAATCAAGCACTGCTGCTGAGGAAATCTATGAGAAGCTGAAGAATTTTGATGTGCCAGCAGAAATGGTGGCTAAGCCTTGGTCAGAGGTGAGTCTAAGCCTTCCCAAGCTGCCACCAGTTGTTGCTGCAGCAATAAACCCTAAATATAGAACATCAGCTAAAGGAGGGGAGCCTGAAACTATCAACATGTGGGAGCTCATGGATGGGCTTGAAGATGATTTGGAAGGCTCTGTTGCTTTTGAGAAGCTTAAAATCTCAGACAATATGCCAGGATATCCACCGACATTGTCAAAACCCTTAGAGAAGTCTCCAACTTTCCATACCATTCGCACTGTGGAGGACTTGGATTCTGCACAAGCTGCAAAACCTACTACTCCTCCTCCATCTCTTTTGCATGATGAATCTTCTTCCACTATTCTGCAAATGACAATGGCCTTAAAACCTCCTGCAGTGGCAACAAAACAATTTCCTTTCTCAAGTGTAGATAACTGCAAATCTCTCACAACACAACAAGAAGAGAGGCAAGAGAATGCTGCATCCCAGTTTTTGTCATCTGCAGCAAGGGGAATCTTGTCAGAAGCAACTGCTGCATTAAGTCAGGAAAGAGGTAAGGTCTTTCCATACCCACCCTCCCCAAATGCTGTGCTGGCAAAAAGTCCAAGTACACAGTGTGGCCCTGGCAGCAGCATGCCTTTCATGGCTCAAGCATCCTCTGCTTTGAAATCATCTGCTATGAAACTGGAGAATGCTCCAATGATCCCCAAGTCCCTGTCAGTAAGACCTGGATTGACTGGTCAGGATGGCAGTTCTGGAAGGCCCTCAATAGTGCACCAGACTTCTTCCACAAGGGTCGAGAATTTCAAAGCTCCTGTGATGCAGCAGGAGAGCAGCAGAGTGGTAGTCTCATATTCTCCAGGCGAGGTGATGTCTGAAGCTTCCACTGTGAGCAGTAATGTTTCTCCAGTTCCTTCATCAATGCATGTGCTGACCATGGCCGCAGCATTTGAAGAAGAAGCAAAGAAACTCTCTCCTTCACAACACCTCAAGGCATCATCACCTGTTTTACCAAGGCTTCAGCCAGCGTCCAACACAACTGTGATCACGAAGGGTGGAAACAAACCCTCTCAATGTTTCTCACCAAATGTTGCAGTATCCAATAATGTTGTGAATGATTCTGAGAGTGGTGTTTCTGAGATAGGTTTGAACTTGGAGTCTGGCTATGTGCATGTGTCTGAAGGGAAATCTCTATCTGAAGAGAGGAAGGCTCCGTTGAAAGTTTCCAGTGTTGGGTCAAAGCAGAGTACTACTACAGATGAGCTAGAATCAACAATTGATCCAGATCTCTTTGCATCTTTTGAACGAGAACTGGAATTGTTCTCAAACGAGGAGTGGTACAATGTTGGAAGGCACGATGGGGCAACACTGTCAATAATTCCAGGGAGTCAAGATGAGGAAAGCTCCAGTAAAGACCATTCATTTGCCCTGCCTGTTGGGGCAGATACTAATGGGAAAGGGAACAAGATCATGGAAGTGGGTATGGATGGAGGCCCTAAAGCAATCACACTCAAGACATCCAAATGCTCAACAACCCCAGTTGTGGAAGTGAAGAGATTGAACCCATGCCCATTGGAGTGCTTTGAGGTGAAATGCCCACCAGCAGGTGAACAAAGAGTGGTTCTGTACACAACCAGTTTACGGGGAATTAGGAAGACATTTGAAGACTGTAACCATGTGAGATTCATTTTACGGAGCTTAGGCTTGTCACTTGATGAGCGGGATGTGTCAATGCATGCCGAATTCCGACAAGAGCTTAAGGACCTTGTTGATACACCAGTCCAAGTTCCAAGGGTGTTTGTAAAGGGCAGGTATATTGGAGGAGCAGATGAAGTTTCCAAGTTACATGAAGATGGAACACTTGCAGTTTTGGTGGAAGGTCTACCATCCCAGATTTCAAGAGAAGGTTGTGATGGGTGTGGCGGAGTTAGGTTTGTGCCATGCTTGGACTGCAGTGGGAGCTGCAAGGTGATCACAGATACTAATGAGGTGGTCCGCTGCACTGAGTGCAATGAGAATGGTTTGATGAGATGTCCTATCTGTGATTGACCATTGAATTCTATAGATCCTTCTTTACAGTTTGTACAGACTGATGTGTTTGGAAGGCCAATTTTGTTTCATGTCAGTTTTGCATAGAGTCTTTGAGCAAAATCATTTGTACAGAAAGTTATGGTAACAGTGATAAATGCAAAACATACAGAGTTTTTGAGGATTGTAGCCTGTGTAGAAAGTTTTTAAGAGTCTAGTTAGTGTGGCCTGAAGGCCACACATACAGACATGAATTGTGTGAAGGTGGCTGAATGACACACACAACAATAGTTTATTTGTTAGTTGGTTTTTCCCTCTCATTCTGTTTGAGCTTCACCCATTCTCAGTTTTGGTCTTTCTGTATGCGCTAGAACATAGTGAGTTGAGTTATTTGGGTGAACGGCTTGACTTGTTATTAGGGCTGCCAAGGAACAATACGATGGACTTAAATGGTTGTACAGGCTGGCTGGACAACTAACCTTCCAGGAGTTGAAGTTGTGCAGTCTATAAATGCTGCAAATAAGCGGTTTATTGGCTGGAAAGAAGTTGCAATTGCACAATTGTAAAGGACTTGGGTTTTCAAGAGGATTAATAATCACAGAGTGTTTAATCTGACATTCATCTTTGACCAACTGTCCAGAAAGATCATATGCTTATGTGACGCATGTGCAACATCAAAAAACCAAGTTTCCACTGACCTACTATTGATCATTTAGTGTGAAATGTAGCAAGACTCAAAACTGCTTTCCATGGGAATTATGGAAGATATGGCAGGCAGATCGCTGGATGCCAGGTTTTTTTCTATGAAGTACCTTAACTTTTGGACCTCTCCTGTGCCTGCTGAAGCAAATCACTTGCTTTCAACTGTGCCTCTCTTAGCAAAGGCTTTGAAGCCTCCACTGCTTTAGCAGCCAATGGCTTGGCCCCCTGCCACATCTGTACCACATAAGGCTTTGCTTGCTCTCCCAACACCTGTGCTTTCTTCCAAGCCTGCACATTGTGGGTTTGAAGACTTGTCAGAAAACCAAGAGCTTATTCTCGAAACCCAAACTTCTGGTTTTCACACTTAGCAGTGTTATATATGAAAGGTGGCGCACCTCTGTGGCCACTGGCTCAGCCTTGGCATAGGCATCTTCTGCAACTGGTGTTGCTTTTTCCACAAGTTCATCAAATTTCTACAATCCCACCAACCCTCCAGCCAAAAACAAAATAAGTAATTGATAGTAAGAGACCATATGGTTTCAGAATACCTGTAAGATATGCAATTGAAATGAAACTATGAACAACATCAAAGCTCAGTGTCTATTCTCAACACTATATAAAAGGGCAACAAAGGAAGACTGCAGAAAGGTGAGAATTACCTCTTGAGCCTCTTTCCATTTGCTTTCAGGTAGAACAAAAAGTGCAGCACCCACACCAACTGTTGCCAAGAGCAGGAGGAATTGTGACAGAAAGAGAGGTAGGAAGCCATGGGTCTTCTGTTTCTTAGTTATAGTTGGCACTCCAACTTGTGCTACTTGTGGTGTAACCTAAACCAAGAACAGGAGAAAAAGCTGTTACCATAACAAAATACAAAGGTTTCAGTGGATTGAATTACCATTTCAATGAGACCATAAAACTAACTTCCTTACTGGTGCCATGGATTTTCATATTACAGTTACCAAGCACACAGCCCAAATTGTGGTCAATGTACCAACCTATCATGGCTATTATGATTAATGATGTTATCATGTGCATGTAAATTTTATTTACCTTAATTAGCCAACTAGTCATAAAAACTAGGAAACAGGAAAGCACTCCTATATATGGGCAAGATATATTTCAAATTGCGCAGCCATGCCCTTGTTGGCTGGTTTTAGTGAGCTCCAAATTACACATCTTTGCAAGTACTTAGAACTTCTCCATCTGACAATTGAAAGCAAGCTGAAAGGAATCAAGAGACAACCCAGTACTTGAATGATTATTTGAGTGATTATACAGCTAGATTTCGAACCTTTTGTTCCACAGGCTTCTCCTTTGCTATGGGTGGAGCAGGAACTATGGGTGGAGCAGGCACTATGGATCGAGGTGTCCCAGCTTCTCTTGTCTGACGAGACTTTTCTTGCTCAATACGAGTTTCAACCACCTTCATTCGATCTGCCTCCCTCTCTGCACGTGCTTTCTCTGCTGCTTCTCTCAGCCGCTGGCATCCAGAACTCCCCAGTTTTGCCAATTAATAATGGCCTCTCAGCTCTTGATCTTCTCATTTTGTCATCTACAGCTTGGATCATTATCACTCAAGAAGGCCTATGAAGGATTCAAAGCTATATTTTTCCACTGCCATGAATTTTATGACTTTCTGCTACAGTCCTGCAAGACTTGATTCTTAGAAAGTCGAGAAAAGACTTCAAGCCAGAGAGATTCACAACAAATGAGAGTTTGCAGCTTCAGCCACTTGCCTCTCAATCTAGTTTCCCAAGTATATCAACAATTCCTCAACCTTCATTAGAAGTTAGCATCCCAAGATCTACTGTTTCCCAGAAACCAAACTGGGGATCCAAGGATGAAAGTCATGTCATTTTCTCTTACCTTACAAGGACAGACAAATGGCTGGACCAAGGACTTCAATTTGATGAGATATGGAAGTTGAGGAGATTATGAAACTCTTGCTTTCATTTTCATGTTAGTGTGAGATTGAAACAACAACCATTGGGTTGAGGAATCAAGTCAAAGTTTGGATGTAGGGCTTAGGATTTGTGAGCAAGGAAAAGTGGAGAGAGGGACTGAAAACTTACAGCCACTGCAGAACGGGGGTTTCCTTGGTCTAGTTCTGGAGCTGAAGTTGTGAGTGCCACTACTGTCTCTTGTCCCTGTCTCTCCTATATCAGTCCCACATCTCCTTATCTCACAAAATATCGACATGACTTGCTCATGGAAGACAATCAAAATACCAGATAAAATTGTTCAGGCAACAGCAAGCAACATCTCCCATTCCTTACGATTTGCAAACAACAGGATACCATCAAATGAGAGTTTCATGCTCAAAAACTGGCTCAGCACAGGAATGTCAAAGTATGCTTCAGGTCAAGTTATATTGCAAAGAAGTTGAAAGATCTAACAAAAAATCCATACCCTGAATTTTTGGAGAAGGTCTTTGTACGCATCCTGACCTGATGATGCATTGTCAACATAATCCAGTGCCACAGCTGTGCTTGGAGTCACCATAGAATCCATTATTTGGCCACTGCCTGCTTCAATTCCAAACCAACCTTGATAAGAACTTTGCAATCCCAGCTGCTATACTACAATGATGCTCGATGAAACTTCCATGTGTGTTGATCATGTTTGAGCTTGATAAGCAGATAAACATCCAGGGTATTCTTCATTGTCATCAAAGTGTCTCATCAAACACATTGTTAAGTAAATAACAAAGTTGCCAATTCATAACTCTCTTGCTCCTCCACCTTGAAAGGACACTCTCTGAGGAGTCAAATGGCTGGTCTACAAACAAAATCATTCTACAACGGTGTAACAAGAACCTAAGCTAGTCCGAGAATCGCTCCAAGCAGATAAATCCGGAGAAAACAAAGAGACGGCGACAGAGACAGAGAGAAAGGGGCGGCCGGGAGGAGGGGGGGAAGGCCAATACTAACCTACCAAAGCAGCTGCGAAAAGAGGTAAAATCACACTCCTTACTGTCCTTCCAGCTCCGAACGATGCTTCTGGTTCGAGTTTCTTTTGCTGCTGTTGTTGCTGATGCGCTCTGCAGAGAGCAAGAGACGAAACTCCGGGGACTTGCCCCCCTCGCATCCTCTGGGGCAGCTGCTGCTGCTGCTGTTGCCATGCTTGCCTTAAATATCCATTCGATGACCGCAATCCTAACTCTTTTGCGCTCTTCTCGGCTGCTGCTGCTACTGCTGTCGGTAATCCTAATGCCAAGCTTGCCATCTCTTGACGACAATCTCTTCTCTCTTCTCTCTCCGTCTCTCTCTCTCTCTCTCTCTCTCTCTATCCGTTTCTCTTCTTCGTGTTTCCTGCCCTCTTCTGCTCGCGGTCGTTCTTCTTCGTCATCACGGGTGCACACGCACGGTCGAGACTCGAGACCCTGGACGTGGATGAAATTTTTTTGGTCCACGAAAAGAGGGAACGAACCTGTACCATTTGTCATCCATCAACCCGGAAGTTGCCTACGTAGGTTTTTTTTCATCCACTAAGAAGGAATGTAACAGGTTGTCAAAAGCAAGGCATCTCCAGCGGTGACGGAATGCGACGTTGCAAAAGTATTTCTCACGTCCAAGTTTAGTTATTTAATTTTTTTCCAACCCGACCCATAAAACTAAAAACTGAGTCTGCAATTGCAAATAGGAGGGAGACTACAGTAGCAGCCTAGGGTCAGTTTCCACATTGACAAAACAAATAATTATTTATTTCAAAAATTAATGAATTCGTTTTTAAATTTTGGAATTATATATATATATATCTATATATTTCCATCATCTGCTATAATATTGTGATATGAGTAGTGAAATTATTCAGAATCTAGCCTATGATAATTATGATGATTTTCAACCTGTCAACTTCGTATTTTCACATAATTTCATTTCACTTCACTATTTTGAGGATTATTTAATGATGAAACTGACCTTAGGGTAAGGTACTAATAGCAACTCACCTGGACCAATTAAACTATCTAGGTAGTCAATCAACTGCAGGTGTTAGGCTAAGCAAACTGTGCAAAACTGCTGGGCCAAAACCATGTTCCTTAGCCTTCATGTGCAATATTTTGCATTGCTCAGGTTTGAAGGTTTACGAAAGAGCCGCAATAGAACAATCTGCTACAAACATCTTTCTTTCATTTTTTTTATGGGTTTAATTAGGCGGCTTCCTGAACTCTATTCAGGTTGTTGTCAAACACATTGACTATGGATCTCATTTTCTCTGCTGTACTCTGCACATAGCTTACAGAGCTTGCAACACAGATTAGTCTGCTCAAGGCTCCTGCATTATAACAGGTATTCTGAGCGCTGGATGATGTCTTGTAGGTTCTTAAAAGTTTTCAAGAAAAAAAATTTCTAGTCTAGAGTGCTTCCGGGTTCCTAACATAGGAGCAAGCTTAGATGAAATAAAAAAATATTTTCACAATCTTTTGTATAGCTTACATGAGGATATATTATTAATGTTTTGAGTGCTTGCAAAGACCATGATTGAGTTTTTCAATTGCTGTCAGAAATGTGACAAAAACTTACAATGTACATTTTTGCATAGTTGTTTGCCCATTTTGTGTCCATTTGTTATATTGACCGTCCTAGGAAGTGGTGCGGGTAACAACTAGTTTCAACCCATGAATCTAATAAAAAACCTAACATTGTTAGACCATCTCCGCATAGGTTTAAGGCACAAGAACATGGGGGTAAGGCCTTGACTTACCAAAATGTTAATTAATAAACCATCACTTCAATAGTTCCCCAAAACTTTCAATAACGTAAAAAAACATAACAATCAATAGCAAGTCAATGCATGTTAACAAAACACCTCATGATGTCAATTTGTTCATTCTTGGAGATGATTTGACATAATTTGAGTACTAAACCAATAGGTAGCTACGCAACATAAAATTTTCAAAGTCAACATTTATAAGCTTTTGACAACTCCAAATGAAATTGTGCATGCAAAAATAACCAAATTGTAGTTTCAACTTTACAAGTGATGTAAGTTGAGAAATATCTTATGCCAACATCTTCCTCTCCTCCTCAATAGACAAAACATCAAACTTCTTGATGCATTTACCATGCATGCAAAACTACTTCATCAACTAACATCACACTTTGAAATGTAACATTCATGAAAATGTTAAAAGGGATTAAAGGTTTTTTCTGTGAATTTCAACAACTTGATGTGTTTATCTTGCCTAATCAACTTCACAATGGTTATGATCAAGGTTGGATGTTACAATTTTAAAAATGAAAATAAAAAAAACTACTTTAGTAAACAACTATAATTTTTTCCAAGTTGTTGCACATAAACAAATGCATCAACTTTACAACATCCTAGAAATCATTCAAGAAACTCACAAACAATGTGATGCAAAACATTTTTTCAAAATCTTTTTTGTTTTATTTACTTGTAAGATATGATTTAATAGTTACAAGAAATACAAAATGCTTTCATAAAATTTCTCCTCATGCATAGAACTTGCAAGATCTAATGCAATAGTTCTAGGATATGCAAAATATTTTTTTAAAAATTCCTCTCATGGCTACAATTTTGCAAGATTTAATCCAACAATTGAAGGAGATGCAATATATACATATGTGTATATTTAAATTCATCTATAATAATTACTTGCAAGATTTGATGCAACAATTGTAGAAGACGAAAATTATTTTGAGATTTTTCCAATAGTTTCAATAGCAAATTAACATACAAATATACATAATTATAAAATTACATTTAAGGGTACATACTTTGTTGGTGCATACAAATTCCCATCCTTTTGTGCCATTTGAAGAACTAACATGGCCAATATGTCCACCAAGTCCAGGACAATGTGTTCATTTTTTGATGGATCTACAATGTATTTGTTTGTGTCAAAACCCAAAAATCTCCACCATTCATCAATAATATTTAATGCTTGAATTTCAACATGTTTGTTGGTTCTTCAATTCCTTTTCATTAACATCCAGAAACTGAAACTTTAGGCATGCATCGTCAACATTAACAAACATAATATCACGGAGATAATGAAATGATTACAACATCAACAACTTCAGAATTAGGTTGAATTTTTATTTTTTCAAACTTTGATTAAACAAGGTATGAACTATTAGAAAGATCGTTATCAACCTCAAAATCTTCAATATTCAATGGAATATAATACAAATGTTGCCAAAACTTGTTTAAAAAAAACAAATAACATTACAAAAGGCAAATGTTTACATTTTCAAAAAGAAACAAAGAAATAAACGACAATGGTTGTTGTTTTAACATGCAAAAAAATAAGGCTACAAAATAAACACAAATAAATAACATTTGATAAAACAAGCTCCTATTCACAAATATGACAAGTGTTCAACAAAAGAATAAGTTTTCATGATGAAAATTTGCATGACAAAATAAAAAAGAAAAGCAAAACTCTCAAGGCAATCGTGAAAACTCACAAGCGAAAAGTTGTTGAAAGATGTCCAAAGTTGTTGAAAGGAAGCCGTTAAGGTGAAATAAAAAAAATAAAAAATAAAAATGAGCAAAAATGGGAAGAAAATTTTAACATTTCTTTATATAAGTGAAAGGTTTACATTTAAACCCTTCTAGGAATTGAGGTTATTATCCTGAAGCTAGTAGGCCAAAGGGAGTAGCTAAAATTCCTAAAAAGGTTTAAATGCATACCTTTTTCTTGTAATGACTTGCTTTATTTTTATGAAATCAATGAAAACACCCAAGCTGGTTGCTACTTACCTTGTTAATGATTTTTGGTTATTGACCTACCTATTATATGAAGTTCATAAAAACACCTATGTTGGTTGTTATCACCTTTTATGATTTTTAGGTGTTAGCTTACCTATTTTTTTAAGTCCATAAAAATAGCTAACCTAGTTGATATTAACTTATTTTTTAGTGATTTTTAGCTACAACTAATTATTCTATTTTATGAAGTCAATAAAGACACCTAAGTTGGCTATGAATTTTAGTTATCATGATGAATGCCAATGAATGAAAACCATGTTAACAAAACCTTTTCAAAAGCTCAAATTATGGAATATGCATTTGTTACCTCTAGGTTATGGTTTAGAAGTGTAGCAAGTAGTGCTTTTTGTTTTGGGGCGATTTGATTTCCAAAAAAAAAAAAAAAATTGTTAATTTTTAAGGATTATTTTTGTCATTTTTCAAGCATATTTAGACCTAGGCATTTCTAGGGTCGTGTATGATGACATTATATTGCCCCCATTAGACTTTGCAAGCTTGTTGCTTTGTGACCTACGTGGTTCATATTTTGAACTATGCAATTCATGTTTTGATGTTTTACACAAAATAAAATAAAATAACATGTTTTACAAATTATTTTTGATATTCAAACCCACAATCACAAGGGTGTAATAATTGGTTGGTTCCTCAATTTTAGGGGCACCTTTCAATTTTAATTATTAACATTTTGCAAGGGACTAGTTACAACTCTAGTTTTTTCATTAAGGGGCATATTTGGTTTTAGGTTTAAAAAAATATTTCAAGTTAGACCGGTTTCAGTTCTTGGTTTTGTTAACCCTCAGTTATAAATAACTTTCAATCCCAATTTCAACATCCAAACAATGAACTCCTTGAAAATAATAATATCAATGTTTTCATTTTAATTAAATATATATATCAAGACCAAAAATTGTATTCCTTATGTTTTAAAACATTTGCATTTTTTCAAGTTGAAAAATGGATTATGAAATTTTTTAATCAAAAAAAATCCCAATACCAAAAAATGAAAGAAAATAAAAGTTCCATACTTTTATGTAATCAAGTTCCATTTTTGTTAAAGAGTCCACTTTTTGGTGTTATGAATACACAAGACCAAAAAATAAACTCCTTACAAAAATTCATTTTTAAGACTTGCAAAAATGGAACAAGGTGACGAACAAGAAGATGATGAACAAAGCAATGACAAGGGAGAAAATTCACTACAAGAATACCATCACCACTAATTGACCTTCCCCAAAACAAAAAATAAAAAAACTAATGAACAAGGTGATAAGCAAAAAAATGATGTTCACATTTAATACACAACTTACCTTACTTTTAATTCAATTTTAAGTTTAAAATCAAATCCTAACAGCTTAAAATGGAATTAAAACCAACATTTTTTTTTATTATTTTTTTTTGGTAAAGATCAATTTTGATTTTGGTTTTCAATCATTAGAATTATACCCTAAGCTTAGTTTTAATGTTTTTAATGATAGAATTGAAGAGCAATTCCCATTAGGTTTTAATAACCAAATTTTAACCATCAAGTTTAGGGTGCACTTAGATCCAAATCGAGATTCAATTCTAATTAAGTTTTTGACCCCAACGTTTTTCTTTTGGTGTAAATTTCCACCAAAAGGGTTAAGGAAATTAGGGCCTATGAAAGGCATAAAGGGCAAAAAAGGTTACAAAAGTTGATGGCATCACCAAAAACAATTAAAAAATGTTGACGAGTCATTGTAATTGTTAACCAGCAAGGAGTTAGCTCCCTTGTATATGTATCAAGATGGAGGAATCAAACCCTTCCCTTTCATCTTTCATAGTCACCTTTGTTCTTACAATTTTTAAAGCTTCTTCACTACTTGTTATTATAATTTTAAAACCTTTTTACCACTTGTTCTTGCAATTTTTAAACCCTTTTTGTTAGCTCTACTTAATGGTTCATTATAGAATTCCCCATTAGTGGATCGTTTGCTTGATTTAGGGATCAGTGTTGAATTAAGACTAAGGAAGATTCTAATGTGTTTCCAAAATCCATAAGTTGAAGTTGTAAGGTTTTAGGTACATTATCATTGGTGACTCATGAATGTGGGATTTCTTATGAGATTTACAAATGGGTGTTGGAACTTGGCACTCCAAACTTCAAAAGTACTCTTAAGCTTCAACTCTAGCAACCAACCTCAATGGATTTGTGAAAGGATTCAATAATTCATTGTCTAGAATTTAGATTCAAGAGTTTAAAAGTTGCACGATTCTTTGTGGTTGGTTTCTATTCACCATTGAAATGCGATAAAAAACAAGTAAAGTTTAAACCCTATATTACAACCTACTTACAAATGAGGTAAACCTTTTTCATTTTTCTTGTATTTTTATTTTTAACATTCTTTTGAGTATTTGAATTCATTGTTAAAAAAAATTACATTCTTAAGACTTGACATGTATTGATTATTGTTTTATTGGGATTGTTATCATGTGTTTTTGTTGTTTGATTGGCAACTTGGCACTTGGTGCATCACCGTGTGTTTATATTATTTGTTAAGCCCTTATAATTAGTGCATCATCATGTGTTTTTGTTCTTTGATCAACCTGAATGCATCATTGGGTGTTTCTATTTCTTGTTTAGCTTGAATACATTGTTGGGTGTTTCTATTCCTTGTTCAACTTGAGGGCATTATTGAATGCTTTTGTTCCTTGTTCAATTTAAATGCTTCGCTTGGTGGTTTTTTTCATTTTTTTAATGTCACTGCGTTGTTGTGTGTTTTTATTTCCTTGTTCAATTTGAATGCATTGCCAAATGTTTATGTTTTTTTTTGGACTTCAATGCATGACCATGTGTTTATGTCCCATGCTTGGTTGAATGCATCACCATGTGTTTATGTTCCTTTTTCAGCCTAAGTGCATCACCGTGTGTTTTTGTTCCTTGCTTGACTTTAATGCATTGCCTTGTGTTTCTATTCCTTGTTCAACCTTTAAAGCCTTCATGTTTAAGTTGTCATTGAAATTGCAACCCCCTAATAACTTTAAAGTTACAACTATTTGTTTGGTGACAGAATCCTCAAAAGGGATGGTGCTTCTAGTAGCCATTTTGTAAATCTTGATGATGTTCTTCTTCTAATCATTTTGTTGTGGAACCTAACTGTGAGCTTGTGGACCCAATTTTGTCACAAGAGAATATTACATTAACCAAGAAACGAAAAAAGGCCTATGAATTGAACATGCACTTGTAGGATATTTGGGCAATCAAACTTCCTTGGGTAGAATTTGTTTTAGGTTCTAATGGCAAAGTTGCTCAAGTTTGATGCATGGCACATGCAAGTTACGATGGTTCACTTTTTGCATCCTTATGGACTTTCTGTAAAGTGTATTTTATTCAAATGTCATAAACATATTGTAAAATTATCAATTTGACAAAGATATTTATGAATTAAGATTACCAACTTGAATAAGAACATTTACTAAGGGGTGAAATTCAATAAACATACATCAATCATATAGTAATGGACTTTTAAAGTGGACATATGGATTCTACATAATTTGGTTTTTGCATTAACATTCAATTTATTTATTTTTGGTTATGATTTTATTTCAATATTTTCTAAAGTGACTCAATATATGATGCATGATGAAAAAAATTACAACAAAAACTTTAACCAACAAATAATTATGGACTTTTGAATGACCACATTTGGACTTTATTTTCAAAAGTCTCAATCTTGGTAATTTTTGTTGGATTGATATTCTTTTCCCCTTGACATTTTTGTTAAAGAGTTTTCTAGATTGGTAGCCTTTCATGTGGACTTCATTAATTGATTAATCACCACATAGGGTCCATTCAACATTGGTTTTTAATGTTTTTTTCCATTTTAATGTTAAAATATGGACTTTATATGGACATTTGGGATTAAGATTCTTGCTACTTTTGAGCCACCCTAACTTGCATTTACCTTGCAAGGTATGTAATCTAACTGAAGGAAAATACAATTTTTTAATTCCCACACTTAATTAATTTTGGAAATATGTAAATCATTGTAAAGTTTTGGTAGCTATGCCGGGGGTAAAGGTGGGGCAAAATTACTTTTTGAAATCTAATGCCCATGTTGCTAATGAGATTTTTTTTGTGTTGCAAAGGGTTTAAAAACAATGTTTGATGTAAATCATTCATGGTGCAACTCAATTTTTTAATAAGAATAACATTGTGTTGTTTGCCCTAATATTTCACTTATTTGGTCATGGTCGCCCCATGATAAAATACATGGCAATGCAAAACTTATTTGTATAGCTAAATGTTCTTAACAATCTCATGAAACACTAATATAATGGGTTTGGGTGCACTACTAGAATTTTTTTTTTCAAATAGTCCAAGTTGATTAATTAATGTTTTTTGATTAGTGAACTATACATTTCGACTAGAAGCTAGGGGCTTGAATGACATGCATATTTTTTGACCAATCAACTTTGTTAAAAAGACATATTTGACTATTTGTCAACTTGGACATTTAAGTCACTGGACGAAATATTGACAACCTTAGCCAAAATGGCCAATGATGTTGAGTCAAATGGAACATTTAGTCAAGTTGAATAGAAACAAATGACATTTATAATCAAAATGGCCAATGGAGTTTTAATCAAGTAGAACATTAAATCAAGATGGCCAATGTTATTATAATCAAATAGGGCATCCTACCTACCTATCTACCATATTCTACAACATACCTACCTATCTACCTACTTATTGACCTAGCTAACTTCTAGAAGTATTATTTACCTACCATCCTATAACCTACATGTACATAATTATTTAACTTTCTTCCTTGCCCACTTGCCTACCTACCTACCTATTAACTTAGGTAGCCTCCTTTAGGTACCTCTTACCTACCATCCCACAACCTACTTAAGTCTACCTACCTCCAACCTACCTACTTATAATTATTTAACCTTTTTCCTTACCTACCTACTTACACATTGACCTAAGAAGCTTCTTCAAGGTACCTACCTACATATCAACCCAGGTAGCCTCTTCTAAGTACTATATACCTACTTATATATCAACCTAGTTGATTTTTTTTAGGTACTACCTACCTACCACCCTAGGCCTACAACGTAATTATTCATAATTACCTAACCTTCATATTTACCGACCTGCCTACCTACCCATCCTATTACCTACCTATTACAATTTATTCACCTACCCACCCACTTACCTACTGGCTTACCCACCTACCCATCCACCCACCTACTAACTTACCCATGCAGCCAACCAACCACCTACATACTTCATAGTCTTGTAATGATGTGTTGAAATAAACATGCGAAATAAAACTTAATAAAAGTTAAACACCTTTTGATGGTGTGGTCCATTGGTTACAAACTTAGTTTATCATTGGGGGGGTCAAGGGCTCAATCCCTAATATTTGTCACCTATGTACATGCTTAGGAGGTTAAGGTAGGCTAGGCTAGGCTACCACATGCCTACTTGCATTTTTGCAACCTACTTACCTACCTACTTGCATGCTTACAAATTATTTTTTATAATTATTTTAAAAATAAATTATTTAAATCATTTGATTAATCAAATGGTCCTTACTTTGCTAATAAAAAAGGTCACCCCAGTCACATTAAACATGTTTAAAATCAACTTGTCCAAAATGACAATGGGGTTTTTTTTATCCTATCCAAATTTGGTTCTTTTAATCAAAATTCACGGTTTGAAAAACAAAGAATTATAGTAGTGGTGGGAGATAGCAGATTGCATGTGTGAACAAGTTTTGAAAAAAAACTCAAACCACTACTACAAAATGTGAATGTGGATGTAGTTCATTAATCCTTGTTCATTAAACCAATGAATTCACTGCATCCCCATTAGGTCTTGTTCATTACGACTAGTATATTCATTCAAAATGTAGTACTTTTTGTTGTAGAAAAATTATTGTTGGGGCAAGCTTTCTTTTTTTGAGTGCAGATGAAGTTACTACTATTGATAATTAATCTTGGCTTTTAGTGCATGTGTATGTGATGCATGCATGGAAAAGAATTCCTCTTTTGTTCACATTTTGAAATGTTGTTGAAGGTGGAAATGTAAATAATCTTATTGTTGTGATTACTCATCCTTTCATGCAACAAGGGGGTTTGATTAAAAAAGAAACAACCAAGAGGTTGATTTGTTTTGGTGTTGATGGGGCCTTGATGGGTCCTCTTTTTTCCAAGGTTGTTGCATTGGAATGACATTTCAATTGAAAGAAAATATGTTCTTTACATGATGGGACTACATTACATGGCCCATAGGACGAATCTTGTTCAAGTTTTGTTAAATCTTCCCATGGTGGCCAAGTTGGAAGATCTATTATAATAATTACATTTTTATTTTCCTAGTTCCCCTAAGTGACATTTGGAATTCATTAAACTTGCCAAGATGGAAATAGGAAGGCTCAAAATTTTACGAAATGTGAAGATATAATGGATAAATATGTTGGAACCTTTGAAACATGTGATGACAAAATAGAATAGACTAATTGTGAAAATATCATAGGACAATGTTCTTATTGTTCAAGCAAGGTTCAAATTATACCTTTTTTGTGATTTTCACATCTTGTTGGGCTTGTCCTATTTGTGACCATTGTTGGAGGCAGTAAATGCCTTAATAAATTTGCATAGGAGACAAACCTCTTCATTTATGACTTTGTAGTACCAGTAAAGATCTCCCAAATAGATTTTTATATGATGTATTTAGATCCATCAAATAAGCACCAACGTGAACATTTTAAAATGTTTTCAAATGTGGTGGAAAACAATTTTGCCACAATCACCTAAGATTAGGTTATTGACCTCAACAATGGTATGAAAACAATTGCGTTTCATATGGCTAGTTGTATAAATTAACATTCAACTCACATTTTTAATCCATTGGTTGGGGTTAATCAGCTTGTGTGCAAGTTTACTTTTGAAACATCCATCATGCAAGTGAAAGGTTAGTGTTTTGTTGTAATTGACATGTTCATCAATGAGTTGGATCGACATTTTTTGGATTATGAGTTGTTGAATGCCCTTGGCATTTTGTATCCACATTTTTGGATGTAGCTTGATGTTGTTTTATCTTTCTTTTTGCATTTGGTTATCATAAAGAAACATTATTGTGAAGTAAAGAAGGTAAAACCCTCATTGTTGCAAGTTGCAAAACCTTTGAATGTTAACCTCTTGGATTTGCAAATCTGCATGTGTAAGCTCACCATGAAAATGCAAGTACCAAAGGCTATGGCTAAGCCCTTTGATACTAATTTGGTGACCAAGTTATGTTTCACAATCAACACTTAACGCCATTCATTTAGCAACTGAGTGGGTATTTGAAGTTAGCTAAAATTGTGGTGGTGTTAGTGCTTGGATATATAAAGGATTAATGGACTTTCTCCATGCTTGCATTCATAAAGGATAAATTGCACAATAGGTTGAGTCCCCATTTGGACACAATTGTTTACATGTTTGCACAAGAACTTTATATTCAAAGTAACTTATTTTTATCAAGAGACTATTACAACTTGGAAGGATCAAAAAGTTTGGATTGGGGCTACCACTTAACATGTTCTATTTTTTTCACAACACAAGATTCAAGTGTTATTGTTTCTATGATTTTGACAAGTCTAATGATTGTGCTTGGTTTCTTATTAGGTTATGAGGTTTATTAACATTTGGGTGTGGTGGGTTGGACTTTGAGTTGTTTTGGGCAAAGTCTAATATGAGATTGGGGTTCAACTCACCTTCAAAGTTTGTTAATTTTTAGGTTTGAAGTTTTCAAACAATGTAACTTTCTCTTTTTGTTTCTCATTCCTTTTCAACAAGAGATCCACATTGTACAATGGTTTTTTGGGTGGGTGCCAATTATACTTACTTAAAAATAAATAGTGGCTGCCACTTTAACTTATTTCTAAAATAAAATGAATAGCCATTTTGGGCTATTTTGAAATATCCATGTTTACAAAATGTTGATTCAACAAATGACCAAGAAGCCACCTAATTTTTTTGTCAAAATCACATAAGATGCCAATTAGGCATACCAGAGGGTAGTCCTATTGCCACTTGCGCACATTTTATTTTTATTTTTTAAAAAAACCATGTTTGAACCCAACTAAAACCGAGCCCAAGTAACTCAGTCCATTTCGGTACTTGACCAATACTAGAAATGACTACCACTAGCCTACTTTCCTGCTCATGAAATATACTGGATTGGGTTTTGTATTTATTTTTTATTTTCAGTTTATTACTGTAGTACTTTTTTAGGTTGATCACAAATTATATTACTTTCACTTTTGCCAAAAAGAAAAGAAAAGACAACACCGAATATTGAAAACTTTGAAAATTCAACCAAGGAGGTTAGATTTGAACCCATGACCAATTCAACAAAGAATTAAAGCCTTTCATCAGTCTAACAAAAAGCACAACAAAAAACTAATCAAAACATTCATCACATTATTGTATTTACCCCTTACATGCTGAAATTTTCAAAATCATAAATTGAAGCACTGTATCAAAATCTTCAAATTATATTAATTATTCGGCACATTAATGCCGAAACTGAAAAAAATACTATGGTAGTCAAACCTGAAAATGATAAAAAAAAAGTTCTGGAAACTTGTTATTTAGTCAATTTGATGGATCACTTATTCATGATTTATGATATTCGTCTCATGTTGTGGCAATTTTAATATAAATTTACGAGTTATTGATCCTTGGGTTGGGTTGAAATTCGACCTAATATAGCCCATTTAACCTGTGTCAAACCAAAGGTTCTTAATGAAGTAAACTAAATGTTAAAAAATATGGGAGGTGAAATTGTGTTCCCATTTTTTTTTTGGAACCCATTCAATGTGAACACAATTTCACATGTTTTTCATGGGGGCAATTGTGGTTTTGTTGGGTTCCTTTAGGTTTCCATATATAATTTCTTTTGGCATTCTGAATTTTAATTCCATCTTTTATCTTTATCCAAAAACTTTGTAATTTGTAATTCTGTTTGTAATTTATAGAAAGTAAATTGACATTTCAAAATATTTATTTTTACATGTTTGAAATTTAGTTAAATTGATTGGATTATGGTTACTCTTGATTGGAAAAAAAAGAAATGTTTATAAACACATCTTACATTTGTTGACCGCAAATTTTTGTCACAAATTATATTGCCCATCCACTTATAGTATTTCTCTAAAGCCACAAAAGAAAGGCAATTTGTTAAGTAATTACTCAAACCCAAAAAAATGGAAAATTCTTGCAATTGGTGTTGTAAATTGATTTTTTTTTCTCCTCCCATTTTTAGGGTTGGGCTAGGGCCGGGGAACCAAGATCAGCCAATTAGGATCCATAAAATTTGTCTTTGGAGCCAATTACCAAAACCCAAATAATTTGAAATTTATGCCAGGATCATACCAAATTGGAGCCCATTTTAGATCATCAAAGACCTTTGTGATAGTTGGGATGGATACATAAAGTAATTGTGGAATTTTAGAAAAATTATATTTAACATATTCCCCAATTTTCTTATATATATATATTATAATGGATATCTTCAATTTTAAAACTATGAAATTAAAACCCCCAATATTTTGTGTAGAGTCTAGAGAAATTTAGTATTTAATTGAATCGTGTGTAATTAGCATGTGACCATTAGCCATTCATGTGAGTAGGGTAGACAAGCAAATGTCCAAACACTTAAGCTTTTTAAAAGCTTAAAATCTTTGGACATAGGTCGGTTGCTTTTGGAGTTCCAAGAAATAAGGTAGACCTGCACATGGCACACTCATCACCATGAAGATCATTCAAAATGGACAAAAAATGAAAAAAAAATACAAGGTTTGAAAAATAGTGTTCAATTTTGAACAATAAGTGTTTAGTTTGGTAGGGTAAGCATTTGAAGCTTAAAATCTTTCAATGTAGTTTGATTGCCTTTGGAGTTCAAAGAGGGATTGTAGAGATCATGAAAATCATTAAAAAAAAAAGAAAAAAGAAAAAAGAAATGGAAAAATGTTTGATTATTAGCTTGTGTTTGGTGATGGGTGTGCTTAAACCACTTCCAAGCATTAAAAAATGAAAAAAACCCTATGTGAATGTGTTAAGAATTGACATTCAATATGATGATATACTTAAAAAAATTTAATGTGTCAAGTAACTATCAACCTTTTTTTTTGGTGCAGATTTTTGTCAAAATGCAAATTTTTTAGGGTTGCAACCCTATACAAAGGGATTTATAAAAAATTGAAAAAAAATTGCCAAAAAAAAAGGGTTTTGAATTAGGTTGGCTGACTCTAGAAAGCTTGTTCTTTAATGTCACCAAATAATAGCAAATTTTAAATTAAAAAAAATATTGTCCTTCTCATCATGTTGTCATTTAATGTTAAATCCTTCTTCCGATGTTAGCCAATGATGCAACATCAACAAATTGAAAAAAACATCACTCATGACTATGTGTGTGCATTTGTAAATGTTTGAATACATCATCAATAATATTGAAAAGCCTTTTGACCAAAATTGAAGTTGGTGTCACTAGATAGGTCTAGTTAATAGGTTAGGTAGATATGCTAGGTAGGAGGTAAGTAGCCTAAGATTAGTTAATGGGCTAACCTAGGTAAGCTTGGCTTTTAACTAAGCTAGGCTCTTAGCTAAGTTAGGTTTTAGTTAGGAAGATAGGAGAGTAGGCTAGGCTACTTACTTGAGTTACCTACTTATGTAATATGTAAGTAGGTGTAGTAGACATGTAGATGGTGTAACATGTATGAATAAATAGGTAGATGCTTAACATGTTTATGACATAAAACAAAAAATATAAAAGAATAAAAATAATTTTTTTTTAGAAAAACCTTATTTCAACTAATAATTTGTATAATAACAATGGTTATCAATTGGTTATTTGATGATCTACCCTTATGCATAACTATTGATTATTACCCAAAACTATTGATAACCTAACCGACACCCCCAAAACAAATTGAAAACCTAATTGGCACCCATTTTAATAAAAAAAACTTACTTCATGTAGTTTGAAGCAAATCAATTACCAAAAATGACAAAAAAAAATCTAAAACTCACAAATTTTTGTGATTTTTTTCATCTTTTGGAAAAAAAAGAAAAGGCCAAGTTGTGAAATTTTGCAAAAGAAAAAAGAAAAATGCTACTCCCACTCCACCTCCTAAGCTCATGATCTACATATGTTTAGGTTATGGCTTGTGCTTTATGATGGGTAAAACCTCACAAATCAGAGACATTCTAGACGAGGTGGTGTGCATGTGAGTTTTGTTTCACAATTTTTGGATCAATGAAGCAAAAGTTATTGAATTTAGAATGATTTTTGTCTTTGAAAATCAATTTAAATATGTATAAAAAATAAAATTTAGCTAGGTTCCACAAGAAGTTTGAAGTGAATCTCACTTCATCAAGAATAGCATTGGGATGGGTGACCTACCGTGATACTTGGGCCAACGACATAGGGGCCTACTAATGCCAATTGCAACCGGCCTTTTTTTTTGGGGCAAATTTCAAAAGTGAAATTCAAAAGTAAAAAAAAAATAGAAATTAAGTGAGTTCGGAGGGTTTCAATTGGCAAAAGTGGGACCCAAAAAAAAAAGAAGGAAAAATCAACAAATATCTATATTTGGATTTTAGTGTGTAGCCAAAAATATAGAAAGTTGCTTAGAGATTTGTACTTAATATTTGGTTTATAGCCATATTTGGCTAAATATTCCAAGGGATGATTGCCACTTTGGCTACAAAAAAAAATTCCTGACTTTTTATTTATTGCAACCTACTTAAGTTAGGTAGTATAGCGGTAAATTATAGTATGTTTACTAGTTTACTAATCTGGTGACTTTTTCTGGAGTCATCCAATTTACCATCCTAATCCATAGCAGAGAAGTTACAATTTAACCAGGTGAGGGTAAAAAACCTACGTACAAAATTACTGATTCCAGTTTAGTGAGTTTATTAAGCATGATTAGTAAAACAGTTAGTGAGATTTTTTTGAAAAAACGATCTGTCTGCGTGTTCCCGGCTAACCGGGGCAAGTTCCCACGTGTGAACCAAATGGGGAAACCCGGGCTGTCTGTCGATCGCGGGTCGGTTCCGGTCACTGAAACTTCCCGACCCGGGCCGGTTTCTAAAGATCTGGAGTAAGGAATCAACTGAAAGTGCGAATTCGGGACCGGGTAAAAAAATGGCGGGCCCGGTTGTGTGACCCGTGCCGGGCGCGGCCATGGCGTTTTGTTTGGCTATGGCGGAAGGGCCAGAGAAGAGTAGTGCTCCGTTGCGGAAGTGCGGGAAGCAGCAGCTCGTGAGCCATCGACTCCTTTCGGTGTTTTCTTCCCTTCTTTTTCACTTCTTTTCGATCCTCCACATCCCGTGGAGATCGTGTTCCTTCTGGCGCTTCTGTAGAATGTATTTTCTTCGAATTTGGTGTAGCCGCTTCGGAGTTCTGGAGCTTGGGAGCAAGTGGCAACAACCCCTGTCGTCGGCATCGTCGTCGTCGTGTCTCGTCCTGCCGGATATAATAGCCTCCTTTGCTTTGCGTTTGTGAGAGTTCCGTCTTTTTTCTCGTGTGATGAATCGGTGTATTGCTTTCTGGCTGCAAGTTCGGTGAAGCCGTTGTTCCGGAGTCTCTACTGCCGTTGCCTCTTTGAAACGGAAAAAAAAGCCCAGCCTCTGCGTTCTAAGGTTCTGACGCTTTCTTTTTCTGCTTAGTTAGATTCCCTCTGCTGTTCTGAATCGATAGCATGCATTCATAGGAAATTTTGATAAGCCGTTGATGATGGAAGTGCTCTGAGTCTCTTGTTGTCTCTCTGGGCACTTACCTTGTTTCCCTTGTTGTAAGTGCTAGATCTCTCTTTTCTTCGTTTTCTGCGGCGGGCTTGGATGTGCCCTCATCATAACGCATGGTTTTGTGTTGCGGTTTTGGCTTCCAGAGTTCTTCTTTCTCTGGTCGTGATCTTGGATAATACCTAGCTACCACTACATGTTATGAGGCAACAATAGACCACCGTCATAGCTCCAGAGACAGCGCTCCAGAGCGTCCTCCTTGAGGATGGAGGAAGAACAGGGAGGTGTGACAACGGAAACTAATCACAACAGCTTCGCAAGAAAGCTAGGATCCGCAGACAAGAAAACACGCGACAAAGGCTTGGCACTCCTTGTTCTTTGGCTTTCTTGTCAGCAGGTTAGCCCGCCGTTTCTCTATTTCTCGTCCTTTTGTTCTCATCTATTTCATTCTGTGCGTACTGTTGTAACCCTTTACACCTTCAACTGCATGCGTGAAATCGGTTCTCTTTGAGCTTCGTGATGCTTAATAGGCGATCATACGGACTCTGGAGCTACATGAATATGAGTGCCGGGTCATGGTAGCTTTTGGAATTCAAGGTTTCTGTCCACTGTCGACCTGAAGCTCATTTTTAGTAGTTTGAGGCTGCATTCGTGAAGACATCAGTGTGTCTTTCTCTAATCATCGCAGCTACTAGTAACCATCTTGGCAAACCTGTTAGCGAAGAAGATACAAAGTCTTGCATATGTCTGTGAAGATTGTAAATGCTTATCTTGTTACCCATCCTTGTTTCCTTCTCCTCTCTTGTTTTTTTTATGTGAAGTGGGTTACTGAAGCTTGTTGTTAAGTTGTCTTTTTTGGGTGTGCATTGCTGTAAGTATCAATCTCTTGAATGCTGTTACACCCAACACACTGTCTCTGTCTCAGTTTTAGGGCTTTGAAAATATATTTGAGCAATTGCACAACTGGTGTGCTACTTTACTTTGATGATGATGATGACAAGGAGTCTCTGTATCTAATATTCAGGATGTAGGAGAAGATGAGCTGGAGAAGATATGGAAGGGTTTGTTCTACTGTGTCTCGCATGCTGACAAAGCTGCAGTACAAGATGATCTCATAGCCAGGCTTGCAGGCATACTTGAGAGCCTGGACCTGGAACAGTCCTTGATATTTTTCAAGGTTTTCCTCTCGACAATGAGGAGAGAGTGGGCTGGAACAGACAGGTTAAAACTGGACAGGTTCTACCTTCTGTTAAGGCAATTCTTGGCAAGAGTCTTCATGGTTCTTCAAAAGCATGATTGGAATGAGGGAACTGTTGGAAAGTTCATGGATGCACTGGTTGAGAGGACCTTGCTTGCCACTGATGAGTATCCAGCAGCAGCCATTAACCTACATTTGGTTGATGTCTTTCTTGATGAGCTTAAGGAACGTCAGCCACTGTCAGTTGCCACTCTGAGGCTGATGCTGCAGCCATTTTACTCCACACTTGCTGTTGCAGCAGACAAGAGCTTGTTGAAAAAAATAAAGGAAAGAATATTTGATTCCCTCCTAACTGATGCCCAGAGTTTTATCCAGGGCCAGCAGGACAGCAAGAAAATTGACAACAAGAACTTTGGACCACATGTGGCTGCTTTGCCATTAGCTGCCAGCCTCTTTGCTGTTGCTTCCTCAGAGAATACTCTGCAGGAAAATCGCAAACTTGTGTATGAGATTCATGATGACTTCTGCAGATTGGAGAAACTTGTGACTATGGCAGGTTTAGTAGAGCTTGCTCCAGATGAGAAACTGTGTGAGGAAGGAACTCCTGAAGGTGTTCGCAGACACTCATTGAGGCAATGTATAAAAAGGAGTAAAGATGAGAAATTAGCTGCCAATAGCAGTGCAGGGGCAGAGACAAACTTGGGAAGGAAATTGAAAGCAAGAGGTGCACTTGTTGGAACTGAGAAGCAGAAGGACTCACCCTTGTTAAAAAACCTCAAATCTGCAAAGGTCATGAAAGAGGATGGGGTGAAGAAAGGGCACAAGAGAAGCATTGTCAAGTTGCCAAAGGGGAAAGAACTGGGTGACAAGTTTGTTTCAGATCTCAAGAATGAAGAGGATGAAGGTGAGACTGGGTTGAAGGGTGGATCAGTGGTTTCACTATTGGTTGTTCAGCCTGGAAATATGGAACAAGGGAGTCCTTCTGACAAGCGAAAGAAAGTAAAGAGGAAGGCTTTGACTGGGAGTGCTAAGAGGCAATCATTGAAGAAAATTCATTCTGATCAAAGTTCAAGACCATTGACAAATGCTTTGATTCAAGAATGTAAGTACCTCTGGAAGGCTCAGATAGGTTTACACTCTTGCTTTCATGTGCAGCACAGCTTAGAGATGTTCTTTTAATGTATGCAATAAGAGAAATAGCTTTGTGTTATCCAAGTCAATGCTTCAACCAGATGAATTCCAGCCAGACAGTAGAATAACAGTATCCTTTGTACCTACAGAAGGCAACTCCTGACATATGCAGGTACTTTTATCAAGGAATATAGGGTTCTGCACAAAACTGAGTTACATTTCTGTAACTTACAGAGTTGTTTATTTGAAGGGGTTGATACAACTTTGCTCTTTAGGGTTCCAGTGTGTCTGGTTATGGGCAAGTTTATGCTCTTTTCTCTGTCAGCATAAATAGACTAATTCTGCTTCTGCCAATAATGCAGTTCAACCTGTAAGTGTTGTGGAGGTCACCCAGATGGCAACAACTGTTCGGGAAATTGAAGTAATTGCAGCTGGAAGTAAACTTGACCAACTGTTGTCCAGAGTTAATAACAGCCCAATACAAGAGATCATGGGGAGATCTGGAGAGGTATTGGTTGGCAGGGAAGGCAATGCACTGATGGATGTAAGTGTGAAGGATGCTGTGGTTTCAAACTTGCAAGAGAAATTTGCATTTGTTGCAGCTCCAGGGACTCCACAGCCTCTTTCTAATGACTTGTCACCAAATGAGTCTTCCCCTCTGAACAGCTGTGCCAAGAAGAAGAGGAAGAGAGGAAGTAAGGGGGAAGATAGTGATTCTGTCAGTGACTTATCTGGAAGTGTGGGGCTCTCTCAGGCCTCACCAAAGTCAAATGGGGTGGACCTGACACCGGGGAGCAATTCTGCAAAGAGGAAGAGGGTTAGATTTTCACTGAAAAATAACATAGTTTGGAAGCCTCATAATCCTCTACCACCACAATCTCTGCGAACACCTCCTGCTGCTACACCAAGAGGGAGTGCCTTAAAGAAAGGAGTCCCACCAGGTCCCATCCGGATGCCTCCAGCACGCACTTTTCGAGGGAAAGCCCTGTCAACTCCTAAGCGGCGGTCGCCAAAACAAATTCTGTCTGTATCATTGCCAAAACCTACAAGATCACCCAAGAGTTTGTTGAAGGGACCACGGTTTGCAAGACGAGTCAGCAAGTCTCCAGGTTCCCTCTCATGAGACTTTGTGTTCTGTCAGCACTGCAGGGGAAGTGTTGGTTGTGCAACTTTAGTGCGGAGGAATTCAACCGTTCCATAGGGTGCATTCTGCATTTTGACTGAGGGAGCAACACATGCCAGATGAGCAGTGCTGTAAGCTGCAAAGTTCCAATCTATGTAGTTATCAAAGCTGTGATTCAATATCAAAGACCTTTTTGTTACATGCTTAAAATTCTGTCCATGGATGTGATTTGAGCGCAAGAGAACCGTCATGTCATGAGGTCATTGCTTTAGTAGATAATGTATGTCTACTTATGGGTGCTATTTTGCCCTTGCACAGTAGATATTATGGTAGTTCAGGGTTGTCATGTTGCCTGTCTGAGCTAACAAGTTCTCCTCATGAATGGAATGATATTGTATACAAAAGGTGGTTGCAAATGGGAGGACTACTTCCACAAGACAACCAAAGGATGAGATAGGATCGAAAGGTATGTCTCTGTTTTGGGTCTGGTCATAGGTACGAATGGGTGTAATGGGTAGAACTGAAGATGAGTCGACACTTGACACCCAGCTGCTGAATAGTGCCATATGCTGCTCTGATCGTTGAAACCCCTTTTGGGTTATTTTGAGTGGGGTGTAGGATTGTGGTGTGAATTCTGGACAAAAATGGATATTGAGAGATCAAATCAGGCTGAAATAAGAGTAATGATTTTCTTGGGTGCAATTTCTTGTGTGTTTGCAAACTACTAAAATACAAAGTGATAAAAATCATATTGCATTTTGGGCCTCTTTTATCATTAGATTTTTGAAGATTGTTTTTGAAAGGCCACATTTCTTCATCTGGGGAAGTCAGAAATGGAGAAGGATGCCTGAGTTGTTAGGTGAAATTGTTTGAACGTGTTTGACATGGTACCAGACTGGGTGTGGTGGGGATCAGGTGTGTAGTTCCGCATGACATCTCTTGTGAGCAACTTAAATTGAGAAACATCATGATGTAAAGAATTTGGCATTGATAATGTGAACTTGGACTCATTTGAAGCACAAATGATCTAAAATTAAATTAATTATTTGGCACTTTGTTGCTGAATCTAATCAGGGAGTACGGTAATTATTTTTTGGCCCAAGCTTTTAGATGGCCGCTTAAAAGAATTGCCAAAATGAAGGCGAACTCCATACTATAGCATTACAACCCCTGTTATACGTGCACTAGCAGCTTGCATGCTCCCAACACAATGTAAAGCAGATGCAGAAAATGTAAAGCTCACCTATTTAAAAAATTTATACATTTCCCTGAGAGTAATACTTTGCTGTCTAATAAAAAATGTGGTGAATTGCAATACATTATTTTATTTATCTATAAATATGGTTTCAATTTTTTTTGGAAATACATATAAAATCATTTATAAATGAAACAAACATCTTTAACTATTTTTTTAATGGATCTTTTTTAATCAATATTTTTCAGGTTTATGAATTCCTACATGGAATGCAAATAAGGCATGAAATTGACAAACTACAACATAGCATCCAAGTAATTTTTAGACTAATTTTCATACCCTAAAATATTATGAACAATGAATTTCATATCACATTACCACCGTAGCATTATATTCATTTTCTTAAAACCTTTTTTTTTCATTTTTTGGTTGGAAATAATAGAACTCAAAGGTGGACATTGTTGGACATCAAAGCCCAACCATTTAACTTATTTGAGGGATTCTTGCTCGGACATACAAATTTGGGAATAAAATGGCATGAGGGTTATGGAGAAAACATTTCAAGCATTGTTGGAAGAATCTTTGTGTGTTCAAGGTTCTCCAATATGATAGACCAAGTGCTTCATGCCAAGAGGTTTGTTCTTTAGATTTCTTGATTCAAGGAAGTGTTTCTAGAATCATTGATGAATAGTGAAGAATATGAATGATTTGAGCTTTCATTTTGAACTTATACATAAGTTCTCTTTTGGGATAGAATGGGTTTGGGAGAGAGATTTAAAATGATGAAGTGGTTGTACGAGCTAACATACTTTGTTTTGAGTAGGAAAGAAAATTCAATGTTGAAAAATTTGTGCTATGTTTTTATACATTATAAGAAGTTGGTAGTGGGTGTAGTTTCTATTTGACACTATTTAAATATTCTTGACATTGTGGCATTGCTACTTGCAAACTAGCTCAAGAGGATATAATGTATTTCACCCACGTTTCAAAGTTAACACTCTATGTAAGAAATAATGAGTGTTGTGTGTGTAAATAGTTTAGGACTTGCACTTTGTGTAAGTGTGAATCTTGTAATGAAATTTATTTATATCTTATGTTATGTAAGTGTTTAATATTCATTTATGTTTGTGTAAGTGTAAATGTAGAACAAAAAATATGTAAATGTAAAATTATGTAAATCTATTTTATGTTGTGTAAAATAGTGTAAGTGTAAAACAAATATATTTATATGATTTTATGTGATTATGTAAAAAAATGTTAAAAATGTGATTTTTACTTGAGTAAGGGGGATTTCATAATGTTTTTGGTGATGGGTCAATCAAATGGCCCATTGCAAAAATAAAAAATAAAAATCATCAAAGCATTTGTGCTTTGGGATGCATCACAATTAATTAAATTAATTAATATGAATCACAATAAGTACCTAAGCTTTTGTAAAAGTTTAGACCAAAAATGATGATGAACACAGCTAGGAATAAAAGTTATATTCAAGTAATGACATGGGGCAAAACGTGTGCAAAATTTGCATTCAAGATATTTTTTTGGAATAATGTCACCATAGTCCCATATTGGTAGAAAATGCTATTGTTTGAGGAATAAAATATTATGATTTTTTGTGAAAGGCCAATCAAAGTGACCCATTGAAAAAAAAACAAATTAAGCTTTGGGATGCACTCATAATTAATTGATATGAATTTGCAAGAAGGTATAACCATTAGGGTATATAATATATACACTTACATGCCCCAAAACATTTACACAAGGCCATGTAAATGTATTTGACAAATATTTACATTGTCTTTATGTAAATATAAATGTAAATTATTTACACTTACACAAGATTTACACGTTGTATATACAATTGTTAACACCTACACAACATTGGAAGTAACCTTGACATTGGTGATTTCTTGAGATAACAATGTTGGAAAAACACACATAACTCACCTTGGATGTCATACATTTGCTTACATTGGAGAAGAGGTTCTTAATTTGTATAATCATTGCTTACCTTACTTTCCATGGAAAGACATGAGAATGAATCAATTATGATATGAAACATGTGCATAAGGTTCACAAAAATCAAGGCTTAAATGCCATGGCATGAGACTGAGATAGTTGAGGGGAATATTGATGTTCTAGTGTTTGAAATTTGATGTCAACTAGTAAAGACCTTTAATGAAGGATGGAAAACTAAGAACAATGTAATTATTGGTGATCAATAAAAAATTGGAAATGGATTCACCATATTTTGAATTAATTGTTCATGTTACAGAATGTTGAAGGTTTGAAAATGTATTGAGAAGGGTTGTAACTTGATGAATTAGTCAGTTAGAACAAGTAAAGATTACCCACAGATTTCAAGTTCGGGTAAAAAAGGAATGTTGAAAGGACTAAAACTAAGACCACAAGGAAATGTCTTTTATAATCTCAACCAAGGTTTCAAATTACTACATCAAATCATGTACTATATGTGATGTTCTTGTAAAATCCTATATTTCTTGTGTGCATGTATGTTTGATCATTCTAGTATCATGATAGCAACACATGTAAGGTCACCTTCTATGCGGAAAAGAACTTGGAACATCTTTGTGATGTTAACCCTTGTGCATCATGATTTAAAAGAAGGCTTGTAACATTTTGGTTGTCTCATTATGGATCGTTAAAAATAATGTACAAAGGAAATGAAGCTTGGGTTTTCCCTAGAGTATTTTGTTGGTATTAAGGATACATGTATTGCAAATGGGTTGGATGGTTCTAAGTTGTTGTACTAGAATTCATAAGAATTCAATCTAGGCTATTGCCTGCTAAAGTTTGACATAAAAGAGATGAATGATACCTCTTATCTCCACAAGGAACACAAAGGTGGAAGATGCATGATAAAAGCTTCTTTGTGGTTGTTGCTTATAAAAAAGAACAACATAACATTCTTCCTTGGTTTCCCCACATCCAAATTGCCTCTTTCACAAAGTCTAATATAGTGGGGTCAATTTTGGACTAACCCCATGTATATGTTCCATCATCCATGATTTGTAATGTTGTTCTTGAGTTCAATAAGTAAAAAAGTTCAAAGAGTGCTAGAATTCCTACTACGTAGTTGGGCCACAAACTGTGATCCATCGTCTTCTTTATGTTCATTTGCATATGTTGGTGTTTTGCTCCCACCATGCCCATGTGGAGCTTTTTGTTTCCATTTGAGGTAAATGTGATATGATAGCCCAGTAAACACCATGACAACACTTGCCCATTGCTGAAAAGACAAAGGATTCCCATTCCAAAGTGAAGAAATAAGAATGCTAACAAACTTGCGAGTGGTGGTGATGATATTTGTCACCAATGAACCAAAGTGGCTGATGATGAGGAAGATGAAGTTTTGCCCCACTACACCACACAAGCAGAAGAGTGTAATGTCCCATGCAGCTTTTGGATGCTCACACACAAACTTAATAGCTGCCCAACCACCTCCACCTGGCCATCCCAACATGAAGATGCCCATATATATAGAGCTCCACATGTTCATGCACATCATAATATGCACTGCATTAGTCTTCGGATACCTGCCACAACCAAGTTACTACACATTAAAAGACCATCCTCTTAGTAGAATATTTATCACAAAATTGCTCAACTTTAATGAGCAATGTCCTTTAGGCCTTGCAAATACAGGAAGAGGGATTTGATTCAAGTAACATGTGCGAATGGGCCCTCCTCCAAGAACTCCTGACTTTGCACAATAAATATGAGTAAGAGAAAGATTCAAAAAGCATAACTCATCTTACCTTTTTGTGATAGCATCTTGTGTGGCATGTGTGAAGCCATCAAACCCAAGGTTAAGAAAACAGAGAGCATAACCAAAGGGTTGATTGGGACTTGCTACTTTGCTCACAACTTTCTCATGATTCTGCATCCCCACATAGGAGAATCACATTTTACAACTTACAAGCAATACAAATTTCATTTTGCAAAAACAAACTCTCTAAATTCCATACTCAAATCTATATGAAGGAAGAATCACTACTTTAATGCACATGTTTACAACTCGTGAGGAGGTTGTACAAAGTTGCCTCCTATAAAATTCAAAAGAAGTTCTGTCTGATATGAGTTTCTTTGTGTTTTTACCTTTAGAAGAGAAAATATAGAAACACCACCAGTAATCAGAAATGTGCAAAGGTACTCTGGTATAGTGTAGTGGACTCCATACACAATGGCTCCAGTAAACATCACTGTCACAAGACAAACCCTAGAAACCCAAGGTGAGAGCTAATTTTGCATAGTCACAAGTTGTTGATTATTTCATATGCAATAGTGGATAATCCATGTTTTACTTGATTTTATACCAAAACAATCTCATCAATGCGATAACCATAAAAGAGAACAATTCAAATCCATACCTGGTATCAGTTTGGAAGACTTAGCGAGCACCTATTCATTTCAAAGATGACAACAAGTTACTCTCTTTCTGTTTTTGAGCAAATTATTATCTTCACCTCTCCATCTTCTTAAGCGTCTTAAAAAACTTTTACAGACCAAACTTTCTCCCTTGTTGAAGGCAGAAAGTTTGGTCTGTGAAAGTTTCTCAGATTTGAACATGGAACAATCATCAACAGATTAGAGTTAGTGTAACAAACCTTTCACAAAACCCATCAATGACCATTAATTGATCACAATACATGATTTTTCCAGGCTTACCTGTGCAGGATAACTGATGTATTTGAGAGCTGTAATTCCCCACCCTGTCCCAATTGCATGTGAGATGCTTGCACTCCAAAAAGCTACAATTGGAGCTTGTGTTTCCTTCTTCAAGTTTGGCCATATGTGCAACACTGCTTGAAGTTTGGCCACCCAATCAGTCAATAGTTCCAAGCACACAACACGCACACAAATCCCAAAAACATTTGATACTCATGACTAACCCTAAATCCATTACATGTCAAATAATTTCTTGTTTTTCTTTGAACTCATTCTCTGTGCATGCTTTCAGGATCAATTGCCAGCACGAGTAGAGATGCAAATGGAAATCACAAGAGTAGAGATGATGGGTAATTCAGAAGCATACTGAGAAGAGAAGAGAGAAAGCAGACAACATTTTGGGCAAAGTTCAAGAATGCAAGATGCTCAAATCTTTGTTGTTTCTCTCCGTAACGTGTTGTTGACCTGCAACACAAAAAATTCCAGTTTTCCATGTTAAATGTTCAACTCAAAAGTCCCCCTTATTGCTCACTTTGTTTGGGAATGAATGAGTAAAGCATATGACCATGATTCATCTATTCTTCTATCAAGACTTGATGTATAATAAGAAGAACAATTCACTTGATAGAAGAATAGATGAATCATGGCCATATGCTTATTCTACAAGAGCAATAAGAAGAAGATGAAGAAGAAGAAGAAGAAGAAGAAGAAGAGTACAATCAATCACTCACACATTCTCTTGAATAATTCCTTGTGTGATGTATGTGACATAGATTGCAGGCACACATACACATAGCATCCACACTGATTTGCCTGGACCTCGGCCTCCTCTAACCTTGTACAACTTCTTCTCCATCCTTGTGCATTGAGCTCAAATTTCATACCCCAGAGATTGCAGCAATATTAATCTTGCACTTGTTTTCTTGTCACTACTTCTATTACCAAAAGATAGTCTGGGTGACTAGAAGTTCTGGTTTTTTTTTGTATAGTATGTATAAATAGGTCTATCTTGTATACAAGTATATGCAAGTGTACATGTATGCTTGTATGGGTGGTATATACAAGTATGTACAAGGATACAAGTGTTCTCTTCATTTCACATGAACAAGTACAACAAGGGGTGTGTCACACTATGGCCTTGCAATTTGCATTAAAAGTATCTTAAGGCAAAATGAAAGAAGAATTATGGAAACTCAAATATTTCACCATGCAAAAATATAATCTTCAAAAAGTCCTCTAAAAAAACCAAAATCCTTCAAGATATCATAACTCTACACCTAATCTAAACACAATATGCTTGCCTTGGTAGGCGAGGCTAATAAAGAATAGTAGAGCTTGCATATGAAGGTCAAAGGAAAAACAAAAGATATACAAAAAAATACTCTTCTTCAGGAGTAAAGAAAGCGATGGCAAAGCAACCAACCAAGAAAGCAATCAATCAATCAAATTAATCCACACAACTTCTTCATCAGACTGAGTCCGAAAAATTCATTTGAAGAAGTTCACAAACACTTAAACCTCTTGAAGTTTTAGTTATCTACTCTAATCAATTTATTGGACCATGCTTTTAGGCAAAGGATTTTGCATTCACTTGGGTCTACAACTATGAGTCTACAACATCTTAACAATAATTAAATAGCTTGGACCTTAACTTTAAGGTGAGAAAAATGAGTAATCTTCAAGCACACCTACTTTTCTAAAATACCTAGTACCTAGCTTAAAAGATTACTACCCCATACTTAGGACTCAAAAGCTATTAAGATTATTAGTAGGTGGCAAATGATCTCCTCTCATTTTATTTCAAACTTTTTGCAATTTTGTTTAATACTAAAGCAAAATAAATGTGAATATCATGGCACACACACACACACATGTAGGCACCTACTTCGTTTTATTTTAATATGTTTTTATTATTTATTGTCCTTTTTTTGGAAGGATTTTGACAATGCAATTTCAATGTAATGGATGATTTTGGGAAATAATAACAAATTGTTGTGTACCTATAGATTAAATAAGTTAATAAATCTGAAGTGAAATTTTGTTGGAAATAAAAGTAAAGTAATGTAAATATCATCATGGCACATACACACTCTCACGTATGCAGCTACCTTGTTTCTATTTTTATATATTTTAATTAACTTATATTCCTTTTTTTGGTTGGGAAAGATTACAAGAATGAACTTTCAATGCAATGGATGACTTTTTGGAAAGAATACAAAATTTCCATGTATAAACTTAAAAGAGCTTTATAATAATCTGAATTGCAATCATAAAATATAAAATGTAAATATCATGGCACACACTCATAAAGCAAGTCTATATACTCTGAAACCTAAACCCTAAACCCTAACCCTTTTTTTCATCCTAACTCTAACCCTTCTTCATCCATGCCTGGCCCTGATCTGCCAAGTTCTCAGGGATATAATCCTAAACCCTAAAAAGCCCTAAACCTAAGCCCTAAGCCCTAAACCCTAAAACCTCTAAACCCTAAACCTGGATCAACAACAGCAACAACAACCAAGAGTTCTTCCAGAGTTGCATTGCAGCAAACTCTGAGAATTTTTTTCCTCTTAAAACCAAGCACCCAATGTTCTTTCATTCCTCTGGCAGTGATGAATTCCATTGCAAACCTTGAAGCTGTTTTTTTCCTCTTGAAAAGCACCCATGTCTCTATAACCCCAGTGTTGCATGGCACCAAACTCTGGACAAGAATTTTTTTCCTCAAGCACCCAATGTCATTGCCCCAGAGTTGTTCCATTGCAAATTTACTTGAAGCAAGTAGTTTTTCCTCATTGAGCTGCTGCATGCTGTTTGAAACAAGGTTCAGCTTCAGTCTGTTGATTGCACAACCAAACCTTGAAGCTGGGCTGCAACGAAGGTGCATCATCATCATCATCCTCATCACCATCATGGATCATTTTGCATGAGAATAACAACTACTGAAAATTTCTTGCAAATTTTTTTCATTTTTTTTGTTGTTGGTTTTTGAATTGAAGCCAGGATCAACACCCACCACCCATTCTTCTTACAAACTTCAAATCTTAATTGCAAAACTCTGGATTTTTCCAAGTCTGATCGAGTGGGATGTCAAGAGATTTCTCAAGAGACTTGAACTCTTTGTTGTAGTTACATGAATCTGAATCACTGTTTGTTGTTTCTTTGATCAGATCTCTTATTTATTTTCTCTAAGTCTGCCACCGCACTCATTTGAGCATCTCTCTTCTTTTTGAGGATTCTTGTGACAAGAACAAATTTGCTATATATTTCTCATCTCGGTAATCAATCCTTTTTGCAAAAATTCACAAAGAGCAAAGAGCAAGCAGAGAGCAAAGCAGAGCAAATTCAATTCGATGAAAATCCATGTCTGATTTGCCATACTCTTTTGAGCCTCTCTCTCTCTCTCTCTCTCTCTCTCTTTTTGGAGGATTCTTGTGAGAAGAACAGACTTGATATTTTTTCATCTAATCAATCTTGTTTGCAAAGTTCACAAAAAGTGAGAACCGAGCCTGAGCAAATGCAATTCAATGAAAACTCATGTCTGATTTGCCATACTAACTCAAATCCGCATGTGCATGTACAATAAGACTCTGTGTACTTTGCACCCTGTTTTTCTTGCATTCATGAGTTTTGTGTCCTCAATGGAGGTAAGAAAGATAGGCTAGTGTGGTATTGAGCTGCAAGAGCATTGTCAAGTCCTTGCTTTATAATCTTGCTTTATTTTTATATGAGGATTTTAGAAAGATGATAGTTTGGCTTGTGTTGAAACTTGAGATTTGAAACAGAGTTAGAATATCTTGAAGGATTTTGGTTTCTTTGTAGAAGATGTTTTGAAGAGATTACATTTTGGCATTGTGAAATATTTGAGTTTCTATAATTCTTCTTGAACCTGGAAAATATGGTTCAATTTTTTTTTCAATTCAGCACATAACATTTTATTGAGCTCCAAAATTTCCCTCACAACACACAATTTATCTACCTTCTCTTAAATCGGCTTCTCCAATCACATATGTGAATCAAAAGTGTGGTTCTTTGCTCCTCAATTCTATTAAACATCGACACGAACCCTTGTTCATGAAATTACATTGTTTTCGTTGTTGTTGTTGTCCCCAAATGTGTGCTGTATTCATGGTGTATTTAGGGGGGCATTGCTGCTATTTATGGGGAAATATTAACATTTCATGGAACATATCTTATTTTAAACTATTGCTAGTTCAAAGTTCAAAATTGGCATTTTCCTTCTGGACAAAAGAGTAGGGGAAATTTTGGTTTTCTTGTGCAAAATTTGACAAAAGTTTGCTCAATTTTTTCGGAAAAATTCATCCAAATGAATGAGCAGGTAGCAACAACAAACATCAACCATATATAAACCTTTATCCTAGTTATTGTTGATATCCTGATGTATGATGAGTATCTATGTATTCTAGGAATAATGATAAATAAACTCGGGTTGTGGAAAAATAAAATACCCAATCTCTCTCTTGTGAAATCTTCCCAAACCACTTGGGGCTTTGTTGGGTTTGGAAAAGAGAGAGAATGGGATACACCACCAACCCTAGAAGCTAGTTGTTTTACACCCCCGCACATGCATAATGTCCACAATAGGACTACTTTTTTTTCTTTTCTTTTCCAATTATAGCATTGCCGTCTATATGAAGG
>Ga0209208_10000352_pt1 | contig 57488 bp, 62 predicted proteins | sample S1TSphfallax_3_FD_187694 | JGI IMG/M metagenome (GOLD analysis project Ga0209208, IMG submission 187694) | Host-associated microbial communities from peat moss isolated from Minnesota, USA - S1T2_Fd - Sphagnum fallax MG (SPAdes) (version 2) | ecosystem: Host-associated > Plants > Peat moss >... | reverse complement strand
TTTGTATTAACTACTGGAGGAACTACTGTTTGTTTTGTATTAACTACTGGAGGAACTACTGTTTGTTTTGTATTAACTACTGGAGGAACTACTGTTTGTTTTGTATTAACTACTGGAGGAACTACTATTGTACTTACTTCACCTCTTGGATTAATTTTAAAAAAAGTAAAAGGTCTTTCATCAGCATTTTTAGCTTTTTCTTTTATTTCTCCTTCTTGTTTAATTCAAGGATCATTTAAAATATTTTTTGTCGTTTTTAAAAATGGATCTTCTGAAGGATTTTTTATAACGTTTTCTGGCCCTAAAGTATAAACTTTAGGCTCCTCTTTTGTAATTTTTGAAGTATCTTTTGACTCTACCTCATCTGTTACATCCCAAAAAACCTCATCTGTTATTACATCGCGAGGCTCCTCTTTTGTAATTTTTGAAGTATCTTTTGACTCTACCTCATCTGTTACATCCCAAAAAATCTCATCTGTTATTACATCGCGAGGCTCCTCTTTTGTAATTTTTGAAGTATCTTTTGACTCTACCTCATCTCTTCTTACATTGCTAGGCTCATCTTTTGTAATTTTTGAAGTATCTTTTGACTCTACCTCATCTCTTCTTACATTGCTAGGCTCATCTTTTGCGTTAGGTACATTAGAATTTCTTCTGTTTTTTCTAAAGAAATTCCAAAATCAAGTTTTAAAACGTTGATAAAAAGAGGGTCTTTGCGGACCTACAGGTACTGTAGGTCAAAAATAATTACGTATAGCATTAATACCCGACACTAAAGTATCAATAACACCTCAAAAATAATATAAAAAAGTAGTATATCAAAGATCCCAAAAATCAACCATAGATAATAAAAATTTAAATATAAGCATCTACTTTATTTAATATAATATAATATAATATAATTCAGAAAATGGCTGTGTCACCATGATTTACATTTCCTATAGTACCTATATTACAATGGGGCTTACCTCTTAAGCTTTTTAATATTATTTTTTTTATCATTTTTAGTTGTTTAATAATTTTAAACGTATCTTATTAAATCTCAACAAAACTTCAAAACTTACAAAATTTTTAAATGGTATATGTATATTATCACTAAAAAAAAGATCTAAATCATCAAAAAACGCATAAATAGCATAATCATCTTCATAACTTTCAATTTCATCAAAGAAAAACTCAAATCAAACTTTTAAACTGTAATCTTCATAATAAACATTAGAAAAAAGTAAATTATAAAAGTTTTGATTTAAATGTGGTAATTTTACTATTAAACTTAATAAAATAAAAATCAAATCATAAATTTCAAAATAAAAACCTTTTATTTTATTACTAAAATTTTGATAATTAAAGTGAAATAAAAGATAAAAAAAAAAAAAAAAAAAAAAAAAAAAAATATAAACTAAACTAAAAAAAGACCAAAAAATAGTATAAACCAATATATATAATTTTTCAATTAAAAGAAAAACTTTAGAATATCATAATTCACGATCTACTCACAAAATCCACCATTTGTAATTTACACTATAATTAGCTGATTTAAAATGTCTAAAAATAAAATAATTACAAAATGCAAAAAATTTAGTTTTATAAAAACTACCCCTTTCAACGTTTCTAAAAAAAATTCAATATCTTAAAAATTTATAAATTAATATACCTATATAAAAAATTCTAAAAATAAAATAAAATAAAATATAAAATAATCTAAAACTAAATTTAAAATCAAATAGATAGTAATAAATAATAACTCCTTTTAATTTTTGCTCTTTTAATATAATTTGACTTAATAAATTAAAAAAAAGATTAAATAATAGACGCAAATATAAATAAAAAAAAAAGTTTAACCTTAAAAAAACTTTAAAAAAAGTTAAAAATTTTAACAAAAAGTTAAAAACTTTTAAAACAAAAATTTTTAACTTTTCATATTTATAATCCAAATTACGATATAATAGACTATAAAATCAAAATATTAAAAAAGAAATAGATTTAGATAATTTTTTTTGATTAAAAAAAAAAGGATCTAAATCTCATATACGATATTTAATTTTAGTTTTTATCATAATTTTACCTTTTTAAAATACACTACTTCATTTTGCAAAAAAATTTTTCATCTAAATAATTTAATTATAAAAGGTTTATACATTAGTTCTATTTCTTTTTGTTTTTGTTTTATTTTACTTTTTAAAGTAGAAAAACTAATGTACTTTTTAACTCTAGTTGTCTTATAAAAATAAATTTTGCTTTTTAATCTAAATTTATTTTTATGAACCTTTTTTTTAATCCTTTTTGTAGGAACACCTATTTTAAAATAACTTCAAAAAGATAAATATTGAGTTAAATTTTTATTAAATTTAACTCAATATTTATCTATAAAAAATAAATAAACCATTTTTTTTCAAAATTCAAAAGGTAATTCTTTTAAAAAACACCATAAACCCAACTTAAATCTTTTTTGTTTTTTTAATTTTACAATTTTAGGTTTTTCAATTTTTAAATTAGTAATATTAATATCATTAGTATTAAAACCTGGAAATGCGTCTATATCTTCATCTATACTTTCATGACTAAAATTTCAATTTAAACCCCAGACTTTTAAAAAACCACTAAAATAAGATTTTGACAAAAGATTTTCAAATTTAAAACATAAACGCTTTTTAATTTTAGAATAAAATAAATACTTTCTAATTAAACACCCCCAAAAAAAACCTAAAAAAAAAACATTAAATAAATCATAATTTCGTGTTTTAAATTTAAAAGTTCTATTTTTCAATTTAAATTTTTTAAAATGTGTTTTTTTTTTTAAAACATGATTACAAAAATTACTTTGATTTACCATATTTAAAAGTAAAGTACTGTTATTCAAGAAATTAAGTACTTCAAGACCCTTTGTTTTTAATTTATCACTAGAAGAAAAAAATATTGAATTACTAAATTTAACTTCTTTTCTATAATTAGTAACTACTAATAAACGCGTTCCTTTAATATTATTTTTTAAATTACTTAAATTAAATTGAAATTTAAATTTATTAACATTTTTTTTCTTTTTTATTTTAATCCAATCTAATAATCAATCTTCCAATTTAACTAATCTAGGATTCTCTCTAATATTCTTATACCAAATAATCAATTGTTTAAATTTATTTATTAAAACAAAATTAGCAACCATTAAATTAAAAAAACCAACAGCTTCAAAACTTTCATCATTAGAAGGTATAGGTATAGTTAATAAACTAGATTTTAAATCAGTATCCACTAAACCTACACTTGGAACACCAGCACTAGAAGCTTCCTTCAAAGCTAAATAACAACTTTTTAAATTTGATACAAAAATTAAGCGTGGCCATGAATTTCTAGTTAAAAATCATTTGTCATAAATAAATTTTCGAAATTTGATATGCCTTTGTTGTAGATACTCAGCCTTTTGTTTTATACGAAAAACAACTCTCGATAAACTTTTATAATTAGAAATCAAACCTCTAATTCAAAATCCACTAGAATTAAATTCGCCACAAAGATTACTACTATAATTTAAAATAAAACTTTTAGTATAATCTCTATTTAAAAATCAAATAGGCATTTTAGATCTTACAAGACTACCAATAACATATAATCCTATTTTTAATAAATGTACTGTTTTAAAAAGATTAATAATTCAAAGACCTTGCCTTGTTGCAAATAACATTCATCTTGCATAAAAAACTGTATTTTTTATTGTATGTCCTAAATGAACTCCTTGTAATATTAATTGTATAAAAGTAAAATTAAACTGCAAACCCACTAACCCTATAAATATCTAAATCAAAAGGATATATTAAATGCTTACTTCGTGGTTTCTTAAAAATAAATAAAAGAAAAAAATGATAAGAAAAAAAAATGAATTTAGAACATTTAAACATTAATGCTTTTCTAATAATGCGTTTATAAAAAGTTCAAAAAAGATAACCTTTGGAAACTATTCTTACACCAACGGGTAACATACATTTAACACTATAAAAAATATTAGATATAAAAATTTTGTTAACTCAAACATTATTAGCTTTAACAAATTTTAAAGCTTCAAACATATTACCTATTAAAGCTGACCTATACATTAAAGAAGGGAGTCTACATTCTAATAAAAAAAAATAATTAGCTTCAAAAAGCCCTTCCATACGTTTAGCTTTTTTAGCTAATTTTTGCAAATGTTTATAAGTTAACATTATGTAATACATTTTAACAAGTCTTAAACTTGCAAAACGCTTTTTTAAAAACATAGTTTTAGCTACCGGTCTATAAAAAATTATATCATATATGAATTTTCTATATTTATATTGCTTTTTTTTCTGTCTTATTAAATGTTGACTATAAAAATATTCGCAAACTCTAGTTAATCTCTTACTGGGTTCTATTTTAAAAAATTTCTCTAAAAAAAAATTAGAAAGAACTTTTACCCTACCATTATCTTTAGTTTTTATTTTTTTTGATTTAAAAATTAAACTCTTCCTATTTTTCGATAATTTATAATACTTACCCACAAAACTTTTTCTAATATTTAAACGCTCAAAAAAAAAACTTAAAGGCGCACAATACTTATTTACGATTTTTATAAAACCTTTTTTGTTTTTAAATTTTCAATATTTAAAAAATGCACCTTTGATTTCTAAATTATTTTTAAAAAGACCTCAAATATCGACTTTAAACCTTCTATATAATTTTAATTTTTGCTTTACAAAAAAAGACATTTAAGTTTTAAAATAAATAAAACGTGAATTATTATTTATCTTAATAAAATTTTTCAACTTAGATATGTATTTAACTATATTTAAATTAAAAAAAAGAAGACCTTCTACTTTATAAATTATATTTTTTATTTTTATTTTTATATATATAATTAAAATTAATAAAAATAAAAAATATAATTTATAATAAAAATTAGAAAAAAAAACTAATCTAATATAAAAATCCTTATAATATAAATAAAATTTTGCAATATCAATATTATGAAATCAATAATAATAACCTCCTAAAGATGATATATTATAATAATAATCAAAAGATCTAAATTGTCTTATCATAACTAGACGACGCGTTTTTCTTCTACCTCTTTGTATATCCATATACCTTCTATAGTATCTTGAATTAAAAAAAAGTTTGTCTGAAACACGCACAAAAAAAACAAAAAAATCTAAACTATCTAAAATACTTTTTAAAAAAACAAAAAATTTATATTGTCAATTATGCTTACCTAAATTTAAATGATAACTAGAGTAAACATATTTTAAAAAAAATATAGGTATAATAAAAAGTCAATAAAAAAAACAAAAAAAAAATAGAGGCTCTTCATTTATGTATTCTTTATTTAATACAAAATTAAATTTACGAAAATTAAATGCTTTTAAGATATAATTATCTTTAAAAAAAACAAAAGCAGGTAATTTAAAATTGAAAATATATTTATCCAAATTATAAAAATAAATATAAATACTATTTAATACTTTAGTTAAATTTAAAGTATTACCATATTTATTATTCAAAAAAAGCTCACTTTCACCTACTGCTTTTGTTTTAGAAAGAAGTCAAGCTATTTTATCTTTTTTTAAATAGGACAAAATTCCTTTTTCAAAATTTTTTGAATCCATAAAAAAAAATTTAAATTTTTTTTTATTAAAACTTGAAGAAAAAAAGGTATTTATTTTCCTAGCTCTAAACACATCTCAATAAAAAGTAGATACGTATTCTTCTTCCACTTTAAAAAAAAAAAAACGAAACATCAATCGAAAAAAAACACTTAAAAATAAAAAATATAATAAATAAAAAATATAATAATATTGTAAAAAATCAAAACCAAAAATTTTTCTTTTTAAAACTGGTATACTATAAATATCATTATTATTTATTAAATTAAATAAATAGGTAGTATCATAAATTAAATAAAAACTTCTTAAAGAAAAGAAATGAAAAGAATTAAAAAAAGAAAATAACATAGTTTTATGATATAAATTATGACTATTTTTAGAATTAAAAGGTAAAGTTCTTTTAAAAGGTCTATTTAATCAAATATATTTTTTATAATTTCTTAATCTAGTTTTATATTTATTTATACTAAGCCTAAATATTTTAGACGCATTAATATTAATATCTTTACGCATAAAAATAAATTTTTCATTTTTATAATCAAAAAAAATAAAAAAAAAATGCTTATAATTTAAAATCTTATCCATTTTAAAATACAAATTTTTATTTAAATCTATTAAAGATACATTTTTTTTTAAAAAAATTAAATTTTTAATAAACATTAATTTAAATAAAACATATATTTTTCAAAAATTTAGATTTTCGAAAAAAGAAAAATCAACTTTTAAACAAAGGTTTAAATATCAAAAAAAAATTAAATTTTTAAAAATTTTAAAATCTGAATAAAACTTCAACAAAAACACAAAACTCTCAAATATTTTACTTAATAAAATAAAATAAAATAGTTCATTTTTTCCTAAAAAAAAATTTAAATTTACCCATCAATAAATAAAATTTTCATTATTATAATATACATTTAAAATAAATATTACTAATTTTTGAATTCAATAATTATAAATTAATCAAAAAGGTATTTCAAAAACATTATATTTATAAACATTTAAGTGTTTTTTAAAAAGCATATAGATACCATCTATGTCAAAATATTTCTTTAAATCATTTTTATTATATATTTTTCTTTGTTTTTGTATTTCAGTTCTCAATTCAATAGGTATCGAAAATCTTTCTCTTCAAAAAATATAATATAGTTTTCTTTTTAAAAAATAAAAAAGAGTTAAATTATATTTTTCTAAAAGATAACTATACCTTATTAAACCTTTTAAAAAATCAATATAATAATCATATATTAAAGTACTAAGAACGTTATACAAATCTAAATTTGGTTTTTGAATATTACTACTATTATAAAATTTACAATCTTCTTTTATAAAACCTAGATTATAATAAAAATTTAATAAAGAAGAATATTTTTTAGATCCTAAATTTGTATTATAATCTATATATTCAAAAAAATTTAAATTAGAATAAGGTGAATGTCATAATAAATGTTTTAAATGAAATTCAATTGAAAAACTTTTACAATACTTAAAAAAAGAAAATTTATTTTCTTTTTGTTGAATATATGTTAATTTTTTTAGCCTATAAATTTTACGTAAAGTTTTTAATCTCATTGTATTTACTTTATTTTTAATTAAAACTTTGTTAGAATCTAAAATTAACTCCAAGTTTTTCATAGTAGAATGCAACTTTTTAAAACTATTAAAAACATACAACATTCTTCTTTTTTCTTTTTCAAAAAGATTAAACAATTGAAGACACTGTTTTCATGCTATACTTAACCTTAAATTATAGAAATTAATTTGTTTTTCTTTTTCTAAATTACTATTAATATCCACATTTAATAACAATGCATTTACATCATCTGCCATAGGTAAATAAACATATTCTTTATAAAACCTAAGAAGATGTGCCAACCTAATTACTCTTTTTTTTAAAAATTTTAAATAATTTCTATGATTTCTAATTTTTTGTCATTGTAAATAACTTCCTTCCGCAAAAGATATACTTTTATTCAAAGTTTCAACAGATATCTTATGTTTAGCATAAAACTCATCATCAAAAGTAGTCAATAAAAGAAACTCTCTTTTTAAATAATCTAACTTAGACACGTATTCAAGATAAGTTCTCTGTTTTAAAAGACTTTCAGTATTATTTAATAAATCTAAAGTTTCAACCTTTAAACTAAAAGGGTATTTTCAATATTTAACAGCACTCCTAAACAATACTAATTTTTTTTTATATAAATTAAACCCCTTAAAATATTTATTACCTAAATGTTGTATATTTTTATATTTTAAAAAATCAAGTTTTTTATTACCCTTAATAGCCGGGAACTGATAACTTTTTCCTCAATTATTTATTAAATAAAAATCATTAGGAGCACTATTAATTACCATCCCACTAAAATTTAAATTTTTATAAATAAAATTTAAATTTTTAATAAAAAAAAAATTAAAATTAAATAAAAAAGAATTAAGTCTTCTTTCAATTCTAAAAGCCTGACTCAAATCGCTAGCCTCTTTATATACACCTTTATAAGTTGAAGACTCTTTACGAGGTTCAATAATATCTAACATTGAAACTCTAGCTTCATCCGCCATCATTTTATAATTATCTTCAAGATCTGATATCACATACGATGTAGGATTTATTTCTAAAGATTTAAAAAGATCATCATTACGTTTATTTATAATAAAAAGCTTATGTCAAACTTTAGCTTTTTTTAATAAATTTTTATAAATATTAAAGTTTACTAAATTATTAATTTTTTTTTCATAAAACCAAATTTTGCTATTCATTATATCTTTAGTTTGAATATAATGAATAGCAAAATTTGGTTTTATATATAACCCTTTATTTGAAATAATAGAAATATTTTTTTTTAACAACTTTGTTTTATAAAAATCTAAAGGTTTATATAAATCTAATATATAATTTTTATAATTAACTGCGTATTTGAAATAAAACACAAAATCTCACATTTTAAACTTTAATTTTCATCAATTTTTATCAAAAAGAAGATTTATACAATGCCACCCACGCAACCTCATTATATTATATTTATTATTATCTAAATACGTAATTGGTATTCGTCAATAACTTTTTAACTTACGTAAATTAGCATTATTATAACTATTTTTATAATTATCAAAAAAATAAAAAAAAGAAAAATTTTTATCTGTTAAAATTTTTAAATAATTTTCTTTATTAAAAATTAAATAAGAATGACCTTGTACCTTTTGATACTTACACTTTTTTAAAAGAACTATGTCTGCTTTTAAAGCTTTAGAGGCTTTAGACCCTTCCAACCTATTTAAAATATTAAAATTTTTTAATGAATGGGCGTCTTTAAATGCATTATTATAAAATAATTTTAAAGGAGTTCAATATTTAGATTTATAATCTAAATCATAAGAAAAGGGTACTCTTGTATAACCTAACAGTCTATCCCTCAACAAACTTTGAGATTTAAAATTTCAAATTTTATTCTGTCGTTGATTAAGCATCCTAAATCAAGTAAAACTTTTAGTATTATTATACTTTTTTAGTATATTGTTTAAAAGAATAACATCCCCATTTAACCCTTTTAAATTATACATATATATATTACCTTGATAATTAGGTTTAAAATAAACATTATTTAACTGCGTATTTAAACTTTTTAAAACTTCTATATTTAAACTATTATTACCATAACCTTCTATATTTTTTTTCAAGCTTAAAACCTTAAAAAAATTACGTAAATCTAACATCTCATAATTAAAAAAACGTAAATTTACCTTATTATTAAAAGGTAAATTTAAAGTATAGTGAAATCATACTTCTTTTAAACAATATTCTATAAATCAAAATAAATAAAAAAAAATAAACAACAATATAAAATAAACAATATACTTACGGTTTTTTAAAATTAATAAAATTAATATTTTTATACAACTCAAAATTAAAAAAAAAAATAAATATATTAAATTTAACATATTTAATAAAAAAAATCAAATATATTTATTTGATTTTTCAAAAAAATAAAGTATATTATAAAAAAAATTTATTTCTTTTTTTGAACTTAAAAAAAATTTTATGATATACAACTTTGTAAAATAAAAAATATATATATTTTTTATTTTTTTAAAACTATATATATACAATAAAAATTTAACAACAAAATAATTTAAAAGATTATACTTTTTATAATCTTTTTTAAAAAAAAGTTCTGTACCTTTAGAAAATAAACCAAGATTAAAAGCTTTAAAACTTCATTTTTCATGATAATTATAAACGCCTTTAAATATAATAAACTTTCTAATTATTATATTTATATCAGGATTTTGAAAATTATAAAATATAAAATTTTTCACAAAACCATAAATAAATCAAAAATACATAATTATTTTATAATTGTTAAAATGGCATAACTTAACTAAACTCATTTTTAAAATTATTTTATATATAAAATAAAAACTGGATACAGAATATCTATTAACAAAATTTAAATAAAAAATATAAAAAAAAAAATAAACAAACACACAAATTAAATTCCAAATATAAAGCAAAGTAAAACGTCAATAATCTAAAAGTATAGTATAAATACGATACTTTATTCTATAATCTCAATATCCTTGAACATCCCCATTTATAGCTAAAGTTAAAACATCATTGTAATTGATTCTCTTTACAAAAAAAAAACATAATGTAAAAAAATTATTTACAAAAAAAAACAAGGTATTCAAAAAAAAACAAAAAAAATACTCAAAAAAAAACAAAAAATTAAAAAATTTTAATTTTAATTGATTTAAATCAATTAAAAAAAAAACATTAAAAGGTAAAAAAACAATAATTAATTTTAAAATACCTATAAAAAACATTAATGAGGCTTGTTATAATTTAATAAATTCTGAAAAAACTTATTAATTACAAATATTAATATATAATAAATATTATATATTAATATTTGTAAAAAAAAATAATTATTAGTAAAGTTAAAATATAAGTATTTTAACTCTTCAACTTTAATAAAAGTGCTAAATTTAAATTTAAAAGAAAAACCTAAACATTTTAAACCCTGATTCATTACATAAAAAAATAAATCATCACTATTACAAAACACAAATAATTTTAACCCTCCTAAAAATCTAAAACTTTTAAAAAAAAAAAGAGATTTCAAAATACGTACTGTTCCTATTTGACTTTGTATATTGTTTAACATTAATTTATATTTAAAATTCAAAAGTTCTCTATTATTTTTACATTTAAATAATAATAAAAACTTATTTTTTATTATTAAAGTTCTAAACTTAACTAAAAAAAAATAACGAAAACCAACTTTATTATTAAATACTAAATCTAGCATTTTAATCAATTTTAACAATTACATTAGCTGCTCTTAAACCACCTAATAAAACTGGTACCGATTTGTCAAAATTTAAATCTGGAAACTTAAATTTTGACAATTTTAATAAATCTTCAATACCTATATAACTATATATAAAAGAACTACCATCTTTATTTAAAATAGTTTCTTCCTTCCTTAAAAGTGAAACTATAAAACCTGTACTAGGTTCTGTTACTTTAAAAATATAATCTTTATTTTCTTCTATAATTATAGTAACTCCTATTTTAAAATAAGAAGGTAAATCTTTAGTAAAATCATTAAACTCTTTACAAAATTTTACAGTATTTAACCCTATATTACCTAAAACAGTACCCAAAGGAGGGCCTGTTTCAGCTCCTTGTGCCTTTATATAAATTTTAAGATTCATTTACTTTTTTTTAGGTTTAAAAAAAATTCATCAAAATATTAAATATGAAAATATACAAGAAACTAAAAAACTTTTATAATTTTTAGAATTCATTTCTTAAATATAAAATATTATAATATACCTATTCCCTATTCTAACAATTTAGTAATAACACCAGCTCCTATTGTAATGTTACCTTCTCTCATTACAAATTTTAAACCCAAATTTAAAGCTGCTTTATCTACCAATTTTACAGTTACAACCAAAGAATCACCAGGCATCACAGCACCTACTTCTTCAGGTAATATTATGGTACCTGTCATATTACCCGTTCTAAAAAAAAATTGAGGTGTATAATTACCAACAAAAGGTTTATGTCTACCACCTTCTTTATGTGTTAAAACATAAATTTTAGCATTAAATTTAAAAAAAGCATTAATATAACTTGGTGCAGCTAATACAAAACCTCTTTTTACGTCTTCACGTTTAACTGCTCTTACTAAAATACCTACATTATCACCTACCTCTGCGAAATCTAAAGACTTATGAAACATTTCTAAACCCATACAAACAGTAGAAATTATATCTCTACCCCCTACTAATTCTAAATTATCACCTACTTTTATGGTACCTGTTTCTACTTTACCTGTTAAAACAGTACCCCTACCTGTAGCCATAAAAACGCCTTCAACGGACATTAAAAATGGTGAATCATTTAATCTCAACGGTTGTTTAATATAATTATCTACTTGTTCCATTAGAGTTCTTACAGAACCCGTACCTAAATCACTTTCATATTCTTCAGTTAAAGCTTTTCTTGCAGAACCTTTAACTACAGGTAAATCACCTGGAAAACCATAACTTTCTAAAAGTTCACGTACCTCTAATTCAACCAAATCTTTCATGTCATATTCCAACATAGAATCCAACTTATTAATATAAACTATCATATAAGGTATACCTACTTCTTTAGCCAATATAATATGTTCCCTTGTTTGTACTTGAGGTCCATCATTAACTGCTACCACTAATATTGCTCCTTCCATTTGAACTGCTCCTGTTAACATATTTTTAACATATTGTTGATGACCCGGACAATCTATATGTGAATAATGTCTATTCTCTGTTTCATATTCTATATGTGCTGCATTAATTGTAATACCGCGCGTTCTTTCTTCTACATGACTATCAATATCATGATAAGCATGAAATACGGTATTTCCTATACCTTGTAAACATTTTGTTATTGCTGCTGTTAAGGTTGTTTTACCATGATCTACATGTCCTATAGTACCTATATTACAATGGGGCTTACCTCTTAAGAATTTTACTATTGTTTTTTTTGCCATTTTTACCTTTTTATTAACTTTAACAAATATCTATTGCGTAGTGCTACTTCATACTTTTTTTTAATTAACGTATAAATATCTCCCTTTTTAGCAAGAGCATCTAGTAATTGATTTACTAAATCAATTACCTTTATACTACCTTTTTTTGCTTTTAAGTTTTTGAAAACAGATTTTACAGCAATAGAAACACCTTTATATATAAATATAGGCATTGGTATTTCTTTTTTTTGAGCTCCAAAACGCTTTTTATACAATATAAGTTTAGGTGTAATATTTAACAATCCTTGAAAAATAACTGTAGAGGGCTCTTTAGAAGTCATTAGTTTTAAATTATATTTACATTCAGAAAACAATTTATAAGCTAATTTCTTCTTACCCCTAAAAATTAAAGAACCTAAAAATTTTAAACTATACAAAAAACCTAAAAATAAAACATTATTCAAATACAATCCTTTTCTTAATAATTTATTCATTTACGACTTCTTTTTTTAATGCTTCTTTTTTTAATGCTAATGCCTTTAACTTTAACAATTTTCTTTCTTTTTTATCTTTTTTTCTTTGTTCTTTTAATTCCTTTTCTTTTAATTGAATTTCAGTTAATTTAGGTCTTTTAGCTCCAAATTTAGATCTTCTATTTTTACGCCCAAAAGCTTCCTGCTTCAAAAAATCATAACAACCTCTTACTAAATGATAATTAATACCGGGTGAATCTTTTGGTCCATGACCTCGCACAAAGACTACTGAATGTGACTGCAAATAATGCTCACCTATACCTGGTATTTTTGCAAATAAACGTTTTCCATTAAAATTCAAACGAACTTTCGCAAACGTTCTTTTAGCTGAATTAGGTTTACGCGGACTCATTATTGCTATTTTATAAATAACCCCTTTACGATGAGGTCCTCCTCCAAAAGCTGGTGCCCTTCTTTTGTTTTTTTGCCAAATTCTAGGTTTTAAAGATAATTGTTGATACGTCATATATTTTTATACTAATAACTTTTTAAAATTTACTTTAAATAATACTATTTTATTGTTCACTTTTAAGTTTTTAATAAAGATATTAAATCTATAGAAATACCACCCCTTAATCTATAATAAACTATTAAAAGAGCCATACCTAATGCGCTTTCAGCTGCTCCACACGTTAATACTATAAGAGAATATACTTGTCCTAACAAATCATCTAAAAAAATAGAAAAAATAATAAAATTTAAATTTATTGACAATATTAAAAGTTCTAAAGATATTAATATTATTATTACATGTTTTCTAGACAAAAACATACCAAAAGAACCTATAACAAATAAGAATACTGTTAAAAAAATATATAAAAGCATCTAACTTTTTTTTTTACGCTCTCTTAATTCTTTCTCTGCCTGCTCCTCTTTATCTATTTCATCTCAACGCGCTTGACCCAAACTTGCAACAACTTGCTGTTTCCTGTATTCTCTAAGCAATCTAACTCTCTCTTTCTCGCTAAGCTTACAAGAACTTTCTGTAAATTCATCGTTACAAATTTTATCTATATCATATTCGTTTTTATTGTATGCGTCAAGGTATTCCATAAGAGCTTTATCATTCTCACTACGCAATTTTGCAGCTTTTTCCTCTTTATCTATTTCCTCTCAACGTTTTTGGCCCAAACTTGCGACTATTTGATCTCTCCTATATTCATTTAGACCCTCCTCTCTACATTCTCTCCTTCTTTTACTTTCCTTATCTTTGAACTCTTGTTCTTTACGTAATTTATCTTTAAGCTCTTGTTCTTTACGTAATTTAATTCAATTTTCTTTACCTCCTGCTTCTTTTATTTCTTTAGCTTGTGATGACCTTTCGACTAATAGCTCTAGTATATAAAAAAACCCAAATAAAAGAATCATTAATAGTGTTACCATTTACTTCTACTTTTTAATAATATATACGAATCGTATATTACTTTCTCAATAAAGGCACCCATTGGAAAAAGAACTAATATTATAAAAAAATATAAAAAAGATAAAAATCGACCTATAGTTAAAAAAGGTTCTAATACGGGAACCCCTCCTATTCAACTTAATAAGACACAATCTACAAAAAAAATTCAAAACCAAAATTTATGTCAAGGTTTAAATAAAGTACTACGTATTAAAGTATTTTTCATTAAATAAGGAAAAATAAATAAAACTAATAAAGAACAAATCATAAAAAAAAACCCTAAAAGTTTACTAGGTACACTTCTTAATATTGCATAAAAAAATAACAAATACCATTCAGGAACTATATGAGGTGGTGTTACTAAAAAGTTGGCCTTTTGATAATTTATAGTATGTCCTAACAAATCCGGTACTATAAATATAATTAAAAAAAAAACTATTAAAATACTTAAAATACTTAAAACATCTTTCAAAACATAATAAGGCGAAAAAGGTACATTTTCATAAATAGAAGAAAGTCCTAAAGGATTAGAAGAACCCGTTTCATGTAAAAAAGCCACATGTAAAATAGCCACTAAAAGTATTATAAATGGTAAAGTAAAATGTAAAGAATAAAAACGATGTAAAGTAGCATCTTCTATGCTAAAACCTCCTCATATCAAAAATATTAAATCTGAACCTATTAAAGGTATTGCTGCTAATAAGCTTGTTATAACCATTGCTGCTCGAAAACTCATTTGACCTCAAGGTAATACATATCCTAAAAAAGCTGTTATAATCATCAATATAAATAATAAAACACCTGAATTTCATAATAATTGTCTAGGAAATAAAAACGAACCATAATAAAGACCTCTAAACATATGCATATATGTACAAAAAAAAAAAAAGGATGCTCCATTAGCATGCAATGTACGTAATCATCAACCATAGTAAATTTCATTATTTAAAAACATTATCGATTTAAAAGCTAATAATATAGAAGGGTTATAAAACATTGCCAAAAATATACCTGTTATTATTTGTACTATTAAAAAATAAAGAGAAAGTGCACCAAAGCTTCATCAATAGCTTAGGTTTATTGGTGTTTTATAAAATAGACCTGTAATTTTTACAATATACAACATAATATTTCTATTTCAAAATCTTGTTTTCATTTTATTTATTTTACTTATTTTACTATCTATCTATTTCACCGAAAACTAAATCTTGAGTACCTATAATTGTAACTAAATCAGCTAAAAAAGCGCCTTTCGTCATAAAATCCAAACCCTGCAAATGCATAAACCCTGGAGATTTTATTCTACATCTAAAAGGTCTATTTGTATTATTAGATAATAAAAAAACACCAAATTCACCTTTAGGAGCTTCTACCACACTATATGTTTCTTCTTTTTTTACTAAAAAACCCTCACTATAAAGTTTATAATGATGTATAAGAGCCTCCATACTATATTTCATAAAAGCTCTTGAAGGTGGCGCTATTTTAAAATCCTCAACTATAAAAGATTTATCATTTAATGAATTTAAAACCCTTAAAAAATTTAAAGCTTGCAAAATTAAATTGCAAGATTCTCTCATTTCTTCAACCCTTATTAAAAACCTATCATAACAATCACCATTTAAACCCACAGGTATATAAAATTTAAATAAGTTATAAGAATCATAACCTTCTATTAATCTTAAATCCCATAAAAGACCTGACCCCCTTAACATACAACCTGTAAATCCTCATTCAAGCGCTTCATTATAAGAAACTTTACCTATATTAACTAATCTTTGTTTTCAAATACGATTACTTGTTAAAATATCTTGTATTTCATCTATGCGATAAAAAAATTGTTGAGTAAAAAAATATATATCTTCTAAAAGACCTTCAGGTAAATCTTGATTTACCCCCCCCGGTCTTATAAAATTAGCATGAAACCTCGCACCTGAAACCCTTTCATAAAATTCCATAAGCTTCTCACGTTCTTCAAAAGCCCACAAAAAAGGAGTTAAAGCACCAACATCCAAAGCATGCGTTGTTATAGCCAATAAGTGATTTAAAATACGTGTAATTTCAGAATATAAAACCCTAATAATTTTAGCACGAAAAGGAACTTTACAATTTAATAAATTTTCAACAGCTAAAGAATAACATTGTTCCTGTACCATCATACTAACATAATCTAATCTATCAAAATAAGGTAAAGCCTGAATATAAGTTTTATATTCAATTAATTTTTCAGTACCTCTATGTAAAAGACCTATATGAGCATCTACCTTTGTAACTACTTCACCATCTAAATAAAGAACCAAACGTAAAACACCATGTGCAGCTGGGTGTTGAGGTCCAAAATTTAAAGTTAAATGTTTGATTTTGGTAAAAAAAATGCTCGTCATTTTAAACTCTATGTTTTTCATAAAAATCAAACATTTTCATATTTAAAAAATCTTAAAGATTGACTTATTTCCAAAGGTTCATAAACTATACTAGAACATACATCCTCATAACGTAATTCTACAAATCCTGTTAAAGGAAACTCTTTTAATAAAGGATGTCCTATAAACCCATAATCTGTTAAAATGCGTCTTAAATCATAATGGAAAACAAATTTTATACCATAAAGATCTCATACTTCTCTTTCCAATCAATTAGCTGAACTATAAAGTTTACTTAAAGAAATTACTAAATTTTCAACATTTAAAAATAATTTAAAAAAAAATCTAAAATTTAAAAGAGGGCTAAGCATTACATATACTAACTGAAATTTATTTCCTTCTAAAATTTTAGAAGGAAAATCTATAGCTATAATATCCATAAGCATACATGTTTTTAAAATAAAATTGTATTTTAAAAACATAAAAACGGAATAAAAAAAAGAAAATTTAACATGAAATAAAAGTTTTTGAGCCTTTATTATTATAGTTTTTATAAATTTCAATAATAAAGTGCTTATATAACAAAACAAAAATTCTATTAAATTAAGCTTATTATCAATCAAGGGCTCCTTTTACTCACTCATAAACAAAACCTAAAGTTAATATTAAAAGAAAAATTAACATTGAATAAATTCCTGTTAATTTTAAAAACTCCAAAGACAAAATCCAAGGAAACAAATAGATTAATTCTAAATCAAATATTATAAACAGAATTCCTATTAAATAATATTTGATTTCAAATTTATTTCTAGCATCACTATAAGGATTAAAACCGCATTCATAAGGTGTTACTTTAGATGCATTAGGATTTTGATATACAAATAAAAAGGATAATAAAAACAACAAAAGACCTACAATACTTAAAAATACTAAAAAACTATAAATATAAAAATATTCCAAATACATACTTACTTATCATAATAATATAAAGCTATACTGTTTTTAATAAAACTTAATAAATATATAATAAAAATAAAAACTAATAGATATATAAGTTGAGTAGGCTCTAATTTTAAAATAAAAGAAAAATACTTATAAAATCTTAAAACAAAAACAGTAATAACACTATATCTAACAATTTGAAAAGCAATAAAAATAAACCTAAAAAAAGACATAAACAAGTTTACTTATTAAAAAAAATGAATAAGTAAAAATTATATTAGGAAACACACCAAAAACTAAAATTAACATAAAAAATATACTAAGAATATAAAACTCCAAACGTGTTAAATCAGTATAAAATCTTATAAAGACATTTTTAACAGAACCAAAAAAAAGTCTATTATATAAAAAAAGAGAATAAAATAAACTTAAAACCATACCAAGCAAAGAAATTATTATTATTGTACTAGAAAAATAAAACCCGCCTAAAGTTATTAAAAACTCACCAACAAAATTAAATGTACCCGGAAAACCAAAATTAGATAAAATAAATACAAAATAAAGAACTGAAAATAAGGGCATAAAAATAACCATTGAACTATAATAAAAAATTAAACGAGTTTTATATCTATCATACAAAACACCTATACCAAAAAATAAAGCAGAAGAAGTTAAAGCATGTCCTAACATCATTATTAAACTACCTGCTAAACCTGATACACTTTGTGAAAATAAACCTATTAAAGAAAAATTCATGTGTGCAATCGAAGAATATGCGATTATTTTTTTTATATCTATTTGATTTAAAGCAACAAACGAAGCATATAAAAAACCGAAAACACTTATTATTAAAACAAAAAAAACTATATCATAACAAATATTAAATAAAGAACCTATTAAAAACCTAAACATTGCATAACTACCTAATTTTAACAAAATACCAGCTAAAATAACCGAACCAACTGTAGGTGCTTCTACATGAGCCTCCGGTAACCATACATGAAAAGGTACTATAGGTATTTTAACAGAAAAGCCTAAAAATAAAAACACTCAAAAGAACAATTCACGCTTTTCAAAAAAGAAAGAATTAAGAAAAATTTCAAAAGAAGTACTACCTTTATTCAAAATTAAATCTAAAACACTTATCAAAACAAAAATGGAACCTAACAGAGTGTATATAAAAAGTTGATAAGCAGCATAAATTTTACGAACACGACTACCCCATATTCAACAAAAAAGAACATAGGGATTACAATCGCTTCAAAAAAAACAAAAAAATAAAAAAAGTCTAAAGATAAAAAAACATTAATAAATAAAATTAAAGATATAAATAAAAGAAAAATATAAAAACGTATATAATATTTTAAATTTCAAAAAAATAAAAAACAAAAGAGCAATAAAAAAGCACATAAAAAAATCAAAACTAAAGACAAAAAATCAACTCCAAAAATTAAAGATAAATTTAATTTTTGAACTTTATAAAACTCAAAAATTAATTGAAACCAAAAAAGCGCTTTATCAAAAACAACAAAACATAATAATATTACTAAAAAAAATAAAAAAAATAAATAAAAAGAAAAAAGTCTATATCAATTATTAAAAAAAAAAATAAAATTAAACAAAACACACAAACTTAATAATAAATAAATTAATATTTGCATAACAACTATTTAAATAAACAATAAATAAATAAAAATACTAAATAACAATAAACCTAAAGACAATGGTAATATAACTTTTCACCCTAAAAACATTAATTGATCATATCTATACCTAGGTAAAGTTGCTCTTATTCAAACAAATAAAAACATAACAAAAAGTAATTTAATACCAAAATAAAAAAAACCTGGAATTATACTTAAAAAATCAAAAAAAGGTAATCAACCTCCTAAAAAAAGACAAACGATTAAAGAAGACATTAAAATTATATTACTGTACTCAGCCAAAAAAAAAAAAGTAAAACCTATAGAAGAATATTCAACATTATAACCTGAAACTAACTCAGATTCAGCCTCAGGTAAATCAAAAGGTACTCTATTAGTTTCAGCTAAAGCTGATATAAAAAATAATAAAAATGAAGGAAACAATACTCATATAAAAAAGATACTAGATTGAGATAAAACAATACCTGTTAAATTTGCAGTTTGTGAAAACATCAAAACAGGTATTATAATTAAACCCATTGATACTTCATAACTTATTAATTGTGCCGAAGAACGCAAACTACCTAAAAATGCATACTTAGAATTACTTGCTCATCCTGAAAGAATAATACCATAAACACTCAACGATGAAAAACCCAACAAAAACAAAATACCTAAATTTATATCTGAAATTACGACGCCATTATCAAATGGAATTAAAGATCAACCTAACAAACTTATAACAAAAGTAAATATAGGAGACGCTATAAATATTAAAAAGTTTGAAGTAGAAGGTACCAATGTTTCCTTACTTAAAAGTTTTAATGCATCTGCAATAGCTTGCAAGCTACCAAAAAGACCTACTACATTAGGCCCCCTACGACGTTGCATAGAAGCTAAAACCTTACGTTCCATTACAGTAAAAAAAGCAACAGATAACAAAACAGGTAATATTATTGGTAATACTTTTAATCAATCAAAAGTAAATAAAAATAAATAAATAAATAAAATAAATACAAGTTTAACAACTATAAAACTTATATTTATTATCAGTTTAAAGTATAAGTTTTTAACGAGCATAACGACATTATTTTTGAATTTCTTAAATAATAATCACTTGAATAATAATTATTAATACTTCTAAAAAAATTTATATTAGAAGCTTTTAACTTATAACAAATATTAAATTTATGAAACAAAAAAGATTTATAATGCTTTTTTATTTCTCTAAAGGCATTATAAAAAAATAATTCATAATAAAAATCACTTAAAGTAAAAAAAAAACGACATACAGATGTTATAATTCTTTTAAAAAAAAAATTATAACATAGATTAAATTTTTTTAAAATTGAACCTTTTATTAAATTATAATTTTTATTATAAATATTTAATAAATTAAATATTTCATAATTTTCATAATTGTCTAAATAAGTTTTTAAACTTCGTTTCATAAAACGAAACCTACCTTCCAAATTTAAAAATAAACAATCGGATTCAAAAGGCCCCTTCGAAGGTATCAAAAAACTTGCTTTAGAAAACAACTCTGATTTAGGATTTATAAATCCTTGAAAAATATAAAAATTTAACTTACTCTTATATTCTAATAAAGTACTATCCTCATTTAAAAAATAATAACATACATTTTTATTACCTATAAATTTATTACCATTTAAAACGATTTCATTAAAACTTAAAAAACCTAAAGTTCTTGAAACAAAATTTATACCAAAAAAACGAAAAAAAGGAATAGTAAAAAAGCTAAAAAAAAAAAGCTTTCAATCAGCTCTTTGAATTATAGAAAAACCTAAAAGTAATAAAGGTTTAAAATTAAAAAAAAAAGATTTATTTAAAAATGTAAAACTATATAAATTTTTAAAAAATAAATTACAAAAAAAACGTGATTTACCTTTATAAAAATTAAAAAAAGATTTAACATTATTACCTAAATTTTTAACTGGATATGTTAAATATTTTAATGATAAACCTATTGAAAATAATAATAAATTATTATTATTTATATAATTTTTTCTAATACGTGCATTTAATAAAGGTGCCTCTAATCTTAAATTTGTAGAAATAAATAATATAAAAGATGCTTTTTCCAATTCTAATAAACTATTATTAAATAAATAAAGAAATTTAAAATCAAAAGTTTTATTATTAGATTTAACATTTATATAATAAATATTAGAACAACCAAAACTATTAAAAAATTTTTTTAAACAAAGACCACTTGATAAATCTAAAAAGGAACTTACTACAACTTTTAAACTTTTTTTTATATTAATGTTTAAAGCTTTTAACAATAAAGGCATTAATACTATTCATGATGTATGAACCAACTTTTTATGTATTCTCACCTTTGGATAATTAAGTCTATTAATATGCAAACTATCATAACTAAAACGCGCTTTATTAGTCAATCAATCCTCATTAATTAATTCATCTAAAATAGGTAAAACTCTTTTAACTTTATTAAAATAAACATATAAACGTAAAGAAGATGCTAAAGCATCCAAAAAATCTATATTAGAAAAATAATTTAATTCTCAAGGTCTAACCTTAAATGCATAAGGCATAGAAGTTAAAGCTCCTACTGGACATAAATCTATTATATTACCAGAAAGTTCATCATCTAAACTTACTTCTATATAATTACCTATTTCCATCTCTAATCCTCTCCCTATTAAACCCATTGGAAAACCACCAATTTCCGTAGCAAAACGAACACATCTTGTACAATGTATACATCTTGTCATTATTGTTTTTATTAAGGGTAAACCAAAACTTAAATTTGTAACCGCTCTTTTTTTTTTTTCATAAAAACGCCCTCTATCAGTACCATAATTTAATGATAAATCCTGCAAGTCACATTCACCTCCCTGATCACATATTGGACAATCCAATGGATGATTAGACAATAAAAATTCTAATACATACTCCCTTGAGTCCCTTACTCTTTGATTATCTGTATTTACTATCATTTCATCCATTAAATTTAATGCACATGACACACCTATTCCTTGATTTATTTGTACTATACACATTCTACAATTACCTGCTATACTTAATTTCTCATGATAACAAAAACAAGGTAAACTTATACCTTTCTTAAAACAAAACTGAAATATTGTCATATTATTATTTTCCTCCTCATATTTGATTTCATTTAATTTTATATTTAACATATGACTTTATTACTCTTTTTTTTGAATGGTTTATAATTATTGTTTTCATATTCAAAAGAAATAAACATTAAATATGCATCTTTAATAGGTACTTCAACTTCACAAGATTTTATATATTTATAATAATCTATAAAATTTACATTTGGAACAAATTGCTTATCTTCAGTAATATAAAACTTATCATAATTTGATTCTTCTTTACGTTGAAGTCACCTTTTATAAAGAATTTTATTTGCATCATAAATATCTTTTTTTTTTAATTTTAAAAACATTAATCTCGCAATAAAACCCTTTAAATCGTAATTTATAAAATAACTAAAACTCGAATCTTCTTCGAATTTGAATATAGAGTTTGTATATAATATAAAATTTAACCTATCGTTTAAACCTTCATCATAATTAAAATAAATTTTATATCTTAAGTATTTATATTGATAAAAATCTATTTGATTTACTAAAAATAATCTTAAATATTCTCCTAGGGCTTTTATTAAAGCTTCTTTAATTTTAATTTTAATCTCATAACTTAAAATTAAAACCTCTTTTCTTAAAATATCTTGATAGAAAGTTGTATCACTTACATTATCTTCGGTATCTCTTTTAAAATTTTGATAATAACCTGACATTTTAAATTCTGAATATAAATCTCTATAAAAATAAGAATCATAATAATTTTTATTATTTTGTAACACTTCCTCATAATAAGTATAACAACTATAAAATTTATAACTACTTTTAAAAATTTTATTAATTCTACTTACTAAATAATAATATGGTCATAAAATATAATCCTTTAATGATTCCAAAACACTTTTAGAAGGAACCTCTTCATGTACTACTATAGCCACATCTTCTAAAAGAGGTTCCTCTATTTCTAAAACGACTGCTATATCCTTAATATCTTCTAATTCTAATATAGAAATATTTGGAATATATAATAATGTACCCATTATAAAAAATTTAAAGATACTAATTACTAATAAAATAATAATTAGTATCTTTAAATTTTTTATAAAACTTAAAAACGTAAAATATTTAAATTTAACTAAAAACAAACGACAGTAAAGTATAATAAAAAATATGCTCATATTTTTTATTATACTTTACTGTTACGTGATACTTTATTACGTATAAAAAAAAGCCTTTTTTTCTTATACGTATAAAATTTGCGCTTATAATCTAAAAATACTAACTTATAAACCCTATTATAATAAAAAGAAAACGTTAGCTCAATACCTATTTGCATTACTATATTTCTTAATATAAAACTAGTATTTGGATCCACCATTCTTTTTTTTCTAATAGCAATACAAATACCTGAGAAAATTAAAGGTAAATTTTTCAATAAATAAACGACTTCAACAATATCACCAACTTTAAAATAGAACACCTTTTTTAACCCTGCAATAGGTACTCTATTTTTTCTTAATTTAATATGATCCTTACCAATAACCCTTCGCAATGGTTCAAAATAATTAAAAAGAACACTATTTATCATTTACTTTTTTTTTTTACACAAAAAAGACCTAAAACGGACTTTACTTTTTTATTAATAATAACCCCTCTATTTAAATAATAACCCATTCTAAATGAATTAAAACACAAAAACCTTTTAAAAATATCAACATGTAAAAAACCTAATTTTTCAACAATTTTAGAACTTGTACTTTTTTTATCATTTAAAATTACGATAATATCGAAAACTGAATAATTACTAAACTTGCGCTTTTTCAAACGTATAACTAAATGTTTATAATTACGCACCTTTTTTTTCTCTAAACACTCGTACTAATATAATACTCTATGAAAATAAAAATAAAATCATGAAAAAAAAGAGCAAAAACATTAATTAGAAAACAAGCTATTAATAAATACAAAACTAACGAACTTAATGATACAAATGTTAAATTAGATTCATAATCTTCTATAAATAAAAGAAAGCGAATAAGCTTAAGTAATAAATAGAACTGGCAACACTTATTAAAAGTATAAAAAAAGTCAAAAAAAAATTACCACTTGAATAAAGTGCTAAAAAAAAATAAAATTTAGAATAGAAACCCGCCATAAAAGGTACTCCAGCCATTGATAATAAAATAGTTGAAAACAGTACTGCTGTTAAAAAATGATTTCTAGCAATAATACCAAAAGCACTTAAATCATCAATATAATTTTCTTTTTCAACAAAAATTAACACAAAACAAAATGAAAAAATTAACATTATAATATAAAAAAAAATATAAAAAAAAGAAGATACAAAACCATCTATTGTATTTAATGATATACCCATAATTATATAACCTATATGCGTTAACGAACTAAAAGCAATCATTCTTCGAAAACTTGTTTGATAAATCGAAATTAAAGTTCCAAATACAATAGAAAATAAAGCTATTAAGATACTTACATCTTTTATAAAAAAAAAAAAAATTAAATATAATTTAAAAAAAAAAAATACATAAACTATTTTTGGAATTATAGCAAAAATAGATGTTACAATAAGTAAAGCCCCTTGATAAACATCACCTATTCAATAATGAAATAAAAAAATAGCTAATTTAAAAAATATAGCTACAAATAAAAGAAGCACACCTAAAATTAAAAGACTATTGGGCTCACTTGTTTCCATTATTATTTTAATATCCTTTAATTTGGTAGTACCAAAAAAACCGTAAATTAAAGAAACACCAAATAAACTTATCATATTAGAATAGGAACTTAAAATAAAATATTTAAAAGCAGCCTCTATACCTAAATTTGAGTTTTTACGAAAACCCACTAATATATAAAAACATAAACTTTGTAATTCTATACCTAAAAAAGTTAATATCAAATCATTACCTATAATAATAATAAATAAACCTTGTAAAGAAATTAATAACAATACTACGTATTCAACTATGGGCAAGGTTTTATTTTCTATATAAAATAGAGTCATTATCAAAATTACTAAAACTAAAAATATTAAAAAACTTTTTAATATTCCTATAAAATTATTATATATAAAGTTATCATTAATAAAATATAAAGTGCTTTCAATAGGTGGTATAAAAAAACTAAAAATAAATATTAAAAATACATAAAATATAGAATTTTTTAAAAAAGTGGTTGGATTTATCGTATACAATAAACTATATATAAAAATTAATATTCAAGTTACAAACAACAAATAATCACAGCTTAGTCATAAAAACGTCATTTTTTATCAATAATTTTTTTTATATTTGTGCTCCGTAATAAGTTTAGTATTAGGATAACCATCTACTATTCATTGATCTATTTCTTCTTTTTTAGTATACTTATAAGGATTTAACTCCTTCATAAAAATGCTATCTTGTCGAACTCTTAAATAATAAGTTCAATGTTCCAAATTATAAACTTCAAAATTATGTCTAACAATTGAAGCTTGCTTTTCTATTAATAAAAAAAACCCTATAATATCATAGTCTAAATCTTCACTTGCTAAAATTAATTGTAAATAAAAATTTTTAAAATGTTTAAAATTCAAAATTTTTTCCAAATAATTAACCTTTTTATAATTTTTTAAAAAAAATTTACGACGCAATGCCTGTTGTCATAGATCATCAGTGTTAGTATCCTTAGTAACCTTTTTATAAGGCAACGGTAACAATTTTCAATCTTGAGTTGCACTTTTTTTCATTAAAAATCTTCAACTTTGAAAAACTGTTTGAAATCGATTATAATAAATAAAATCAAAAGTTGATTTTAAATTATAATAAGTATAATTAAATTTTGAAAAATAAATACAAGCATGAGTACTTATTTGTGTTTTTCAATTAAAATAACAATTAGTATTATACATATAATCCAAAAACTTATATTTAGGCTTATATACATGCTCAAAAAAAAATAATATATTACGTTCATCCATAAATAGACGTTCAAAAAGATCAGTAATTTCTACAACATCATTATCTTCATGACGAAAAAAAGAATCTAAAGTCATTTTAAATCTTACATTTTTTTTAATTTTAAAAAGAAGCAAAAAATATACAATACTAAAAAAAAAAGAAACATCATTTAATTTTTTAAAATATGAAGAATCCTTATACTTTAAAAGATCTAAAAAAAAATAATAATGTATTATTTTTTTTTGATATATTAAAGTATTAACAAAAGTACTTTCTTCTAAAACTGCTATCTGCTTATAATAAAGCATTATTAAATCTGGTGTTGAGATCATATAACTAAAATAACTACTTAAAGTTTTAAATCTAAGAAAAATAAAATAAAAATCATAAACATTTTTCATAAGCATACTTATTTTATAACCACTAGTAATATGAAAAGCCAAGTCATTACTAGCAAATAATCATTTTAAACCTTGATGAAATTTATCATTTAATTTATTTAAATTATTTTGAAACACATAAAGTTCATGATTTTGTACCAAATTTAAGACTTTTGTATCAAATTTTAAATTATAAATAGGATGTTTTCTATAAAAATTATAAACTTGAAAATTATCTTTTTTACTATTTAAACTTTGTGTTACTCATGCAATCTCTTTTCTTTCAGTTAAATTACAGGTAATTCTTGTTATATATAAATAATTCATAAAAAACTTACGCGTTTTATAATTTTGAGTAAAAAAAAAATGCATCCTTAAATATTCTTGATATCTCATTCTTCTTAAAAAAGTGATATACTCAAAAGCAAATACTAAGATAAAAAAATTTACTTTTAAATAAAAATCTTCAAATAAAATTAATCTGTTATTTATTCTTTTAGTATTCTTAGAAATTTTATATCCATTAAAAAAGTTTATAGTAAAAGAAGACATTTTTGCTTGTATAGTACACATTTCCAATTTACAAAAAGAAAAAAAATGAGGTATAGTATTGAAATAATCCCAATTATAAGCTAAAACCATATTTTTTTCATGTTCTTCTTTTTTTTTATCTAACTCATAATATTCTTCAAAATTAAAAAACTTATAAAGCGAAGGCGTTTTAGACAATAAAAAAATATTATAACACTCTATATATTTTTTATCAAATAGAAAACTTAAATTTAGCTCAAAAAACTCTTCATCTAAATCCATATATTCATCATAACTAGATTTTAAAAAATAATAACATTTTTTAAAATTTAAAAAATAAGAAAAAAATTTAGATATTTCAAATTTTAAATATGTATGCTCTACTTTAACTATAACAAAAAACACTAAACTCATAAATCTTATAATAAGATTTATAATTGAAAAAGCGTCCTTTTCACTTAAATTAAATTTATAATATTTATCTGGACTTTCAATTTGAAATTCATATACTTTTTTAACTCTTCTTTTTTTTTCTATTTTATAAGTAAATTTAAACTTTTTAACGAAGTAACGCATATTCGCTACTTCACGCTTATTTTTTACTTTAATTACACCTACCTTTTTAATTTTTTTTTTCATTTTTTTCTAAATAAAGAACTTTTAAATATAATAATTTAATTAAATCTTTTTTAAACTTAAAATTATACAACAGAAATTTAAAAAAAAACAAAAATTCAAATTTCTTAACAAAAAAAAATAGATCATAAAAAAAAGAATACTTTAAATTTAAACCTTTAAATAAATTTTCTTTTTTTTGAAAAAGTGGAGTATAAATGCGGTTTTCTTCTTCTGTTATTAACTTTAAATCACTTTCATCAATAATATATATTTTGTCTTCTAATAAAAAAAAATTATCATAAATTAATTTAGATTTAGATTTTAATTTTCTTGCATTATATCTAAATTGTTTATAAACACTATAGCTATTTAAATCCATATAATATTTAAATCAAAAATAACGTTTTTCATTAAAACTAATAAAATTATTTAAACTTTTAAATTGATTAAATTGATTAAAAAAAAAAAACAAACGTTGCTTTTTTTTATATTTTAAATAAGTTAAATTATTATAATAAAAATGAGTAATAAAATGTCGACTATGATTTCTATCTTTATAAATACTATATATACTAAAATAACTTAAAACATTAATTCTTTTTAATTTTTCTAAATCCGTTCAATTACTATTTTCTAATACTTTATTTATAATTTTAAAATATTTTAATCAAAAAAAAAACCCCTTTTTAATTTGATTAAAATATAAAAATCAAAATAATTTTTCTGATTTTTCTGTTTTAAAATAATTTTCATAAAAAATATTAAAATTGGGTGTTTTAATACCTTTTTTTAATTTATAAATAAAATGATTTATATTTTTTTTAGTTACTTTTTTTCTTAAATTTTTAAATTTTAATATGCTTTTAATTTTTTTATACTTTAATTTTAATTTATTTAATTTTAATTTGATACTTTTAAAATAAAATTTATAATTTACAAATAACTCTTCTTTATATTTTAATAAATGTAAATTAAACAAACGCTTATAAAGAATAGAATAATTTTTAAAAGTTTTTAACAATAAAAAAACATTACATATTTTCTTATAAAAAAGAATATATTTAATAGATATTTTTTTTATAAATTTATCAATTAGTAATAAAAAGTTAAGCAGTTTTAGTAATCTAACTATTAAAAATTTATATCTTTTTAAAAAAACAATAATAAAACTACGTGTAAAAGTATGATAACTATTCGATAATAATTGACTATTTAAAAAAAATAATACTTTATTAATTTTAAATCATTTAATTTTTTTACTATATTTCTTATCTTTATCTTTATCTTTATCTTTTTCTTTATCTTTTTCTTTATCTTTTTCTTTATCTTTATTTAACTTATAAATAAATCTTAAAACATTATTATAATTTCAAAGATTAAAAATGACGTCAAAATCAAGATCTTGTTCATCATAAATATCCTTTCTTAATGAAAAAGGCTTTTTTAAAACTTTACTATTATTTTTTGTTAAAAAAAAAGGATTAAAAAATAAAAACCCAATATTTTTATTTTTTATTATTTTTTCTTTTATATACTTTAAAACTGAAAAAACAACAAATTTTATAATATGCTCACTAATACTATATAAAAAATTAAAAAAAAAATTTTTCAAATTTAAATTAGAATTTATAAATTTAAGCTCAAAAAAATTATTACATAAATTTAAACTCAAATCACTTAAAAGCTTTAATTCATTTATGTTTTTAAAAAACTTAATTTCACTATCCAAATTAATATCAGATAATTTATTTAAAAAAAAAGTTTCAAAAAAATATTTTCTTTGAAAAACTTTAATACCAAACGACTTATCTGCTTTCAATAAAACTCCATTTGAAATATCACAATCTAAACCTTTATCAAAAAAAAGATTACTTTTTTTTTTTAAAAAATTAGAATTACCGTAAACAAATAAGTTAAAACAAAAATCATCATACTTACTTTTACTTTTTAAATTAAAATAATCAGCATAAAAAGGTTTAATATTAAAATTTTTAAGTTTACTCATACTTGAATGATATAAAAAACTTAAAGATTTATCATAATCAAAAAAATAAGCTTTATTATAAACTATTTTAGTTTGATGTCTAAAAACATTAAAAAAAGATAATTTAGGCAAAGGTTTATAAACAACTCCATGTGTACTAAACCTATAATACTTAAATTTAAGATCAAATACAAAAAGATTATCTGCTTTATTTATTAATTTTTCTAAACACATTTAACTTAAACTCTTCTTAATTTACGTGGTCTAATACCATTATGTGGTCTATTTAAAATACGCTCAAAACTAACAATCTCAATACCAATCATTTCTAAATAATTAAACAACTGAAATAAATGTTTAGACTTTCTACAACGAAGATAAAAATTTATAAATTTTATTTTATACAAAACAAAAAAAGGTTTAAAAAAAGATATAAATTTTCATACATTTTGAGCCGAAACCTTTTGCTTTTTATTATCACCTAATTTAGCAATACCTGAACTACAACTGAAAACACAATTATTATTAGAATCAGATAATACTAAAAAAAAATTTGAACGACTCCTAAAAAATAAAAGACGAGCTGTCATATTTTTAAAAATAAAATGGCTTTTAAAAACTGGATTCATTTTTATAATAATCTAACTCTTTTTTTTTCAACTACTTTTTTTTCTTTTTTTTTTTTTCAACTACTTTTTTTTTTTTTTTTTTTTTTCAACTACTTTTTTTTCTTTTTTTTTTTCAATAGCATCTTTTAAATTATAATTTATTCTTTTTTTAGTGGATGCGTTAGTTCTAGTCCTTTGTCCTCTTGAAGGTAAACTATCTTTATGACGAAAACCTTTATAACTTTGAATTTCAAAAGATCTCGAAATATTATCATAAATAAAACGTTTAATTCTGACCTCTAAAATAGTAACAAAATCCAAAATAGAAGAAAGTATATAAAAATAAAATAAGTTTAAATTACCACAAGAAAATGGATAAGAAAGACCCATTTTACTACATACTAAAATTGATTTATATCAACCTACACCTAAAATATCTTGTATTGAATTTCTTATTTCTCTAGTTAAATTTAAATTTATTTGTTTATATAAAAACATTAAAACTAATTATTCTTCATAATAAACATCTATTAAATCCTCTATCTTTTCTATTAATCTAATAAGAACAAAACTTGAATCTACCAAAGATTTTACAATTTCATTCTGTAATTCTTTTTCTACTATCACTACATAATCATAAAGAAGCTCCGCTAAAATATCTATAAGTTCTTTAATTTCATCAAAAAAGCCTTCTTCTATTAAACCCTTAAAATTATCTTTTTTAATGTTTTTCATTTGTTTAATTTTAGTATCTAAAACTAATTTTGTACCTTTTTTTAAGGGTACAAAATTTAAATGCTTGCTAAATAAACGCTCTAAATTCAAATCCAATTGTCTTAAACCTTTAATTATACGTGTACTATCTTTTGAATTACTTTGTGACATTACCTTTTCTTAAAAAATTTATACAAACCTAATTTAATCAACAAATGTATTAGATAAAAAAAAGTATATACAAAATGATTATTTACAACCTTTTGTTTAATAATTAAACTTTTATTCAAAAACACAAAATAATTTTTATTTCCTATCTTGATCTTAATGTTCATTATCTAAATTTATTTTTCCCTGGCTTAATTAAAAATATTTGTTTCGGAGAAAATAAACCTTTTAACCTATACACTATTTGTTTTTTTAACAACAATAAATAATGCATCGACACTTTTAAATCTTCCAAACGTGTACTAATAAAAAAAAGCCTTCTATTTTTATACTTTAATAACATACAAGACGGTATATGCATATAAAAAAAATTACTTCTATTAAAAAACAAACGTAATAAATTATTAGATAAAGGTGTAACCCTATACCCTAAACCTTTTAATTTAATTCTAAAAAAATAAAAATAATTTAATTTTTTATCATAATTAAATAAATGCTTTAGAAAACTTATAAAATGAAAATAACTTATAAAAATAAAACTTAAAGTCTTAAATTCAACTCACTTATAAAAATAAAAAGAAGGTAAATTAAAAAAAAATAAGCGACCTTCATTTCATATTATAAATTCATTACTTTTAAAAATAAATTTAAAATGTTTAGAAAGTTCCATTTAAATTTTTACTTTTAAAAGCACTTCACCTGAAACCTTTGTATTTGAATTAAGCATACAATCTGTACTAGTAATTAAACCTTTATTAGTAGAGATTACATAAAAACCACTAAAACCATTAGCACTATAATACAACGACATATAATTCAAAGTCCAATAAACACGTTTACCTGGTTTAGAAATTAAATAAAGTGAATAATATGAAGGTTTACCTCTATTATATTTTAAATAAACTAAAATAGAATCCTCATTTTTAAGAACAAAAAAACCTCTAATAAAGCCTTCTTTATAAAGTAAACTTAAAACTTCTAAAACAAGTCTACTTTTTATAATTTTAACACTCTTTCAATGCATTTTCGATGCTACACGCATTCTAGTTACAAACTCACCTAACAAATAATTATACATTTTCAAAACTATTTATTAATATTACCAAACAATTTAAGCTCTCTATAAATATTCATAAAATTACACAATTAGTAACAAAAACTTTTTCTAAAAAACTTAATGAAAACTCTATTTGACCTAATAAAAATTTTAACATTATCATTATTTTAATTCTACATACTGTTCAATTCATTTATTAAAAACTAGCTTTACGCAAACCTGATATGAAACCATAAGAAGCATAACTTTTACAAAAATGTCTAACCATTTTAAATTTTCTAAAGACAGAACGACAATTACCTGTTTTTAAACAACTTCTTCTATAAAAAGACAAAGAAGAGTTTTTATGTAATATCGATTTTGATATATACCTATACATTTTAATAGATTTAAACTCTTTGTATTTATTACAAAGTAAAGCTTTTGCACATTTTTGTGTTATTTCTAAAGCAATAACACGTCTAATCTGATTTCTATATTTGTTAAAATTGCTTAAATGCATTTTTAAATTTTAAATAAACTAAATAAATTATTATTCAAATTTTTTCCTCTAGAGATTAATTTTAAAGTAACCTTGTGAACCAAATTAAAAAAACCTACACTAGTTTTTTTTTCTGTAAAAAAATGCATATCGTGTACCACTATTTCTAAATTATTATTGATAACTTTTTTGGAAACACCTTTATTAGTATTTAAAAGCTTAAAATAGACATCATTAATAAAAAAATAAAGAGGAAAATAAATATCATTTTTAAAAAAATTACATTGCAAAACAAAACTATGATATCCTATATTTAAACTAAAATAATAAGAATAATTTAAAAAAAAACCTATTCTACCAAAAAAATATTTAAAAAAATAAAAGCTATTAGAAACACTAATACTATCCAAATCTTCTATATTTTTTATAGTAAAATAAATTTGCAACTCTTTTAAACAAAGCATTTCATATGAATTACAAATTTTCGAACTAAATTTTAAATTTAATAAATGACGTCCTACTGATCTATAATGTAAAAATAAATCCTGCATACTAAATTATACAAGTTGATACACACCCCAATGAAGGTCATTTCATACAAAATTCTCTTAAAATGGGACCGTAAACACGATTGGAAACGGGAACTACTAACCTAGTAACTAACACCACCTGATTTTTATTAAATTTTATAAAAACTCCTGGTGTTCTAATATAATTAACCTTTGATCTAACAATCAAGGCTCTATGAATAGAGCCCACTCTAAAACGTTTTTGTAAACGGGCTTTCATATTTAAATGTTTTCTTGTATTAATAGTATGTACACATACTATTATTAAATCACCTATTAAGGCTATCCTTTTTTTAAACGATTTTAACACTTTTAAACACTGCACAAAAACTACAGCAGTTTTGTCTGTGGCCACAGCTATACTTTTTAATTGCAACATTTTAATAAAAATTATTAACTATAGAAGTTTCAAAAGGTAATTTATTAGCGGCCTTACGTAAGGCTCTCATACCAAGATTTAAACTAACACCTCCTATCTCACATATTATTTGACCCTGTCTTATAGGACATATTCAATAAGAATGGTTACCTTTACCTTTACCCATTCTAGAAGCTATGGCTTTTTTTGTAACTGAAACATAAGTAAAAGTTCTTAATAAGATTTTACCTTGTTTTTTTAAATTACGTCTTATACACTTACGACAAGCTTCTATTTGTGAATAAGTTAACTTACCTGCTTCTTTAGTTTTTAACGCTAAATTACCCATTTTAGCATAAAAATTTTTTTGTTCCTTTAAAATTAAAAAAGAAGACCTCACTTTATGATTTTTTTTATACTTTAATCTACTAGGATATTGCTTCATACTCTGGTACTTTATACACTCAATCATATACCAATGGCGTTTTATAAAGTCAAACTTTTACACTTACTGCACTATTTTTTAAAGGTACTGTATAAAAAGCATAATCCATTCTACAATTAACACTATTTAATGGTACTTTACCAGATTTAAATCAAATAGATGCTGCTCTTTGTTTTCTTGTAAATCTACCATAAAAAGCCATCTTATAACCATAAAGATAACTAGCGCTTCTTAAATCTTTTTTTTTTCTCAATTTTGAAATGTTAATATTATTATGCTTTAAAAAAAACTTATAATTTAAAACAAAATAATTATATCTAATTATATTTTTTAAAGCATAAAAAGTAGTTATCAAAAGTTTACTATTAAAAAAAAAGCTCTTAGTTTCAAACATAATAAAATTAATACTATTATAAAACCTCTTTAAACTATGGTCAAATATAAATAACACATTTAAGCTGTCTTTCAAATTAAAACTTTTTTTTATTCAAAACATAGATAAAAATATTTTATTATAAAAATTTTTATTATAAAAATATTGCAATAAAGATTCATATTTATTATAAAAATAAAAAATATTAAAAAGTTGTAATCTACTTAAATTTTTAATATTTAAATTAAATGTTATAAACAAGTATTGAAAACTATAAAAAGTTTTATTAAAATTAAAAAATTTAAAATTTTCTTTATTAGATATAGCTTTTAAAATAAAAAAAAACCTTTTAAAAAGTCCTTTATAAAAGGTTTTTAAATTATTTCTCCTTAAATTAAACTTAAAAAGATTTAAAATTGATGTACTTCTTCTTTTTACAAATAATTTAATTAATTCTTTTTTTAAAGGATTAACTACTTGAAACACTGTAAAATGACGCTTTAATTTACGCGCCATATATTTAGCTAAAAATTTAGCATTTATATTTACATTTGAAATTATAAACCACTTAATTTTTATATTATCTAATACCGTTAATTGTTTAAAAATTATTAATAAAAACCAAGTTATAAATGAAAGAGCTGGACTTATAAATTTATAATTTAAAAGCAAATTTAACCAAAATTCAACTATGTATCTATGGCTTAATACAGGTTTTAACATTAAAGACTTTATTTTATTTCCAATTTTTTTTAAAAGACTACAAAAAAAAAGAAATTTATATTTTTTTCTAGAAGAAAGAAAATAATTGTTATTTCTTTCTGCTAGGAAAAATCTATTTAAATTTTTAAAAAAAAATTTTTGATTTATATATTTTATTTCTGTTAAAAAATATAAAACTTCAAATAACATATAAACTTTGGGGTAATCATGCAAATCCTTTATTTCCTCCTTCTTTAAAGCTTCATTTCTTAATTCATAATCGCTTTCGTAAAAATTAAACTTTTTTTTTTTACTCAAAAACTCTTTTTTTTTTAATAAAAAAAATTTTAAATTTTTTTTATTTTTAATAAATCTCCACTTACTATAAATTTTATTCTTTAAATTTAAACTTAAAAGAACTTTCGATTTAACTCTTTCATTAATACTTTTTGTCTCAAATAAATCTAAAAAAAAACATCAAAAAATAAGCAATAACATAAAAGAAAAACTCAATGTAGGATCCCATTTATATTTACCATTTTCTAAATGTGTATGAAAATAAAAATTACTACGTAAAAAACCTTTAAATTCTAAATTATTATCAAATAAAAAAGTATCTGTAAGTAATTCAAATCTACTATGATAAAACAATATTTTTATTATGAAATTTTTACCTAATTTAACAATCTCAAAATGACTATAAAGAAGTCCCATTCTCTCTATTTTTTTTTTATTAAAAAAAAAATAAAGATAAGATCGTATATTCAATACTGAATGCAAAAACTCTGGATAATAAATACTTTTAACATACCATTTATCTTCCCAAGATAAACAATGACCTAATCTAAAACCTATTGGATTTATAAGATGTCCCATTATTTTTTTTTTCCTTTTGATCTTTTTTGTTTTTGTTTCAGTTTTTTTCTATAAGCTATTCTTTCACCCATAACTTTAGTTACAAAAAACTCTCCAAATTTATGACCCAACATATTAGACTTAATAAAAGTCTTACCTACTCTATTACCCTTATGAACATGAATAGTTTTACCTAAAAGCGAACTTGTTATAGTTACATTTCTTTTAAATAGACGTTTATGCATCTTTAAATCCATATATTTACTATATTTATACCCAAAAGGAAATTTTCAAACTGATTTTTTTATTTTATCCATATTTAAACTAACTTTTTAAATAAACTTCTTTTTAAACGTTCCTTTTTTTTATTAGTAGTAGGTCTTCATTTAAACATAGTAACACTTGCATTAACTGGTACTTTAGGTTTTGACCTTTTACCATTACCACCCCCATGTGCATGATCACATGGGTTTTTTGCTACTCCTCTAACCTTTGGTCTAAAGCCCATATTTCTACATTTACCTGCTTTACCTATAGGCTTTTTAAAACCTATAGAAACCGTACCTAATGTTGAAATACTTTCTATGGGAACTTTAACCTGTCACCCCGATTTTAGCTTTAAAACACCTTGGGTTTGAGTTTTACCTATAAAAACACAACTACCTCCACTCGCTCTTACTAATTGAGCTCCATGATAAGGTCTTAACTCAATATTATTTACTAAAGAGAAAAGATTCATATACTTTAAAGGTAAAGCATCACCTCCTTTTATAGTTAAATTTTTAATTTTGTCCCCTGAATACACTATTCCTCCAAACTTTAAATTTTCGGTTAATATAATACACGACATTAAACCGTTTTTATACAATAATAAACCAACTTTAGAAGTTCTATTTAAATCATACATTAATTTACAAATATTACCAAAGCTATTAATTCTTCGATAAAAATCTAATTTTAGATAACGTTTTTTTTTTAATAAGCTTCTGCCTACAATACATACCCTACCTAAAAAATTGCGCCCTCCTTTAGACGTTTTACCCTTATAAAAAGCATGTAAAACTTTATTATATAAAAAAGACAACATTATTAAGTTTACTTTTATAATTTAATTTAGTTTTATATAAAGAAATCTCATAAATAAACAAATTAAAAAACAAAAAATTAGAACCTAATTTTAAAAATAAATTAGATAACAAATTTAAATAAAACATATTTTTATATAAAAACCTGTCATATAAAAATACAGTAAAACCTAAAAATATAAATTTTAATAAAAAGTTTCAAATATAAAAAAAATTTATATTCAAAATAGACTTTAGAAAACCCATAATATTACGACTTAATACTAAATTAAACAAAAACAAAACCATGTTTTTTTCTTGTTTAATTACAAAATAATTTTTAACAGAAGCTTTTATAATAAAACTAACTGTTAAAAATAACAATAATAAACTTATTACTATTACAAATTCTTCATTTAGAATTATATATTCTAAATTTAAATTTATTAAAAAAAAGTATATAATTAAATAATACAATATTTTTTATAAAATTCTAATTTTATAAGATACTCTGAAAACAAAAAAAGTAGTACACTACTACGTTTAAAAATAACATTATTAATAATAGCATTCAACATTCTTATTTTTAATAAATAATTAAATAAATTATTTTCTTCTTTTAAAACTAAATAAAATAAAACAAAATTATCTTTAACAATCAAATTTAAATCTTCAAAAAAAAATAAATTAGATCAATGTTGTATCAATTTATTTAAAAACAAAAATCAAGAATCGAAATTAGCTGGATTTAAATTCATACTTAACATTAAACTTTTTTTCCTTTAAATACACTACTCTTTTTAATATTATAAAACTCTTCCTTATTTAAAGGTTCATATTGTCTACCTTGAACCTTATACTGATAAGCTAGATATTCACCCGCTCTTTCTTTTTCCATAGATAACTTCCATAGTTCTAATTGTTTTTTTGCTCAAGCTACTTCTGCAGCGCTTCTTGGTCTTTCATATCCGTAAACAAGCTCGCCCTCTCATATACGTTCTCCTTTAGGTCCCAATTCTCTAAATGTATAAGTTTTCGAATCCCATACACATTGTCTAGACAATAAGCCTAACTTATACCCATAATCTCTATAAACTAGATAACTAAAAAGAGAAGTGCCATATATACCTCCACCTAAAAATATAGCCATATTAAAAACATAGAAAAAAGGTGTCATTTTAATCAGTACTGGCATTACATAAGTATCAAACTTAGGCTCCAAAAACCCGTGAAATGAATATAGACCCGTACCTAATAAATGTAAAGGATAAAATACATAATACCCTACTTTTACTACAGGTACTACAACTAGTTGTACTCCCGCTACTACAGGTTGTCCAACAACTTGTACTCCTGATACTACAGGTTCTCACAAATTAGTAGTTATAAAACTAATTATTGCACCTAACATTTACCTTCTATATCAATACCAAAACTATAACCTGCATACTGTTCTAAAGAATATAAATTTCTTTCATAAAATTCTTTTAATAAAGAAGTATTAAAAAAGAAATAAAAAAAAGATTTTTTTAAACTATAAAAAAAATTATATTTAAAATAAATATAAAAGTTTTTATCAGTTACATTATAAAAGTCATTATCAAAAGACACTACTCTTGAATAATAAGCATTACCTTTTTGATAATACAAATCTTTTTTATCATTAAATAAAAAAAAAAGAACTAAAAAAAAAACTAAAACACCAAAAACTGAAACCAAAGAACCTACTGAACTTAAATAATTTCAACCCCAATAAGAATCAGGATAATCAGGTATTCTTCTAGGCATACCTGATAATCCTAAAAAATGCATTGGAAAAAAAGTCATATTTACACCAACAAAAGTTAATCAAAAATGTAAACGTCCTAATAATTCTGAATAACGTTTACCAACTAAAAGCTCTATTCAATAATAAAAACCTGCAAATAAACCAAAAACAACCCCCATAGATAAAACATAATGAAAATGACCTACAACATAGTATGTATCATGTAATGCTACATCTAAACCCGCATTAGCTAATACTACTCCTGTAACACCTCCCAATGTGAATAAAAATATAAAACCAGTAGCAAACAACATTGATGTTGTCATTTCTAATAAGCCTCCAGCCATAGTTGATAATCAACTAAAGATTTTAATACCCGTAGGTACGGCTATTATCATTGTTACAGCCGTAAAATAAGCCCTAGTATCAACATCCAAACCCACTGTATACATATGGTGAGCTCATACTATAAAACCCAAAAATCCTATTGAAATTAGAGCATATACCATACCAAGATAACCAAATAGAGCTCTATTCGAAAAATCCGAAACGACATGACTAATAATACCAAAAGCCGGTAAAATCAAAATATAAACTTCTGGATGACCAAAAAATCAAAATAAATGTTGATAAAGTATAGGATCTCCACCACCTGCTGGATCAAAAAATGTTGTATTAAAATTACGATCTGTTAATAACATTGTTATGGCTGCAGCTAATACTGGTAAAGATAATAATAATAAAACAGCCGTTACCAATACCGCCCATACAAAAAGTGGAATTAAATCCATTCTATAACCAGGTACTCTCATATTTCATATTGTTACTATAAAATTTATAGCACCCAAAATTGAAGACAAACCCGATAAATGTAAACTAAAGATAGCAAAATCTACGGCACCTCCTGAATGTGCCAATATTCCGCTTAAAGGTGGATAGACTGTCCATCCTGTACCTGCACCTGTTTCCACTACTGAAGATGCCAATAATAGAAATAAAGATGGCGGTAATAACCAAAAACTAAGTGCATTTAATCTTGGAAATGCCATATCTGGAGCACCTATCAATAAGGGTACAAAACAATTACCAAAACCTCCTATCATTGCTGGCATTACCATAAAAAAAATCATAATAAAAGCATGAGCCGTTACTATTACGTTATAAAATTGTCAATCACCATTAAAAATTTGTTCACCAGGATAGGCCAATTCAATTCTTATTAAAATTGAAAAGAGAGTACCTATTAGCCCTGATATCATCCCAAATAATAAATATAAAATACCTATATCTTTATGATTTGTTGATGACAAAAATCTTAACATTTGATTAAACAATTTAATTCTTTTTTTTCTATAAAATTTAAATTCTTAAAGCTACTATTTAAATCCACTATTAAAAATGACACTGGTATTAAAGTTTTATTTGTAAATTCAACTATCTCAGAATACGTGTAATCTTCTACTTCTTCCTGTAAAAGTTCTTCTATATTATCATCTATTAATTCTTCCTCATCACTATAAGTTGGATAAAAATCTGTATCATCACTTCAATTTTGATCTCAACTATCGTCATTTTCCATATAATAGGACATTGTATGAAGAAAAAAAAACAACCCTAAATAAGGTTGTTTTAGTAATAATAAAATGACTATTAATATATTTAAATTAATTAAATGAAAAAAACATAGAGAATAATCATATTCTCTATATTTTTCTTGTAAGTTCATCCTGACTTAATAGAAAGAATTTTGTAAAATTAGAAAGTATAAAAAATAAAAGTTTAGAATCTAAACTTTCTCTTAGCGTACTTCTTAATGGTAAAAAATATATAGTTTTTTTTAAATACTTATATAATTCTTTTTCATACAAAGCTACTGAATTTAATGATATTTCATCTAAAAATCCATTTAATGCTGCATATAAAAATATAGTTTGATCTACTATATCAATAGGTTCTCCTCTATTTTGAACTAATAATCTAGTTAATTTTTCACCTCTATCAACAAGACGCTTTGTTACATCATCTAACACAAATCCTAATTTTGTAAAATCTTCAACCTCACGATATTGAGCTAATTCTAATTTTAAACTACCAGCCATTTTCCTCAATACTTTATTTTGTGCCGCTGACCCTACTCTACTTACTGATAAACCTGGACTAACCGCTGGTCTAATACCTCTAGTAAAAAGCTCAGTTTCTAAAAATATTTGACCATCAGTTATGGATATAACATTTGTTGGTATATAGGCAGAAACATCACCCTGTATAGTTTCTATAATAGGCAAAGCTGTTAAAGATCCTGAAGCTTTCATATTAGCAGCTCTTTCTAATAGTCTTGAATGTAAATAAAACACATCTCCTGGATAACCTTCACGACCGGGAGGTCTTCTTAAAAGAAGTGAAAGTTGTCTATAAGAAACAGCATGTTTACTTAAATCATCATAAACCAAAAGTACTCTTAATCCTAAATTCATAAAATATTCACCCATTGAACAACCTGTATAAGGTGCTATATACTGTAATGATGCTGGCTCTGATGCTGTTGCTGCAACTATAATGCTATACTCTAAACTTCCTTTATCTTTTAAAAATTTAGCTATACGTGCTACAGAAGATCTTTTTTGCCCTATAGCACATAAATACAAATCGTATCTTTACCCTTTTGATTTAAAATAGCATCTAGAGCAATAGCCGTTTTTCCTGTTTTTGAATCTCCGATTATTAATTCCCTTTGCCCATGTCCTATAGGTACTAAAGTATCAACCACTTTGATACCTGTTTCTAATGAATTATTTACTGATGTACGCGCTATTATAGAAGGTGCCCTTGATTCTACTAATCTTATTTTTTTACTTTTTATTTTACCTTTACCATCTACTTCTTGACCTAAAGGATTTACAACTCTTCCTAAAAGTGCTTTACCTGTAGGTACACTCATTAGTTTAAAAGTTCTAATTACAAACTGGCCCGGTTTAATTTTATCATCTCTTGATAAAACAACCGTACTTACTTTATTTTTTTCTAAATTTAATACAAGACCTTGTTCTAATACTTTAGGTTTTATACAATATTGTACTATTTCACCATTAGCTACATTTGCTAACCCTTTTATACTTACAATACCATCTCCTATAGATTCTACAACTCCTATATCTTTATAATGTTTTCTTTTATAATTCATTTTTTTTATTCTTTTTATAAATTAAATAAAACCTTATAAGTTTAAGTCATACTCAAAACATTAATATAAACACTATTAAATCTAATATAAATATCATCTGTTAACTAAAATTTTAACATAACATCAAATTTAATAAAAAATAAAATATATCATTATTATTAAGTAATAATATATTATCTAAGGTATAATCAACAACACCATAAACATAATTAAAATCTATAAAATTTAAAAACACTTTATTAAAATCATCTCTTTTAAATGTAGATTTAATGAAAGATTTACGTTTTCAAGTAGGATCTATTTTATTTTTCTTTAATCTTTTTAATTTATCCGTCATATAAGGATCCTCTTCTATATCAAATATATATTTAACTTGAGGATAATCTAAATTTTTAATTAATCTCCTATATTTTAAAAGTAAAAATTCAAATTCATTAATGTTTACAAAATAAGTTCTATTATTAAAATTAAAGTAATAATAAAGCCTATCAAACTTTTTAAATTTTTTCAATTTTTTTAAAAAATGAAAATTTTCATTAAAACTTGTACTATTTCTTAAACGCGTAATTCTTGATTCAAATATATAACGTTTTATACGTGCAAAAACTTTATTTTTTTTTTTTTCATAAGACAGTATTTTATTCAAATACTGTCTTTTAGCTTTTTTTTCATCATCTGAAGTTAAAACTAATAAAGATTTCCAAAATTCATTATGTCTTTCTAATAAACTACCTTTAAATATATCTATTTTTTCTTTTCTTATTCTAGATAAAATAGACTCTTTAAAATACTTTTTTTTTGAATTCAATATTATATTTCTAGATTTAATAAAGATACCAGAACTAGGTTCTAACATACTAAGCTCTCCATCTTTATTATATTTAACTACTACACCATCTTCAAATACAGATTTTGACAAACTAGGCATTTTATAAAAATGCTTATTGTTTGTAATAAGTGACTCTTTTACAAAAAAATCTTTTATAAAAGATCTTTTTGTAAAATAAGAAGAACCTTTATTCAAAAAGGAACTAATAGAAACAATTCTTTTTTTTTTTTTACTCAACTCACGTATTTGTTCTACATTATTAAGTACCTTAGTATTTAACTTTATTAATTTAGAAAAAAAATTTGCTTTGTCTTTGTACTCAGACGCATTAATTTCTAACTTAGATTCTAAAAAATTAGAATCAAAAACATTAGTTTCTAAAACATTATCACCAGAAAAAGACTTAAAAAGATCTTGTTTTCTAAAAAAAGAGGGTTGTCATTCTGGTTTAAAATTTTCAGCATGTATTATTCTACTTTCTTTTTTCGATCAACCTGAGTAAAACCTTGAAAGGGCATCCAAATGTTTTTCAAAAGGTATACTTAAATCAGGATCTATATCATTCTCTGCTAAAAATGCATCTTTATAAGGTTTATAAGGATCATGAATTTCTAAATTGGGAACAGGTTTTCTTCTATAATACAAAGGTAACCTTATTTTAAGCCTTTTTAAATTCCACTTATAAAAATAACTTCAAGAAAAATAATAATTAGCACTAACTTCCGCTTTTAAAATCATATTAGGATTACGTAAACCTAATGCTTTAACTACATTTAATTTATGTTGAGCTATACTTTCTTCATATAACTTCTGGTTCAAAGTACTAAGAAGACGATCAGAATATTTATGTTTTTGCTCATATTCATTATGTTTAATAGCTCTTTTTTTTCCTTTTTTTTCTATAACTATTCGATCTAATCAATAATCAATAAATTCTTTTTTATAATCTGTATCATCTTTTAAATCAAAACCATTTAAAAAACCATAAATTTTAAAAGGTACAGATTTACACTTGCTTTCTTTTCTATTTTCTTTTACATAAAACTTAGTAAGAACTTTATTAACTTTTAACATTATATTTTTTATTCTAAGTTCTTCAAAAATATTAAAAAATAAATCCTTATCCCTTTTATCTAATTTAATCTTTTTCTTAATAAAATCTATTATTTTTTCATTAAAAATATACACCAAAAACTTATTAAATAAGATAATCAAAAAGAATAACTAAAACCTAAAGCAAAAAAAAAATAATAAAAAAACAAAATAAGAGGTATAGTTAATATACAACTTAATATAAGTTCTTTAAATCTATAAAGATATCTAGTACTTCAATATACGGGTAAAGCAAGAAAACTACTTAAAATTCAAAAATAATCAAGAAAGAAACTCCGTGGACTACGCTTCTTTCTTAAACGAAAAAAACCACGCATTCTTCTTAAACCTTTTTTAAATCCTGAATTATCAATTACATACTTTTCTTTATAATAATAAAAATTATAATCTAAATTAAAAATTATAATTTTACGAAATTTAATAATAATTTCAATAACTTTGTTATTAATAGAAGATCTTAAAAAAATAATAAGATCTTCAAAATCTTTTCAATCAATAGCAAGACTTGAAAATAATGATATTTTAACATTTTTTATAAACATTGAAATATTAAAATATCAGTGTTTAATAGACGCTTTGATGCTTTTAAAAAGACAATGTAAATTCGATTTTCTTCGAGTTGATCTAAATTTAAAACGTCTATATTGTTTTCACACAAAAAGATTAAATTTAAGTTTATGCTTTTTTGTAACTCTAAACTCCCTTTTTTTTTTTATTAATTTAGATTCTTTTTCTGATATTCTTTTTTTTCAACTTAAACCCCATAAAGATTTAAATATAAAACGTTCCTCAAAAAAATTAAAGACTTGAGTTTTTTTATATTCTAATAAAGTTCTTATTCTTAATCTTTTTCTTTTAATTTTTGTAAGTAAATCATTATTTTTAGATCTTTTTAAACCTAAATTAAATTTTTTTAAAAAATAAGAATTATATCAAAAAATAGTATTATGTGTTAATACCGTTTTTGTGTTATCTAATTTTCTCTTTCTATGTTCGTTTCTATTTTTTTCTTTTAATTTATTAAAAAAATGACCTAACATATTCGGTCCTTTAATATATCTTGATCTCTTTTTTAATTTAATAAAAGTCTCATTAAAATTTATCACTTCTTCGTTTAATGTTTCTTTATAATTATTTTTTAATTCAAAATAAGATTCTTTTTTTTTTTGTAAATCATCTTGCTTTACGCCTTTTATAGGATTAAAAATATTATTAAACGCGTGCGTAGATGGTACATAATAAAAAATTAATAAATTTTTATTAAAAATTTGTACACTAAACAAAATAAAAATTAAATTAGAAATTTCTAAAAAATCTCTAATTAAATAAATGAACATTATTTTAAATTAAAATTTTAATTTAGTTTTAATTATCAAAACCAAAAAATTAGTATATAAAAAAAGTTTATAATTAAATAAATTTTTATATACTAATTTTATTAACAAACTAAACTTTATTAAAATATTATCTATAAATAATAAAATAAATTCTAGTTTATTTAAAAATAAAAAACGAGTTTTTAAAACACTGTATAAAATAGGCAAAATATAAGTTGTAATTAATAAATACAATATAATAAAGTTTATAACAAATCAAAATAAACTTGGTATATAACTAACTGTATCTACTTGCGCCATTACCAACTACTTCAACAATACAAACTTAAAAATAATAAAATTCACACTATATCAACAAAATGTCAATACCATATTGCAAAAACTAAACGTAAATAATGTGTTGTTAAATAGTGATTAAATAACAAAGACACAAAACATACGATCAAAAAAACAACACCTACTATAACATGACATCCATGTAAACCCGTTAACATATAAAACACTGATGGATAAATACCGTCCTCTAAATTAAAAGTGGCTTCGTAGTATTCATTACCTTGTAAGTATATAAAAAATATACCTAATATTATAGTTATTAAAAAACCATCTATAGCTTCTTTAAAAGAACCTATAGCTACACCTCTGTGTACTCAAGTTACACTAAAACCCGATATTATTAATATAAAAGTATTAAATAAAGGAAAATCAAAAACTGGTATTATATTCAAACCATAAGGTGGTCAAACACTTCCCAATTCTATAGAGGGGCTCAAAGCCGAATGAAAGAAGGCTCAAAAAAAACCAAAAAATAACATAATTTCAGAAGCTATAAATAATAAAAAACCACTTTTTAAACCTTTTTTTACAACCAATGTATGAAACCCTTCTACTGTAGCTTCTCTAAAAATTTCCATAAATCAAGAAGATGCTATAAAAATTATAATTATAATACCCAATAAAAATATAACTATAGCATTTTCTACATGATGCATTAAAAAACCTAAACCTGTAACGAAAAAAAATAAACCTAAAGCCAACTGGACTGGATAAAAACTAGGCTCTAGTACATGAAATAAGTGTCTTTTACCCTCTTGCATTTAAATTAATGACCTGCACTTTTCAATGTATCATTTAAATAAATACAAACTAATATAACAAATACATAAGCTTGTAAAAAAGCGACACCAAATTCTAAAACTAAAATAGCTAATAAAGGTAACATTACTATTATATAAAATCAAGATTTTAAACTACAGGTTTTTAGAATAAAACCTGATATAATGTAAACTAAAGTATGCCCCGCTAATATATTAGCTGCTAATCTAATAGCTAAACTAAACATTCTAATTAAATATGAAAATATTTCAATTGGAATAAGTATAGGTACTAATATAAAAGGACATTCTGGTATAAAATTTTTAAAAAAATTAACATTATGTTTTATAACACCTATACTAAAAATTGAAACACATAAAGTTATGGATAAAAACAATATTAAAATCAAATGACTCGTTAAAGCTATACCAAAAGGTACTAAACTTATTAAATTACATAGTAAAACAAATAAAAAAAGTGTTAAAACCAAAGGCATATATACAAAACCTTTAGACCCTACTTGTTGTTTTATAATAAAATAAATAAATTCATATAATTTTTCGAAAACATATTGTCAAGCCTCTGGTATTAATTTATATTTATTTTTAGTTAAATAAATATAATTCACAATTAAAAAATTAACTAAAAATAAAGGTAATATTATCGAAACCATACTTATATCAAGTATGTATCAATTACTAAATTTTAAAGTATAAATATCAAACTGTTCTAAAGGCGAATACATTAACTATTTAGTACTTCAAAATACTACGTTTTTAGTATAATTTAAATTTTCATATTTAAACAGACGAAAATCAGTTGTTAAAATAATAGTACCTATCATAGACACTAAAAGTAATAAACTTACTATTAAAAACAATGGAAAATAATAATTAAATAATAAAATACCTATAAGACTTATATTATCGTAAATTTTATTAAAAAGATCTAAATCTAAATCTAAAGTAAAATCTAAATTTAAATAAAAATCTATAGAAAAACCTTCTTGATAAAGAAGTATTATAATTTGATAAATTATAAAAAGACCTATAAAACTACCTATAGGTATATAAATTTTAGAATAACTATCCACTACTCTTATATTTAGCATCATTATTACAAACAAAAATAGAATAGAAATAGCCCCCACATAAACTATGAACAAAACTACGGCTAGAAATTCAGCTCCTAAATTTATTAATAAAATAACACTTAATAAAAAAATAAAAATTAAATAAATTATAGATCTAATAGGACTTCTAGATATATTTAGCATTATAGAAGCCATTAAAATCAAAATAACAATATAAAAATTCATATTAATCATTAGAACTCCAAACTGAGAGTGCAAAAAAACTACTTTCAGTAGTACTATAAACTACTATAGGCATAAAACCATGTGATACACCACAAAGTTCAGAACACTGCCCATAATAAGCACCTGGTTTACAAATCATAGTTATAACTTGATTTAAACGACCAGGTACTGCATCTGTCTTAATACCTAAAGAAGGTATTGCTCAAGAATGTAATACATCAGCTGATGTATTACGAAACGTAGAGCTTTATTACAAGGTATTAAAACTACATTGTCAGTTTCTAAAAGCCTTTTAAATCCTAATTGTAAATCATCTTCAGCTAAAATAACACTATCATAATTTATTTTATATTTTTCAAATTCTATATTATTAAAGCTAATACCGCTATATTCATAACTTCAAAATCATTGGTGACCAATCACTTTTATTGTATACGAAGGATCCACATCCTCATCCGTTGAATAAAGTAAATAAAGTGAAGGTAACAAAATAAATGCTATTATAATACTAGGAAAAAGACCATAAACATATTCTAAAATTGTACTATGTTTAAATCTTTCGACTTCTAAATAAGTTTTACGCCCATCATAAAAAAATAAAGCATTTGAAGTAGTATTATATAATACATAACTTACAAAACGCTCCATCATTAAAAAATTAATAACTGTTGAATCTCACTCTTTTATATAAAAAGGAAAATAAAAACCTTCTACTATTTCTTTACCTAACAAAAATTCGAAAATTTTTATTGATTTTTGTTTTAAAAGATAAATTTCATATCTTTTTTGTAAATTTATAAAAATTATAGAAATTAATTTTAATAAATAAAAAGTAGTTTTCAATCAAATATATAAAATATATGCTTGTATATATATAAAATATACATTATTATAAAAATATATATTTTTATTTTCCTTTTTTATTCATTTATAATCTTTTAATATTTTTATTAAAACTCAAAAAACCAATGATATTATAAGTATTATATATCATAAGATATCATGATGTAATGCTACTAAATTATAACAAAAAACACTAACTGGTTCTTGAAAACTTAACTTCATCTAAAAATATTACTATTGAAAACATTAATAATGCTATATTTATGTTCTTAAAAAAAATAAAAGATATTAATATAAAAAGCGCTAAAAAAATATAACCTATACTAAGAAATATTACATTAGGTGTAAAATTTCTTAAAAATAAGCTTAAATTATAAACGCCTTTATAAACACCAAAAGGGCCTATTAACTCTAAAAACCCTTTATCTAATATTTTTGTATTTAAAAAATAAGTTTTTTTATAAAATGCTATAAATAAAAAGTTATATAAAAAATTAAAATAACCAGCATAAAAAAAGAAAAAATTCAAACTTCTAAATTGTGTTTTAGATAATACTCCTTTTAAACCAAAAAAAGCAAAAAAACCAAAAAAACTAATTATTAGAGGTAAATTTTTTAAAAATGGACTTAAAAACTCATTATCTATATAAACAAAATTAGTTTGTAAAACATAGTGATTCAAAAATGGAGAACCCCAGCCACCATACAAATCACTAAATAAAAAACCAACTACTATTGACATAAAAGATAATACAAACAAGGGTATTAACATTAAATAATTACTTTCTACAACCATTCTATTTATAAAAAATTTATTGTTAGTCATATAGAATACATAAATAATTAATCTAATTGAATAAAACGCAGTAAAAAAAGCCGCACTTATTCCCATTACATAAACAAAATAAGAATCTATTACATAACGTGTTAAAGCTACTTCCAAGACTAAATCTTTTGAATAAAAACCTGTTAAAAAAGGAAACCCTGTGATGGCTAAAGAACCTATTAATAAAGTAATATATGTAAGAGGTAAACCTCTTGCCATTTCTCCCATTTTTCTTATATCTTGTTCATCCAATAAAGAACTTATAATACAACCCGCTCCTAAAAATAAAGCAGCTTTAAAAAAAGCGTGGTTAAATAAATGAAATAAGGCTATATTATAATTAGATAACCCGCATGAAAAGAACATATAACCTAATTGACTACATGTACTATATGCAACTATTTTTTTTATATCAAATTGAAAACAAGCTACTAAAGCACTAAATAAAGCAGTTAGGCCTCCTATTACCGCTACTAAATTTAAAATGACTAATGACATCTCAAATAAAGATGAACATCTTATCAATAAAAAAACACCTGCTGTAACCATTGTAGCTGCATGTAATAAAGCTGATACTGGTGTAGGACCTTCCATTGCATCGGGTAATCAAGTATGCAACCCTATTTGGGCGGACTTACCTATAGCTCCTATAAATAAAAAAAAAGCAATTAAATCTAATACTTTTATTTTAAAAAAAAATATATAAATAAAAGTAGATGTAAAATGATCTAATAAATTAAAAATTATCAAGTAGTCAGCTGTTTTAAAAGTTAAAATTATCAAAACAATGCCCAATATAAAAAATACATCAGCTATACGATTCATGATCATAGCTTTTAAAGCTGCTTTATTAGCTAGTATTCTTGTGTGTCAAAAATTGATTAACAAATAAGAACACAACCCAACACCTTCTCATCCTACAAATAATTGTAGAAAATTATCAGCTGTTACTAATATTATCATAAAAAACGTAAAAAGCCCTAAATAAGAAAGGAATCTGATTATATAAGGATCATGAGACATATAACCAGCCGAATATATATGAACTAATAAGGATATTATTAAAATCAAAAATAACATAATTGATGTTAATTCATCAAATAAAAATCCTATATGTAATTTGAAATTGCTAAATGATACTCAATTATACAAAACTATTGTAGTTACTGATTGACATAATACTACTTCATAAAATATTAAAATTGATATTAAAAAACTTATAAAAAGACTTAATAAAGACAATAGAATACTGACTTGCCTACCTAAATAAAAACCAAAAAGTCCTATTATTAAGGAACTACAAAGAGTTAAACTAGTTATTATTAAATACATTTTTTATCCTTATTCAATAATACAAAATACAAATTATTATTATTATTGTTCAAAGTTCAAACTTAATTATACAAATCAATTAAAAGACTCAATAATAATAATATTATTATTATATATTTAACACCTTTTTTAACATTAATAAATTTTAATAAGTTTTTCATTTTATTTACCTTTTGTTCTTCATTTTTTTCATTCTTTAAACTCTTCCTTTAAAAATTTAATTATAACAAAATCATATATTAGTGCAAAAATACCAGCTAATCCTCAGAAAGCACATAGTATTATAAATAACATCTTATTAATTTTTCTCTATTTTTTTTATTATTTAATATTTTCTTTATAATACTAGGCTTACTAAACTTTAAACCTTTTTTTTCACTTTTATATAAAAATTTACATAGAATTCAAAAGTTTTTTATTTCAAATTTATTTATTATATAAGAAAAATACCTTAGCTTCGTTACTAAATTTACAAATAAAAGATTTAACATTAATAATACAAACAATTTTATACTTATAAAAAAAAAATTAGGCTTTTCATAAAAAATTAAAAATATTAAACTACTTTTTATTATTAAAAGACTACCAATCATTAAACTACTTTTTATTATTAAAAGACTACCAATCATTAAACTACCTTTTTATTAAATACACCTCTTTTTATAATATTATTTACTTTATAACTTTTCAAAATGCTAACATTTCTTTATTTATTCTTTCTATTTTTTCTCTTTTTTCTCTTTCTTTATTTATTTGTATTAATCTTTCTTTCTCCTCTCTTTCTTTCTTTCTTTGTATTAATCTTTCTTTTTCCTCTCTTTCTTTCTCCTCTCTTTCTTTATTTCTTTGTATTAATCTTTCTTGCTCCTCTCTTTCTTTCTTTATTTGTATTAATCTTTCTTGCTCCTCTCTTTCTTTCTTTATTTGTATTAAATCACAATTTTGTCGACTTAAATCTTTATAACCTCCCCAATTAGCTCAATTTACTTCTTCGGGTATAAACACAAAATCTTCTTTTTCAAAACTTCAATTTTTATATCAAAATAAAAAATTATCATACTCATAATCTTCTATCTCTTTAAATTTTCTTTCAATATATAAATTTTTTAATATATTGAAATTTTTTTTAAAGTCAATAGTTAATCATATAATAATTCTAACCCTATTTCATTGAAATGAAATTTCAATATTAAGATCCTTAAATCAATACTGAAATTCAACACTTATGACGAAAACTGCTTTATAAGCTTCGTAATCTTCAAATAAAAAATCTATTGCTAATAAAAGCTTTTTTAAAGCCGCTTTTTGCGAATACCAACTAACTATAAATATATCATTTTTTAAGTTTACACTATTTAAATCCGATTTCAATTTATAAAAAAAAGTAAAACATTCAGGATTTTTATTTATACTTCTAAAAATTCTATTTATTAATTTTAGCCTTTGCTTGTCTGTAAGAAATAAATTACTTATGGTCCTTGATTTTAGATGTTGTAAATAAGCTCTTGACTTTTTTCTTCTTTTTAGTATTTTCCTAATTAAACGTGAATCTGTACCATATTGACCCATTTTAAATGGTAATCTATTTAACACTACCATTTTTTTGGTATTATATTTAAATTTTATATTATTTATATTTTTACCAAAAAAATATAAATGCATACGATCTTCTACTTTATTTAATAATTTTAACATTTATACTGATCTTTTTTTTAATTTATTTTCGTATTTTTTTTCTTTTTTTGTAATTATAAATTTTCAATTTGTAGTTTCATTTTCAGTATTTTTTTGAATTTTTGAATCTCCTTTTAACTCTACAATTCTTTCATTCATCTTTTTAAATTGATTGTATCATTTAGGACTTCAATGGCCTCTCATAAAATTAATTTGCTTTAAATAATTAAAATTAAAAGTATTTTGAATTTTACTTATTTTCGTTTTATTTCTATTTGGAAACACGAACTTCGATACCCAATATTTCCACTTAAAAAAATCAAAATTAACTTTTTTAATTTTTTTTAATCTTGATTCTCTAGGTAAATTTTTTGGATAGCTTGCTTTTTCTTCTCATTTCAAATTTAATCCCATTAAAAACAATTTTCAGGAGTCCTTTAATTCTTCTATATATTTTTTTAAAATAGACCTTCTAATACTCTCAGCATTCTTTACTTCTAATTTTTTTATAAAACTAAACTTTATAATATTTTTTTTTTCATTTATAATTTTAGTTCTTACTTTATTTCAAACATCTACTTGCTGCTTCTCCAAATTTAAAGACTTGTACTTCTGTAAAATGTGTATATAACCCTCCACTATATATTTAAATCTAGATTTTATAATATCTATTTTTTTATTTCTTTTTTTTTTTTTTTTTTAAATTTTTTTTTTTTTAATTTTTTTTTTTTTTTTTTTTTTTTTTTTATAAACTGCTTCATATTCAAATTTTTCTTTTATATAATCAGATTGTTTTGGTATTAAAAATGAATCTAAAAAATTTTCTCATTTTTTAGATTTTGTTTTTAACGGGTTTTCCCATGGTTTTTGTATTTTTTCAATAGTATTTAATTTGTTCAATCTACTTTTTACTTTACGCCCCCCTATAGGAGACACTTTTTGTATAGCTCTAAATTTTAAAACATCTTTTAAATACTCGCTCTTTAAATTTGGTTCCATATTAAATACACTATCCATTTGATAACACATTTTAGTTATATTCGACACTTTATTATAAATATCTTTGTCATAAATATTAAAAGGTGTATTATTTAACTCCTTTTTTTTTATGTTAGTTTTCTTTAATATTCAATTTTTTCATTTATTATAGTAACCTCATCTTTTTTTTACATCTAACGTTACATTTTTTTGTTTATTATATAATTTTCAATCAACATATTTGGATTGAAAAGCGTTTCCTTTATAATTTTCATATTCTTTTTTTAAACCTAAAAATCCCGGTTTAGAAATAATATAACGATGTGTTAAATAACTTTCTTTAAAATCTATTTTCAAAAATGAAGTTTCTCTACTACGTATATTATGTAACATATTTAATTTATACTTTTCGTTTAATACCTTTTCAAACAATTCATTAAAAGTTTGTACTTTTTTTAAAAGTACTTCTTCTGACTTATGTACTGTTTTTATTTTAAATTTTTTTTCTCTCCTATTAAGAGTACTCTTCATTCTCATTCATCTTTTGGACTTTAAATTTAAATTTATAAAACTTAGTTTTTCTAAAATAGTTTCTATTAAAGCATTAGCATTTAGCACTAAGTCATATTTGAGACTATATTCAATTTTTATTGGTATAAATTCTAATAAATAATCAAATAACCCTTTTTTTATGTAAATAAAAATTTCAAAACACCCTATTTCAAAAAAAAATAGACACATAATAAAAAAATAAATTAATTCAATTCATTTTTTATTAATTCTTATTTTTTGTACTTTTAATTTTAACTCTTTATCCTCATTTAATAACAATAATAAATAAAATGCTATTAATAAAAATAAAATGATATTTAGTTTATTAATAAATAAACTAAACATTAATAAACTAAATATCATTGTAACGATATAAAACCTAAAACCAGTTATGACAAAATAACGTCTTTCATCATATGTACGTCTTGTATAAGGTATTACTAATTTAGTCCTTACTATATCTAATACTTTATAAATATTTACAAAATGTGGTCTTAAAATCCTTATAAAAGGATATTTTGTTATAAAATCATATTTTGGTTGGAATTCAACTGTTAAATGAAATATAAGAAATAAAACTAAAATAATAAAAAAAAAAGTTGTATATGACACTACTTTTAATATTAATGATAATATTAATTTTAATATTATCATTAATATTGTTATTAATAACATAAATAAAGGCATTAATAGTTGTAACTGTATTAAAAATATACACGCACTAAGTATTATTATTAAAATATAATATAAAACTTTCTTCTTTATATTATAAATAAAAGACATTATTTATTTTTAATTTTATTAACTAACTATATAAAATTAAAAAAGCCATCATAATGGCTAGAAGACCCATTGCTTCACATAATGCAAAACCTAATAATGTTAATTGAAACAATTTTGGTTCTTGAATTGGATTTCTGCTTACACCCAAAACTAAAGCTCCAAATACTATACCTATTCCGGCTCCTGCTCCTACTACCCCTATTGTTGCTAAACCTGCTCCTATTGATTTAGCTGCTGTTACTATACTTATATAAAATATTGTTTTCATTTTAGCTTTTTTACTTTATGTAATAATGATTTTATTGTAAACTTATAGCTTTCTTTTTTCAGGGAGGCGGGACTTGAACCCGCAATCTTTTACACCCAAAATAAACATTTTAACCGTTTAAACTACTCCCTGACTAACCACCCCTCACTCTCTAAAGGAATTGAACCTTTATTTTTCATTTAGGAAACGAACGTTTTAGCCTTTTAAACTAAGAGACTTGCTCCGGACAGGACTTGAACCTACACATTACCCATTATGAGCGGGATACTCTACCTATTAAGCTACCGGAGCCTGTAATTTTGAATACCTTTATATAATTTAATAAAATACCTTTTTTTAGAAATTAAATCTTTTAAAAATTTATTGCTTTTTAGCATTCTACACTTCTTTTATTTTTTTTCTTTTTAAACCTTTAAAAAGAAAAAATTCATTTTTAATATAATCCTATTTTTTTTTATTTTTCACTCTCTACTCCGAAAACAATAAGTTTTACTAAACCCTCCTTTTCTTTTTTAATATATTAAAATTATTACCTTTTTTTTAAAAAAAAGAATTTATAAATGCTTTACAATATGAAAAAACAAAACTAAATCAATCATAAAACTTTTTAAATATAACACTTTTTGTAGATCAATAAATAGCTGTATCTAATCTAACTTTTGCACGTTTAACCGCATTAGCAGAAGCTGCAGCTACTTCTTGTGCATTTTCTAAAACCTGAAAAGCTTCTCTTGCTTGTTTTTCTAAAAGCTCAATAGTTTCTTTTGAAGCTTCTGCTTGATCTGCTTCTTCCAAAATTTTGAAAACTTCCTCTGCTGCTTCTTCTGCATCCTTTAAAACAAGAAAAGCTTCTGCTGAATCTACTACTGTTTCTTGGAATACAATTTCTGCTAACTCTAGCTCTGTAGGCTCTACCTGGGCTACTGGACCTTCTATGGCTTCTACTATAGGCTCTACCTGGGCTACTGGACCTTCTATGGCTTCTACTATAGGCTCTACCTGGGCTACTGGACCTTCTATGGCTTCTACTATAGGCTCTACCTGGGCTACTGGACCTTCTATCGGTCCTGTTGTAGATAAATAGTCAATAGCAGTTTGTATTAAATTAGGATCTGTTATATAGACTATATATGCTATAACACCTTGTATTGTAAGACTAGCAACAACAAAAGTTGTAACAGTTGTTACTGTTACAAATTCGCCAAATCCACTATATAAAATATGTATATCTTTTTTTCCAATGAAGGTATTAAATACCTTCATTTTAATTAGAAGATATACATATTTTCGTTCTTTTATAAAATTAATTATTTTTTTTAGCATTTCTTTTGCTCTTTAATATAATTAATTTTATTTGTGATAAAAATCACTGTACTTACTTTATTTTTTTCTAAATTTAATACAAGACCTTGTTCTAATACTTTAGGTTTTATACAATATTGTACTATTTCACCATTAGCTACATTTGCTAAATTTTTTATAAACGCAATAACAAAACCTATAGATTCGACTACTCCTTCATCTTTATAATATATTAAATGTAATAGCATGTTATCTTAAATTATTTTAATAAAAATTTTAAAAGTTAACAAAATTCACAATTATTCTTATTTTAAGAAATAGAGTGGGGGGGTGGTAAATGGGAATCGAACCCACAACTTTACAGTCACAATATAACATTTTACCTTTCAAACTATTACCACCCCCTCCCACTCTATTTCTTCTCCCTTTTTTTATTACCTTACCCTATATAAACATAACTGCTAAACTGAAAAAAATAAAAAGGTACAGGAAGAAGGAATTGAACCTTCACTTTTAGTTTCAAAGACTAACGTCCTCCCATTTAGACTATTCCTTGGCATCGGAGGGACTTGAACCCTCAAAAATCAATTTCTAAAAATGACGTGTTTACCTTTTCACCACGATGCCTACCTACGGAGGGACTTGAACCCTCACATTTTTCAACAGAGGATTTTAAATCCTCCGCGTCTACCAATTCCGCCACGTAGGTGCACCTTTTTATTTTTTTTCAAAAGTTAGACTTTTAACCTTAAATAAATAAAAAACGTATAAAAAGCGAGCTACAATCAGCTGCCTTTAACAGTACAGA
>Ga0209208_10000351_pt1 | contig 57568 bp, 39 predicted proteins | sample S1TSphfallax_3_FD_187694 | JGI IMG/M metagenome (GOLD analysis project Ga0209208, IMG submission 187694) | Host-associated microbial communities from peat moss isolated from Minnesota, USA - S1T2_Fd - Sphagnum fallax MG (SPAdes) (version 2) | ecosystem: Host-associated > Plants > Peat moss >... | reverse complement strand
AAAACCCTTCCCCCCCCCCCCCCAACAACAAACATATATCCCTTTTTAAGGTTAAAAATGAGTCTGCATTTTTCATGTATTTAATTAAAAATGAAGGAAAATGTCCACATTTTTGGAAATTTTAGAACAACTTTCAGAGGCCAAATCCAATGTCAAAAATGCAATAATCAAATTTTTTGATTCATCCTTGACTAGGATGAACATGCCTACAAGTGAAAACTTAGTATGTTGGAAGACAATGGTATTGCGATGGACAATAGATTGGTGATGGAGTCTACAACTAGTTGGTAGCTTATCTTTGGGCACTTCAACAAGCTTTTGAATAATCTAATTTTGTTAAATAATGTGCAAGTTATGGTCCCCTGAGGTAAGGGGAGCTTTCACTTGGAATATATTCTTAGGACACACTTATCACTCCTAACATGTGCACTTTATCACATGTTAACAATCATCAAATTTATCTCATATAAGCACAAAGTTCTCACCTGTTCACCCATACACCTTGGGGCCAAAATGGAGCACTACGTCTTCACGCAGAAACTTCCAAGGTTTTTTTTTAATTAAATTTTTTTTGTTTTGTGATGGTGTCAATCAAATTGACTTGATTGCAAAAAAGAAAAAATGGATCTCGGAAGGCACCCCATTTAATTAATAAACAAACAAAGTTTAACTCATATTTATCTTAAATGTTTTTATGCAGATGTGAAAACATATCCAACTTTGGTACGAATATTTCTTACATATATGTAGGGTTATGAATAGAATATAAAATTTCAAATTTACATAGCCTTTGATATGTGCATTATTAGGATATGTTGGTTTGAAAGAAATAGATTAAAATAAATAATATAACCTGTCAAAATTAATTCTAATTATTACATACCCTGTGGAATTTGAGAGAAAATAATAATAAAAAAAATATGTTTATCTCAAATCCAGAATTATGGAGGCTCTGTAAAATAGATGGTTCTAAATGATCCAAAATAAATGATTCTCAAATGATGGGCCAATTAATTGGATCATTGCAAAAAAAAAAAATTGAACTCGGGAAGCACCTCATCTAATTAATGCAAAGCACAATAGGTATGGGCTAATCACAGTAGTTACCCCAGCTCTTTGCAAGTATTTGCTGATGGGTTGAATAGATTAGATAAGAATGATGAGTCTTTGCTTTTTTCCCTGCGCATGCATACACATGCATGAAGCTGGACATGTAACCCATATATATAAATCACAAATGATGCACTGCACTCCAACATGAGAGGAATGGGCTATTGATGATGCCTGCATTTTTTTGTACATTTCATCTACTTCCTGCAATGTACACACATTATAACATTGATCAGCCATCAGTCATAGGGAGAACAACATGTAAGAAATTTCACATATCAATCACACAATTTGATTTTGGACCCTCGAATTGGACCCCAAGCCCCCTTAAACACACTGATTGTACCTTAAGAAAAAATGTTTTCTTTAAAATGTGAAGAAGGGTCCAATTGAAGGTTCAATTTGCTTCAAATTGGTCCTGGGCTTTTGTTCCCTGGACCCATGTTTAAAGTGGCCCTTGGAAGAGCTCATAAAAAAAGCTCATCTCAGCTACCTAGTGGCCTACCTTATTGAAATGGGTTGTTGCCATGTACTCATAGTCACCCCTAAATGTTGATCATAACAGCCAACAGAGCTATGATGGAGGAGTAGTTGTTGATTGACGATAGTGGATCAAAATGTTAGAACTCTACTAGCACACGAGCATTCAGTAGCTCAAGTGGACGATAAAGGCCCCTTGGTTGGGGACATACTTTTGTATGGAATGAAATTATATTTCAACTTTTAGAAATTATTTTCGTTCCATACAAAATAAATGAGGGCTCTTTCTTCTGTTATTATTTGAGAACATGGCCCAAATTCACTAAGACTTACATACATAAGAGGTTCAGGCTGCCACTTTATTAGAACTAATTTAGAAGAGATAATAGAGTTATACATCAATTCACGCAATTAGGGGGTGAGAACGGCCAGTTTCCACATAATAGGCCATCGAACGCGTGACTGGGAATGAACATTTTACAAAACAAAATAGAGTTATCTGTAAAGTCAGGCGATTTGGGGGTGAGAACGATGATGGATGACTGCGACCCAATACTAGTTTTTCCACCTAGTAAACTGAGTTTCATCATGTCTTTCCTTTTTCCTGAACGCCTCCACTCCTGCTACATATATATTTTGACTGCTCTTACCTAAACAATTATTATAATTACTCTTGAACCTTGTACATTAAATGCTGAGTTTCAGCATTTCATGCTCCATTTAATAAAATTTCCTTACTTTGCGGATACCACTGAAAGAGGGGATAGGGGGTGAAAGCAGGCCCAAAGACAGGGTTAAGATAGGGTGCCTTTATGGATAACTCTAATCACATGAACTCCTTCCATTTGGTTAAGAGTCAGAATCTTACTAATTACTGTTGTTTAATTCTCACATCTTTTTGCATTGAAACTTGTCTTGCTTACAATTGTACAACTAATAAATAAAATTTTCCTTTCTTGAAGTAAAAGGTGTGTAGTGTTGTTCTGAGGCTTTCGGATTTGAAGAGAACATCTTGTTTTGAATTTAAACTGATTTAAGAATTTGATCAAGTCCTGAGTGAGGAGTATTTGAGCAGTTTCTTCAGATGATTAAACTTTTCAATTTTAATCTCTCACTCAATTCCTTGAAAAAATCAGTTCTGGGTCTAGTTTGGAGTTTGAGCTGCAATTTTCTACAGAGTTTCCAATTTGGGTTGCAAAAATTAAATTTTCCTATTCTTAAAACCAAGGACTTCAACAACATTAGTAACAACTTTGTGAGTAAATAAATTGTTCTCACACTTGAAAATCAGGTTGATCTCTAATCTAATCTTGATTAGTGGCTGTTAATTACACAAAGTTAATGTTCTACTGAGAGAGCTTAGAGCACAAAAGTGTTTTCTATCCTGATAACAAGAGTCTGTTTGCATTACAGTAAATCTCTGATATTAGTGTCAGGCTTTGATCTCTAATCAAATCTCTAATCTCGGATTAAGTTAGTGGCTCTTAAAATTAGACAAATTGAATGGTAGAGTGAAGAGCTTTGATCTACAAAAGTCTGTAAGAATAGTGTCAGGCTGTGATCTCTAAATAAATCTGTTAGAATATCCGATTAGTGGGCTGTTAATTAGACAAAGTTAATTTGTGGAGTACAACGAGTTTTGATGAAGCTTTAAGCTTTTGATGAGACCTATTTCTTGCAGCAAATGCAACACAAGAGCCACTGTTTCTTTCTTTCAAACTGATATCATCATCATCATCACTACCACCATCATCACTCTCTGCAAGAGTCAAGAGTCTTGATCATCTCCAAATGTCACAGAAGAATTTGTGATGACCCAACAACAGCAGATATCCTTGTTGCAGTTGTAGCAGTAGTAGTAGTCGAGCTGCATGAAGCCAGAAGTACATGCTGCAGGAGCTTAAGCTTCGCGTAGAGTGGTGGTGGTGGTCATGACGAAGCAGGTGCAGCCCAACAGTTATATCTTCACTGTTGTTGCAGATCAGTCCGTATTATGGGCCGACGACGACGACAAACATATACAGAGTCCGTGTAGGAGGAGCTCCTGTAGCGCGATCAGCTTGACCCAAGTTGTAATTTGCTTCAGAATATGATGCACTACAGTCACAGGCTCGCAGTACACTTCGTTTGCTTGAGTTCTTTGTCGTCGGAGTTGTAGTCAGAACATGGGTGTTTCGTCCTTTGCATTGCAGCAGATGTAGAGTACTAGGGTTGCGTGAAGATGATGGCGGTTCCTTATCCGTGAATTTCCTGCTCGGAAGAAAGCACAAAGTTTGCCATATGCGTGAGTGCTACAGAAGAGACTTGCAATGACTGCATTGCTGAAATCGCGAGTTCGTAAATCGTGTTATGCATTTCTGTTGTAACTATATTTCGTTTTTTCTGTATTTGATATTGGTTTCTACTACGATCAATGGAGTCGAGAACTGCAATCTGCTGTGCAGCAGAAGGACTCTTGTTGAAACAACAAGTTTCGTTACCTGTAGTTCGCAGGGATTACCAGCTCAGAAACAACTCAGTGTTTCCCAAAGAAAGGTCGAGCGGCACAATTGCTGCAAGCCCTCTTCCTCGAAAAGCACCTCACTTCACTCGAACAGTGAGCGTCAACTTGCAGCACACTGTGCCCGATCCAGTGCGAGTTTCCTTCAGCGGGCCTTTGATACCCAGCAGAGTCGAAGAACACGAGATTATTGCAGAAAGAAATTGCAAGTTTCCGGGAGCTGCTGCTACAGTCGGTGATGAGCTGCATCTGAGGAAGTCGATTGAGTCGATGGAAGTTGCTTCTAGTAGCTGCAGATCTAGTGCAGCTACTGCGGCGGTAATCTCAGCAGCAGGAGGGGCTCAGCAGGCTCCCGATCAGCTGCGCGGTGGCACCACCTCAAACAGGAAAGAGAAGTTGCAGCCCGATCTGCACATTGGCAACAAGAGTAGCAGGCACTACGGATCCGACAGCAAGAGGAGGCCGACGGCTTCCATAGCGTGGGACAACCTAAACACATCTGATCAAGAGAGCAGCCCACAGCACGAGCTTGCAGCAATTCCATTCCGGTGGGAGGAAGCTCCCGGAAAGCCTAAGAAGACATGTACCACCATGCAGCAGCAGGCCGAGCTACAGCATGTCATGCCTGCAGTTGAGAGATCTCGAATGCTAGCACGACGCGAAGGTTACGAGCGCATGAATCTCCTAGCCAAGAACAGAAGCTCGGACATCCGTGAGGATGTCGGGGATCTCGGAACCGTCACCAGTGAGGATCATGACTGCTGCACGAACTCTGGACGTAGCCTCCGTCAATTGCAGCATGCCGGCAGGTCCGATTCCAGAAGCTGCAGCTTCCGAAGCAGCCACAGATTCTACGGGAGGATGGCTGCTCCCTCTTCAGCTGAAGCTGGAGCAGACCGCGGCAACAGCTTTGGCTCCAGGTCGAGTATCGGCGACAGCAGCCGGCACATCATCTCGGAGGTCATGGAAGTCGAAGCTCACATTGATCTTGTTGCGCCTGCTGCTGCAAAGTTTCTCGTCGAGAGCTTGTGTCCATGCATCTCAGACAACGAGGAGGAAGACAGAGGCGGATGCGGTAACAGCTGCTGCAGCAGTTTTGAATCCGGCGAGCAGCAATCTTCTGCCAAACCCGCGAGCATCATCCCTTTCAAATGGGAAGAAACTCCCGGAAAGCCCAAACTGCAGCTTGGAACATCCGCGAGCTTCAGATCACACATGCAGTCGACAAAAACGAGTCTTCAGCTCCCTCCTCGTCTCTTAGCGGGTCCACAGAGATCCCTCTCCACAATCTTCTACAGACAACTGGAGCTCGTCGAAGACCGCGCCGTAGAGCAACACCAACAACAACGCACCGACAACAAGTACGCCTCCATGAGCGGTCCTCTTCTAGGTTACTACCAAAATAGCTGCTCCTTTGCAGTTGCAGATCAGCTGCAGCATCGACAGCGCCCGCAAACACCAACATCAGAAACCAAAACCAGTCGCAAGTCTTCGAAGTCACCAGTTGCTACACAAAAGCGATTGCAGCTGTCGAGCTCATTAGCTTCAAGGACTCAAGCTCCAAAGCATTTGCAGACATCGAGGACTAGATGGGTGAGGGGAAATCCAGGTTCAAGCATTCTTGGAAGCTCAGAGAGCGCAGGATCTGAGGGTGTATGGCTTGATGCAGATGATGGGCAAACTCCAGCAGCAGCAGCAGCTCGGGTGCATGCAGATCCGTGGTCGCCCAGGAGTATTCTTCAAGGACCGAATGACAGCAGTTCATTATGGCAAACACCCACGGTTTCGGATCCATCGTCTGTTTCTTCAGATAGAGATCATGCTGCAACAACAACTATCCCTCAGCATGTTGATCTTCTGAGTACAACACAAACAGCAGCAAGCACCAGCTGCTGCAATGTAGCAGCAGCTTCATTCTGCAACAGGCTCCTTGACTCTAGACAGTCTCTCTCTTGTGCATCATATGAGTCTTTTGAGCATTCTCTCACTGATGATGCAGCTGCCAGTCCAGCTACTGTTGCTTCTTGCACCAGTCTTCCTTCTGCTGCAATGTGGGACCATGATCTTCATCATGTCAGAACTTGCAGTTCTCCTCCATTTGCTGGCTCTCCTTATCTTGGTCCCAACACTGCCATGGCAGGTTATGGCGGTAGCTGCAGCAGCAGAGGAGGAAAGGAATGTTCTTCCAGTACCAGAGGAGGAGGAGCTCAGCAGGGAAGTTCAGATCATCATCAGCTGGGAGTGCGAGGCATCATGAAGCTCATGTGTCGAAGTACGGGATTGCATTGGCCATTGTCCAAATTACAAAGACCCAAGAACATGAATCCAAGCTCTGAGATATGGGCACCCACACTTGCAACCTCATTCCAGAGGAGTAATTGGAACCTGGATCAGCCTGCGGCAGCACAACAAGAAGCAGAGTGCAGCAGCATTGGAGATCATGATGAGAGTCTTGTTGTGCTGCAGCAGCAACATCAGAATCTGCCTCAAGGAAATTTAGTTCTTGGCAAACAATTACAAGTCTTGGATATGGTGGAATTACAAGACGGCTCAAGTTCTCCTCCTCCAATTGAATCGTCATCATCGAGTCCAGAAACTCCTGCCACCAGGTTGCCCTACACCATGCCATCTGTTGTGGAGCAAGATCTACATTCATGTGGTCATAGAGACTATTGTGATTCGCCCGACACTCACTCCACATCTGCTGCCTCATGTCTTGGCGTCAAGCTTTCCCCTGTGAAGTTCATCACATCTGGGCTCGAAACCACCACCACCACAGCTTCATGGGTCTATAGAGGAGGAGGCACTAATGCAGTACAGAATTTTTCTTCTCCTGTGCCTTCATGGTGTCCTACCCAGGATATTGATTCAGCAGATGGGTATCGGTCACCGGCCTACAGGGCTGCCTTAGAGTTATTGTCTCCCTCTGCAGACCTGTTGTCAAAGAAGAAGAGGAATAAGAAGACAAAGAAGATGACGAATAAGAAGAAGAAGAACAATGTTGCAAACTTACAAATGGTTAAACGGCAAGTGACATCCCGACACCTTCGCAGAAAAACAAGTTTGATTGTAAGTAATTTGAGCCCCTTTTTTTGGCAGTTGAATTTTTGCAAATGAGAACAAAGACAGGCAGTGCATGATGTGCATTGCATTCAGATCTTAGGATTCTGAAATGATGGAAACAGGAACAGAATGCTTGAAGTAAAGCTCAACAAAAACTAGGTTTGAATGCTATAGATTTGAACCAATACTCACTAGGTTTGAATAGTATAAGATTACCAATTTTCACTAGGTTTCAATGGTACGAGATTACCAATTTTTGTTAGGTTCGAATGGTATGGGATTATCATTTTTTTCCTGGGTACTTATGTGGGAGCATAATTTTTTACTTGCTCTTCATATTTTGCACCATTCTTTCTATGCTGGATCAAGCAGAAGCTGAGCTGGAATTGGGAAATTTTGTGTATACAGGAAAGGGTTTGCAACTCTCTCAAACGTGCACTTTACAAGCATGTTTGGCACTGTTACACTACTAACACAGGCAGGTCACACTGCCAAAAAGATTATGATCTTCCATCAATGGAATTCACCTTCAGTCAGGTTAGTTCCTTAATCTGACTTCGCAAATGACACAAAGAAGTTCTTGATTAGGATCATCTCAAAAGGTTGGTAAAATCAGTAACTGAGGTACTCATACTTAATTTTCTTTTTTTATTGCAGCCAAATTGAAATTGAAAAGAGTGTGAACACATCAAACAGTGCAGCTGTGGTAAAGTTCTGGCAGTCACCTGTCACACCCAATGGAAGCTTCAGCTCAATGGATGGATATGCAGTCATGGAATGTAAGGAAATCATGGTTTCACCATTCAACACTGCATAGTTTCTAGTCAAGATATGATGCTGTGTGACTTTGATTATTTTCACCTCCACCCAACAGCAGTTCAAGTGGGAATTATTACAGTTTCACATTTTCTCAAAACTTGTTCATTAGTTGCATTGCCTAAACTTTTGTATATGATAAGCTCTACTAGTATGCGAGAGTACAAATTAGGGCATTCTCAGGGAGAGAAACAAACCTGTATTTTTATTTTGAGATCATAGCAAAAGCTTTCTCAGTGCAATTTAACCCAATCAAGCATTTCTGAATTTCCTGGCTCTGCAATTCAAAAAGTGACATAGTGGTGGTTCAATATTAGTGCTCAATTCTGGTCTGTAAAATACTCGTTTTTGAACCTTCTGTGTTTGTCCTTAGGGGCCAGGTTTTTTCCAAAAAAACTATTTTGCAGAAGTCACAGTGGCTAATTTGTTTGTTGCAGAATAGGGGAAATGCTGGTACGCACTGGAACATAATATAGAAATCTGGCATTCATTATTCTTATTCTTGAATTCTAGCAATTCAAATCCCACCTTAGCTTGCACAAATTGTGTATGTAGCCTATGATGTCACCAAGCAATAGATGCTACCAAGAATCGAAAAGATACTAGGAGCTCCCCCATAGCCCTAGACTTGCTAGAAAGCCCAATGCCATTGTCGCTTTGGTGCATTCCATCAAGCAATGTTGAGGGGTCTCCAACATCTGAGAATTCAGATTGGCAAAGGAAGGATCTATCCCCATGCACCCAAGCCAAGAAAGTCTAGTGGGTAGACCATCATTTGAGGGTAAGCCAAATGAAACTCACCACTTTACATGGTTTTGAGTGATGCCAAAGTTTGAGCACTTTCTTGGAATGCTCCACACCACTCAAGATTTTTCATCACGCTCTTTGAAAATGCTCTAAATTTTAATGTTGCTTGTTTTGGAAGAATTAATGTGGAGGAAGTCTTGTCATGAGGTGATAAGGTTTGCCACAATGGATTGTAATAAGCATGGTCAACAACATTTGAATGCACTCCAATAGTTTTGTTCTTAACATTATGGGAACAACCATGTCACAATTTCTATTTGCACCATTTCTATTACTTTTAGGTATTTTTCCATAGATTTTAAGAGAGTTGGCAAATGGGCTGTAAGTGGATTTGCTTACAATAAATTCTAGTAAAATGCTTCTCTAATTTCATAAGACATGAATCACCTGACAAATGAAATGCAATTATTGAGACAAAGAGTTTTAGGTTTCTTACATTGTTTAAGTCTAAGAACACAAATTTTGAAGGGGAAACATCAAGATCTTTTATGATGTTTCCAATGAAAAGTTATTGACATTTTTAATTTAAATCGATGTCAAACAAGAAAAAGTGTCATTAATATTTCTCAAGATCTTAAGCACAATTAGGAATAAGAAGATTAGAGAATATATTACAAAACACCTTGAAATTGCAATTGATGACATAGGTGTTGACAAAATTGTCCAAGTCATACTTGATGATGTAATTGTTTGTAGTTGAGTAGGAAAAATTGTTAAGGAGAAGTCTCATGACTTACATTTAGGACATATTACATGTTTTAAATCCTTGTTTTGAAAACTTTGATTATTTGGTTTCTCTTCTTGTTAAAATGCAAATGAAACCTATCAACAATCATCATTACATACAAACATATTTGGATTGCTTTAACAAGGCCTTCCCAAATTGTCTCATGCTTAAATTGAGTCATGTGGTATTATTGCAAAGTTTTGCTAAGTATCCATTTTAGAACTAGAGTTTTTGAAGTCACAACTACTTGAAAGGCTTGGGCGAAAGAGGTGACATTTTGTAAGTTTTTGCATTTTTGAATTTGGACATTAGTAGGAAATGTTTGGTATTGTATCCTTTGTTTGCAAATTTTGCTATAAATGATGGTTTCTAAGAAGAAGTGAAGTATGTGCACCTAATGGTTTATATAATCCTTAATTTGCATGGGAAGAACTAATGGTTTTCATGGTTGGTTGATGTACCGAGATTTCTTGGATTTGAACTTGGAAACTCCTACCAAAATCCATAAAGACTTTGGAAAGGAAAAATAACTTGATTGAATTGTGACACTATGTTACAACTATAAGCATAATTAGATTATAAACACACACTTGGGTCATTTGATCTTTTGGGTCCTTAAAAAACATTTTCAATTTATTGATTAATGTAAGAATAATGTCAATTGTCATTAGTTATATTAGTTGACCTTACAATTAGCAAGATATATTGGTTGATCAACCAATTATATTGATTGATCTTGTAGTTAGGGATAACAAATTTTGTGGTGCCATTGTTTTGCACCTTTGATATCCAATGTATATGTATGACTCATCAAGAAGATGATGAATGATTATCATATGCACATAAAACAATTTCTTCTTACATGGCATCAAAGCTTGGTTGAGAGAATCAAGAAAAACATACATTAATTTTGAAAATATGCACTAAATTTCCTGACATATTGTTTTTTCATAAATTTTCTTTTTCTTAATTTGTTTTGGAGAAGGAAAGACTCTTTAAACTTCAATCAAGATGAATCAAGAACAGTCTTCATCTACAATCAACATTAACAACTCCAACAATTTGAAAGGATCAACCAATTATGGAGTTAGAAAGTTTAAAATCAAGATCATTTTAATGAGAGAAGGTCTTTGGGATCTTGTTGATCTAGTTTGGAAATTGACTAGGACTTGGGAGTAGAAGTGGTTGACATAGTGACAAACGAAGGGTAGTTAAGTGGCCAAGTTGAAAACATGACAACAAAGGTATGGCAATTTAATGTTCAAATTGAAACAATAACGACAACATTGACAAAACAACAAATACAAGGTGCTTGCAATAAATTTTCAACAACAAATACAAGGCGCTTGCAATAAATTTTCAACAACAAATACAAGGCGCTTGCAATAATTGTTCAACAACAATCAAGGATGACTTCATTCCTTACATTTCTAGCATGGACAATCCACACGCTTGTTGGAGAAGGTTACAAGGAATTGTTTGAAACACATAACACAACTCAAAGTTTATTTTTTATCAACAAATTGTTGTCGATTAGAATGGAAGAAAGATTTTCTGTTTTTGAATTTTTGAGAAAGATTAAATAAATCACCATCCACATTGTTAGCATTGGTGAACCACTTGAAGAAGAATGAATTGTCCAAAACATGCTAAACACATTACTTAATTCTTATGTGGCATTCATCATCTCAATGACATGCTTAGATCAAATGCCCATTTTCAACAAACTGTTGAAAAAATTCCTCTTGGAGGAATAAAGGTGTGAAAATCATGGACTATGTCACTAATTTAATGAAACATTTTTCACTGAAGGAGTTGTGGATGTGGGGGCCATTTTAGTTGAAGAGGAAAACATGTGGGTGGTCGTGGAGGCATTTGATCAGGAAGGGGACCCAATTTTAATCGAAACCAAGTTGGTGGTTATGTAAACAACCTAGATGGTCATTGTCAAAAAACTTTATGGTGCCCCAAAAATTGTAATCATTGTAATTGTCCTAGGCATTGGGGAAAGGAATGTCCCTTCTTTCCAAATGAAGCACAACTGCAAGTCATCAACACAATTGAAAAAAACCAAGAGATTAAAAACAACGATGAAAAGATTTAGAAGGAGTTTGAAGTTGCCATTATGACATTACATCTTCATAATGAAAAAGATACCAATTGGTATCTTGACTCAAGAGTAAAATCACATGCAACTGGTGATGAAAGAAAATTCAAGAACATTAAGAAGACAATAGGTGTGACAAATATCAAGTCTGTTGGTGGCCACACTCATAAGGTGCAAGGCAAGTATTGTTGTCACTTCTCAAAATGAAACAAAGACTATAAACAACGTTCTTTATGTGCTTGGTGTGAGGAAAAATCTTTTGCCAATAGGAGCTCTAACAAACATGGGTTGCATTGTAACATTTGGCAAGAACAAATGTTGGATCACATTTGCACAATTCCCACACAAAGTCTTAGTGTCTAGTTTTAGAGATTTTGTGAATGGACTATACAAATTATAAATACCAATGTTACATAGGGTTTGGTCCACATCATCACAATTACTTTTTCAAACCGAAAAGTCAAATGTGAAATTGTGGCATAAAATAATGGGGCACATTGGTTTTCAAGGACTTCATGACCTATCCAAGGTTAGGAGCTCAAAAGGCATGCCTTACATTTTGGTCATTATCAAAACTTGTGATTGCAGTGAAGTGTCTTTGATCACAACTTATATTACAATACATATAGCGATGTACGTAATATTGGTTCTATATGAAGATGATGTGTTGCTCACAGGGAATGATAGCCCCAACTTCCAAGATGACTAAGTTACATGAAGAATTAGAGAGACATTATGAAATGTCATGTCTTGGTACTGAAATGACACACGGGTCGAATTTCTTTATTTCCTTCAAGTGATCATGTTGATTCAGCAGCGATATGCTAAATTGATACTAAAAAGATTTGAAATGACAAATTGTCATTCTATAGCAATCCCTATGGAAGAAGGTGCATGACTCTCCTCGGATATGGAGTCAGAGCCAAACAGATTCCATAGAATATTAGAGCTTAGTTGGAAGTTTAATTTGCTATACAATTACACAACCAGATCATTCCTATTCAGTGAATAGTTTGAGTAGATTCGTGTCTGCACCACAGGATGCTCACACGACTATGGCTAGAAGAATCCTAAAATACATCAAGGGAACTACAGACTACTGTATCTTTTTTCCTTGCAATGGAGAAAAAGAATCAGTCTTCTACACTGATGCAAATTGGGCGAGAGACTTGGACAAGTGTAAATCAACCATGGGCTTGATATTCAAGCAATACGACTGCCCAATAATTTGGATGAGCCAGCTGTAACCAACAATTGCACTTTCCAGCACTGCAGCGGAGTATCAAGCTCTCACTGATGCAGTAAGAGAAGTCACTTGGATCACATCATTACTTCATGAACTAAAGTGTGGAGGCTGTGAACAGACATTGTTACTTTGTGACAACCAAAACGCTCTAAAGTTAGTGAAATACCCAGTCCTACATGCTAGAACTAAGCACATTGAGTTGCAACACCAGTTCATATGGAAAAAGGTACAAGAGGGAGCAATTGATGTTATGTATGTGCCTAATGTAGAGCAGCATGCAAATGTTCTTTTACCAAGCCATTGGGCAGACTCAGATTTGTAGAACTATAGTTACATGTTTACTGTAGTGCCTTCTTCACTATCAGGTCACCAAGAACTTCCTAAAACACTGCATGAGTGAGAGTGATACAAAATCATAGTAACTAGTAGCATGTATATATTCTATAGTAACTAGTAATGTGTAAATGTCCCTCTTGACAAACTGGTCAGGTGTGAGGGAGGGTGTAAGCATAATTAGATTAGAAAGCACACTTGCCTCTTTTGACCTTTTGGGTCCTTAAAAGACATTTTTAGTTTATTGATTGAAGTGTTGGCTGATTTTTAGTTATATTAGCTGATCTTACAGTTAGCAATATATGTTGCTTGATCAACAAGTTATATCGGCTGATCTTGTAGTTAGGGATAGCAAATTTGATGGTGCCACTGCTTTGCACTGTCGATCTCTAATGTATATATATGATTCATCAGGAAAATGATGTATGCTTTTCATATGCACATAAGGCAAGTTCTTCTTACAATACCACCAGTGGCATTGTTGCCCTTGATATTTGGACAGGACTCAAATCTAAAAGGTGGCTGGCTTCACAACAATGGTGTTATATGTTGTGGGGCAGTGTGTCATTCTCAAAAGGATTGCATGGAGAAGAGACAACATCATTCCTGGCTCTCCGAACCATGCATGGCATTTCTGCCTGGCTTTGGGCACAACCAAGAAATTTATGGTGTATCACCAGGACAAAACTGTGCCAAGGTTCTCGGAACAGTAGAAGAAGTGCATGAAAGGCAACAATTGCACTTACACAGCTGCACATGTGAACTCACAGGTGCAGAGAGTCCTTAATTTAAACCACCTTCTAATACTAAACTTAAAAACAAAGTCATTTTTGCTAAATGCACTTTGGTGGTTTGTAATTGACACTTTGAACAGCAAACTATTGCAGCTTTTCAGTGCCCAGAAGTTCCAATACCCTCAATAGATGTGTAGTTTCATGAGGCAGAGATTGAAGCACCTACAGTGACAATCATGTGTGTAACCCTTTCAGCAAGTCTATTGCCCCTGATTCTGTCAACTTGGAAACCAAAGATTTGAAAACAACTGCAGAAGCACAATTCACATTACAAGGCCTAGAATACAGCTGTAATTATGATTAATGACACTTCAGGTTTAGACCTGATGTCTGATAATGTTTCTGTTTGTATAGTAAGGGGGTGTTCCAGCAAAAGAGCTGCACAACTGCTTGAGTGTGCTTAAGGATTTTATAATGCAACTAGTATACCAGCTTTTCCTCCTAGACTTTAATTGCTGAATGTGTGAATGAATACAGAAAGGAATTTGTGTTCAAAATGTCTTTGAGAGCAAAAAAAAAGGCTATCCAATAAAAGTCACAGGATTCAATGGGAATGGGCCATCACGCTCATTGCTCCTTTTCATATCCCACATCTGCACCCTGGGTTTCTTGCGGTGACTCATTCTGCACATGATTTCAGTCCTCAGTCAGGCTCAAACTTGTCCTTGATATGCCTACCTGCTTCCATTTCAAGCATGAATCCAAATATTTACTTCTTACATACTGTCATCGACCCTATCCAACACCTCTTGTCCAGGTAAACTGAGAATAGAATTTACAAATTTTCATGGTTCTTGATTGTTTTTGCCAATGGCATGTACATTTTATCCATACAGGAGTTGAAATGCCAAAAGAGCTCCACAAAGAAATACCAAAACAAATGCAAATGGGTCTCAATTATTTTGTTCATAGGAGTGGGATGAGTAAAGAGTACCACAGGTGGGGATGAGTGATCCAGAACTTGTTGTACTCTTGCTATCGGCTTCTGTTGCTGCAGAACAGTCTGCACCTTCCAAATTCCACCAACAAGGTGTTCATTAAGTCACAGCTACACAAAGCTCTGAGCATCTATGGTATACAAAAAGACAGGTATTAGCTGTGGAAAAGAGGTGAAGAAATATGAACTATAGAGTCCTGTTTGACCACATCCTGGTAGATGAAATGAAATGGGAATATAATACATTCTCACATGCACTGGTTCCAATTAGAATGTACTCTGATAAGAGACAATACATACCCTTCTCTTACTCAGTGTAGGCCAGACCCTACTATACATGCCAGTTGACAAAGAGAAATTGTAAGTGAGCCATTAACACAAGCTCAACATGACAACTGATGTACTGTAAAGCTGACTAGGAACAGCATGAAAATGACTGAGACAAGACAGAAGAAGCTTACTTCTTCTTGTTGAATTGTATGTGGCTGCTGGGTCACTTGTGAAGCAGGAAGGTTCTTTGACAGATCCCTCAGTAAACCCTGTAAACCAAACCATGCCTTAAAACATGGACATGACATACATCCCACCTTTTTAACTAAAGCCAATAGTATGGAATGTCACTAAAGCACCCAAAGTAGTCAAGCACTTGGGACCCAAACACAGAACTCACCTTGTTAGCCCACATTAAGCCACAGGCATTACACAGTGTTCGTGGTCCTGATGGTCCCCGGCGCATCATTGGGGTCGACTTCTCCCCAATACCACAATGCACACACCTGCCCCATTGAGAGCAAATGTCAATACCCTAACATCCCATTGAAGGCCAACATTTTCTTGTCCAGAAGAATCTGTCAAACATTTAAGGGAGTCTGCTGAAATACTTTGAGTCATCTTTTGAACTTCTGTGACCAGCAATGCATGCAGCAGCCCCTCAACAGGCAAAATATGTGCAAAGGTCTGCTGAATCTTACAGATCACTAAGTGGCACCTATGGAATGTTCAAGAGACACTTAATTTCTCTGATTCTCTGATCCACAATTGAGATTATGGTGGATCAAAATCTAGTCAACTCAAGATCAAAACAGACTAAGATAAAGATGTAACATACATGACATCTGACTGCACACCCATGGGACCTGCAGCCTGAGCAGGAACTGCAGTTCCATCCCAACTAGCAACAGCTCCAGCCTCCTCACCTGCACGCCGTGCTGATGCAAATTGACCCTTCTTGCGCTGCATCCTGCATAAGCATCCATAAACAGGCTTCATCTCATTTCTCCTCCCACTTCCTTACTGACATATGTCAGATGAGTAAGATCAACAGTATGCAGTAGAAAACAACTTAGATAATATTCTCCAAAACCACACTTGTGGCTACAGAGAGGACAATAATCACCTACCTTTGGGCAACCTCTGCACGCACACTATAGCGGATCTTTTTGTCAAAGCAGCGCTCCTTGCGCTTCTCACGGAATCTAGTGAGAGATGCTAGCCTATGTGGCATGTCCATGCGTGCAGGTAGCTCTGCGAGTCCCTGCTCCCAAACCAACACACCTGTACTTGAGAACCTTATCCATGTCTGAAGTGATGAAATTTCTTTCCATCTTCCCATCTACTCATGAAGGGATGAAAAGTTGGCTGCACCTTATGATGATTGTGATAGGACATGTTGTTGCCTGACATGCCAGGTGGAATCTCTCGGCCTCCCAGTAAAAGTAGCACAGCTTGAACCTGTTTCACCAAATAACAACAACCTTCCTCTTAGAAATCACACACAACCCCTTTGGTGTCCACAACACTGATTGCCAAACTGTGTAGGTAGCTGAAGCCTACAAGACAAGAACAGACAGTTTTCTGTACAGGGATCCAGCAATTTACCTTCTCAGGAGGAACTGTGTCAAACACATATACTTCACTCTGGTAAGACAGGGTGAGCTGTGTGGAGCCTTGAGACCGGACAGAAAGAGCCTGAGGAGGCCCCTCTTCCTGACCTCCATCGGAATGCATCACAGCTTCATCCAAGCCTTCTTCATCACCAGGATCATCATCATGCTCCTCTGCTCCATTCTCCTGACTGTGATGCATTCCATGTCCATTATGCACATGGTGTCCATGCCGCCTATTTGAGTCTCCCTCTGCCTCACCTTGGGCTCGAGCCTGCACCTGGGCATTGGCATCAATATGAGGTTGGGTGTGCAGATGCCCTTGAGGGTTTCTGAGATCTATGCCATGGGTTACATTGTGTGGTGGTTGCCCAATATGATGTGCATGTAGGGCTTGAGAGGAGTGTGCAAGGTAATTTGTCTCTGACATCCCACAAAGTCTTTGCACTAAAAATCTACCTCCTGTGCCTCTGCACTGTAATGATGTCCACTAGCTTGTTGACCGACCCTCAAATGGTTCACCTGCTGTGCAGGCAGATGACACTTGGGGCTTCAATGAATGTGTTGCTGATGTACCAAGCTTCTCACTACAGAAAAAAGTGCCATCTGGTTGCATGATGCTGCACTTGATGATGCCAAAAGGAAGGTCATTTCAACCATCTCAACTACCACATCAGCAGTTTGACCATCATATGATCCTGCCGAGGAAAAAGATGTCAACGATACAAGAACTAGATAAGAGCTCATCATGACTTCAAAGCTGATCAACTTTCCCAAAGCAGAAGCTAAAAAGTGCTAACCCAAACCCTAGAAGAATCGTAACGAAAACACACTCTCCTTCAACAAGGACGGTCTGAGATATTCGCTTTATCGCTCTGAACATCATCAAAACAACATCATGGCTACAATCACCGCACTACTCAACCAGGAACAAGAATCCTCAATGTAAAATCCGTGGTCCTCTAGGGTTACACACTCCCACAATCACTCTCTGTGCCTTTATGTACTCTCTCCGCTTAATTTTTCCCAACATGTCCACGACAAACAAACCAAGCAAGAATCACGAGACTGCAAAACAAACAAAGCACACTCCCTAAACCCTAAGTCACATTATTTTTTCCCAGTCCTAGAAAACTCGTCCTGAATTGCACACCAAAACTCTAAGGACCGAAGAAGAAGAAGAAGAAGCAAAAGGGAACAAGGCGAGAAAGTGTGTACCTGATGCTTTTCGATCATCTGTAAACGTGTATTGTTCCAATTTTCCTCAAAAAAAAGCTCAGGAAACAAACCGGCAGAGCTCCCAAAAAAATCCTCTAGAATTGCAGATGAAAAATAGCGCAAAAGGAGCAGAAGAAGCAGGAATCTCCTCCTCCTCCATCGCCATGGCCAAGCTCCGCGCTCCCTCGCTTGCTTCCTAAGCACCGCGCTTGTAACCAGTAACTTACTACTGCGCTTTGTACTTACTAGTAACTTACTACCGTTGACTGGTATCTACCTTCCCCACTTTTACCGACTGAAAAACACGTGAGGTCACTATTATTAATGATTTAGAAAAAAATAAAATAGAAGTTTATCTTCAATTTTATATACTTTACACTAAGGTCAGTTTTCTCATTAAATAATCTTTAAAATAGTGAAGTAGTTCATTTTGAAAATATGAAATTAAAGTGTTGAAAACCACCATAATAATTATGGTAGGCTAGGGCATTTATCTTTAAAATGCCCTTTTCGTTTATTTATTTGGGTTCACCATTTCAATGTGCAATTTATTTATATATTTCTCTTTCCTAGTTCTTATACTCAGTTTTCTTGAAAATTAGTATGTTTCATTCTATAAACTTTGATTTCAAAGAAATCATTTTTGGAATATTTCTTATTGAAAATGGGAAATTATTTAAGTATGTTTTATCTTTAAAATCCAAATTGTTGTGTCATAAAGTGTATTTAAAAATTATGTGAGCTTAAATCATTTTCAATTACCTTTTCTAATTTATGGCCTTTTCATTTATTCATTTGGGTTCAACATTTCAATGTGGAATTTATTTATTTATTTCTTTCTTTTTCCTAGTTCTTATACTCCATTTTCTAGAATATCAATATGTTTCACTCTAAACGTAGATTTTAAAGAAATTATTTATGTTATATTCTCGTATTGAATATGGGAAATCAATTAATTATGCTTTTAAATCTTTAAAGTCTGAATTATTGTGTCCAAAAGTGTAAGCGTAATTTTAAATTATGTGAGTTTACTTAAATTTTAAATTTCCACTTGTAATTTGTTTTAGTTGAATCCCCATCAAAGGTCTGACAATTTGGGAGCCATCTCAAAAGGTCTTTGAAAGGATGTTTTTGTGAACTTGAAACAAAAAAGAAGGAAATAAAATGGATATGGGCTAAATGCTTCGAATTGCATAACCCAAAACCAGTAATACCATATTTTAAATGGGGATATTGATTGTAAGATTCAAGAATAAGTAAATATGTTAATAATTTCAGTGGTTTTTGGCTCTCATAATATTGAGCATTTTCGTTTTTGTGAAATTCTGTCAAATGATTTTTTATTTTTTTCAAATTGACGAAAATTTAGTTTTTTTGTCACCAATTTTCAAGAAAAAAAGTTTAAAAATTCGCCAAATTCCTTCCTCACCATATTTTAATCTTAAGTGTTAAAAAGGTCAAACATAAAATAATGTTAGAATGTAACCAATTATGAACTTTCCTTTTTTCCTTTTGTATAGAGTGCAGTTCATAGATTTTGATTAGTTGGAAGGTTGCACAATGGACGAAAAGGTAAAGAATTGAGACTGCACAATGAATGAAAAGTTGCACGATGGATGATAAAATGGAGTCCAAGAGGAAAAAAACGGTCCTTTTTGTGTACAGTGACGCCCCAGGAGCGGGACATTACTTAAATAAGGGCCCTCCCCAGGCGGAGCTGAGGGGGTTCTTATTTTAGTAATGCCCTGGCCCCATGGGCGTTGCCTAACGTTAAGCATGGCCAATTTTTTTTATAAAAAATAGGGGCAGGCATTCCGTACTGCCTCACTATTCCATTTTATAACGCACTGCAAAATTTGGAGCAGTAGCAGTGCGTTCCATGTATCAAAAATTCGCCATCTTGCTATTAAAAGGAAGTCCCAAGCAAACTTTTTGGGCAATGGAACTTTTTGGAAAATTTCCAAAAAACTCACCACATTTCAAGGATTTTCTTTTTTGAAATTGCCAAGAGTTTTGGAGGATTTGGGCAGGTTTCTTGCTTTCTCTTTCAAAATCGCCATATTTAGTTAATAGATTCTAGTGGGTTCATCAACATGTAATAATATTCTTAGATTTTTAATTTTTTATTTGTCTTGTCATCAATCAGATTTGGCTAAATCCTTTTGTGGGCTCACAATCACTTTTGGAGCAACATGAAAAAATTGAAAGAAAGACACTACTTATAAGAGTTTAGATTTTCTTTTGAAAATATATGAAAATAAATTATAGTTATTGCTAGAGGATAGTTTTTTACATGTACCAAGGCCAAACAACACTCACGTTGGTACCTTTAACACAAAAAAACCAATAAAAGAACGATGGCCAAAACCATCCCAAGGGAAACAAAAAAGGGGAGGTAAAAGAAAGGCCAAAAGACGCACAAACCAAAGGGCCAAAAAGAGGAAGAGAGCTAGTCCTTCTCATGGTAGGAAATTATTTCACCCATGGCCCTTATAATGTCACCAACATGCAAATTGTGAGATTTAATAATAGTGCAAGGTCTAGAACAACCGTCACCTACTTTCTTTATAGCATAGGCTATAACATGCTTAAAAACAATATTAACACGTTGCTTGAAAAATTGAATGTGAAAAGACAAGGATAAATGACCTTTTGATTATCTATCGTGGAAAAGACCAACACATTCCTTGATGAAATGATCCATATCACACCCAGGTGTGTCGTGCACCTCCATGGCCATCAGAATAAAATGGTGGCCCTTTTGAAGCCTTCTACATTTGCGAATCTTAACAATTGCGTTAAGTTTCGCAGTTGCACTTGCTGGTCAACTAATGACAATCAAAGCCACTGGTTTTCGTGTTGGGTTAATAACCACCACATCGGTAATGAAGACCTGGTCCTCTTGGATCATATAGAGATTAATTCGTAATGAAACTCCTGATGGAAGGGCGTACCATTGTTTTCTCCATAGAACATGCCCACTATTTTGAACAAGACATACATGACATTTCAAATCGCATCATATGTGGCTATCCATTGACCTCCAAATGGGTAATGAAATAAATGTGTGCTAGATGTGTCCAACCTATGTCCACATTCATATGTGAAAAATTTAAATGCCAAAGGCTAAATCAAATTGACGTGAAAATACAATGCTAAGGTGAAAGTAGAATGTGCAATGCAAAATGAATAAATAGATGGCCTAGTAATCAACCATAGCCTTGCCCCCTTGCTCAAACAAAAACAAATGTGAGCTCTGGATGTTGAAGAAATGGAGTTATCCTCTAAGATAGACTTGAAGGATGTGTTATGGTGGATGTCCATCAAAAAAGCCTTGTAGACTTTGGGTGCTAATAACAACTAGACTTTTTAAAAAAAGGCGCATTTCTTTAGCTGTAGGAGGCATGCCATCTCACGATGCACGTAGGCATGACTGAAATAGGTGTGGGCCCCCCTCAACCTAAGAAACATACTTTTCCAAAACGGGCCTATTGAAAATATGAAACCTAGAACACAAATATGGAACCACTAGAACCTAACTCCTTAAAAAAACAAATGGGGCACAATCCTCCATAAAAAGAAGGCCTATATCACTAAAGGATATTAGTAGTCAAGTTTAACACCTTGTTAAAGGGCCTTGAAACGACTCCCATGATTTTGGATTCATAATGTCCCCACATACCAGCATAACTCTCTTATCAAAACCTACCAAAAGAGACAGAATGGAATAAGAAGGATGTACTGTCCATGTGAAATAAGAAGGTCGACAAGTTACACATGAAGACAAAATGCCCAAAGCAACTTGGGTGTCTCCCAGTAGAGGAAAATCATCAATATGTGCCACGTCCTAAGATAAAACCTTGTCCAAAAAATGAATGGCAAAGTCTTAAGAACCCACTAACACACCCAAAATGCGAAGACCATATGTGACCAAAGTGCAATTGTGAGAAATTTCTATGTTTAGAAAGATCTTTGAAGGACTTCAAAACTTGCATTTTGACACTTTGACCTTAAGCCCAACTTGGGTTAATTGGGTCAAAAGGTGGTCAAAGGCGCAAAAAAGTTCATTCATAGGCCCCACGATGTGGAAATCGTCCATTAAGGATGGAAAGACACAATTGGGGGCCCACACGATGGTTTCTAGAAAAGTTCAATAATGGGCCAAAGTGAATAAAAGACCTCCTAAGGGGTCACCTTGCCTCGTGCTTAAAGAAAATTCAATAATAATGATCCCTTCCACATGTCACCCATGCCAGTAGTAAAAAGAAAAATGTGCACCATAAAACAACTTGGTGAAAGGATAATGCTCACCAAAGGCCCCTCGGCATCACATAATTCTTTAAAAATAATAGTTCGAAAAACGTTATTAAAAGTGTTTTCAACATCAACTTACATAATTGCCTAGTCAAGGTGCAAGTTGAAAAGGGTTTGGACACCAAAAAGGATGGCCTCACACTTTCTAAGGGTCAATACTCCAAATTAATGGGGGATAGATGCTCTTGAAATGACCTTTGAACCTATTTTACAATAGAGCGATTAATAATTTGAAAAAACATTTTGCCTATGACAATAGAACAAAAACCACCAATGTTTTTTGCCATTGCTAACAATTTGCTAGCCCCAAACATTAAGACCACCGACCTAAGGATATCCTCATGAACAATAGCAACAATTTGGAATAATTTCAAAAATCCTAATGATGGGTCCTCTAGTATGAAGCATCTTGACCATCTTTTAATGGCCATATTAAGCTCAAAAAATGTTAGATTTTAAACTTAGAAACCATGATTTAGTCTAAGATGGGATATTTGTAATATTTAGAAATAATTGAAGTGAGTTTTGGGATTTTTACCATGGTATCAACATAGGTGCTTATTCATTCAAGTTGGATGGCATTATGTTTGTTAATTTATTGGCCTTCAATTAAGGGAAGGATTTAAGTGTTATATTATTTATTTGGGACAAACTTTGTCTACTACAAATTTTTAGTTTCTCATTATATTTTATTGTTTTTTTGTTATGGATCAAGGTTGGTCTTTGCATGTATTACTTTTTAAAAGTTGAGACTAAATGCCTCTCCATTTGGATTATGAGTTCTTTATATTCTTCCCTAATATCCAGGTGACTTTGGCACACAAGTGCTAAATAATTTATTTATTTATAAAAAAAAAACTTTGACCTATCAATTTTTATTTTTTCTTGAGATAAAGAACATACTTATAAAATTCACATATACTACTACTACTATTGTGCTCCTAGATTGTGAACAGCTAGATTGCAATTGGGTGCTCGTTTTTTGAATAATAGTTCATCCCTTTTCCCACCTTGATGTGAATACAGCGCAGGGAATATCATGTCAAGGAGAATTGAAGCAAAATCATAGCAATAAGTTTGGTGTTTGATCATGGCAGTGGATGATGCTGTTGTCTGCAAAGTTGGAATCGAAGATGGAGACGAAGAAGAAGAAGAATGCAATGTGTGTGCAAACAAAAGCTTGCCGCTGAGACAAACAAGAAGAACGACAAGATCAAGAACAAGAGGAAGAGAAATAACGCCGTTATCGTTGCGGCGGCTCGTAAGTACAAACATGAGTTCTCGTTCCGCTATGTGCGCTCCACAAAATTCGCGACTAAGAAGAAGAATAAAGCCGCGGCGGCTTATGTCAAGAAGACCAGCGAGGAAAAAGAAGAAGAATGAAATCTTGTAAGCCAATTGAGGATGTTTGCGCGTTATTTTCTAGGCTCTCTCTCTCTCGTCTTGAAATTTCACTTGTCTGCTTCCTTTCTTGCAATAAAGTTGGGCAGATTTAGATCAATTTCACTCTCTCGAGTATGCTCTTCCGCGCATCTGCTCATAACCAGGCGGAAGAGGTATTTCGTACATCGCAGCTAGAGGAGGAATAGTACTCTAGCTCGAACGGCACAACGAGATCATGTATGGAACGGGGAATAATCGTCTCTTTTCAAGGGATCCGGGTATATACCAAGAACGGATCAGGATTAAAAGCAACTTGGCCCCCGGGCTTGGAGGAGTTTTATGCGGGAGGTACTTCGGAGGTACGTCGGCTAAGGTCTCTCTATCTATCTATCAATGGAAAATCCGCATTTTAACGAAGAAATTCATTTACTGAATTGTCTCACATGCGATATAGTTTCAGCTTGGTTTGCGAATATGCAACCAATTGTGAAGCGATTACCGTTCAGATGTTATTACTGACAGCAAGCCATGAAGCAAGCACGAGTAGTGGATGCACGCGTATATGATCCTTTCCGCATGGCCCAGAAAAAGAGAGTATGGGGCCTAGCTGCTGGAAAGCGAAGCTGCAGACGTCATTCAGAGTATAGTTTCTCGCATCCCTTCTTAATTCACAATTATTTTGCTGCCATAACCGATCGATTCAAGGTGACATTATTCGAGATCAATCTTAGTGGCAAGGAATTTGGTCAAGAAGAATGTCCTCCTGGAATATACTTCACCCGTACGTCATCCGTAGTGACTCAGATTTGGCCTCTACTTTGGCTCTACCTATGAGGATCAATCTACCTGTGTACGTAGAATATGCAAAGATTTCCAGGCATCAAATGTAGTATATAAAATTGCAAAGTCGCATGGGATCGCAGAGCAAATGTAACCGGAGTGGCAAGTTAGCGCACCAGCACAGCAGCTTCTGGCAAGCTTGGGAGCATAGATAGGCAGACAGAAGAGTGTAGCATCTTGTCAAAGATGGCGTCCTCTACCTCTGGATGCATCATCATTGCCCGTACGTTGTTTTCCCCTTGTTTTTTTTTTTTTTGGTTTCTCAGCTGATTCTGCGAAAAGTATTGAGTGCAAAAGAACATACGTAGGCAGGTAGATCATGAACAATTTCGATCTGCACAATTGAGAGGTGTCAGATCAAGTGCACGACGCACATCCGTTGAATTACGCAGCAATTGGAAAAAACAGTATGCTCCAGGTTGCTGTCTAATATTGTTTTGTGCACTTCCGATGTCTTTGCACGTGTGCAGTGCTTGTGCTGTTCTTGACTACCCCGGCGCCTGTTGCTGCCAGACATCATGAACGAGTTCTGAAACACTCATCTGGCAAAAAGCCTTTACAAACCGAGCGGCCTTACAATATTGCACATCGTGGCGCTAATGGTGAACTCCCCGAGGAAACTCACGCAGCCTATGAGGTCTGTTATAGAACTGTCAAGTTCAGAATTCCATTCCCTTCCTCTTCATGTCTGGTGATTTCTCTTGTCTAGGACAACAACCAAGAAGGATTAGTTGTCACCCTACTGACATGGGCTGCTGAGACACACAACTAGGGTCTCTTTCCATTAGGCTGATGTGATCTCACTTACACTGAGCAGCCTAATAGAAAGTCACTAACATAAGTTTCTTGCTGGATAGGCGCTTTTCATTGGAGAGTTGCAACTGCATTGAAAATATGTAGTCATGGTTAGGACCTCTGAAAACACGTTTCCATACAGTTTTTTTAGAAAAAAATCAGATGTCACTTTGTGGTGGGTCCCAGTTTGATTTATAGCTTTTGCATTTGGTCAATGCTAAATTGGTAGAGCTGTGAGGTGACTATGTAATGCAAGCACAAGTAGCTAGAAGAAACAATGGAAAGTTGCTATGATCATAAGAACCTAATGAAAAGATGTCCTAACTGTAAATGTTTTGTGGTTCTGTAATCCTCTGTGGATATGTAGAGAGCCGTTGTAGAGGGGACAGACTTTTTGGAAACTGACATTATTTCTACTAAGGACGGCAAGCTCATTTGCTTCCACGACTTGATATTGGATGCAACCACGGACATTGCTAACCACACTGAGTTTAAAGATCGTGTCCGAACCTATGAAGTTCAAGGGGCAAACGTCACTGGGTTCTTCACTGGTAAAAGTATTCTGTGGGTTATGGTCTTCAAATTTATGCTCAGATTACACTGATTCACAGAGTTGACAAGCCAAAAGTTCTATACAGTTTATACATAACGTGTTGTATCAGCAGTGATGTGTAGTAGTGCTGTTGGATTGTGCAGTGGACTTTACACTTGCTGAAATCTTGACTCTGGGTGCTGTCCAGCGCTGGCCCTTCCGTGATCAATCCTACAATGGTTGAATTTCCTCACCCCAACCTCCTTGTTTCCCTGGCTTCTGATGGGTACATTGCAACACAATTTGCACATTGCAACCATGATTTTGCTTGAAGTTTGAGCATCATATTCTCTTGACCTAGGACTGAAGTTGCCTAAGGAAAAGAAAGAACACAACTAGGAGGGATAAGGACTTATATCAATTGCTCTGCTTGTGCACAGGTAAATACAAGGTTATCACTTTTGAAGAGTACATTGAAATTGCTTTGAGTACAACAGATCGGATTGTTGGCATATACCCTGAGATCAAGAATCCTGTGTTCATAAACCAACATGTGAGTTCTGTGTTCTGTTTCCATCTATGTTCCGTTGAACTTTAATCAAGCAAGTTCATGCACTGGAAAAAAAGTTTCAGAAACCTTGTTTACAGGAATTGTCCTCACAGCTTGCTTGGCATCATCTCTGGGCAAATGCCAGAGCTTGGTGGTACTCACAGTGGTTTCTGGATTGGTGGCACTTGTTTGACAGGTCAAATGGCCTGGTGGAAAGACCCACGAAAACATATTTGTGGAAACCTTGCAAAAATATGGGTATGGAGGAAAGTATCTATCAGAAGCATGGAAGCAGAAGCCTCTGTTCATACAGTCATTTGCACCCACAGCACTTGCAAAAGCAGCCACACTCATTGACTCCCCCTTGATCTTCCTCATTGATGATTTTTCAGTTCCTACTCAAGATACAAATCTGGTTGGTTGTCCACACTTTCCATATCTAACCTTTGCTCTGCTTTTTTCTCTCTGAATTGATTTGCAGATAAAAAGGTTGTTCTTGATTTCTCCAAAATACTCCAGTTTAGTTTGTATTTAATTGCACTTTTGCTTCGCTGTATGCATTGTAAAAGGAGAAGGGTACAAAACAGGTTCACTGAACCTGTATAAGAGGCAGTTGCAACCTATGACTCTCATAACTTATGTGCTAATAAATCTATGCTCATTTGCAGACTTTCTATCAGATAACAACAAACCAATACTTTGACTACCTGGTATCATTTGGTGTTGTTGGAATTGGCCCTTGGAAAGACAACATAGCGATCCCTAATGCAGAGAACTATGCTGCACCCCCGACACACCTGATTCGAAGGGCACATGATCATGGTCTCCAGGTGATTTGTTTCTCAGACCCTTTCCAATCTTGCTGTTAGTCAAACCTCTCAATGAAGATACATGCTCTGGAAAATTTCCATTATTGTTCAAACTTGTCTATAGTCCACAGCTTGTCTTGGACATAGCAGTACTCCCAATCAGTTTTTCTGTGTTCCATTAAAGCATGGGGAGGAGTTTAAAGTTGCAGGGGAAATCTGATGTGGCAGGTGCATCCTTACACATTCCGTAATGAGAACCAGTTCCTGCATTTCAACTACCACCAAGATCCATACCAGGAGTACATTTATTGGCTTGCAGACCTGAAAGTAGATGGCCTCTTCACAGACTTCTGTGGGAGCTTGAAACTGTACCAAGACTGGGCAATGCCTTTGAAAATGCAATAGGAGCTAAAAAACCCCATCGGCTCTTAAACTATTAGTTACTCAGAGAAATGATCCAACCTTCTGTTGCATCATCCACTCTCATCATGGCTTTCTAAGGATCCATGGTGCGATCATCTCCTTCAGTTTATGCCTAAGATTAGTCTAGGTTATGTAACCTGTTGTTGAATCAGCTTGATGGTATTCCTTCAAATCCCCTGCTTCTTCTTCTTCTTCTTCAGCAGCAGCATGCCTCTTTCATCAATAATTTGTAATTCCTGCACAGATGTAAAGATGGGATCTGTGCAGTGAAAGTTGAAACATATGACCAGGGGGACTAAAGAATGCTAGCAGACTTTAGCACCCCAATTGCTCTTCCACACACACAGTTTTGTATGGCTTCTCAAATACCATATGCATGTATAAATAAATAAAACAAGGGAACTACTGCTTCCTGTCCAGAAAAATCATCAGTGCCCTGTGAGATCCAAACTCTTGAGGAAAAACAAGAAAAATGTCCATTGTGTCAAATGGACTACAAAGAAACAACATAGAAATATATAGATTTTCCAACTATGGGGGATATCATTTGGTCCAAAAATGTGTTCATTCTAAAACCGCGCTGTGCCCACTTAGAATCGAATAATCACAAGGAGGACAATATAATTATGGTGTCACCAAAAGAAAGGGGGTACACAACTGATCAAACACCCCGGCAACACTCCGATCCTAAACAGAACTCAAACCTCTGGGGTCCCGTTCTTTTACTCACGGCCCTTGATCTCCTCTCAGTCTTGGGTCCTGATCAGGACCCAAGTTGTGTATGCACATGGACCTTCAAACACACAGACTCTTCATTCCTGTAACATTTGCTGCTCTGATCAGGAACCCCAGAGCTTTCATTTGCATCTACGAGAGTTACAGAGGCTAAGCGCCTTTCGTCCCCAGTCGATCTACCACTAACCAGACAACACACACACCTTAGTCCTTTCAGACCCGGGACTCATGGCACACAAATGCTTGACATCACCACAGACCAGTTTCCCTCAGCAAAACACTAATCAGACCGCACTCTTCCTGACTCGGATCTTCAGGACTGCATACATTAAAACGATAATACGTACAAGGACCTCAAAATCCACAGACAGCTCGATACCAGCTTTCAAACGATCCCTCTCCAATCCTAGCTCATCATGCAAAATCGACTTCAAGCTGCCTCTTGTTCCTACTACAGCTCTGCTACTTTCTCAAGATTTTGCTTACTGATCCGAGTTGCATCTGCTTCTGCTGGCTACTGGCGCAGCGGAAAAAAAACTCAGCGGCAAGCTAAGCAGCTGCCTAAAAAAAAACCACTCCAGAGAGTCCAAAAGCTGACCACCTCCTGTGTCTCAAAATCGCCACTCCTACCTCCCGAATTCCAGCCGTTGCCTGCTTGGCTTCCCGCCCCACCATTTCCATCCCCGTTCCAAGGTCATGTCCCCAAAATCATAAATTGGCCACCTTCCTTGAGTCCGTTTTTTTAGCAGGTTTAATTTCTTAAACCCCTAAACCAAACAACCCGATTTTCAAACCCAGTAGCCATAATTAGGTTGCCGTCCGGCCACCCCATAACCGGTCACAATGGTTCTTGCAATATGTAGACAAATGGGTAATTTTCATTTTTGTAATTTTTACACTACCAATGAGAGTATATAGTTTCCTACTCTATCTAGCTTTGTGTAAAGAAAGAAACAAAGGTCAAAAAAGTAAAGTTTGAATTTCTGCATTCTCTCCTAATATAGTGCTTTTCAGGGGTGGAATTTAAAAGGAGGGCCCCTCTCTTTCCACATAAAAGGCCAAGTTGAAAGAACCTTTTTTGGAGAGCTAGGTATTAACTAGACCATTTTGTGAAAGGTAAAAACTTAGTTTAGAAAGGGTAATTGCAAGGGCCAGTTTATATTTTGTACTTTTTTTAAGGGTTAAAAAGGCATGTAAGAAGCAATTCTTTTTGCAAAATTACTCAAAATTCACATTAGACTGAGAAAGGTTTGTTGCCTTCCATGGACCTTCTCAGGTGCAGCATTTGACTAACCAGTCAATGCCACCATACATCCTATGTTTTTCTATGTATATCCAACCTATGACCAAAAAAAAAAAAACTTAAAAACCAAAGTTTGCATGAATGAAAATTAAATAATACTTTTGGATGTGCGTAGTATCATTCAGATGATTGAATTGATATGTGTTGAAATTGATTCCTCATGCAAGATTAGCATTAGAGCTTAAAGGTGAGTCATGAGTTTCTAACTACTTGCATACCTAGTACAGAAAAGGGAAATTTCATTCAGTTTGTGAATAAACAAAATTAAGTAACTTTTCACACTATAAAGCTTATTACTATCTTTTATCAAGTGAACACTTTTTAACAATTGTAAGTTTAAACTGTAATTTTCTCTGTGGAGGAGGTCACTTTTTTGTTATTGGATTAAAAAAAATCCAATTTGCAACCTCCCTTCAAGTCTTAACTCTTAACCCCCAAAATATGGTAAGTAGGTGCATCCATAAACACTAAAGTGACCAAAATTTCAATGTCCATTAACTAAGCATCTATTCATCTTTAGCAAGGTTTTACACATTTACTTAAATTTTATCACAATTTTACAAAATTAACATTCATCCAATGCTATTTTGAAACAAAATTTCCTATACATGGATAATAATTTTAGTGATTTTTGAAACTTGCATAACCATAATTGGGGCATAAGCATATTGGGGTCCCTAAAAAAATGTCATTACAAATATCATTTTCAGTTGTGGATCTTTATTAGGTAGGTGTACACCAGATTCCAATTTATTCTTGTGCATTTTGTGAATATTTTATTTGTTCAAAACTTTGGTTGCATAGAATATTAATACTTTGGTTGTATTTTTGAAATATTAATACATGTCCTAGCGTATAAAAATGTAGAAATATATTTCAAAAGCGGGGTCATGGGTGTTATTTTTATATGAAACTTTAGGTGGTGGTTGAGATTGAGGTAAATCAACAAAAGTTATACCGCAGTACCTATACCATTTTGGCATAAAGTAAAATATTTTTTGGTTTTGCCAAACTTTTGAATTTTACTTATTATTTGTGTAAAATTTTTAATAAAATCAAAACTTTGACAATGAAGTTTGAACCCTAAACCTTCCAGGTTCACAACTTGAAAGTGAGTAAATCTAGACCCACTAGACTATTCCATAACTCTAACAACAACATGTTTATTTATTTATAATAATCATTACTATCAAAAATTGTAGAATTAAAAAACCAAGTGCCGAAGTTAGTATTTAAATTTTTATTAAGTATTCGACAACAAACTACCAAAATGGTAAAAGTATTACAATATATGTTCACCAACCATAGTTGGTAGTTTACATATGATGATATGCTTCAATATTTTTGCATGAAAAACTATAAGACATTGATATATTTCCACACTTTGCACTTTAGTGTTAAAGGTTAAAATATTTCATATGAAATTGACCTAGCATGTTCTAATTCCTAACCTTTTACAAGTTATAATTCACAATGTAAGATATGTAAGACTGTTATTATTTTTATCATTTTATACATCAAGATCAAATTTCATTCATATACACATCACTATTATTCATATTATTCATCACATCCAACAACCAACCCCAAAAGTACAAGATATTTTGAAAAATTAAGATGATTAATTAGAAAAATACAATATTCCATATCATAGTTCATGTAATCAACTTCACTCATTTAGTAATGAAGGCATGCATGAATGTCAAGTTTTCATTCATAACAAAGTAAATTCATTTCATCAACATTCAATTTTTTATTATCAAATGTCTTTCGCAATTGGAAAATAGTTGCAAATGGTAGTTTTTTAAAAAAATTATTTCTTTAGTGCAAGGATAACTATAAGGACAATGAATGTCACAATGAAATGCTAAAAAAACACAAGAGGAGTTGAAGGTGGCTCCGTTCTATTATAAAAGGAAAAAAAAAAAGTTAAGGCCTAAATTAAAAAGGTTTTTTTTCTAAAGGTTTTTTTTGTATTTGGTTCATAGGTGGATTGTGGGAACAAGGCAACAAGGGAAAGCAATTGAGAGTTATAATACTTGGTACCAATGGGCATTTATAAGACGGATAAAGATAAATGCAACATAAAATACATATTTCATTGGGTCACCCAACTAAAAGCACCATGGTGGGTCTTAGAAATGTGTGAGGACACATCAAGCTTTCCAACACAAAATTAGGTAACACTTGAAACTTTCTTATAAATAACTTTTGAAATGGATTGGGTTTCTTGTGAAGAAGGCAACCAATCCACTAAAATCACTTTTACACGATGTTGTTTCTTTCGGGTCTTACATGATTATGGACAAGGAGTGAACATTAGTGTGTATAGGTTATGTCGAACCCAATAAAGTAATGATGATGACACCCAAGACTATGGCGAAGTTAGGGTTTAGCTTTAGCATAATGCCCTAACAAAGGACCCCTAAGCAATTTTTTATATTTTTTCTTTTGATCCACTTAGTCTTGTGTGCATAGCTTTGTAGATTTAGGATTGCCTTGTAACAGTAAGTAGTCTTTAGAAAGTGGGGCATGTGCTCTTAGTAAGCTTCTTTCTTCATGGGCACCAAACATCCCTGTCCTTTAGTTCATCATGTCTCATTGAACTTCGTAATTCTCATCGCCATTTTGCCCTATCATGTGCCACCATAAACCTATTTTCCACCCCATCTCCCATGCAAACCATGAACCATCCATTAATTCCCCATCTTATTCTAAGAAACCACACACCACCTACTAATTCCCTTTATCGGCCCCTAGCCTTCATGTGAATGGGCCGTAATCCTACACTTTCCAAAACCCACTTCATAATGCACATGTAGGATTTTTTCCCCCTTCCACTCTATTAGTCCTTATGGTTGCTCATGATTAGACCCCCTAACCCCATTTCCCAACATGCCCGCAACCTCCACCTAAAGTCTCTTGCCTCACTTGTGATTGTCAATTTACCAATCAAGGGTTAGCCTATTATTAACGTTCTTATCAGGCATCCAATTCATTTAATCGAAACCCCGTGACCATTTTGGCTTAATACTTTCACCAACTCCCACCTCGTTTACATAAACCTAGGCTTGTGTTTTGACATTGAATGTCTTTAGGTCCTTCCGTTTAGGCTTTCATTGTTTTCAATTATACAATCACATCCCTACCACTTTATAATGTGATGAACAATGGCATTTCATTTTCCATTGGATAAATTAGCATAGGACCCCTATGATGTGACAACTTGATATTTGTTTGTTTTGTTACCCCAATGGTGTTTCATTTTGTCCCCCCATGGCGAGGCAACAAGGCATAAGGAAAATCGGATCCAACTTAAGCACTTTTTAGTAGGCAACTATAAAAACTTGTTGGAAAAATTCTTGTTGTTGGCCCATGCTTTGGCGGCCAATCCGAGCTCAGTGTGTATTCCCCAACATGATCCTCTAGTTCATAAATATTTCTTTCACAATTTAACTCTTGGACGTGCAAGGGAATATTTTTGAACAACTTGCATTTTGGCATTATTTTCCCTTACGTCCACATCTTCCAACGCCACCTTAGCTCTCACCACATTACATCATGAATTGGATGGCTATTTCTTACTTCTCCTAAAAGACTAGGAACTAAACTAGGTTTTTGAACTTTCATCTAATTCCTTTAAGCTTGCATTTTAATGCATGCCACATTTATTGACAAGTGGTCCTTCTAGGATGTTTTTCGAACACCTTCAAAACTATTTTGACCCAAAAAATTTAACAAGTGGATTTTTTCAATTATTTTAATTTTGTTTTCATATCACACAATGTCACATTCCATGTCAAATTGCACATGTCCTTAAAATGGCCCACCTCTTTAATCATGACCAAACCTTTAAATGGAATTCGTCCCATTATAGTCAGGGAAACATTGTATCAACTCATAGCGACATTTTATATTTTCAATTTTTGGATGTTTTTTAACACATTTGTCTTTGCACCAATTTGGAGTTGCAACTAAGGATGGATGTGAAACAATAATCCTTGGCATCAAGTGCATTCTAGACCTTCACCCTAACTAGGTTGTTTTCTAATTGGATGTCACAAATGCTTTCAATTTAGTGTTAAAAAGGGTCATATTTTAAGAACTTCATGAAATAAGTGGGGACATCATACAACTCATCCCCTTTGTTTGTGCATTCTATGCATTTGAATCTCCCTTGTTTTACAATCATTGTACTCATGAAGGTGATGTCATAGTCATCCCATCTACCATGGGAACTCGTTAAAGTGATCCCCTAGGAGGGGCATTATTTGTTTTAGCTCATTTTAGGGCTTTAGATTCTACAACTAATCACTTACCCTTTTGTTTATTTCCATCCATTATCGATGATACTCATATCATAGGCCCTTTTTCAATTATATCATTTGGTTATGAACATTTCCAAACCAAATTATATATGGTATGTCTTTATATCCAACCATTAAAATGTGTAACATGGTCCCCCTTTGGCTTGCCACCCAACTTCAACATGCCATCCCAATTTAACACCCCATCTAAAAGAATTAAAATTTTGGGGTTTCCATTGGGCACCTCATCATTAACATCATCATTCATAAAAAATGTCATGTTATAAAATATTTAACATGTCAACCTTTTCCTAAAATGGGTGATGTTTAAATAGCCTTTGGAATTTTAATTCATTGATTCGTGCAATGGTCATTGTATCTATTATGATGCACACTTCCTTTTTCCACTTTCATAGAATCCCTTGTTTCTTTTGACTCCTCCCTCCTTCAAACATTTAAATGTTTCTTTGGGTTTAAAATCCTTTCATAACCAAAAGGGATCAAGCTAGTTCATAATTAGAGAAGTTGTTGGAAATTTTTCTTATGTTTGAACTTTTTTGGGATTTTGCTTTCATTGAGATATTTTGTATTTTTTATGTAGTTCACTATTTTTGTATGTACAAAGGTCTTTACTACATATTGTAAGGTCACACCTTTAAAGTTTCAATATGATCATATTTTTTCTTTATTGTTGATCTTTTAGTTCACTTGTGACTACCAAAAAATTGACAAAAACATCCACATTTTCAATACCTATCACCATACCAACATATCAACATCAACATACCACCTACCACATACCAACATATCACATACCCACATATCACATACATATCACATATCCATACCCACATACCATGTACCACGTACCACATATCACAACTAACATATCAACATACCACATATCACATTCCACACACCCACATACCAACATATCACATTCCACATACCACATACCATATACCACCATATACCTCACTCCATGTTATCTTTATTATTTAGGGTTTTTTTATTGCCCCAATTTTTTTGTTTGCCAATATTCCATTATCTTGCCCAAAATCTATATCATTATTAGAATTCAAAATTATTTTGTGAAATTGAAATCTCCAAATTAATGGCATTTTGTTGTATCATGCATTTGGTAATGTATCAATAGCTAGTTAATAGTGGGCCATTGCCCCTTCTTTTCTCTTTATTTTTTTGTTTTTTCTCAAGGATTACTTAGCTAACATTATGGACTAGGCTTTTTTTTCTTTTTTCCTTTTACCCCTCAACATTTTCCCTTTTCTTTTTCTTGATTTTGCTTCGCACATTAGTTAATTAACATTTAAGTAGTTTTCTAACCATTGATTTTAAACTTTATTTTGGGTTTGTCATTGTATTTTTGTTGAAAAACATTAAGCTTCTCCCATTAATCAAGTTACATAAACACAAGAATATTTTTATTTTCCTTTATTTTTATTGACCTCATAATGAACATTGATCTTGTGCTTCATGGTCACCATCTTCAACGAATTCAAAATTATCCTTTTGTACATGGTGATTGTTTGTTTGATTCTTTAGCATTTTTACTTCATTATTCCCAAACTTCACTTCAACTCCAAATTCAATGCATAACCCATTTTGCACAATCCCTTCAACAACCCATTAACCCCCAAATTCAAGAATTGATTCATATTCATTTCAATGTTTGATTATTGTATGAAGATCATGGTATAAATTCTTTACAAACCTATATTCAAAAAATGAACATAAGTGCCAATTTTGGAGGCTTATGGGATGATATTTGTACCATATTTTGTTTGGCAAATTATTTACATAGGCCCATCCATGTTTGGTCAAAAACAAATTGTGTGATATTCTTTCGAATGGGTGATGATTTCATAAGCAATAGCACATTATAATTACTTTATCATGATGACATGGTAAATGCTAAAAATGGGCATTATAAACTAATCATTTTTAACAATGTTTCATGGTAAGTAGACCAAAACATGTTACCACAAACAAAACATACCAACCAACCAACAACAATGTCCATTAAACAATGAGGTCAAAAATGATCTCTTTCTTTGTATGAAATTGATGATAATATGCACTCGCAAAAGCAAAAAGTTGAAGTATCACATGAAAATGTGATTGAAAAACCTAAACATTTCCATTGGAAACCCATGCATAATGAACAATTAGAAAATTTATTGATTACATTTCCGTCTTCCACTTTAAAAGATATAACAAACAAATTTTGTATCAATAATTCCACCTTAAAATTAAGATTCACTCAAGTATATTATCTTTTATGTCACCTTCATTAAAAATATATATTGTGTGCATAAAATAGACATCATGATACATGTTCTCAATCATTTCAATTACAAAATGATGCAAATTTCACAACATGATTACACTTAGAGGTTCAAGTAAAAAAAAAAATGTTGGTTGAACTTTGTGCTAGAAATTATGGAACACATGATGGTTTTGTAAAATGGTGCAGATGGAATATTCAAAAGATCAACTAAAATATTCAATTCACAAGAAGTCATATGGATAATATTTAATAATCCCAAATGTGCTCAATTCATAAGATTAAAGAATGCACATTTATATGAACATGAAATACTTCCTACATGGACACTAATATAACGCATATCCAAAGATATTCAAATTATTCTCACATTATAACAAGAACACAATTTCCCATTCAATTGGTTATAACACGCACTATACATCGAGCACAAGGATTAACACTTGATTATTTAATATTTGATCTTACTAATGTTTATAAACATGGTTTGACATATCCAACACTTTCTTGTGTTAAAAAAAAAGGAAAATCTTTTCCTTTTATAACCTTTGCAAATGAATTTTTTTCAAGTTGATCCAAGTGTTGCCATGGATATGCACTGATTGCAAACCATTGCACGATGGGATGTCTTCAAACCACATACATTTTGTGATTCACATGTATTAATTTATTCTCTCAATACTAGATCATTATTATTATATAAATATGATGTTTTCTCATATTACAATTTCAAAACAACTCACATATTGTGCCTCAATGAAGCACATTAATGTCTAATAATACATCTTTGAATATTGATACAAGAACACATTCTATGATTAATGTAAATGGTTGAACCGGTACAATGATTATATATGACAATTTCACAACCTTATCATCACATAAAACTTTTACATTTTTAGGGGTTAAGTATATTGCAACAACATTCAATGCAAATACAAGAAAGGCTATTCATACAATAACAATATACAAACCTTCAACATTATTCTTGTCAATGTTCATAATTCACCTTCAAAAGTTTTTGGATCTAATGCCAATTTCTTGTCCCACAATAATAATTGGCGATTTCAATATTAACATGTTTGATCAAAATTCAACACAACCAAATGAACTCAAAAGTTTTATGGACCAATATTCAATGGAACTTCAATTTAAAGAAATTACAACAATTTATGGATCCCATATTGATCACGTATGGACAAATGCACCCATTCAACAATGCATGTCAAGAGTTGTTGAAGCTTATTGGATTGGCCATAAACCAATATATTATGCATTCAAATTCTTAGATTACATTTGACAATACTATCACATAGGTAAAAAATAATTTTGTTTTAAAAGATATTGACAATAATAATAAAACAAAAATAATGATGAAAGAATAATGACCTACATATTTCATTTCATATAACACTTGGGAATAATATTCTTGAATGTTAAGGCAAAGACATTATGCTTTTAGCAACTTGTTATTTTTTCCAAAATTGGACAATGCATTAAACATACCTTGGACTACCACATCCTTTAATCGCATGTATCCTTTGATGCATGTGCACACATCCCATCAACCCTATGGGTATCCACTTCTTACCTTATGCCTATGGTAACGAATGCACTAAAACCCATGATGCAATTCACGACATTTTTGTTGTCATTGTGCGAGATGCTAACTTCCATGTGGGATGAAAATAATTATATATGTTTCCTTCAGTAACGTTCAACTCCTCTCATTGACAAATTGACATTTTCACTAAAGATGAAATTTGCACTTTATTTAACATTGTCATTGTTGACTTAACACAAGTGGATTTATTTCTTTGATCTTGCGTAATTCAAAAATTTGCTACCTTCCATGTAACTCAAGCTAAAGAATGTTACACAATTGTGCGCATAGAGCTTCAAAAGGCCTAAGGACTCTTTTGTTTTAGCATGAATTATTTTTTTTGTCAAAAAAATTCAATTACATTGTAAAATGAACATCGTCCATTTTAAGTTGGACAATAGTGGTAGGTCTACCTACTTCTCAACTTCTGCCCCTTCAAGACACACCCCATCATCATGGCTAACTTGTTACATGCAGTTGATGGTTGAGATGGAGAGATTTTGACATGTAGTTGGTGGTAACCTAACACCCTTTAAATTCTCCCCATTTTTTTTCCATTATTCCTTCGAACATTTTTGGAAGTGTTTATACTTACTTACTTACTTACTTATAAATAAAATTTTTGCAGAGTTTTCTCTCTCAAAAAAAAAAGAAAAAGAAAAGACCTTGACTCCCTTCTAGCGAAAAAAAACTGGAGGAAGGCCACACCCCCCACTATCTTGTCACCGTTTTTGGCCTGAGCTAATGGCAGGGCCATGAATGAATGAATGAATGAATGAATGTGTGGACATTTGTGATGGTGGGTGGCGGGAATGATAACAACAGATTAGGGTTTAATGGCAAATGGAACCAGTTGATTTATTCATTCAAAACAACTGCATCCAGTGGATGGATGATTTTCTTTATATGAAACGGATCCAGCGGTTCGGGTATGATTCAAAATGGATTGCGTCCAGTGGATGGATGAATTTATTCAGAATGGACGGCATCCAGTGCATCGTCCTCTTCTTTTCTTCCTTTTGTTTCCCCCGCCTTACCTTCCCTACCCTTCCCCCAAAGCGTCCTTTCCCGTAGTGGGCTATTGTTGCAGCGAAGCGTTGCACACAGCGGGGCTTCTGTGCGTTGCAGCAGCTGGTTTCAGCTCCGTTATCACCAGCCCCCGATCGTCGCTGCCCGCTCGGTATCTATTCACCACTCCAAAATCTCCTGAACTCACATTGCAGAAGAAACCAACATTTTCGTTTCTTGCTTCCCTGTAGCCTCTTTTCCTGTAACTTTTGTCGTCTGGAGGTCGTTTGCTTGCATGTGCACCGAGTAGGACAATCAGTGCAGCTGCGAACCCTACCTTTTCCTTACCTTTTTTCTTCTTCTTCTTCTTCTTCTCTTCTTCAATTCTCGACTGGTTTGAGGTTTACATGTCAATGCTACTGGTATTCGTTTCACAGTAAAGAATTTGCCTCGGTTAAGGAGCTCCTGTACTTTCAAGTGTGCTTCTGTCGTTCTCTGTAATATCTTTTTTTCTGTTTTTTGCCGGTTTTGTGGATTGCCGATTGTGCTTGTGATAATTGAACCAGCACGAGTTCTATAACTGATCAAAGACGTGACCTTCGTTAATATTTCTTCTTGTCTTTGTTGCTGCATTTGTGTTGTCTTTTTGTCTTTTTGGCTCGTGTTCGCTTCCTGCACTGATGTTGTGCAGATTTGATCAGATTTGGACGTCTTGTTGCTTTTGTGAAAATCTGTTTTTGGTCGACCTTGTCTCTTCTCTGCTGGTTACCTCGTTGCTGTGAGCGTTCATGTTGTCGTTCCAGTTTTAGCGTGGCTGGGAAGCGTTTCTTGTGAATTTTGAAGGCAGAGTTTCTTGTCTCCTCTGTCTGTTCTCTTCCTGTCCTGCCTTTGCAGTGCATTGTCTTTGACCGGGTAAAGAGAGTTCCTTCTTCGCTTTGCAATGAGACGTCTTTCTCTGAGAGGGAAGCCTGTTGCGCATCGGGGGGGATTACCCGATCTTGCCAAAACACATGACTCGACAACGGAGTCGACAAAAGCCAACGATTTCAAACACACTGCGCAAACGCGAAAGCGACCAGGTAAGGTTTATGCCCCGGAGCCTTCCTCCAACAAGAAGAAGAAACACAGGCAGACGACTCCAGGCGGCTGGTCGCCACCTCCGGACCATGAAATCGTCCAGTTGTCAGATTCTGATTTCCAAGGAGAACCCGATGAGGAGGAAGAAGAAGAAGAAGGCGACGACGAAGTCGTCGCCGCGCGCTCCGTGGCCTTGAAATTTGACGCGAAGCCTGTCGCGCGGACAACGGAGTTGAAGCCACAGGCGAGGCCACAGAAGAAGCTTGCCCGAGATGTTGATGCCACATTCTTGGTGAAAAGCAGTCGCATTGCCAAAGACAAGGCTGTCAGAGACTATCCGCATCGCTACATCAAGAAATCCAAGAGGAAGGTGAGAGGATCGTGGTGCCTATTCTTCGATTTGTTGCTTCCTTTTGCGCCTGTTGATGAATTCTCCCAACCGAGCAACATGGCCATGGACACACTTCTTCCAATTGTAGTTCATGACCTAGAACTTTTATTGTATGTATTGTTGCAGTCAGAATCAGCTGATCAAGAATCACAGCTTCCGGTCATTGCACACTATAAGGAAGCAAAAGTTGATGGTGAAACTTATCTTCTGGGGGATTGTGTCCATGTGAATGTAAGCAAAACTCCTGTCCCTTACCAGAATTCAACTGATTCCTTTGTTGCACAATCTCTTATTGATCTCATGCCATCTCTTTTTGTTGCCCGATCTTGCAGCTGTGCCCTTGATGTAGAAAGTACTCTCATTCTTGCTGTTTATATGCTGCTGCTGCTGCCTCCAGCAGCTATGTGATACTTTGAAATTAGTCTGATTAGGTTTCAAGCATTTTTGCATGCAATGTTGTGTGGGATTTTTTGAATGGGGACAGAATGACACTGGACATGACTATCTGGGACGGATTATTGAGCTTTTTGAAAAGGAGGATAGCAGTGAGTGGTTTACTGTACAATGGTTTTTCCGAGCGTCAGAAACTGTAAGCTTTGTACTGCAATGTGTTTTTAGCTATGCAGAGGTGACTGTCATATGATGGATCTGTGGTTTTCTGTGGAGAAGAATGTCTGAAACTGGAATCTTCTGATATCTTTGTTTGCTCCTGATCAAGGATGGACCAGTCATTGATCCTTTTGGTGTCAAAAATTGGAAGCTAGCTTGTGATCATTGTGATGCATTATCTTCAGTGTGAGGGGTGTTAGTTAGGATATTTTGTTGTGAACTCGTTTTGTTGTCAGACAAGGATTTAATTGTCATTGGTCACTCATGAAGATGTATATGAGAATGGTATCTTATGTTTCTAGTTGCTTGATGTTGACTTTTATATCATCTTTGTTTGCAGGCAATGGGTGACCAAGGCCTGAACTTGGACAAACAGCGTGTCTTTTTCTCTGAGTTGCATGATGATAATCCTTTAGATTGCATTACAGAGAAGAAGACTGTGATTCGGTTGCCTTCTGAGGTGAGATCTATGATGCCACCTTTGTTTTCAGCCAATAAAATATTGTTCTATATAATTGGTTACATCCTGCATTGAGAACTCTAATGGCCTTGTCTTTTTCTGTGTATTACTATGCAGACTAGATTTCACAAAGGTGCAAGGGTTATACCCCCCTGCGATTACTTCTTTGACAAGGGCTACAAGTATGCTTATGCAACTTTCTATGAGCTTCCAGAGTCATTATCTGGTAAGGAACAAATTAGAGTTGGCAGCCATGTCTGGATTTCTGTTTTGCTGGCATCATGCATTGGATGTCAGAAGCTGTTTTTGTGTCATCAGATGCTCAAAGCTTAACCTCTTCAGAAACAGGTCAGGATTGTCCTGCAACTCTGCAGATAATATTTGCTTTTGTCCATAGGCTTAGGTTCCATCACACATTCAAAGGGATTCTAACTGAAGTTTGACTGCATAACAACAAAACAGATCCATAACATGTAGGGAGTTCTTCCTTGGAAACTTTGTGTGGTTTTGTTGCTCCTGTAGCTACATTATCTATCAGAATTCAAAGTACTTATAATGGCTTTCAATTTAGGTCCTGGGTGGATTGACCGCACAGACAGTGATGTCTCCACAATTGAGAATGCAATAGAGAATGGTTCCTCTCCTATATCAAAATCATCATCCTGTCATAAATCAGTGAAGCTGGACACACAGCAGTGTGACACAAGTGAGACCAAGACAGAGCTACAGCTGCTTGATCTGTACAGTGGATGTGGAGCCATGTCAACAGGTCTATGTTTGGGTGCCAATTTGGCAGGAGTTAACCTCATTACGGTATTTTTACTTGGATGCGTGTTGTTCTGTATGAGGAACCAGAGTTGACTGCTTATACGTTTCTTTTGTCCGTCTCTCTAGAATCATGGCTTGATTTAATATGTTGTTAATGTAGTCAAGTTTGAGCTGTTTTGAAAATTTCTCATCGCATGTGGAGGATATCCAATTTACAGCCTGTTTCATGAGTCTCTATCTGAGCAAACCTGTTTAAGCTGTTTAAGCTACCAAGGATACTGTTGTATCAATTTTGCTATATGATGAACATGTTCCATGTATTTGCAGATTCTCCCTATTGCTTTTTCCGTACCCCTCTTCAGCTTATTGAATGTTTTCTGTGTATGCATCTGATTCAGTGTGGGGTTGCAGAGGTGGGCAGTTGATTATAATGAGGAAGCATGCATTTCCCTGAAGCATAATCATCCAGAAACAAGGGTTAGTCGCCTTCAACTCCTTTAGTGCTCCAGTCTTTTTTGCCCTGCCATCAAATTGACCTCTGGTGTTGCAATTTCTTGGATTTAGCAGTTACCCCATCTTGGGGTTTACACAAGAAACCCCAAGGTTGCTTGTTTAAAATGTCAATGCTTCTTCAACCATTTCCAAGAACTGATGAAATCAGGGGGCATATCATGCTATTGGTCAATAGTCAATACCATACATATTACTATTAAAGGTCCCTGAAAATACAAATGAACATCACTGCTGTTCAAACCAGTGTTGTGTGGGGTATTTATCTTTAAGAGAACATACAGTCCCAGGTATTCTATATTTTATAACTTTGGTTACCCTTTTGGGTGAGATTTTGAATTTTTAAAAAAATATTCCAGAACCTCCAGGTATGGTTCAATTTATTTTTCCCCATTTATGAGGGTTATCAGGTAGTGTTTAGGGGTGTTGAAGTGGATGTGATTCTGGGTATGATTAGGATTTAGGGCTTGGACAGACAAAAATCAGAGCACACACACTAGAGAAATCAAAGAGACAAAAGTCAGAGCTTACAGCTTATACACAAAGAGGAAACTCTCAAACTCAAAGTGATGCGAGAATCCCTAAACCCTAATAGTACCTGTCTAAGACACTGAAACCCGGGTAGGTCCTTGGGGTTCCTCCACCAAAAACAGGTCAGTAGAAGGTTCCAGGTTTTACCTTGGTTCTACCATGATCAGTGATTCATGGGGGTCTAGATCGAGTTCTTAACATTTAGATCCGGTCAGGTCAAGTTTTGATACCCAGATCCAGAACCGCTAGTTTTAACACTTGGATGTGGGTACCCACACAACACTGGTTCAAACCACTCCTCAGTTTTGTCATTTTATTTGGTTTTCTCGTTTCTTAAGTGTTTGGTTTCATCCTTTTCATGCTTGCCCATTGGTTGCTGTTGTGTTGTCAGACCTGAGCATTTATAACCTTGTTATCAGGTTATCCCTCAGGTTTCAGGTCGACATATGTATGGAAAGAATTTTAGTAGTTAAGAAGATACTTGATGTTGCCAGTCTCCTTTCCTTTTCTAAGTGCTTGGAGAGTGTGAACAACATTGGTTTGGAATGTGAGATTGGGCTTCAAGAGTGTTAAAGACCTCTATTTGGCTGCATGTCTGAACTCCTGTATTGAAATGTTAGGTTATGTAACCTTCCTATTGTTGATGACACATTCTAATGTGTAGGTCCGTAAGGAGGCTGCAGAGGATTTCCTTACACTGCTTAAGGAGTGGAAGAAACTCTGTGACAAGTTTCCAGAATCTATGGACCATGACAGTCAGAGCAGTGATGAGAGTGATGTTGATACAGAGCCTCTTGAAGCTGGAGAGTATGAGGTTGAAAGGCTCATTGGAATCCGGTGGGTTGGGGACTCCAAGAGTGATCCAGAGGAAGAAGATGATGATGAAGAAGGTGCTGATGAATCAAAACTCCCCAATACATCCAAGAAGGAGCAACCAGAGCTAGCAACTAACAAGGGCCTTGAATTCAAGGTTGGCTCCCTTTGATTGTTCATGATTGATCCAAATCACATCAATTCAACTTGTAGAAGGCCAGAACACAGTTTGCTTGTAGATTGTGTTCTGTTTTGCATCCAATCCCAGACAAACTACTGTGATGATGGATTTATCCTGTTTTGATGCCATTAGCAATCATTATTTTCTGGGACTGGATATGGTGGGGTGTGAGTGCCAGTACCTTTCTCCCTTGTTCTTCAGCAAGTCTCATCTTACAAGTTTTTCCAGTGGATCCCAGGTGAAGTGGAAGGGCTACACTGAGGAGGAGAACTCATGGGAACCAGCTGCAAGCATGTAGGTGAATTCAACCCTGTATGTTAATGTTTGGTATGCAAACAAACTGATCATGTACTGCCTGAGGGGAATAGATTCATTGGGCAACTTGTGCCAGCAGTCGTCAGATGCACTTAAGACTGCTGCTTCATCTGATTCTCATTTTGTCCAACTGAGTCTGAAGTTTTTTTTCCTGAGATCAGGAGGTATGGTTCTGGCAAGCTTGTGTTTGTCTCTGGCACAGACTTCAACTAGTACTGAATTTGTTCGGGTTTAGTGCTATCAGTATGAAAATTGGTGTGCAACTGCTGCTTTTCACAATTTTCCAAAAACCAGGAATGAAGAATTAAACCTGATCTGAAGTCTGACCTGCCTGTCTGGAAGGAAGGTTGCAAAGTGCTGTTGTGAATTAAACTTGGAAGCCACATAGCTCAGACTTTTGATTATGAGGTGGATTGCAGGGATTGTCCAGATCTTGTGAAACAATTTGTCATTGATGGTAGGAGATGCAAGCTGCTACCACTACCAGTAAGGCTGTTCTCTCTGTCTCAATCCCAAGTATATGATATTTTGGGATTTGAGATCTAGGATGTACATGGTCAGTGGTCTCTTTTGTGTCTGGGAGCAACTAAATTGGATGTTGTGTATGGCTGGGCTGGATTACAGGGTAATGTAGATGTTATATGTGGGGGCCCCCCATGCCAGGGTGCTAGTGGGTTCAATCGTTTTCGCAACTATGAAAAACCCCTAGACGATCCTAAAAACAAGCAGATGGTGGTCTACATGGACATAGTAGAATTCCTTCGGCCCCGATTCATTTTGATGGAGAATGTTGTTGACATTCTAAAATTTTGTGATGGAATTCTTGGACGGTATGCCCTTTCAAGAGCAGTTTCAATGAATTATCAGGTCAGCGTCTTGCAAACTTCTGGCTCTCTACCTTCTGGCTTGTGAACAGTATTTTGTTGGTCTGCATGGATTGATATTATGTAGTAGGTAATGGCCATTAGGAGGACCCAGATGAGTGGCAGGTGGCCACAAGCTGGGTCTGACCAATGGAGATTATCTAAAGTGATTGGCACTCAGGAGAGATTCTGCCACATCATTAGGAACTTTGTAGACTATTTTCTTAACCTCATGATTTCTATGTGCCACTTGCATGCATTTGAAAGAGCATTTAACACTAAGAAGCTTAGGTTGAAGGGCAGAATCTCTCCTGACTGACAATTACATAGGCTGAACTCCCTACATGCCTTGTAAGGCAAATCTGCTTAGCAGTCTCATGCAATGTGTAGCTCTTTCATTCATCACACTGCAATCCAGCTATGGGCCTGATAGTTGCTTTGAGATTGCAAAAGCATCAATTGGAAAGCCCAAGTGGTTGGGACTAGTGGTTGCCTTAAAAGTGGTTGTGCTGGTCAATTCACCACTAGGTCATCCTACATGTTGCCTATTGTAAGCAAGCCCAACTAACAGAGGGCTTGTTACATCAACCAATTGCGGAAAGAGCTATGTGGATATGTGGGGTGAGGCAATTGTTTTGTCCCCATTGTCTTGGTTACAGCATAACCACCTTTGATATGGAGGGCCTACAGCATGCAGACTAACTTGGTGCTACTCAGTTGGCAAACTAAGAGCAGCTCCAGTGGTGTTCAGTATGTGACCTTGCAAATCAAAATTGGATAAGGAAAAGTCAAAACATGCTGGTTTAACTCAGCAAAATGATTTTGGCCCAGCATTTTTGCATAGTTTGCTGAGGCTGGTAACAGGCACAGCAAAGCCTGACACCTGCCAAAGAAGAGTGTAATAAATATGATCTGACTGCTACTTCCTGTTTCTAATTGGCCAATCATAAAGATTTTTCCAGGAGGTTTGCTATTACTAGTCTCTCACCTATTTGTAGTCCGAATTTTAATCTTATGGGTGGGGTTGGAAAAAAAGTAAGTAACTACACTTGGATGTGAAATATTTTTGCAGGGTCACATACTGAGCACCACTGGAGATTCTCTAATTGTTTCCCTTTTTGTTGAGGTTGCAAAGCAATCATCAATTAAACAATTTGCTTCCTTTGATCATTTTGGGATATTCGCTCTGGGTCTGATGTAGTGGCTGATTGTAGTGAGAAACCAAAACTGATCTGTGGCTAGGTGTATTTCCAACTGAGTGGTTAGTGGGGCTGAGAGGACCTTTAGTGATTAAAGCATCACACTTGCTGACTGTGTTGTGAATTCACAAATGTGCAGTGCAAAAGCACACTCAGCACTAGGTTGTATGTTCTAGGGTGTATTGCCTTGTTGTCAGGTCCTTGCCCTATCCAAAAAGCCCCTGGAAATAAATGCCCGCACAATGCAGAGGCAAGGGGGCTCTTATTTTGGGAATGTCCTGCTCCTCAGGTGTTACATGATGTAAAGCACCAACAGAAATTTTCTTTTCAATTCTTTCTCATGATATCTGGTGGGTTGTGTATGATACCTGTTAGGTATGTTATCATGGGAAAAAGAAAAATAGGAGTAAGTGTTTTGAAAATCAAAATGCAATGCAGGAGCAGGTGTTTTGAATTGCTTTGCTTTTTGCAGAGGAAAAGCTTCTTGACAATGTGCCCTCCAGATACACTAGAAATTTTATGCCAGTGCTTTATGGGTGTAAGAGCATTTCCACTGGTAGCAGTACAATGACCTGTACACAGTACTTTGGATCAAGTACAGCTTTTAAATAGTGTGAAACTGAGTTTGGACTTGTAAATATGCACAGGATACAGTGATCTGCATAAAGGCCCATAAAAGAAGATGACTGCCTTTGGATGGCTAGCCATAATTATTGGCCCATGTGGTGGCATTTGAATAGTCTCTCAACTTTATGCTGTTGAAATTTTCATGTTTGTGGGTGGGGATGGGGAAATAATCAACGCTCTACATTGGATGTGGTAGACGTGTGAGTAGAGATGCTCAAAGAACTTCTTTGTATCAGTTGAAGGGATTGTGGTTTTGAGAAATTTCTTCATTAAAATGGTTTTGTCTAATTTGAGTGAATATTTTGCAATCTGCAGGCAAAAATTGGCCTCATGGTTGCTGGTTGTTATGGTCTGCCTCAATTTCGCATGCGTTGTTTTCTTTTTGGTGCATGCTCTGATGAGGTATGAGTCTGATCTATTTCTCAAGAGATGGTGAGGGTTTTGCTGCGTAGGTGCATTCAATCAGGAAAAAGAGTGAATGCTTCAACTTGTGAGAGACGGGTTTCATAGTTTAGAAGTACTTGTGGTGGATGTGGCACCTTAGATGTGGCATAATCATGTTCTGTGCTACTCACATCACTTTTTACAGCATGAATCTGAATTGATGGAGGGAGCTTCTAAGGAATGTCTTCCATCATCTGCTTTTGTTTATCCTCAGTTGAATGTAATTGTGCAGGTGCTTCCACCTTTTCCACTGCCTACACACAGTGTCATTGTTCGAGGTGGTATCCCAAACCAATGGGAGGTCAGCTCTTCTGAAAATTCTCTATATAGTTTGCCAGGATATGTTGATGAAACAGGAATGGAAGGGTATGAAAGGTTACCTGCCTAAATTAGACATCTATGGTGCTCACAGACAGAGCAATAAATTGCAGTCCTCAGACCTTGAGCACAAGTAGCAAGATTTTTTCCAGCATGAAAGATGGGTTGTCTTGAAGATGCCAGTATGAATATTTCTTTTGTGTTCAAATGTCAATTTTTTGGTCAATGGGTTTGCAAGATATTATCATTTCTCAATTCTGTTAGGAGCCTGGCAAGTGCATAAGAACTGGTGCCATCAATTGAAACCAGAATGGTCTTGCAGGATCTCTGGGTCTATGACTGGGTCTGATGACATTTGCATGTTTTTTGTGGAATGTGCAGCGGTGTCTAGTTGCGTATGATGATAAGAAGCAAGCTCCTGAATGGCTTCAGAAGCCTTTAGTTCTGAAGGATGCATTTTCTGATTTGCCTGCAGTAAGGCCCTCTCTTAGTCTTCCCTGGTAATAAATGCTAGTCACTTGTCATGGGCACATCTTTATAGATTTATTTACCACTGATGAGCTGAATACAGCAGAATGCTAATGTCAGGAGAGATTTCAACATGAGATCTCTGAAGTTATTGATGATGGACTTGGCAGCTCAATGACACTCTTGGTGTTAAACTGCCGAGCTAGACAATTGTGCCTACTTTGAATTAGGGGACTCAGTTGCTGCAATTGGGGTCAGGTTCAGCAGTGTGGAAACATGAGACTGACTATTTCTGGTTTCCCATTTACTTTCTTTCTTCAAATCTGATGACTGTCATCTTTTGATGCAGGTGGATAATTTCCACGATAAGGATGAGATGTATTACGAGGAGGACCCACACACATCTTTCCAGCGGTTTGTAAGACTGCCGAAGAAAGGTAATTTGCTACCTTCTAATCAGGTATTTTCTTTACAATTATGTTGATTGTGAAATTAGAGGGCACAAGTAACTTCAAGTTATAGTTGTGGTATGTGCTTGAATCAGTCCAGCTTTTCTTCGCCGTTGTATCTTCTATTGATAATCTTCACCCATATATGTATACTACTTACATGATAGGTGAGAATGAAATGGTGGCAGAAACTCAGTCTGAAATGGCTGTCTATGTTGTCATTTTTTTATAAATTTAAATATTAAGAGCCAATATTTGTTTTAGCATATTCTGTTCGCAACCTAGACATGGATACATCAATATGGACTACACTGATCGTCAGTGTGATAGAGATGGGTTGCAGAATTTAATCTTGATGCTCTTTTGGACTAGCTAGGAACTGGAATTGGGGGTCCACTTTCAAAGAATGATAAAGTCTTGCTGCCTGATCACCGGCCATTGTGCTTGAACACTGATGATTATCAGCGAGTTTGCCAAATTCCAAAGAAAAAGGTTTGCAAAAGCTCTCAAAGCCCTAGGTTGCAAGAAGTAAGCATGTCTTCCAATGTAAGATGTCACTCTTAGAGATGGGTGATCTCATATGTTACTTACCTACCTCTGAAGGGGTTAGATTCAGACCCTACTGGATTAAGTGTGCAGAAATAGATTGGCAGCAGAATGGACTGATATAGTTGAACCAGTTCTGTTGGGTACTATTCACAAAATGCATGGCATCGCTGGCATTGATGCCAGGTCATTTGGGTATCCTGCAATGCATGTATTAGGGTTGTAGAATTGATGTTGTACTGCACTTTTACTTGCAGGGTGCAAATTTTAGGAGTCTGAAAGGGATCATAATAAAGGAAGATGGCATCACAGTGGATATTGTACGAGAGCCACGTGAATATCTGTCTTCAGGGAAACCTCTGGTAAAGTCTTAGAGGCCAACTCTCCAATCATTTTGAAACCTTATCAATAATTCTGGCATGTATGGTGAAAGTACAATTTGCCTGGGATCATAAACAACTCCCATTTTATTTCTATGTGTATTCTGAGGGATCTCCCCCAGCAGAAGAACCCTAAGGTGTTATGCCAAGGGAGCTCCCCCAATTTTATATGTTTTCATGTTCCCATGGAAATATTTCTTTTCTGTGAAACAGGAAAGAAGCAAGGAAATAAAAAGAGAATTCTTTACATAAGGGGAGGTTCCCATACTCATGCATTCTCCTGAAGTTTGAGAATGAGGCCGTGCCCCTCCCTCAGGAGAACACACTCATATGAGAACCTCCCCTACAACATTCATCACACTGCTTGTATAAGTTGGTATTTAGTTGAAACAGAGAATGTCAGGATTATTTATGAGCACTCAGCAATGTTCACAGAGACCCATTAGAATACAATGTTTAAATCGCCCAAAGGTGTTCTCGAACTTCAGGAGAATGCACAGGAACCTCCCCTACAACTTTCATCACACTGCTTGTATAAGCTGGTATTTAGTTGAAACAGAGATTGTCAGGATTATTTATGAGCACTCAGCAATGTTTACAGAGACCCATTAGAATATGATGTTTAAATCAACTGGTAGAATTGTGACCCACCACTGACACCGGCTACATGTGGACTTGAATTCCTCCTCAACCTATTTTGTTGCATTTTGCTTGCAGGTTCCAGATTATGCTGTGAGTTATATGAAGGGCAGATCATTGAAGTGAGTTCTGCATTTCAAAACAGCAAGAAGGCATCTAATAGAAACTACTGTTCTATCATAGTTCCAATGGGAATGTTGGGTCCTTGAAAGTTCTCTAGAAAATGTTTTTGACTAACATTTTGTGTGGTTGCAGGCCTTTTGGACGACTGTGGTGGGATGAAATTGTCCCCACAGTTGTCACTCGTGCTCAGCCCCATAACCAGGTGAATGAACCCCTTGTTTCCTTGTTTGGTTGTAAATTCTTAGAACATTTTCTCTGGTTGTGCTTGTTTTCATTTCCCTAGTTTTGTTGATTCCCATCATGGTCATGTTATTTCTGCTAACCTTAATATCCTTTCAAGGCCCAGCCTAATTGAACTCTTTCTAGAGGCACTAAGTTCAGAAGTGGCTTCTTGTCTATGTTGTCTATTGAAGAAGCTCTTGCTAAAGGTCTTCACAAGTTTGTCAACAAGCAAAAGAGCTTCTAGGAGTTCAAGGGATATTAAGTGAGTGGAAAGCCAAAGTTCTTTTGTTTGTACAGACTAGGACTCGTGCTTCCTTTGTGGTTCAAACCTCTTCTGATTCTTCTTTGTCTGTTCCTTTAGGAGATGTGGATCACCTAAAGATTCTCCAACGGTCCTTTGTCATTACTTACATGGATAAATGTTGTAACAACTTTGTGTTTGTTTGTAAAAAATTTTATGTTTCTTCTGTTTTCTCTGAACTTAATTCTCCTGTTGGTGCTTATGTGGTCTCCAATCTTGCCCAATCTGATATTCTGAAATTTCATCTCTCTTTTAATAAGGCTCATAATTTTAAAGGTGTTAAGTGTGGCCCTCATCTCCAATTTCTTTGTGTGGTTTGGAAGTTTCATAAAAACCCAATTAAACCTAGATTTATCTGTGCAGCCAGCTCTACTTCTCTGACTGATGTTTCTAAGTGGCTGTGTTCTTTGTTCAAAGATATGTTTCCTACGGTCAATGACCTTTGGCTGTCTAAACTCAAAAAAGCAGATGTTCCTTGTGATAGTAGTTGGATTCTCAATGACTCTACAGGAGTGGTGGAGGTAATAAATAATCTTAATTGTTCAAGATCTGAAATTGATAAAGCTTTCCCACTTCTGTTGCAGTCTTTTGATTTCTCAACTCTATACACTAAAATTGACCTAGTGGATCTAAAAGCTCATATGAGAGTTCTGATAAATAAAGTGTTTAATCGGATGCTGAAGCTTCACCGTTTTAAGTTTTTGATGGTTCAAAAAACAGCTTTGAACTTTAGGTTTTTGTGTCTGAAAAATAAAGCAGAGATCAATTTGTTTGAAAATCTTCATAGCTTCAAAGTTGCGGAGGCTTCAGATTTGATCTCTTGGCTGGATTTCTTATTAGACAATTTGTTTCTTTGTTTTGGTCAGGGTGTTTATAGACATTGCATTGGTATCCCCATGGGTACAAATTGTGCGGTCTATTTGGCTAATTTCTATCTCTTCACCTATGAGTTTGATTCATGAAGCGTCTCTTGAAGTAACACATGTCCTGTTGTGCTTCATAGTTTGTCCTTGGTTCGTAGGTTTGTGGATGATCTTTTTGTTCCTGATTTTCCAGATTTTGAGAACTTCATGTACCTTAACCAAGACTCTTTTGGTAGTGGCATATACCCGAAAACCTCTTAAGAGTTGAATTGTACATCTAAAGGCTTCTCTTGTAATTTCTTGGATCTAACTGTGAGACAGAGTCCTCAAGGTTTGTCCTGTGACATTTTTGACAAACGCTCTCAACCAGAGTATGCAGGTATTGAAATGATTAGAATGCCTCATGTTCATTCCAATATCTCAATGACTGCAAAGCTGGGGGTTATCAATAGTCAATTTTACAGATTCTTGAGACCTTGTAGTTGTAAGAAGTTTTTTGTCTTCCAGATGGTCAGTCTTATTGTCTTTCTGAAGGCAAAAGTCTACCCTTTAAAAATTCTTCTAAAGAGAACTAGAGGGTTGGTTCTTAAAGAAAAATTCCTATTTGGAATTTCCACTTTTGGCATTTTCAGAATGATTTTGCTTTGGGTCATGTAAATGGGGAGCTTCCTATAAGCCCACTTGTTCTTAGTCTTTCCCTGTTCTTTTCCCTTTCTGTCTTTCTTTGTTTCTTTGTCTGGTCTTTGTTGTGGGGTCTGTTGCTAGCCAGTAGTATGGCTGAGTCTTCCCGTTGCTTCCAGAATTGCAGCAGAAACTCAGTTCGTAGGATGGTGCTTGTCGCCGGCCTTTACCCACTGTAGGGAGCTGATGAAGTCAGTGGGGAAGTTGTGATAGTTGAGTCACTATCATACATACTACTATTGATGGTCCCTGAACAGGTGTGAGACTGGCACTTTTGTTCATACCAGTGTGTGTTTTTCGTTTTTTGTTTGTTTTTCGTCTCCCCTTGTTCGGTTCTTTCTGTGGCTTCCTGAGGAAGTGTTAGACTTGCTGTTTCTTCTTCATCGTGAGAAAGGAGATTTCTCTATTCTTATGAAAGATATAATTCTTAGAACATTTTCTTAGAATCTGTGTTAGACGTTAATCAGTGGGTTCTCACATTTTTTGGCATGTATAGATTATCTTGCATCCTGTGCAAGACCGGGTGCTCACTATCAGGGAGAATGCGCGTCTTCAAGGCTTTCCAGATTACTACAAGCTCTTTGGTCCCATAAAAGAAAGGTATTTTTGTTTGTTTGTTCAAATTGCATAGTTCTAATGTACAGACTGGTTGTTACATAATGGTTGTGGTCTTCAAAAACCATTGCTTTTGGAGTCTCAAGGTCATCATTGTAAACAAGAGACACTCTTCTTGCACCAAAGGGTAACAAGAAATGTACAGATGATTTTGACAGTGAGAGACTGTAGGGCAAAAGGGTTATTTGAGCTGGGTAGAATAATGCAAAAAATTTGGGCTTTCAACACTGCGGGGTCAACCGGGGTTAATACATGTTGCTTTGTCCATCCAACGAGCTGTTTCAAATTTTCATCAATGTTTTTCATTTGGTCTGATTCAGGTACAAACAAGTCGGGAATGCAGTTGCTGTACCTGTTGCAACAGCACTGGGATTTACACTGGGAAAGTCAATTTTGCAGCTTTACTTGCCTAAAGAGGAAACATTAGAACTTCCATGCCATTTTCCTCACAGTCTCACAACACCAGAAGGTGTACCAGATCTACCTGACAATGAGGAACTTTAAGGTACGCCAAACTTTCTTGCAAAATTGAACTAGCATGTGATCTAGTTAAACCCATTTGATTTGTTCAGCTTAGGTATGCATTAAAAGTTGGTCATGCAAATGGTTCCACTAAAAATGAGACACCTGCAGTCAGCCAAATCTCTTTATTTATGACTACAGATTGGTGAACTATTAGCAATTTATGCATCTTCAAATTCTGTTATCCAGACATTTACATGGGTGTGCTCATTTCTAAGTTGTTATCCAATTCTCCTTTCTCTTCTTTGATCTGGTTACTAGGAGAGGAATGATGCCTTCAATTTTGGGTGTCATATCTATTTGGTAACCAAGTAAATTGGACTCATGAAATTGCACCAGGGCCCCTCTACCCCAACCAGCAATTTGTTTTTGTTCAAGTTTTTGCTAGCTGTTGATTTTTTATTTTGTTTTCAAAAATGTGAAAAGTGAGTGTTTCTCTGGGTTTTTTAATGACTTTTTGAAAAAGCAATTGCCAGATTCTACATCAGGTTTCAAAAGGTAGCCAAAAAAATAGAAGGATCCCTGAATGTTTCTAATTTCATTTTCATTTTTTTTTGCCAAATTTGGCTAAATTCTCTTAGCTTGTGCTGCATCACAAAATAGAACAAAAAAAGACAGAGAAAAAACCTAAGTATATGAAACATCAAATTAGGAAAGCAAATGAAACATGATGAAAGTTTTTAGCAGTATTATCTTTCCTTAAGAATCCTAATGACTGCTAGAATGGTTTGATAGCATAGGAAATGTATCTATATTGCTAGCTGTTGTGTTGTCTAATCCAAGATATGGTCAGTCATTTAGATGTCTCCTCAATTTTGTTTTTAGGTATTTGTTTTCTCCTTTCTTTATGGTTGGATTTCTTCCTTTTTTTGCTTGCTGATTCATTGCTGTTATGTCATTGGATCTGAAATATCCTTGGGGCCATCTCTCAAAACTTTCCAGGTTGACTTTATATTTATTGAAGGAATCCTCAATACTTACGAAGATATGTGGCTGTTCAAACTTGGGTTTGAACTCAATAATAAACACTCTGATGGCAACTAACCTATTAAGTTTTGAACCAAAGCCATGGTCCCCTGTTGCATGTGGTCCCAAATTAAACTAAAATCAATGTAACTGTAGAAAGTGCATCATCATATTTTGACCTAGGTGTGAAGCAGTCTTCAATTGAGGTCCTACTGAGACATGCTTCAGCATTGGCTTACTTGACCTAACCTTATAAGTAAGCAATATCACTAGCTTACTGGGGCTTTGAATTTGAAGCTTTGTTTTCTGGATTTCGCTAGCTATGAAAATCCTGAAATTTTCTCTCTTTCCACTGTATTGTTACTCTGTTCAACTGTACAATTGTATTTCAGAATGCCTCAGGATGAGACTAGTGTATCCTAGTAGGTAATCACCACTGGATGGACTTGGTTCACTAAAGGGAGGTTGGGATGGGGACCATGAAATAATGCGTACAGATTGATATGAGAAAATGCATAATGATTTAACATAGAAATAATTAAAATGCATATAAGAAATATTTAATATTTGATATGAAATAATTTAATATTAGTTGCATATGAAATAATAGATGATCCTTGTAGTAATAGATGATCTGGTTTGTAGTGTTGCCTCTCCAAATTGAGAGGTGATATCCATAATGTGGGCTTTATATCTTATCCATCATGTTTGTCAATATGGTGTGTCCTTGAGCTTTCATGATGTAGCCATGTTGAGATATTATGTTGGTTGTGCTAGTTGTTTTGCATTGGGAGTTATCAGTGTTTTATCCTATTATAGTGTGTTTTAGTGAAATACATTCATGTGATATTCAACATTTTCAAAGAGTGCAATATCTGACATCCCCTTTTTCTACATTAAGGGTTATTGTTAATTTTTACTTCTCTTGCAATTTTATATTGTTTCTTTAATTTTCTTGTTTTGCATTGGCAGGTTGTAATTATGTCAAGGCTAACATGCCAAATTCATTTCAATCCCTGAAGTCTTGTGTGTTCGGAAAACTTCATTAGAAGGTGCAATTTGGCATTTCAACTATGTAGAGCCCAGGTTAAGGTGAGTAAAGGCCTTACATATTTGATGTAACATCTTTGGTAACATTGGTTTAGTTTTTATTCCTTTGGCTTGGGAATGGAAATGAGGCTTCTAGTCATATTGATTGGGAAAGCACATATGATGTGTTTTCTACCATGTCATGTATTGATTCCAATTAGAGTGGATTTTTTACGAGGATACTTGGGTGTGCTTTAATGCTAAGAATATCTCTACTGAGACCTAAACATAGCATGTTTTGGATGAAGAGCAATTAAAAACTTATGTTTTGGTTGAAGAATATTAAAAACTTCTCATTTTAGCTTTGTAAATGGCTATGAGCTAACTTTTTTACTTAGCATCCCATGGTTGATAAAAGCCATTACATAATTTAACACTTACTCTTGATTGCTTAAATATATTGATTGGTCCATGTGATTTGCTATTAGTCTTTGACCTTTTTTATTCTAGTTTTATATTTACGCCTTACCTGGAAAGTAGCAAATAAGTAATCTTGAATGTGAGAATAGTTGTTGCATTGTCAAACATTGAGTACATATAGAGTTGTTTCTTAGTGCTGGAAGGAAGTTTTAGCCTCACAATATTTTTTAATATAACATTTGCTTGCATGGAAATTTAAAATTTTCAATTCTTCTTTCCATTCATGTAAAATATAAATATTCATAGAAATTTCCTTTGGTTTGTGGGAAATGCTTAATACATTGAATATATTGTGTACTAATACCTAGGTTGTTGGTTGATGAAGGTTAAAAAACATTCCTATCTACAATGAACTAACACCCATTATGATCTAATGGCATTTAATTGATTTTTATATTACATTATTCAAGATTTTGTTATGGGCGAAGATGGGAAAATTTTTATACATTGTTTAGAATGTTATAAATTCTGGTAAGGGTTCGTGTTGTTGAGGAGATTTGCTCTTACCATTATGGAACATTACTAATTGATGTCAACCTACCCCAACTTTGTTGAAACAAAACAAGAAAGCAAAAAATAGAATGAACAAAAGGATTTAAAATTGTATGATAATGTAAATCATACTAATTAGATGAAACATAATAATTGTCATAATTATTCATACACTTGTGATTATTAATAGATCGTAGATAAAGATGTTGGGGCTGAATGAAGGGTTTGAATGTTGTGAACCTGATCATGAAGACATAATTTAAAATGAAAGTGACTTACATTTTGTATAGTGTAATGAAAGCAAATTGTTGAAGGAAGTTGATTAGGACAAGAAGCATCGATTTTTCAACTTGTCATTTTTCATATGTTGACACAAGTTTATAAAAAGTCCATCAACTTGTTTGCATAAACTATCAAAAACATTTGTTGTTAAAAGACATGAATTGGTTGATGTTCAAAGTAAATGTTTTTGTAATCTTTATTTTGATTTGTGTGATTTTTAAAGTTGTGGATCTTGATGTATATAATTCATGTTGAAATAAATGGTTGAACTATGCAATAGTTACAATGATGATATTTGTGAAAATGTATATTTATTAGAAAAAAAATCTTATATTATGTAATTATTCAATTTGTAATTATATGTGATTAAATGTTATTTATTTTACAACTATTCACCATTCTTTTTAATTATTATTATTATAGTGTAACTAATTTGTGATTACTAGTTTTTTTCATCTTTCCATGTTCCTTAAATT
>Ga0209208_10000350_pt1 | contig 57608 bp, 43 predicted proteins | sample S1TSphfallax_3_FD_187694 | JGI IMG/M metagenome (GOLD analysis project Ga0209208, IMG submission 187694) | Host-associated microbial communities from peat moss isolated from Minnesota, USA - S1T2_Fd - Sphagnum fallax MG (SPAdes) (version 2) | ecosystem: Host-associated > Plants > Peat moss >... | reverse complement strand
TAAAGTACAATTGTTCCTTGAAAAATCTTTGGGAATCAAAATGGATCATTTAAAGACAGCTGTTTTTTGGTTGGGAGGTGTGCTCTGCATGCATCTCCTTTTACTAAATGAGGGTGCGGTTAAAAATTTTTTATAAAAAGTCCTACCTTATTATTTATTATAAATTTAAAAATTACCTATAAATTCTCAGCCTACTTTACATATTTTCTAGCTTTGAGCATTTTTAGAAAGATGTGATTCGCTTACAATTGTAACTCCATATGGTTCAAGAGAAAACATCACCCCAGGATCTGGGGGGAGGGCCGAATTTTGTATCTCTTGCTTCAAAACACTACTTACCTGCAGAACACTAAATACAAACACTAAAAACATGGGTGAGGGAATTTTTTTAATGCCCATATTTTCTACATTGTTGTCGATGAAATTGTACCATGTGTGGTGAAGGTCAATCATGGCCACTTTAGCCTATGGACCAAGACTAATTTACTACACTTCATTCCTATTGCTTGGAAATAGCATTCAGCTTGATGTTAAAGGCTTCAAATTAAGGATCCAAATCAAAACAATGAACATGAAGTGGATGCTTACGCATGAACTATTTGGCGTTATGATTTCATGGACAATCCAAGAAAGGAACCCATGTGAGTTACGACATCTTCCTCAAAGACAAAGAGTTCCATATCTTTGTGAACTTACCTTAACTATACACGGGATTGAATCTATGCCATATGAAAACCATTTATCTCCTTTTGGGTTTTGCTTTCAATCCCATAATAATTCATGGCCTCCTTGTGATCTTTACCTATTGACAGACTCATAAATTTAGTACTCATTTAATTCCCAACTGAGGCAGAGTCTTGTCAGGTGAGGAGTCACTCAGTATGATTGGTTAGCAACCGAAATCTCACACTTGAAATTTTCCCCTTTTTTTCTCTCATTCTACCCCCTAACATGTTCATCCTCCCCAAAAAAAAACTCTTGCCCAACTGAGCCCAAAAATAATAGCCCAGCCCACGTTTACATATTGTGGTAGGCCTAGTTCCACTGACCAAAAATTCTGTCAAGTTGTTCCTTTTGTTCTTGTTGTGTTCTGGTCCGCTTTTTAATGCAATTGGCCAGTTGTTCCTTAAAAAAAATTTAAATTAATAAAAATCTGTCAAGGGGTAATGGGTTGTAGAAGTGCTTGTTCCAGAGCTTAACCAGTGTTCCCCACAGTTGATTCAGATCACTAGGTATGTGTCAAAGTGTAATGGGTCAACAAGTGCTTGTTCCATAGCTTAACCAGTGTTCCCCACAGTTGATTCAGATCACTAGGTATGTGTCAACGTGTAATGGGTTCAACAAGTGCTTGTTCCATAGCTTGACCTTTGTTCCGATACACCACCCCCAAAAGGGAAAATGGAAGAACCAAAAGTGGAGCAGATATCATCACAACCCTACAAAACTTATTTATAAACACACCGTGGATTCAGATAACTCCACCACATGTCCCCACTAGGAAAAATACGTTTGAAAAATACCTTTAAAAAATGGCCGAATAAGACACCAAAACTGGTTACCCATGGGAAGGGAACCGACTTCTTATCACAATGCTATTCCATTCACACCCAACTCCTCCTACCGCGTGACACGCTCAGCACACTAAACACTCCTTCAATAATTTTTGCGTGAAACACATGGAGGTGAAAAATAAGGGCAAAAGCTAATTTGACAGCGAATAAAGGCAATCAGCTTTCTGTGCACAGGTTATTATGCTCTCTCTCTCTCTCTCTCTCTCTCTACAGTGACCTACGAGAGAATACGGTGAGCCTACTGGGGGGTCCTTTTTTTTTCCATTTTTCCAGACTAAGAATGGGTTGCAAATGACACCACCGCCTCAGTTCTTGGCACCATTTAGCAATGGCACACTCACCACAGGAAACCGAATCTGAAAAAAAAAAAGTGGGTTGTAATTTGTCACAAGTGTTGGCTGGTTCTTTACCCCCATGTTCCAAAAAATAAATTAGAATGGTTTTGGTTGCAGTTCCAGTTCCACACAAACTGGAACTTGGAACGGACTCAGGTCTGGTTCTTCAAAAAAAATAAAAATTATGGTTTGGGCTTTAGTTCCCATTTGAAGATCAGACTCAATTCTGGTTATCACAAACCAGAACTGATGAGTACCATAGTACCTTTACCAGTTCCAAAATCAGACCCGTTCCAGTTTGTAACCCAAATCAAGAGTTCTAACCTGCCAAATCGGGTACACACCCAAGATTGGTTGTAACTGGTCTTAGACTGTTAAGGTGGGAGCCTTACCATGGGCATCAAGTGGTCGTTGAGATGTTTAGGGTATAGAACAATCCTGGGTAGGTAAGGGAATGAGTTTGTAAGAGGTGAAGAACCCCAGGTTACCTTTGCAAATTGGGCAGTTTTTGTTTGTAGTAAATCCCGGAGTGCAAGAAGATACATGTGCAAAATTCGCAGACCCATCCAAAAAGGAAGGGAGCAAGGGTACTTAGGGGAGGATATTTGTTTTGGTCAAGTCTAGTTTTGACTCAAGATGCTTAGGCATATAGAAAAGTTCCTCATAAATAAACAATGAAATGAGTTTTGTAAGAGATGAAGTCCAAACTCCAGATTCTTTCCTTTCTTTGGGGTATTTTTGTCTATGCTAAAGCCATAGTTCTAGGAAAGTGTGCAACATTGGGGGAGCAGGCCGCCAGGTAAGGTTCAGAGGACACTGGCGAGGACTGTCACTGCATTGAGGAAGAGTTCCATATATTTCATTTCGTTGGGAACATGATAAGGAACAAATCCGTGAATGGGTTGTGCCTACTCGAGTTTTTTCTCTTCCAGTTCTCTTCAAACTTTAGAGAAAAGAGAAAAGCTACTTATAAAGTAAGGGGGTTCAAACTTCAAACATTGATTATGTCATTCATATCATCCATGATTTAAAATTGTTCTCAATTATGTGATCATCTAGGGTGAAGCTTTGAATGCCCTGATTTTGTATCATTGCTTATCTCATCATTCTTTTTTGTTTATTATTACAAATCAAATGCTTTGGCAGTGAGAATTTGGGTGATTGGCTTGGTGGTTTGGGATTATGGTAAAAGTCCGTTGCCATAAACCAACCATACTTTCAGTTGCAAACCCAAAACAACTTGCAAGCACATTTTAGTTGCACTCAATCCAAAGGCATCAACGAACCTATGTCTTCAATTTTTTAATCTACCAATCAGAGTAGAAAGTCTATTTGAATGGGAAGTCCCTTTTAATTCCCTTTCCACAGCATTAAAATCACATGTGAATGTCATTAACAACTTTTATTTGTTCCCTTGACTTTATCATTGTTGTTTCAAATTGGGGTAAAAAAGTAATATAATTTTCTCAACTTGATCATTTATTTTATTATCTGTGAAGGATCACTTGTATAATTCAATGGAACCTCTTCCACACTTTTCTCAAGTGTGCTTCCGCAAGGAGCAATAGATTTGTGGGGACATATTATTTGGAATCCAATGGGTCCCAAATATAGTGCTGCTTAGTTTGCAAACATCATCATATTCTTATTCAATTCGAGGCATATCATAAAATACTCAAATCACATAAAAAGTTGAATTATCATCTTTATGGACCATATTGGACCAAGTCTTCTTCAAGAAATGAAAAATGTGCATAGACAAACTTTGTCATTCTCTTGAAGGCAATTACTTATTTGCTATTCACCCCAATTTTTTGCACATTCCTTAATGTTAGATGGTACCCATGTTCAACTCCATGCATCCAAAGTGCTTTCCACACTTACATACATCATTTGCATGTATGCAACCTTAAGTTGATTTTATTTATGTACATCAAGTGCCACAAACTTGAAGGCAATAGAGTTATCCGTAAAGTCGTTGAAAGAGGGCATGTGAACTCCAGTTTGGCCAGAACAAGGGATGAAACCTGAAATTGGGCATAATAAAAATACAAAGGGGTTGAACAGGGTGCCAAACTCGATTTTGGATGGAAACTGAGGGTCAAATGAGTTTGGTCCCAAGTTTGTGCCCATCAATGCAATTTTTTATGTTCGGAATTTCACTCGCTCGGAAGCTTCTGGTCTTCTCATTTTCAATAGTGAGAAATTACTTGTATGCATATGAGCAAAATACTTATTGTTTGAATGTGAGTGCTTGCATTAGAACATAAGGATAAATATGGTAAGGCAACAATGGAGGTGGTCAAGTGTCGAAAGCCCAGGCACTTTGCATTTCGAAGGATTTTCGCAGAGCTCAATTGGAGCTTGAGTGCAGGCAAAGCATAAAGGAGGGAAGGACATTTTCAACAATTTTTGTGTAACCCAAAACTTTGCATTTCCAAATTTTTGCAAGTGAATTAGCAATTCTCATCAAACTTGTTTGAAAGCATGTTTCATGCCCATGAAGAAAATGCTGAATTTTTTTACAATTATCACACTCATGATTTGTTTCTTTAGGGAACATTTCTTTTGGCATTGTGGTATGTTTCTGTGTTTTGCATCAAGTTTTGTGAATCAATGCAAGAACTCCTTTATTATTGGTTTCTCCAATCATTCAAGTGGAAGCCATTGCCTAGACCTTGTCAAAGCCCTAAAATGGAGCTCTAGAATTCTATCAACTCAAGTTTACAACTCAACTTTCCATGATGAAATAATCATTGGGCAAATTTTAGCATGTTTGCATTCGCACAAAAACTCATCTATGTTATGGTGACTACATTGCATAAATAAGGCATGGCAAGCATCCGTAAGTCAAAGCTTAAAATGGTAAGCTTTTGAGGTTGTAAAAAAAGAACTTGTTTTATTGGAAGATTGTTAAACAATTGTCTTAAAAGGTGTTCTCTCAAAGAGCAATTACAATTTGAAATGGTATGCCTCAAGTATTGCTTGCATATGCAAAACTTGATGGAACCCAAAAAAAAAAACAACTTTTGATTTTTGTAAATGCAAGTTTGTTGTTAATTTTGTAAATGGACTTGCAAGTTCAAAGGCTATGTATGAATGGAATATACCATCAAAAATTTGAACTTTTGATTACCAATTTGAGCCTCATACTAGTCTACAATTCTTAGGTTTTGTGTGAATGGCTTATGTGATCATGCATTTGAATTTCTCACCACTTAACCTTTTATAGCTCTATGGGTCCACTTCATTTGAAATTTGATCACCTAATTCCAAATTTGATGCCTTAATTGAGCTTCTAGCCACTTCAATTTTGAGTTTCCATGAACTTTGACATTTTTTTTTAATGCTTCCAATTGATCTTTTAACCATTTTAATCAATTAAGGTTGAAGTCTTTAACTCTATTGGTCCAATTCAGTTCATCTTTGATGCCATAATTGAACTTTTAACCAGTTATTTTGAGGGTCCAAAGTTCATGGAACTATAGGGTTTTTTCTTAAAAATTTGTGCTTCCAATTGAACTTTTGACCTTTCATGCACTTAGGGTTCAAGTCTACAAGCTATTGCCTACTTCAATTCATCTTTGATGGCTCAATTGAACTTTCAACCACTTATTTTGAAGGTCTAAAGTTCTAAAAACTATTGGGGGTTTGTTTTATAATTTTTTGTGTTTTTAATTGAGCTTTTGACCACTTCATGAGCTTAGGGTTTAGGTCTTTGACTCTATGGATGCACTTCAGTTCAAATGTAATTCCCAAATGAAATCTAATGCCTTATTTTGATTATCCAAAACTCTAGGGGTTTCTTTTCTTAGTTTTTTCCTTCCAATTGAATTTTTGACCTATTCAATCATTTATAGTTTAGGTCTCAAATTCTGTTAGTGCATTGAAGGTATCTTTATTGTGCCCAAATAAAGTTCTAATGCCTTCTTTTGAATGTCCAAAACTCTAAAGGTATGTTTTTATTTTTTATGTTTCTAATTGAACTTTTGACCTATTTAATCACTTAAAGTTTGGCTCGCTGACTTTTTGTGGGTGCACTCAAGGTATACTTATAATGCCCAAATGAACCTTTGTGCCTTCTTTTGAGTGTCTAGAACTCTGGGGGTAATTTTATATTTTTTGTGCTTCCAATTAAGCTCCTAACCTATTCAGTTAATTAAGGTTTAGGGCTTTGATTATGTGGGTCCACTTCAATCCAATTAAACTTCTAAAACTTTAGGTCTGATGCCTTATTTTGAATCTCTTCAATTCATGGAACTCCAAAAGGTGCTTTATTTTTAAGTATTTGATTATGTTTCCAATTGAGCTTCTACCCATTTAAATGAGCTAGGGTTAGGTCTACAACACCCTAAAACCACATAAATTAAAATGTGATCACCTACTTGAGCTACTAAAATCCAAATTGAACTTCCATATTGATGAAAGATCTTGGGGTATCCTTAGTTTTCATTGGGTGTTGACATTGAACAATTGACAATGAAATTGAACAAACTTTAAGTCTACAGTTCTATGGGTCCACACAAATGGTAATGTGATCATTTGGTTGAGCTATTGAAACCCTAATTGAATGTTTGGATTGAAGAATCCTTTTAGGGTTTCCTTCATTTGAATTGGGTGCATGCATTTTGAGGTTCTGAAGTTATTAATTGAAACACTTGTAGGTTTCCAAATCTGTGTGTCCACATAAATGATCACTAGGTTGAACTACTAAAACTAGAGTTGAACCAAAATTAGGTCTACAACTTAGGGTTTTCATTTGTATACATGTGAAGACCTATTTTAGCTACTGAGGTTTATGATTCATTGGAATTTCAATTATGGTATTCTATTCCTACATTTGAATTACTGAATACCTAAGGTAACCTTGGTACAATTTGCATTGAGTCATTGAACTTTTGTTTGGGTCTATGGGTGTTGGAATTGCACCTAGTAGGACTATGGGGGCTCATTATGGCTTGTATGTGGGTACATTCATTGTCAAAATAGCCACTTAGTACAAGGCCCGAATGTTTTGAAGGACTAAGATTTATCACATTTGAAACATGACTTACATATTTTGATTGGGGCTTATTATAAGATGATAATGTCAACTTCAAAAGTTTAATCCATTTATGTTTGCATAGATTTTCAAATTACATGTAATTAAATGTATTTATTGAATGATAATTTTATAGATAAAACAAGATGTGTTCATTTCAACAAAAGTAAACATCTCAACATTATATATAGATGTGTGTGTGTGTGACTAATTTATGAAACAAAAAAATATATCCACAAATTGTTTCTTCCAAGATAGCGAAATATATATTCTTTTTTGTACGTGTGTGTGTGTTTAAAACCCTCAATGATATATTATACATCAAGTTTATCAAGAATGACTTTCTTCAACATCATTTTAAATATAATAATTGATATTTAACAAATAAATAAATAATCCCACGTAACACATCCAATTTTCATGAAAATGAATCCTTGCCCTTGCTAGGGTTGTCAAAAATGACATGATGCAACCATTTTAATTAGGTGTCACACTGACATCCATCTTGACACATCCATCACATATGTCAAGATAGATGCAAAGAATTGTTTCTTGACACTTAGGTAGCCCTCATTACAAATGGTGACAGAAAATGGATTTTCAATTGGCCTTTTCCATGGTGACCAAAACTTTTCGGTTGCCATAGAACGAAGGCATGTCATATGTTTTTGGAAAGCCTTCGATCCCCACCATCGGATGGCAACTAAAATTTTTTGGTCACCACAAGGTTTGGCAATTGAAAACATTTGGTCATCATACCCTATGGCGACCAATTTTTTTTTCAAATGCCACAAGGTATGGCGACCTAAGTTTTTCAATTGTCACATGGTTTAGGGTGACCAAAATAAGTCTAATTTCGGTTGCCCATAAGCCTGCCCTAGGTAGTCTAAAAGTGTTTTTGACCTAGGTTGATTTTATACTGATGTGATGTAAGGGTGTGTTTGTGTCCAAATATGTTTGTCGAGTCATGATAAACACATAGATGTGGTGACAACCTTGGCCTTTACTTTCATGACAAAAAACATTTTCTCTTGGATGAAGTATTTCAAATTATATAGTTTTAGTGGTAAAAAACCACGTTCAAATATTAAAAACGAACTATAATGGATAACCATATCAAAAGGTGTATTGAAGATTTTATCATTATTAAGCCCTCATAATCATTAATATATTACCATCAATAAAAAATTTTAATTAATGGTTTAGATTTACATAGGATAAAGGATGTTCAAAGTTTTAGTTCCCATTCAACATCTAACTGTGCATTGCTTACAATTCATTTTATGACCAATGAAACATCTTATAATTACATTAAAAACATTGAGATGCAAATTTAGAAGTATAAAAATAGTATGCATTTGATTTTATTATATTCCAATTTCATTAGAACTTTTTCAATGATTTTTTGAAGTTACAAGAGTGTAAGATTTTATTGCATTCAACACAGTCCTTGGCTCCTTGTATTATGACTACACCCATGTGGCCATTGAGCTTCTGTTAGGGTTTGCAAGTCATGGAAATGCTTTTGTGGGTTTGCAATGCAATGAGTAGGAGGTTTAAAAGTGGGAGTGTGTCTATTTATATGGCAGATATGGTAGCACTCAATGAGGATTTCAAGATGACCCAAGAAAGCATGGAACTTTCCCAAGGCCAAGATGTTCAAAAGTTGAAAGGGAAGGGATCCAATAAGGAAAAAGGGCATAGAACAATTATGTATTATCTGCACTTGAGTATTATGGCCATTAGTTATGTAACATTCATTTTGTAACCTATTCTAGTGTGAAAAAACAGGTTGCATAGTTGATTCTAGTGGTTGTTTGGAATGCAATTTATAATGACTATGTGATTGCCTACCCATACTCACCATTTTAGGAGGACACCTTAAAGGACTAGTTGTGAAATGCCTTAAAGGATCTTAAGATTGACACTTCTAATGAAGAGGGGACTGAAAAGGTAGTCCTATAATCTAATGCCTTAAGCTAGCAACGAACAATTATGCCATAAGGAATGTGCTCAAGGGGAAAAAAGATTTATTGATGGGAAACCAAGTGGCAAGTATAGCAATAGCAGGTCCTAATTCTCTTAGTTCTCGTAGTTCCATTGAGGCAAATTGTCCTAGCCTAACCCTTAAGCTCATTATTGCACCTAGTTTTTGCATAGGGCCTCTTGAAAAGCCAATGATTAAACATGATATGTTGTAACTCCAATCTAAGAGTCTTACAACCATGCATCTCGCTTTTGAATGAGCTCAAAAATTTATGATGCATTGTTAGCTACAAAGATGGACATCAACCATGTGTATAAAAATAAGGTGAAGATTTCAAACTTGAAAGCAACCTAGGAGCTAATAGTAATTTCAGAGGAAGAATTTAGGGCACAAGTTAGAGCTTGCCTACACATGTAGTTGGAAGTCCCCAACCCATTCATTGTTTTCAGGATTAGGAAAATGGTTAGGTCAATACCCTCATATGTGAGGTCCATCTTCCTCTTATGTAGGAAGTTAATGAGTAGGGTGAATGCATGATCAAAGGGCTCAATATCGACAAATTTACACTCCTTATAAGTCCATACAAGATTCTTTAAAATGATTCAAATGGACATGGTTGTTACTTTAAAAAATATTATTATTATAATCTTTGAATGGTACATGTTCAATGATCGACAAACCTTCCCAAATCTATGTGAATACTTATATTTAATGTAATTGATGTCATTTTTTAATTTGGAAGTCCTAAAAGGAAAACCCACAAAGTCCATATGAATAGAAACTCATGTAAATCTTTCAAAAAATATGCTTTTGGGACAAAAAATTTGAAAAAGAAAAAAAATTGTAACTCGTATGGACTTATGAAAATATGGTCAAATTTTAACCATTCAAAAGTCCCTAATTATTAAACAATTAAGGTTTTCAAATAAAAGATTCATCATATAAGTTTATCATCTTGTGTTACATCATATATTGAGTCCCAATAGCAAATTTGGAATGTGAATCAATATAAAAAAATTCATTTTGTGATGTTCTAGTCAAATGATTAGTCCATATATTCAATTTCAAAAGTCCATTATTACTAACAAATGAGGTTTTTTATCAATAAATAACCACACATTTATCTTCACAATGGACTTGTTAATTTAAATCCAAGTCCCAATTAATAAATCTAAGGATATATTAATCACCATATGCATTTGAATAAAGGGTACTTAGGGGAAAAACATTGTTTCATCACAAAAATGAACCACTTGATTGTGCATCTACCCAGTAGGGTTCCATATTTGAAGAGGTGTGAATATCTTGGTATTCTGTTATCAAACCTCTTCATGAGCCTTCTCCATTTTCTTTTTAGCCCTCCAATACCCCATTCCACCTACACCCTATAAACAACATGCATCTTGTTGTATGCATGCACTACATCCATGTCTACATTGGGAGCTATTTCCCATCTCCCAATCCTCCACATTATGAACATTTCTTCTCCCATATACCCAAGATCCCCAAGTAGGAACTCAAAGTACTCATTGGCATGAGTGAAATCTTGTCACCATTTTCAGTAGATGCTAGAATGTCGATAAATGTTCACATCATGGTAAGATCTTGGATAGCTAGAATATATGTAAATAAACAAGCCTCTATGATCAAGAATAATTGTTTTATTCATAACATAGATTATTTTGTGGCCATGAACCAAGTTTGGTGACTTGAATTCCACCAAGGTTTCCAAATCTTAACTAGGGTCCCATCAATGAACCTAATGCATTTTGGTAACCCTTGCAAATAAGACCAAATGTAACTTTCTCTTGGGTTATAAGCCAGCAGATCTCATCCACATGTGAAATAAATGCAAGATGAAATGAAAAAAAATCATCATGTATTGAGCTTTTCGCCCAATTCCACATGAAAAAGTCATATTTGGTGACGTTATCATGTTTGAGGAAGAAAACAAAGTTTAAAGGGTGTTGTTCAGGGTTTAGCTTTGATGGGTTCCCAAAAAAATAGGGGTTTCACTTGTAGACCGTGCATGGGAAATGATGGTAGGCACCACAATGGATGCCAAGTCCTCAAACTCTATGGCAACGAAATTAATTAAGTTTTTAAATAGTGTTGGGGTGGATTGTAGTGTGGTTAGCACATCTCAAACACCAGTAGTTGGGTCCACAAAATGCTCACCCCCCTCCTCCATCTCTATTGTAGTGAACAAGTTTCCAAAAGTATAGGGGGAAAACATCCTTGGGTGGTACCACTAGGAATGTCACACCTTGATTTTCGTAGACCGATTGAATTTTGAAAAATCATAGGAAACTCTTAAACAAATATTTTTATAATATATTTTTAATGAGTACATTTATTAAGTTTCATAGATTTTGAAATTTCAATAATATTAAAATATATATGTATTTTGATGTTCCTAATCATTGCATTTAGAAAACGTTTTAAAAATGTCACACTAGTTCATTTCCTTGAACTTTTTGGTTAGGAACACAAATTTGAAACATGATTTGAAATTTTTTCCCTAAGGTTTGGAAGTCATTTTATTTTTAAGTTTTTATTAAGAAATTAATTGAGTAAGTATAATTTAGTTATGAATTTCCAAAGTTAGGATTATTAATTTCTGAAAGGGCCATTTTAATTAGGACTATAAATTTTTAACAATTTATAAATTTTTTAATTCCAAAATAAACTTCAAGCCACATATTAGTGCATGCAATGGATAAACATGAAAAAAATAAAATACATATAGTTGTAAAAACATTTAAAGTAAAGGGCCTAGTAAAATTATTTTGCCATTTTTGGTTATTTAATTATTCCTTGAGGTGGTTTCTAGTGGTACCACCCAAGGATGCTTTCACCCTACAAGCAATAAACCTCGCATGAAAGAGCATTGTAACCTCTTGATCCATGTCATACAAGACATCATCATCACTTGAAAAAAAGCTTGAATTTGAAGAAGAGATGGAACTTGAAGAAAAAACCATTGCTTAAAAAGAAAGAGCAAAAGAAACAAGAGAAGAAAGCTCAAATGAAAAAAAAAAGAACTTGAGAAAATGGAAACCCTAAAAATGAGAAGAGAAAGAAGAAAAACTACATGAAGAAAAAAACAAAGAAAAAGTTGAAGATGGGAGAAAATTTTGAGCCCACATAAACCATACCAAACCCTTCAAACATTAAAAAACAACAATTGTTTTTGGGGCAGCCCTTGTTCCTTCCAAAAATTCGTTTGGTCCCCACTTTTTGGAAACTGGTCCCAGTTCCAAGTTTGGTAGACTTTACAAACAACCCAAAACTAAGGACAAAAATGAGAATTGAGGTCCAAACTAGGGGCAAACTAGGGATGACTTTATAGATAGTTCTAATGTTTTAAACTCCTAATGTCACATCATTTAAACCCTAGTGATGACATTCTTCATTTAGCACCTTGTCATAACATTCTTGACTCGCGAATGTTTACCAAATTACACTGGTTGATCTATAATTTTTTTTTAAATTCTTGCTTCTTTGGGCTTCCATAACATTCTCGCACCAAGAATGTCATCACTATGATTTAAACATGTTCACATTATTTGAAGTTTAGTGTGTTATCAAACTAAGTGGGTTATGGGTTCCTATCACTTGTTTGGTCAAAACATAATGTAATTGGTGGAACGACAAATGGACTCTTGCATCCCATGTTTGGTTGAAACATTGTGCATTTGACAAAAAGAAAATGGATATGCAATGAATGGATATAACAACAAATCAAACTCAAAAACCCACATCAAAATAGTTTAATCTTGGGTTTTGACTTTCTATTTTTTCTTTGCGATTTGGAGCAACACAAAAATGAAGTTCTATGTGTGTTTTTTGTGTTATATGATTATTAGAACGTGTGCATGTTTTTTCCATTTGGAGATGCAATGACATTGTGTCTATTTTTATGTGTATGCTTTTCAATTTCACAATGAAAGAAATAAAAGGTTTTGCAATTCACCTTACAACTAGACTTTCGCAATGCTCCTTGTAATTCAAAACATTTTTATGCCCTAAATGATATTGGTTGGGTTACATCAATTGCACCAAACATGGTCATAACATATATGATCAAAAAATACATGTAAAGGTAACATGCAACTTAGTTACAACTAATTGTCTAGGTTGAAAGTTTCAACACCATGTCAAATTGGCAAGAAAATTTGGACTAGTGCTAACATGGTGTTTACACAAATGATTTGCCACATTGGATTGGTGAGGAAAAATGAACCCACTATATCATGGTGCTTATGTATATGGATCATTCCCCATTAACATCATGGATGAGATGTTAACACTATATACAATTAGGTTGTAGCTTCTAAAAACATTCATGATACCAACTTGTAATTAAACTTGTGATTAGAGATGGACTATTATATATGCAATTTGAAAAAGATTATTTTGTGATTAAAACCTAGGGAGGTCATTTCTATTTTTTTCCAAACAATGTGAAAAATAATAGGGTGCAAATAATCATCAAAAAATATATTTTATAATTTATTTAAATTAAAAAAGGTGCTTATAATTCATTATGAGACATGTGAGACATAAATAAAAGTTATAATGTAATTTCATAAATTAGCTTCAATGAACTATAAGCTCCTATTTACATTTAAATATAAGCACCCTAGTTATATAACTTCAAATTTACGTAAAATATTTTCAATTTTAATAAAATAATCTTTCGATATTCCATTATCTCATAGCATACCAAAAAATACATTTTTACCTCAAGTGTTTCATAAAATATATAAAAAGTGCCCCCCTTAAAATTAAAACTATAATGTGAAGTAAGATAACTAAAAATCCACATACCTGACTTCAACGTTTTTTTTCTTGGGTTTCAGCATAATCTCCAAATTAAAAACAATAGTTTAGGGTTTTTTAAAGTCTTAGGCTGCTGTTCAAAGCTTGCATAGGAAATGTTTTTCTTGAATGCCATGCCTTTTACCAAAAAGGAATCCTACATAATACCTCCTTGGCCTTAAACCAAGAACATACAACCAACATAATCCTTTTCAACATTGGAATCTTCATGAGAAATGCATTTGGCAAACTGCAAAGATTTGAGCATACTTTGAGTAGACATTGATGATGACACGGCAAGGATTACCTTTTTGATTCTAATCATATATAGGCGGTTATCTTTGCCAAATGTGGTGACATCATCCACCACCATCTTTGCAAAAAAATCTTTTTCTCCACCTACAAGCTTGGAACTCAATGTTGTTACAACACACCTCTCAAGCAAAGATTTCTTCTCTTCTAAGTTCTTTCCTTCAATGCTCATTGCCAACTCTTGCACTTTGTGTGGACACTTTCTTTCCATTTGAACAAATTTTTGAAAGGGCTTTTTGTCTTAATGGTTTGTTTGTAGGATGGTGTGATTCTAAGAGTTGATAGCAGAACAAGAGAAGGGGAGATTGTATGTGATAATAACTATGAGAAAATCCATTATCTTGCCCCCAACATCTACTATAAGCAACAAGGTAAAATACACAATACATCCACAACAAATAGTAAGTAATTCCTCTTTCAATAGTTACCATTCAAAGTGAAGGGAAAAAATGAAGGTTGGAGCATGGTTTATGAAGGTGAGGTCTAGTGACATCCATTCCCCCAAGGACTAGAGTTGCACTAACTATACCTTGATACTTGAACATGACAACCCACCGCACAAAGTTAAAATAGTCTGAGCCTATTGATTCATGATGACGAAGAAAGGTACCTTGATGTCTAGTTAGATGAGAGACTAGTGAAACTACCTAGGATTTAGAGTGGTATTTATAACCACCTAGTCTTAGGTCTTAGATTTGGCTAGTCAAAACACACATCATGTTATCCAACAATTAACATATCTAGAGATGAACCCATGTTTGGCTTTAGTCTTTAGACAAATGGGAATGACAAAAGATGCCAAAAACAACACACCAAAAATATGAGACTTGAACATGGTTAATGTTATAACAACACGTGATTCACAACTTGTGGCATATCAATGCAAATCCAATTATGAGCCCACCATATTTATTCATTCTTAGTATGATGCTAAGAAGTATGAGAACTCATTTTCAACTTAACAATCCCACTTGAATCGAATAATACTCAAAGATTACACCAATTTTGAGAAGGGAACCTATATTTTAAACTTAAGAAAAGTTTGTTGTCAAATACTTGCATAAGGAAGGTTACTGGAGTGCCAGGTAAGAGGAGACAAACTTGTCACATTTTTAATATTTGTTAGACCATTTGTGTTTTCCAATAGATTTGATGTTGTGTGGAAAACACAAATTATGAGTTGCGGATGGACAACATCCTCAACAAATGGCCTTGCCTCCTGCAAAAACTTTCCAATTAAAAGCACCACAATCATGGTCCCATCACCAATTTGAAATTTAGGGTTTCAAAAACATAATAGACAACATCCATATTTTGCAAACTTTTCAGTAGACTTGGCCCTACAACATTCAAGAGTTGATGCATGAAAGGTTTGTATAATGGAAACATGAAAAGCAAGGCACAAGACAATGATGATCCAATAGGGAACAAACCTTAGCATCTTGAGATTTGGCAATGTCAGTAATCGGATGCACAATGTCGAAGAGCTTCATGATGGTGGCACCATCATTGGAAATCATGGATGTTCCTTTGCCATCATGAATGAACCTGTCCATTCCTCTTGGTCCTAAACTAGTCCCAGATTGGTTCTAGAACCCATTGAATGATTGGTAATGCATGATGTGACTTTTCTGCAGTTTATGTCAACTTAATTCATTGACATGCCTTAACTCTAATTCACTAGTGTTCAACACATGAAGGAGAAAGGTAGTAATTGGCATAAATAATAGGACAAAACTCCATGAATAAGACATAAATAGACCAACGAAATCCCATGAATTGGCAAAATCAAGTTTTTCAATATCATGGGTGTTGTTTGTAAAAAGTTATGGAACAATGACCTCCATAATAACAAAATTTACATTTACATGGTTTACATTTACATTTACAAAATTTCAAAATTTAGCTAACCCTTAAATCATAATAACAAAAATGTTTGTAAATATAATGTTACATATGTTTACAAAAAAATTGTATTACATGGCATGAGAGGTCAAGTCGTTAGTCACAATCTTTTTGACATGATCTATCCAATCTCTTGCACAACAATAACATGCATATTTCAGTAAACGTAAATAAGATATGTTACAAATGTACAAAATGTGATCTAAAACAAGTTACAAATTAATCCACAAAGTTACAAACAACCAAAAAATGGAATTGGTTGTAGAAATTGGCATGTTACATGGATTGGAAATTCCACCACATTGAACATGGTAAATGAAAAATAAGTTCAAGGTATGTTGCCAACCCCTACTGCATTAGCGTCACTTGGCACTATCTACTTTACTACACCACTTGAAACTTGTAGAATTTGTTTTATGTTGGCATGCATGTCCAATGTTCAAGGTGGTTGATAGACTACAATAGTTTGAATAGGATTGTTGGGTGTAGCCTCCACTTGAACTTGGTTAAAAGGTTGACAATCCTCCATGTCATGTGATTGTATTAGTTAAATAACAAATCCATTGCATAACATGTTGCAATATTCCAATTTTTTGCACAACTACAGTTGACACTTATCTTCACCATTTGCAATTGGTCCTAGGTTGCATGTAGTGGCCAAAATTAATGTGAAAAGGTCAAAAGTGGCAGACCTTCTTTTTTAACTTAAGCCCAACATCTCTCTAAATTTAACCCCAACTACTCTCTAAAGTTATCTATAACTTTCTATAAACTTAAGCCCACCTTCTTTATAAACTTAACTACAACTTCTTTCTAAACTAAACACCATTAATTTATAATTGGTAGTGAGGACTACTTATGTTACGAACAATCCAACCACTATAATGGTCCTTTATGTATCTAAATAGGTTAGACATGTGCTATTGCAATGCATCATCCTCATTTGGATTGTCCTTTTGCTACCACAACCAGGTGAATTTCCACATGTTTCCAATAGACATTACTTGCATCGTTTTTAATTGGATAGATTGTATCCAAACAATATACAAATCCCACCATAGCTCCATAGGGCCTTTGAATGTTTCAAATGCCACTTCCACTTGTTGCCTCTAGTCTTTGCATGAAATAGGAACAATCATAACACCTATAAACAAAAAATACCCCTCCTCTTGTAACATCCATTTGACTACACACCACAAGCTAACACTAAGCCTTACTTGCATCCATTTTAGTGTGTTCTCTTTCATCCTTCCTTTAATAGGGTCAACAAGTGCTTGTCCTTTGCCTTGTGCAAACAAAAACATCTTTAGCAATAAGACTCTGAATGGTGTTGGTTGTGCTAGAATTATTTTTTCCATGTTGCAAATTGTTGCCACCATAATATCAACCTTTTCATTGATGTGTGTCCACATGATTGGTGGGATAACACTTTGTAGAAGTGGCACAGTTGTCATGATATAATACATAGGATGCCACCCCCGTGTAATGTGTTCCAACAAGGAGCAATGGCCTTTTCCCAAGTTACCATCTTCTTATTCACGAATTTATCCACTTTTTGTTGTCATTTGTCCTTCCACTAGACTTACAAGCCCACGATTATTTTCACAAGGAGTTTGTATTCAACATACTCAACAAACACTTGAAATTCCTCATCCATGGTGGCCAAACTGTGAACACACTCAACACATACAATTGTGGCATTCTTGACAAAATTTGGGCATTACTTCAACTTTTGAAAATACATAGAAAGGAATCACATTACTACCTACAACAAAGAAATTCAAACATGTTACATCATGTTATAGAGAAATTCAAATATGTTACACCCTACAATAAAAAAGTTTGAATTATGTTAAATCATGTTACTACATGCTACACCTTACAACAAAAAGGTTGAGATGAAATAATGTTACTAATTCTGAAAATCCCCAACTCCCATAGGAGCTCATAAACATGGCCTCTACCAAATCCTCCCATTTCCCTTCCTTAAACATTTTGTAATGCTCCAATTTGGATTTGAAGCCATCAATTGTATCCTTTTCCTAGTCATAATTCTGTAACATAAATGGCGATAAATGGACTAATGGGGGCACTTATTTCAAGAATGGAGGAGGGCAAGTAGGCGGTTGCTAGTTCATGGTAACTTCTTGTTTTGTTATAATTTTGGCAGATGTTAAGGTGACCTTATGCTCTACATTAATTATAGCAAGTTCTTGGTTGACCACATTCTCAAACTGTAAATGATTAGACTGACCTTGGGAGCTTGGCAATGTTCAATCCATAGGAGAGGATGGATGTGACAAAAGCATTGATGCATTTTCTGTAATAAAACCTCATAGACTTATGGTGACCCTAAACCTGTTGCTTGTTCCATTTTCAATAATAGTTGTTTTTTGTTGGGCCATGATGTTAATTGTTGCCATTTTTTCAACATTGTTGGATGTTACAACATCTAGCACATCCACCCCTTCAAGGTTTGAGATTATACAAGTAGGTGAAGTGAAGTTTACCACAACATCATCATTATTTTGAATTTGTTTCCGCATCTAAATTAAGTTTTAGTCTTTTTATTTTCTGGCCAATTTTTGAATGTTTATCCACAACATCATTGTCCCATTTACACTTACAATGATGTGCATTGTACTTAATAGCTAGACATAATCCTATTAAGGTTTTGAGCCAACACACCTGCTTTATTGCCTTATGACCTATCAGAATGATTTGATCATGCCCATGATAAACTTCTAATTAGGTCTTCAATGGCAAATCCATGCTTCCCTTACCATCTGCCAACATTTGCTTCAACATCTTGCTCTCCTGGAGAGACTTGAAGTTAAGGTAGTTGGGTAATTGGACATGCTTTGCTAAATTAGGATAAAATGGTGATTTGATGTAGCCCTTATGACGATGTTTTGAAAGTCAAAGCTTGTTAGGGCACTCCCCATTGTAGTAAATGTAGATGACATTGTATCACCCTTTTACTATTTTCTTAGCATTAGTAGTTGTTATTTGATATTTAAAAAAATGTAAAAATAGATCGAGAAATTTCTCTAAACTTAACTACCTTTCTGTATATACTTATCTACCTCTCTCTAAACTTAACTATACTTATATCTAAATTACAATTTTAACTTCTATTCATATGTAATTTGATAACCTAGTCCCACCACGCTTCTAATTTGCATGTAATTATAGGGACACAAGTAGCAATATTGAAAAAAATATAAAGCTATCACTTGACTTTCTTGGAATGAGCATTACGCCATCACGTAATGCCACAAATACTGCAATGGTGCAAAATGCTTACCTTTATGGCGATATATTCAAGTTTGAGCTCATTGTATAACTCTGTAGTCACAAATTGTTCCACCCATTTCCCATGTCCCAAATTGACATAGTAACGAAGCAACCTGTTTACAACAAGATTTATCTCAATTTTTGTGCATACTTGGTTCTCACCCTCATTGTTAATCTTCTATTGTGCGATTGATAAACATGATATACATATAAACACAATTTTGTGAAACAAACCTTAAACACAAATAGATTTAAACCCTCCATTAAACCTAATCAAAATTTGTTTGTAATTACAACTTGAATGACATTTTCACTGTTTGAGTTGAATTACAAACATTGAAACTAAACTTTGTTTTTAGTTCAATTATGGTTCAAACATTCAAACAATTGTAAATTTTGATACTAAACTTAATAGAAGTAGATTTACAGTTGTAAACTACAACATATAAATAATTGTTCAAGTAAAAAACTTTGTAACATGTTCCCCTACTAACATTTACGCATTGAAAAATGTTTCTTCATTTAAGCATTTCATGTAGCTCAGGAGTGCCTTAGCAAAATGTTATTTTCTACAGGTAGGCGTTTCCACAACAATTTAAATGCCATTGATTTGCAGTAAAAAGTTAAAAAACTAACCAAGCAATAGAGTCTTTGACTTGCAAGTTTTCGTGCACTTTCACTCGACTACTTCTGCTACCTCTAGTTGCATTAAGTTGACAATGGTGAATTGAACTCTCCTATGACAACAACTAGGACAACAACTTCAACATAATGGCGTTCATTACAAAACTAATAATTCCTTCAAGTTGTACAGTGATGGCGATGGCGATGGAGATAAGCAAGATAAGTGAGTGCTTTACGGTTTAGGGTTTTGGATCTTGCGAAACGTGATGTGTGCAAAAGGGCTACAACTTTTGAAATTTAGGGTTATATAGGTTAGACATCGCTTGCGATGGTCCCATGGATGTGATGGGATGGAGGGGGGTGATGGATGTTGTGTGGGGTGAGGATGTAACATGCCAACATGGCAATTACACAAACGATGTAATGGGTTGTGGGTGGGCGAGTCATGGGTTACGGGGTGATGGGGTGTTGCCGACGTCATGGAGTGCTAGCGGTACTTTTGTACCAGATGCATTCATATCCTTTGGCCTGTTTAACATCTTCCTAAAACCTGGTACTAACCACTGGCATAGATTCAAGGGTTGGGTGAAGTTTGATTTCTTTTCTATTTGAAATAAATTTTACAGTCAAAAAATCAAACCCTATGACAAAACCACACGATTCTCCACAGGGCTGCACTGTCAGGCCCAGAAAGGGCGACGGACATTGCTCATGGGGGAGGGGGGGTAGATAACGTTGAGCAACCTCACATGTTGCTTTTGCAAGCCTGCCAGTTGGATATCATATTCGAAAACTGCAATCAGATTTTCTGCCTGACAAAAACCTCCAGTAAACAGCGAATTGAAAAGGCATGCATTAGTTGGTCCAGATATTGAAACTCCACAAAGGGCAGTTGGCAGGAGTTTGCTTCATCTTAGCTTTCCACAAGTACTTTATGATAACTTGTATCTCCACCTAAAAGAGCTTTTCGTGCGTGGCTCTTAAATGGTTGTTTGAGAAGAAAACAACTTGGATTTTGCCACCCCCTCCCAAGAAAAATCCTGAAATTCTTAGTTGAAACTTATTTACTTAGCTTTACTGAAGAAGTTGGTGAACGAACTTAGGATGTAGTTGGTAGGGATTGGTCCAGCTACAAGTAACAACTTTGTCCTATTATTCACGATTAATTGGCTAATTGGCCAACCTCGTTATCAAAATGCCAGTGAGTGACCCTTTTAGGGGAACAAGATGTCATGATGATAAAACCCTGAAACATTGTACTAGCCAAATTATGGAATACTTGTCACATGGCCTTGCATGAACCAGCACCCACACTGGTACCATTGCTTCTAAATATTAGAAATATTCCATGCTTGTACTAAGTGAGGGTCTCTCTGTCAAAGTCTAACATCTTTGGTGCATAAAATGGCGACTGAGAGGCCTCCCTAAATAAGGTCAAGGTATGCAAGTGGTGCTGGTTTACCCTGGCCTGTTGCATGCACGCCAATTTTGTTTTACGCTCCAGATTGTCACTATTTTCGTCAATTGACGTTCAGTCTACCTCAAGCAAGTGAAAATTAGACAAGTACACTTTTGCATGCAGAATCTCTTGGCAGTGGCAGAAATTTTGGGAAGCCCATGAGCCCTATCTTTAGGCAGAATTGTTTTTAGTCTATTCTGGCCAATTAAAAGGATCTAGGCCTTTATCAATAGCCCAGTCACATGACGAACCCGTGGCTTTGTTGATGGTAGAAAAGACCAGGTGCACTCACTCCTACATTGGCCAACTCAGAACTAAAATTGGTGGAAATACATGTCCCATTTTGGAACCCAACTTAGTCAAAATTTCCTTGCAAAAAAGCATTCAAAGTAAGAAAATGTAAAACAAAAACAATCAAATTGCCACCACTGAAAGCCTTCTTTGCAAAGGCCAAGGATGATCAGAAAATTGGGGAAGGATAAGAAAAAAGAAAAAAGCAGTAACAGCTTTGCTATTTAGTTTTTTTCCTTTCTGACACATCCGTTCAGGAATTCTGTTAATTGTGGTTTTATCTCAGGTTTTTAACAACGTTCTGACCGCACTTGGGCACTTTGAGGTTGGGTAGCCAGCGGGTGTACCGAAGCAATTATTCTGTCAGCATTGGATGAGAATGGGAATCACCAGCAATTGTGCCCTCATTGTTTACTTTTGGACATGTTACAATAGTCGCTCATGTGTAGGACCCCCCTTCCCCCACCCCTCCTCCTGTGGAAAGACCTTTTGCAAAAGTGGTCCCTAGGTCCTTATTACAAAAGGAAGGCAACAAAGTTCTGACACACTGAAAAAGTCAGGTTTAATATTCTTATACTTTTGTCGTTTAATAAGAGATTCCAGCAAATCACCTTTTTGGCAGAGGGTCTACACCTACTCCACAACCTACCTACATCATAGACCCTCTCCTCTATAGAGCTATATAAGGACAGAAGGAGAGGTCATTTGTCTCTTTTTTATCTTCTGCTTGTTCTCGAGCGAAGTTGCTGCTGTTGCTTGTTATTCTTCAATGGTGCACAATATTGCACTATCATCTCTTGGAGAGATGGTAGCAGCATGCATAGGGTGTTGAGTTGTTGTTCTTCAATGGTGCATGATATTGCACTATCATCTTTGCAGTCTCTTGCAAAGATGGTAATAGCATGCACAGGGTGTTGAAGTGTTATTCTTCAATGGTGCACTATATTGTACTATCATCTCTTGTAGAGATGGTAGTAGTTTGTATAGTGTTAAGTTGTGAATGTTATGTTGTTAAAGTTGATGTGCTAATATTTTTTAAATATTAGATCTGTGTGATAGACTTTTTAAAGTATTTGAAAAGTAACTGCTCTTTTTAAAATAGTTTGATTAAATCTTGTTTAAAATTATTATTATATATATACATAATTTAATTATAAAAAATTATGATTTTTATATTATTATTATATGTTTTATGTGTGCTAAATGTCATTTGATTTCGTAAATTAAGGTTGTTGCAAATGATAAGACTTATAGGTGAAATTATTTGAAAAATATATATATTTTTGTAAACATGATGCTTTCATTGTTATGCATTATGTTAATAAGAATTATTTTTTGTTTTAATTTGATTAACAAGATTATCTTTAGACTTTGCTAATATTGATATGAGATATTTTTTTCAAATTTATAGAAAACAATTACTTTTGCATGAAAGTTGTGTTCATGTCTATGCAAGGTTTTGTACAGCATTACATTTAGACAACATTGTTCTTTTCTTTAAAATATATTGCATGACTTTGCATTTTGAAGATTTAAACAATTTATTTTTTTAGTATAAGTGTTTTAGGTTTGATTACATGTGAAGAAATCATTATTTTTTGGTCAATCAAATCAACAAATCTTTGTTAACATGAGTCTTCAAGTTACTCGTTTGTAACTATGCACTTGAAAAGCAACTGTTCTTTCATGAAATCTCTCTATTAAAAATGAAATCATTTTATTACAACAAAGAAAAACATTGTGCAAGCTCACATGGGGTCATCAACTATGTTCACGTCCTTTTCCACTTCTTGAGCGTTTTTATTTACATGGCTTTGCAAAGTACACTCTATATAGTACAAACACACATTTGTAATATTTGTTCCAATTTCCATGCAATTTTTCAAGAGAAGATTGTTAAACAACTTTTGGTCTTTTTATGTTGGAACATGTGCATGCCACCATTTTGCATAATACAAAGTACATGGTATGATATTGCAGATGTTTCAGAATTCAATTGATACTTTTGCATTAAACTCCCAGTATTTTTCAACAAATTTTCACCAATTGTAGCTCAAGTTGGGAACTTGCAAAATCATCTTCCAGCAAAGCTATGCTAGAAGGAAGAATGGCATCCTCACCGTGGCAGTTTCTACTTTAGAAGCACTCAAAATCATGGTAGATCATAGATTCAGCTCTCACTCCAACATGACATCTCTTTGGTTATTCCCACCATCAGTAACACACTTAGCATGCAAGGAGGCTTTCACGTTTGCAAGTCAAGTTCTGTGATAGCTTCACACCTTTAGAAATAAATGGACGTCAACATATAGGAATAGGAGAACCGAAACATGCTGAACTAGTAAACTGATCCACAGATTCCTTGATACTTCCATGGCCAGCTTACTCGGAATTGAGCCACAGCCATTGACCTCCCATTCTCTCACCTGCTTTGTTTGCACCCACCAAACAACCAAATTAGGATCACATGCACAAGCCTAATTATTCAGCCATACGAGTGCACATAAGATAAAGGGTGCAGACAAACATGTTAAAGATCATGACACATGCTGTTACACTTTACTACCTGTAATTACAGGGTACAAGAACAAACCAACCTGCAATCTGGATGCCTTAATCCTCGCCGGTCCCAGGACTCTGCTTCCATCATCAGTACTAGATGTCGGCTACCTAGCCAAAGATGTTAGACAGATCAAAATCCTGAGGCCAAGACACTATGTCACTGTAATATGTATGTGTTTAGTAGATCCACAAACATTATTCCTTGGTGGCATTGTAGCATTGAACATAATTACCTCTGAAGCTAGCTGCCATGACTCAGTTGATAGAAGAAAGAACTCCTAATTCTTCTTGCAAAACAGTCAGTGTTTAAGCAAGTCTCTAAATTTTCTTCTGCCTTGCCTATATAAAAGATAACCTAAGACCATTCAGCACTACATCAGGTTCATGGAGTAAGAAAGTTGATAAAACCTATAACAAGTCAGAGGACAGTAAAACATACAGCGACAAAGAGAGAGATACATGAGAGAGAAACACTTCTATATTATGCCAACAAGGTTGCGCATTATCATAGCTGACAAAGAGAAAAGATCGAAATAACAACAGATGTTGAAGTTTTTGATCAGTGCTAATTAGATTACATTGCTGACATAAGGTAACACCCCATTGAAACATATCAACAAGGATTAATGACTGAAGAGTCAGGAACATACGGACATTATGCCTCTACAACATGTTGCATGAATCCAATAATATGCCCTGTAGTCCTTGTATATAAAGGGTATGCACACTAGGACACACAGCCACATTATTAAGCAAACGGTTGCCGGTCAACAGATAATAGATAACAAAAAACCTAAACGTATGGATGCAGAAAAGGGAAGCAACTGGCAAGTAATGCCCGTATGTACATGGTACTGATACCTTGATCTAGACTTTGAAGATCCTGGTAAGAATCCCACAGCCTGACTGATTAGTTGTTGGGAACACTAGAGATGGCACTTTTCACTCACTGAACATATATATTCATCCCGTGCACTCAACATCAGACATGTCAGGTCCCATGCCACTTTATGTCATTGGCCACTGTTGCTGAGTAAATGCATCTTACCCTACAATGCTGCTCACATGAATTTTATGAATAATAACAATCTCAGACCTTTACAAGACCTGTACAGAATTGGAAATTCAGACCTCTACTAGTCACATGATCAAGAGCCTGGTAGCTACCTACTTGTCACAGTAAGCTCCTTGGTGGAGACAGAGAATCTTATTCTAACTCAGGAAAAATTGCCTATCAACAGCTGGCAACATATGCATATGTTCAGACGGGTGAATGTATCAGAGGACCATCGCATGTTTCTTGATCTCTGTATCTGGACAGCATGCCAAATATAACTCTCTCTACATCCATCTCAGACTGATTGGATTCTGAATGAAACCTGACTGAAAGGAGCACTAACTATCTCTTTGAATGATTCATAAAAAGGGGATTCAGCGATAGAAATTACCACACAATCTCATTGCAATAGCCACATTTTCTATATAATGTTGTCCATATGGTTTCCCAGTGCGAATGCTGGTGAATACATTGGGGAAGAGAAATTCAATATCAGTCCATCTGTTGCTGCTAACTGCAGCCATCTTTTTCTGACAACACCCACTTCATACCCCAACTACTACTCCAGATGGCCAAATAGAACTATTGAAGCATTTCAAGAGGTGTTACAACGTAGCTTTCTGAGACATATAGCAGTCAGACACCAAAGTGGGTGTCTAAGAATTTCAAATGCAAGCTCACGGTTTAATATTCTGGAGCCTAAAAGTCATCAGACATTGAGGGTTTTCAATATGTTTATGTACAGAAAACTATTCAGGATGATCCACGTAGAGTCAAGGAGTGCATGAGAATAGCTTGGGTTCACATCACTGACAGCTCCATCTCTATCATGTTGCAACCAGTAACGCCATTCAATAGGCCCTACTCAGCACTAAACATTTATTTTTAGGAATGTTTGTGTGTAGCCAAAGTGGCCATCATCGCAAGAAGATGTAAAAAAAGTGGCTATCATCCATAGGAGGATTTAGCCACATCTGGCTATAAACGAAAAAATATTTAATTGTGCTTCTATGTTTTTAGCCACACACTGAAAACCAAGTATAGAAATCTGGCCATTTTTACTTTTTTTTTCCCTCACTTTTGAGGATTGAAAACCTCCAAAATCAAAATTTTAAAATAAAATTTTCGCTTTTTGGAAAAATTCGCCAATAGAAAAAGGCTGGCACTAAAGGACAAATTGATTCAGTCAGCAATGTGCTCTAATTCTTGGCAGAAGTACTCCCTAAGCTTGCTGGGTAGACATGAGAACAAAAATAAAAGCATCCTCCCTCATGGCACTCCATCGACATTTCAGTCTTTCTTCATTTCTGGACAGGGGCAACCCAAACGTCCATAAAGCAAATAAAGACATCTCTGTATAACTGTCAATCATTCATAAAGACATCTCTGTATGACTGTCAAGCATTCATAAAGACATCTCTGTATGACTGTCAAGCATTCATATACCAACCATGATTTCTCATATCATCTGCTCACAACTACTGTGGACGAGTGTGTTTTTTCTGGCATTTTCTCCTGCAGCCGAAGTGGGGATCATCCAGAGGAAGATGTTGAAAAAGTGACGATCATCCCTAGGAAGATTTAGCCAAATCTGGCTATAGACCAGATATAAAGCACCAAAGTTTAATCATCTTTCTATATCTTTGGCTACATGCTGAAAACAAGATATAAAAATTTCGCTCAATCTTGGCAATTGAAACTCTAAAAGATCTTTTCATTTTCAAAATTCTGGTTAATCTCGCTTTTTCACAAAATTTCTCTTTTTAAGTAAAGGCCACTATGGAGATAGCACCTCTCTTCTCTTTAGTGGAATCACCTCACCCAATTGTATGTCATTAGTTATTCTTAGTAACCTTGAGGGGTTAGTCTTTGTTAATTAACATTTACACCGGTACCTTCACTTTTTGGAGTGAAGCCTCTTAGACACATTGTGTGACGAGAGCCCTGACCAATCAAAAGGCTAAGGCCCCACCCCTTCCAGGTTTTCCCCGCATAATGTTGAGTGTAGAAAAGGAGAAGGGTAATATGCGGTTGGCTTTCATTGAAAAGTTCTTTCTCAATCGTGCGATTGAGACCAACGTGCAGACAAAATACTTGTGCTTCAAGGGTATGTCATACGAGAGCGAAAGCTATTTGTGTGACATTAGTTGTGTTTAGTTGTGGAATGTTTTGGCCTGGTTTCAATGTGGCAACACATAACTTGAAATAGTGCTAGGTGCATGGAAGGGCGTGCCATATGTAGAGAGGCTTTGTTGGGGTTGCGACTTGGGGAAGGTAGAGGATGAAAAAACATTTGTTCCTTGTTTGTCCAAATACACAAAAAGTTAGGGAACGCTTTTGTTCGGCCTTACCCTTCACCCACACTAGCATTCTTGTTGAGTTCATGTAGATTATGAACACGGTCGCCCTAGCCAAGTTTGTGGCATGCTATCAATATGAGAGGACAATTTGTCTTCCATGATCTACCTGTTGTCTAATGGACTTTCTGGCCCAAATGGACGTAAAATTGTTAACAACAAATAGAAACCCTAAAAGATCTTTTCGTTTTCAAATTTCTAATTTTTAATCTCGCTTTTTGACAAAATTTATCTTTTTAAGTAAAGGCCATTATGGAGATAACACCTCTTTTTCTTTCCTTTTTAGTGGGATCTCCTCGACCAATTGTATTTCATTAGTTACTCTCAAGGTTAGTTTTTATGAATTAACATTTACATTGGTACCTTCACTTTCTTGAGTGAAGTTTTTTAGACACATTGTTTAAGCTAGGAAATGTTAAGTTCAGACATAAGGACCATGAACTAGTTTTAGGATGGAATATTTATAATGTTTAAAAATTAAGTTTAAAAGTTTGGGTTCAATCTCTATGCCCATGTAAAAATAGGGTAGCTACTTCTTGTTTTTGTGAAATTTTGTTTCAAAACATATTTAAGAAATTTCCTAGCGTGATTGGAGGGCACCTTATATTCACAAATATGGCTTCTATAAAATGTGAGGGATATTAGACCTACTCTTCTAGAATAGTAAGAACTTATAGCACAAGATCCCTCACATTTATGCATTCAAAACCTTTCCCACTCTTAAAAGAGGAAACATAATATGCTTCACACTATTAAGAAGTAGACATAAAAACCCTCCCCTCCTATGCCTCATGATTTATTTATGGTCAAGTTCATATAACTTTCACCTTGTTGTTTACAACTGGTAAAGCCCATGGGTGGGGGACATTCTTGGCCAAACTCCTCATCCTAGGCCCCTTATTTGGAGCACCCTTGCCATATGACTATATACCAACTATAAAATGCCATGTAACAAAGCTTAAAAGAAACATTGTTTTTTCTTCTCTACATTTTTCTTCATTCCTTAAATTATTTTGTTTTTTCATCATTGATGGGCTATGTTGGACTTTTGTGAACAAATTGCAATCAAGTTGTGTAAGGTAAAGCCTTAGGAATGGAGAATTCTCAAAATGAAAGCTTGATCATGCAAGGTGAGAGTACAAGTCAAATTTGAATTATGAGAATGTAGAATGTAACATTCCATCTTACATCCCACATGTAAAACTATTGGGTTTCTAGAATTAAAATTATATATTTTTCACATAATTATTTTTTTCAAATCAAAATCTCATAAGACAAAGTCTCACATGCTCATCTACTATATTTCATGTAACAAATTATGTTTTTACAATGATGCATCAAATTCTTTAGTAATCCTACATTAATTTTTCAACTTTTCAAGATGGTGTCCCAAAGTATTTTATTTTATTTTTCATTATTACAAGCTATTTTTCATTCTAACCAACTAAAAATTTAAAAACAAGTTCACACATTTTTTAAATATTAGGCCATAGGAGGTTGTACATATAACTTTCCAAAGCTTTATCAACCTACCTTTAGTTAATGATTCATCAAGTGTTCATCAAATGATTCATAAGAAGTGAAAACTATTTCTATGAATTGTTAGCAAATTATGATCCTATGACTCATCTATGACTACTTTCATTAGTCTAATGAATTGTCATATAAACCATTAGTAATTAACTTTTGAAACTATGACACATTCATAATGACTCACTTAATTTGTTGAGTCACCACCTAACTATTAATAATCAACTATAGAATTACCCAAAAAGTTGCATATATTGTTTTTAGCTTATTTTTACATATCCAAATTACCCCTTAATTATAAATTATGCTCCTATGTCATATACTCAATGTCATAAGGTATGAAAGCTATAAAGGCACATGGTTTTCCAAGGAAGATAAAAAATTATGACTAATTATCACAAAAGCAAACTCAAATTATCCAATTCCAAATATAAAACATGGAAACCAAAATCAATAACACAAAATATGTTTTAAAAAATGCAAATAAAATCTTATTCTAATAATATATGAAATCACGAATATGAAAGAAATGAACAAGGCTATGGTGCAAAATCGTATTTCGAATTAATGTTGAATAGACTAAAAATAATGGGTCTTACTTTTATTTTGAAAATATAGCATGAAAAAACTTTCATAAAACTTTCCATATGCCCATCTTCCAATGAACCTTTTTGAATACCTTCTTAACTATAAGTGAATTATGAATGAATTGGAGTGAACTATGAATAAATTGTGAGTGAACTATGATTGAACTACAAGTAAATTATAAGTTCATGGTCAATGAACTTGATCCATTGTGGGTAAGAAATGAATGAAATCCATCCATGATGATGTTGGTGATGGTGTTGGCCAATGTTTGTGTCCATAACATTTAACCCCAAGTTGTGTTTCAAAATTACATATATTCTCGAATTATAACTTCACCTTTTACAAAATTTGAAACCATCATTTAAAAAAAAATCTTGCATTAAAAAAACCCAATGCAAATTGAAGCAATTGTTAATAATAACAATCTACACCACAAAACTATAAAATGATAAACATTTTACCAAAAAATTATAAGGCAATACATTGTAGGGCATATTATTGTAAATGGGTGGAATTATCATTATTCTCTCATAGTAATTCTTCTTTAGGTTTGTTGTTGAGTAATTGTAGTATAATTTGTGCACATTTTGTTTCATTCACATACTTAGCAGTTACTAAAATTTGATAGGTAATTATTGGACCCCTTGTTGGGAGGGTAAAAGCATGTAAAGGAAGACCAACAAATTATCTTGTAGCAAAAATGGAAAGTGACCATCAAGTAGGCCTTGGTATATTGAACTTAAGAATTTAATTTAATTCAATGATTGATATGAACATGTTCTTTGACTTTCTCATAATTATATTTTTAAATCACATGCTTAAAGGACATTTGATGTCATCAAAATTAATGAATATTTCTAATATGAACAATAGAAGTAAGAAAAAACATAATGTACTTCACCAATCAATTTCAAAACTACTTATTATTTATGTTCATTATACTAAAGTTCTTGAAATTTTGTATTCAACTACATAAATCTTGTGTTTAGAATTCCATAATGAGATTTTTTTTTAAATTAAATATATTTTCTTGTCTTTATATTCAAAACTACCATATTTAAAATTTGAATTTTGAATGAATGTAGTTTTTGATCCATTTTCCTATGCTTAAAATGGACCTATTTCCATTTTTAAAAAAATTAGAGTTTGTTGTGCTCAATGTTGAAGTGGTTTTGTGTATTTGGATGCTTGCTTATGGGTCAATGGCTTAAATTGTTTTGAAGCCTTGCCCACTATTTTGGGGGAAAATTTTGGTTTTCATGATATGAATCCAATCTTTCACTTTCAGTTTCTTACATTTGAATGACATTTTGTTAGATTTGGTTTATTTTTATATTTAGTATAAATTGACCACATCTTTTTTTTATAAAATGATTTTAAGTACTACTAAAGTATTGAACAAGTGAGTAAAAACAACATGAGAATAAATGCAAGCATTGAATCATTTTGCAAATGGAGGTTAAAGATGCTCATATTTGGGGAGAAAATAGCTCAAACTAATTTTTGACATAATAAATTGAATGGAAAATTGTGGGTATTAATTGTTTATTTGGGTGCTAAAATCACATTGCCTCATTTTTTTTTATGTTTATATTCTTCATTTTTCTACTACATTTTTTCATGGATCTTGTTCACCTTTCCATGTTTAGCTATATATTTTTAAAGCCATGCTCATTGACTTTGTATCATCAAATCCACCCATCAAAAATTTCTAACAATGGCCCCAAGTAATGACAAGTTCAATTAATTTCAAAATTGAAAGAAAAGGCAAAATTTTATCTCCCCTAACCCTTTTTCCTTTAAAAGTTAAGCTATCATATGATACCTTTTTCAAAATTTTATGTAGCCATTACTTTTGGGAAAAATTGTGGGTAGGTTTTGCTTCTTAATTATATGACAATTCTTAATTGGTATTTCAAATTTATGAGATTTGGCCTAGACAAAATTTGAATTCTTTTTGAAAAATCAATAAGTGAATGTTCAAAATGTGGAAAACCACAATTGTGACCTTGATAAATAAAGGCAACTTCAAACATTGTGAAATGTGTTCAAACCAAAGTTGTTGGGATTTTGATGATGTAACAATACTACAAATTGGAGATGGTGGTTAAAACTTTAAAATAATGTGTTACAAGCCCATGCTCCAATAATTAGAAATATAATCATGAGAATAATGATTGATTTGTGCTCATCATATATCATAATACCTTTACCATTTTCGCGTAAATTAAATTATTTTTCGTTTTGTCAAACTTTTGAAATTTTACTTATTATCTGTGCCAAAATTTTAATAAAATAAAAAAACTCAATTGTCAAGTTTCGAACTGCAGACCTCCCATGACAATGACTTAAAACTAAGATAGTCTAGACATGTACACAAGATTGTTCCATAATAGTGATAAAACCTTGTTTATTATTTGGTATAACCATTACCTATCGAAAAATTCAAAATTAAAAAACCAAGTGCCGAAATTAAGATTTCAAATTTAATTCAATATTTGACAGTTTGTTGTTAAAATGGTAAAGGTACTACGATAACAACTAATCAAGGTAGAATTGTTTAATGGTGAAAATATGAAGGATCATAACTTTCAATGTTTCCCAAGTCCATGTGGACCAATCCTTAAAACTTAAATTTTTTTTAAGTTGCTTTCATTTTTGCACTTAGGTACCATTTCTAAAAGCCACAATCCAAATTTATTTTCTTGACAAACCTTCAATAAACTCCACAACAAAAGTCAGACAACGAAAGCAACTCCAAATAATAAAACTGCACAACTACAAATTGAATGAAAATGGCACATGATGATTCAAAATAATAAAATTGCACAACTATGAGTTGAATGCTAGAAGGTGTTTTTTTACTATTTATTATTTGGGCTCAAGGCTATTATGCATTACCTTGATGACACTAAAATGATGAAAAAAATGGAAATTAAGTTCATTCAAATTTTAAAATTGAATGACATTGCATGTAACTTGAATTGAATTCAAATTTAATTAGTTCAAAAATATTGAAATGCATTTAAATACATTGAACATAATTCAAATTTATCGGAATTGGATTCAAATTGAATTGAATTGAATTCCAATTTGACCAAGTTCAATTTAAATTCAATCCAAGAAAAATGGGATGCAAATTGATGCAAAAAGCATCATTTCTATCCTTCATGACTATAGTGTTTTTTTCAAAAAGAAAGGTAGCCTTCAAAAGATATAAAAATTTGAAAAAAAAATCTTTTCATGACATTGAGAGCAAATTTCAAACTAAAATTAATTTTGGTAAGACAAAATAATATACTTGTCCATCCTAAACTAGTTCCAACATAACCATCATCATTAGAAGTACATTTTGAAAAGCGCTTCAGGTGACTTGAGTTTTTAGCTAAATAGCTTTTCATCGTTGGCTAGTAGTAGGAGAGAAAATGTAGTCCTATTTAAGAGAGAAGTAAGGAATGCGTAAGCCATTGGCCATGATTAACGGTGAAGTTTAAAGATGAAAATCTGGAACACTTTATTACCCCAAGATAAGGCTCAGTTTGCTTTTTAGTGGTCCAGAATTGCAGCCACTTGGACGACTGCTCCAACCATTAGATTTGCCAACTTTACTTTTCCATACAAGAGTTATGGGCACAATATTTGAAAATTTGTCAGCTTTGGAAACTTCAGACACTTTTTCAGGGCTGCCCATAACCTATCTTCAGGTAGAAGATTTTGCAGGACACATGTGTGTAGCAAGGTTCCTTTTGTGGCAGCAAGTGTACTCAAGCACTTTGTTCCCTTCGATTGGAATGGGCGCTGGTGTCTTCAAAAATTGTGCCCTAGTGATTACGTTGGGGAAAGTCGCTTGTATGTGGGACCTTATTCCAGATCCCTGCCAAAAATCAGTTTGGCAAAAATAGTACATTTTACATCAGTCAGCAAAGTTCTGAAACTCTGAAAAGGCAGGTTCGTATTTTCATTCATGATTCTCGTACTCTTGTCGTTTAATACTAAAGAGCCTCCTGCACCCTACTTTGGCGATGGGACTAGACTCTAGACCTACCCAACCAAACAAGCTCCTTGATAGCCCCTTTCTAGTCAAGCTATATAAAGAGAGAGACGTAACTTTTCTCTCTTATGTGCTCTTTGTTCGTATGCATAGCCGCTACCCTAGATTGTTGAGCAGCGCACTGTTGCGATCGGGAGCTTATGCCTTAGGTTGTGTTGCAATAGATTGATATTTGAAATTGTTGTTGTCGAACACAATATTTGGAACTTGTTTTTTTCATGTGTTTGAAAAGTAATTGTTCTTTTTTTTCTTTCTTTTTTCAAGTGCAAGTTGTATGTTTCAGACGATTTGTGTTTGAGATTGTTTTTCGCGTGTTTGACAAATAGTTGTTCTTTCTTGAAGTTTTATTTTTTCATACATATAAGCAACAATGTTATTGTTTTGGATTGTCATTTTTCAAGTATAATGTGCAGCCTTAGCTACATTACAAAGTTGTTGCTCTAAACTGTTGATTGTCTCAATGTTGTGATGCACGACCTAGGTTGCAACTACAAGTTGTTGCAAATAGTTGCAAAAGATTGTTGTGTGAGATTGTTTCTTAAAATTTATGTTCTCATGTGAAGAAAGGAAGTTGTTTTGTATTTATTGTTCTAATTATTCATGCACACTCTTAATCTCATCATAAAGTTGTTACCCTAAATTGTTACTAGTGTATTGTTGTGATGTGCACCTTTGATTGCATTTGGTTTGCTTTCCTTTATGTTGCAGAAGATTTTTGTGTTACATTATTTCTTATGTATTTGAAAAGAAATTGTTCTTTTCATGGAATTCATTGCCTTGGAATTGACCTATATGAATTTGTTTTTTTAGATTTTTGAAGAATTGTTTTTCCATGACAGCATGTGTATGGAAGGTGTTGTGTCATGTTGTGTCTAGAAAACATTGTGTTACTATAAATGTTCTTATTCGCAGGGCTACTTTTCAAGCATTTGAATATCAATGGTTTTGTCATGGAAATTGAAGATAAATTGCTAGTGGCAAGCACTTGTATGTGAAATTCATTGCTCTTTTGTGAATGTTTCAAATTCTGTTATCCTATGCTTATGTAAGCAAATATTTGTCTTTATGCAAAAACCTATTTACAATCTGAAATCTTTCTGCATTTGAAAAGCAATTGCTCTTTATGAAATTAGTTTTCAAATTCAATGGGTAAAACATAGCTTAACATGGTTTTCCTATTATCTGAAAATCATCATACTTTACTTAGCTTTTTATGAACATGAACTCATTTCAACATTATGAGAGAACACCATCTTGCAAAGCTCAAAGAAGTGGGAAATATTAATTCTAATCTGAATTGTAGCTTTGCATAGTTTTACAAGTGTGTGAAAATTCTTGTTGTTTAAGAAAAGTTCTTTATATGAACATTAATTCAATTTGGCACTTGGAGCGAACACCAAATAGCTGAGAGAGAACATAAATATTTATTTTATTGATTTCATGGCCCACTTTTTTGTTGTTGAATATTTCTTTCAGCAAGTCTTTTCAAAATAAAGTTAGTGTAGTTTTGAATATCCCATTTGTGATATCTATTCCAAAATCTTTGGGGACAGATGAAATTGTGAAATAACTCACAACACCTGATTGAAATGACAAAGTTCTACATGATCATTAGATGGAATTGGTAATCTGACTTTTTGACCCTTTTGCAATGTTTAACTGTAAGATCTGAATTTGTAATCACTGGTGGGTTTGCTAATTTTGTTCTTGGAGGGGTGAACATTGTGCATGCCACTGATTGGAGGTGCCAACTGTGGTATGATGTTGTAGTTGCCAATGCTTTTCACCATGGCCTTTTACTTTCTGCTGCCTGAGGTTCAGGAACTGAGTGTGGGTTGACACATCCTCCCCAGACTCAGAGTGAAAAGCGAATTCATCTGGCCATCACGGCATTGTCAAGGTCATGCCACAGAGACCCTGTCAATGCCTTCCCTACTTGTGAGATTCATCCCTGAGAAACTGATCTTTCTGTGAAGTACTATGGAGCTCGTCAGGCAGAGGGGAAGGGCAATGGATCTGTTGACCTCCTGCCCCCTCCTACCCACAGCTTCCACAATCTTTCCATCTCCATTCCAGCACATGTGTAGGGTGCCAGATTCTTGTTGTCAACATCAGGGATCTTCCTATTGTGCTCCTGGTGTTCTTGCTCTGCCACTGGTTGGACAGACTCTGGCCATGGCACAGGGTATAAGCTCCAGCCCCCATGTGCCCTTGGCCTTGTTGGCAATGGAACATTTCTTCTTTCAAGCAACAACTGCTCCCATACAATCTAGGGTTTCAGTCAATTGTGTTGACATGAAGCCCACCATTGTGTTCTGTTACTTCAGAACCAGCATACAGCAGTAATTACTTCTCAAACTGAATTACTTTGTGATCATTACTCCAAGATCATAGAACCCACAAATGACACATTGTAAGTATATATATTACAATGTAAGTGTATACATACATTAGTAATGATTACAACCCTGGTCATTGACGTCACAGAATTCTATAACTTGTAACCGTGAAACCTCCATTTCAGCAGCATTTCAGGACAAACAAGAAGCATGCAAGAAAACACAACTAACACAGTAAGACATGGTTGTTGAGTGCTGCTTGCAACTTCCAACTTGACCACCTCGGTTTTCTATGGCTGATTGTGTGGAGCAAAGTTGTTTCATACCATCCATCTTACTTCAAGCAACTGTACAGAATCTGGGAAGAGAGCAAAACCCTGCAAAGAATGTGAATGACTACCTTCAGATCAGGACAGAGACATCCAGACAATTGATTACTGTGCACATACAGTATACAGAGCACCACCGTTCATGAATTTACTAAGGTCGGTCCATAAGCAACCTTCCCTGCTGCAGAATCTGGCAGAATGATACCTTCAGCACTGTCTGAGATTCTTAGCTCCAGCACTCATGCTTTTCCCCCTTGCACTTGCTACTACTAGCAGGGTATGGTGTGGAAGAAGTTATATCTACAAGATTGCCGATTGAAGAAGTGACAACACTTTGCAGGCCTCCATTCTGTCAGTTGCACAAAAGCAAAGCTAACACAATAAGAATGATTGTGGTCATTGATTTATGAATGCACTCACAAAATAGTAGATCATTACTTTGATCATGAATATCAGTGACTAGTTTCAAGGCTGAACAGTTGCTTCATGAGCTCCCCACAGTGGGTGTAGATAAGAATGCAAACAATTGTATAAAAATCTGCATCCTCAGTTTCTGTTGCATTTCCGGACACAACAGGAAGACTTGCTCATGATGTTGGCAAGCACTCAAGGGACATAGCTAATCATAAGTCATTATCCTCATTCGAGCTCAACAAGCTTCTGAGGGTGAGCTTCATTTCATTTTAGCTGGCCCGTGTACAAGCAAGCATCTAAGCCTAATGCATAGACAGGCCTACATAAAGGATAGTGGGTAGGGGCCTCTTGCAACCTGAACATATGATTTAAGCACACCAGTGAGTGGTACTGAAGAAGCCAGTGGACTTACTAGGATGGGTGCCGAAAAGGCCTATACCCTAAGATTGCAGAACACCACACATAAAGACCTCTGACAGGCTCAGTACAACCATAGGATCAAGTCTTGCAAATTATAGACTTTAAATTTCTACCTGACCCAAAAAACGCCTTGGCCAGGAGAGAGAAAAGCAAGAGAGAGTGCCCTTACTGAAAAAGTGAGATTTCAGTTTTACTGATAATGCCCCACAATCCACATATGTCTCAGTGGAAGTCTATTAACAAGACCAACAAACAATTTCAACACATATCATAAACAAGTATTGTCTGTACTTTGGTGTCATCTACAACAGTTGCCATCCACACAAATGAAAAAATGCCTTCAAAATTATGACAGAAAGTGTGTGCTTTCTTATCAACTGAAGCAAGAAACACCTGCCTCATCCCAACACGAGTGCTTTTCTTTCTTCTAGCATTCCAACATCCTCCTGCAGACCTTGTAACTCAATGTCAGGTACTGACAATGACTTCCACATTGCCTTTATGACCTCTGTTCTAAAACAGTTGCCATCCATACAAATAAAATAGTCTCTGCCATCATTATGACAAAATGTGTGCACTTTCTTATCAACTGAAGCAAGAAACACCTGCGTTATCCCAACTCGAGTGTTTTTCTTTCTTCTAGCATCCCAATAACCTCCTGCAGACCTTGTAACTCCATGTTGGGTACTGACAATGACTTCCACATTGACTTTATTACCTCTGTTCTACAATATTTTCAGACTCTATGTTCTGTTTCACATCTTGAGCTTCAGCTCCATTTCGCTGCTGCACTTTGTAAGCAATCTCATAAACAGCACCTGCATCAATTTTTTAAGAGCATCAGATGAGTTCTCAGCCAGTATTCACAGTGGTGATGAAAGCTCTGAATGGACTGACAAATGCTTTCCAAAGACACTTATGACTAAGGTGCTAGAAGGCACAACACAAATACCGTACTCTCTGCAATGGAGCATTGAAAACCAAAACCAGAGAAGTGACCTCAATTAAGTGACTATGCACAGTCACAATCTAGAACTCTGCACTGTTGATTAAAAGCAAAATGAAGCTGTGTGCCTACAGAACCATCATGACCTTTATCTTAACTTGGAACAGTAAGATTAGCCTGAGCATCTTGGCTCTGATCCTAGTAATTGTATATACAGTAGTACTTATGCCATTCTTATATAAAACATATTGAGCTACTGGTGAACTTGGCCAAGAATCCACCACTAGTAGATTTGGCCAACAGTTGCTAAGTATAGATTGAACTGGGTCAGGAGTGAGATGGAGTATCACAAGTGCATACCTGCAGCAACCAAGAGGACCAGGAAATCACCAAAAAGTTGTATCCTTTGAACAGCAGTCTTTGTTGATTGATATTTGGACAGGGCAGGATCCTTTGCAAGCAGCTGCAGTACCACAGAAACAAGCAAGCAGAAGAACAATGTCAATTCAGAAAGGAGCATTGTGTCAAACATGGAAACCAGCTACATGGCTCAAAAAAAAAATTGCTACAGTATGCAAGATAATGCACCTTGCAGATCACCCAAAAAAATCTCTAACTAATTCTGCCACAACAAACCCTCCAATAGAAGTACCATGCACAGTTGAGACTACCAGAAAATGCCTGCATTCTAGATTCAGCCTCACCAGTTTTGTGAATCAAGAGACAATAGAAACAACTGTATAGAGACCTGATCAAAACACTAAACAGAGTACACATGCTGCATCCAATTGCCCAAAAAAGTTCCACTTTTTTCTCATCTGCAAAAGCTTATTATTATCCATGCCTAGGGACCTAAGAGCATCTCCAATGGTGCTCAGTATGTACCCTGAAAAAATATTTCTCACATCCAAGTTTAAGTCATTTACTTTCTCCAACCCTGCCCATAAAACTAAAACTGGGACTGCAAACAGGTGGGAGTATACTAGTAGCAAACCTCCTGGACCAATCATTATGATTGGCCAATCAGAAACAGGAAGCAGTAATCACATCATAGTTATTAAACTCTTCTCTGGCAGGTATTAGGCTTTGTTGTGCCTTTTACCAGCCTCAGCAAACTGTGCAAAAATGCTGGGCATTTTGCTGAGCCAAACCAGCATGTTTTGACCTTTCTTCATCCAATTCTAACTTGCAGGGTCACATCCTGAGCACTGGTACAGTTGCTCTAGTACATGAGCAAGTTCAGACTAGCAAAAGAGGCAGTCTCCATCTTGTGACCATCTAGGGTAAACTATTTTCCAAACTACTGGCAATAACCCTAGACTAAGCACAACTGAGAATCTTAGGTTCCCTTGCTCACTCCGATTAGTACACAGTGTATAACTAGTACTGGCATAGAACCTGCAAAGAGATTCGCGACCTAAATCCTGCCAGAAAAAAAAGAAACGGTGACCTAATTCCCGAAATACGATGTTCTACAATGGTGCACATGAGAGATCGATCAACAAATTTCAAAACACTGAGAAATGTGTTCTTCTAAGTGAAGAAAATGCAGGAAAAGGGGAAGACATGTGAAACCGACCTCCTCTTCTCGAGATCCGGACTTGGTGGAGAGCCTCGCCGTGGATGTTAAAGTGGAGTTACCATTTGAAGTGCGTGACCCTAAACGCCTCGCTAGAACTCGCACGCTCTGCATCTTTTTTTTCTTCCAGCTCTTTTCCTTCTCTCTGCGTGCGTGCGCGTGCTTGCGCACTGTGGTGTTGCACAAGAGAGGCGATCGTCCACAACAAGGCACGTGCTTCGCACATAAAAATAGCTACCGGAGGCAAAGGAGATCAATTTTACACTGTATTGGTGAAAAACAAAGCTTCGGAAGGGCTTCCTCACATTGATGGAACGGGTCGGTTGGGGGTTCCAATCCATAACTATTATTGGTATCAATAAGGGTCACTTTAGACAAGGGTCCGAGGACTAAAAGCCCAGGGACAAATTTGAAGCAAATTGAACCTTGAATCGGACCTTTCTTCATATTAAAAGAAACATTTTTTTCTTAAGGTACAATAAGTGTATCTAAAGGCTTGGGGTCCAATTCAAGGATCCAATATCGAAAATGTGTGATTGACATGTGAGAGGATTAGGTTAACATCTGGTCTTTCTTCTCTTCTTCTTCTGTTCTTTCATGATTTTTTTAATTTTCTGTTTTCAGTTGCATTTCATGCACTTGGGAAGGGCTGAAAATGCATTCTTTCTAACAACCATCTTGTGAGGATCCATAAAGTTAGCCATGTTAATTCTAAAATTGATAAAAAATGAGGGAGTTGGTGCGCTCTCAACAATGCCCTCAATCCATATATGCATCTTCCATTCTCACAGAAATTGAGCAACAAGAATATAAAAAAACAATGAAAAAGAAAAAAAATTGAAGAAATGAGCAACCTTTGACCCTAGCTTACACTTTGGTTCTCCAAACCATGTGCTCTCTTTTAAGCTGTTTTTTTTGGTTCAGACCGATTGACTTCCCTCCAAAATGATGCCATGCAAGCTAAATCAAAATTTGATTTGTCTTTATCCTGAACCTTTGTCTAAAGGCGTTGAGACCAATCTAAAGCTCTTGACGAATAGGAATGCTTGATTTCATTGGACCTTGCTACTTGGACCCTTGTCTAAAGTGGCCCTAAGCCTACATGTACTATGTCAAACATGATTTTCTCTTTTTTTCTCTCAATTTTATGATACTGAAAATATGGGAAAAAAATTCCAGAAAATTAGCAAAATTACTTGAATTTACACAAGAAAAAGAAAATTTTCCCAATTTGTCCCAATTTTTGTGTGGAAACAGCAACAAAAATGGTTGGAAAAAAATCATTGATGTCAACCCTGGTATTGAAGGGCAGACTGTGTGCTGGCCTCTTTCCTTATGTGTAGATATTGAGTTTCACCCCCTAGTACCTACTTTGGCAGCTTTGACACTAATTATTATAATTTGTAGAAAAAACTGTTGAAATTATCCACTAAAAAAATCTGAAGAACAAAACTTCGTGAAGGATCATTTTCACTATTTGTGCATGTCCAAACTTTAACACGTTTTTTTCTTTTTGATACTTTTTCAATTAATAAAACAAATGAACTTTATTTTTTCTTTTGAAGAGGTTTCAAATATTTATGACATGCAATAAGCAAAATTTGCAAAACTTCAAGCCATTTTAAGAAAAAAACATTTTGAAGTTCAACCATGTTCCCCCAAACAAATTTATTATTATTCCTTCCAATAATGTTCAAAGCAAAAGAAGAGTTGATCTTATAGGACTTTTTAAGGTGATACTTTAAGGGCCATAGAAATTTTGAGTTTTAATCATTTCAGTATTATCCAATTCCCTTCCAACCCAACCATAAATATCTCTAAAGTTGAACACCAACCCCATGCAAAATAGAACCAAACTGAAGCCCTTCATAAAACAAAGAAAAATAACACTAACATGTAAATTGACTATGTTTGTATCATGGAAAACCACCTCATATTGCTATTGAATGTTCAAAGAACCATGGTCAACATATGGCACATGTCACCATTTTTCACCAATTCACAATCTAAACAATAGGGAAATGTTGATATCCAATTTTAAAAGGCACCTTAAGATTGGTTTTTGATGTGTCATGTAAAAAATAATCTTGATTTGTTCCAAAACTTAACACCTTATTTTTTGTTATGAATCATGATAAAATGCAATAAGATCATAACATTAAAATTTCAATCAAAGTTTGATTTTGGTGCATTTGCATGTTGTTATCAATAAGGAATTGGTGCATAACAATGTTTGATGCTATTGGCCTATTAACCATTCACTCGCCATAATATCTTATTTAGGACATTCGATCTAACTTTAAATAGGCTCTACATTTCAAGCTCATTATCCTAACCATATCCTTTGTTTCACTAAGGAGCTCTAATGAGGGTAGGGCCATTAATCCCTAGCTTTTCCCTACTATTCTAGCCATGGTATTAATGTGATAGCTCTTTGGGTAGTACACACCAAACTTTGCCTTGTTTGAAAAAGTACAACAAATCAAAGTAAACTTAGTAGCTAGCCTATGTATTTGGCCGCATGCATAAACACATGAAAGTTATAAATGTGTTGTCCTAAGTTATCAATATTGCCTATTTTATTTTTTAATTGCCTAGCTTGAACATTTAGTCCAAGGCAAACTTCTGCAATAAACAGGGAGGCTTTAGTAATTTATAAAAGAATGGTCATACTTTTGCTAGCAATATGTCAACTTATGTAGTCACAACTTTATTAATATAAAAAGGAAAAAGTAATAAAAAATAAAGTAATTGTTAAAAGTAAGGATTTTTCACATAAAGTAAAGAAAAAGTAAGGATCCATGGGTCTATATAAATCCATGTTTTAGGCGTATCAAAATACATTGTTTTCACAAAATGTATATAGTAAAAGCAACTAATAATGTTAATAACAACTCCTATATTAAAGCTAGTAAGTCAGCCCACAACTTAAAGTAACAATAAATAAATAAATTTTTTTACAAAATGAGGGTATATTTGCATATCAAAACATAGTAATAGACAAGACATAGAGAAATAGTTTGAACATTTATTGAAACTGATGAAGCACACATCTTTATAGATGTGTAGGATAGAGGGCTCATAGTATTTGCCTATCTTTTGCTTTGAAAATCCTATAAAGAAAGAGAATGTGTGCTGCTTTATAATAGAAGGGAAGGGGCTTAAATTAGCAGACTAACATTGCACATTTGAGAATGTGAAGAAGGCTAGTGAAAAAAGGGATAGAAAAGAAAAATTGATTTTTTTGGGCTAGTTTATTCTATACCCTTTGAAGATGAAGCCATATTACACAATTTCCAAGAAATGAAGGAAGTCATTGAATATTGGGTTTGTCACCTATTTTTTATTGGCACATAAACTAGGCATGCATTTTTTTCAAACCAAACCTTTGTCATTTAAAAGTTTTTATATGGAAGTACTTTCAAGGGTATAAATTCAACCATTATGCTAAAATCCAAAGGTAATTCAAGTTGGAACATCATGTCTACCATTTTCACCACGCAAGTATGCTCACTATCAAACTTGAATTGATAACCCATGTAGATTTTTGGGCAAGCCAATAAAGTAACCAATGAATGTCCCCTCACCACTACTTTATGGCATGCTTTGTTTTCCTTACTATTAAGTAAGCCTTAAGCTCTTTAAGTACTAGTGTCTCTATTACAATCATAGCTCACCTAACAACCACCCTTAAGAAAACCCCAAAATTTTTATGGAAAATGGAAAAGGTAAAAATAAGTTGTGGCTTACAAATGGTAAGATGAGGTGATAATATTTACATGGCATTTGCTTGGTTTATTATTACGAAAAATAATAAAATTCTGTCCATTTTGATCATACAAACTCCTAGCCATTTATTATGTTATGTCCCCATGTCAACCTTTCTTTTGGGAATTCATCATTTGACTCATGTGAACAAAGTAATACCCCTAGATAGGAGGGATGAAAATTTTAGAAAAAAATGTCCAACCAAAGCTACGCTTCAAAAAAAGGAAGTGTCACAATTTGTGACCTATAGCTCATTAATGGTCCACTTTTCCTTTTCATCTATGATAACTTTGACACTTTGAACCCAAAAAAAAAAAACATTACACCAAGAGTGGTTCCTATTAATGTCTGTTTCTTTTTTTATATTTAAAACTATTTATTTAAAATTTTATTAAATTGTTTTGAGGCATTTGAAGAGATGCATTCATTTCAATTGATGAAAATAATAAAAAAATAAGTTGCTAGTGATTGTACATGCATGCAAAAAAACTAATTTTGATTTCAAATGTAAACATGCATGATAAAATCAAATCCAAATCTAGGAACATGGTTTTTGGGAATCGACCATTTCACTCTCAATAGTTAAAGGCCTAATTTTTTTTATTGAAGGATAGATCTTTTAGTACCAATCAACCTAAAAAAAACTCCAAAAGCTAAAGGGAAGATGCATTTTTTAAAAACACCTTTTCCCATTTGCAAGATAATACAGTGAAGGAGCAAAATGTCCTTTGAGCCTATGTTCAAATCGAAAATGGTTGATGAAAACTATGCAACAAAATAATTAAAATTCTTTTATTCTTTGATAACTTATTGTCTACTAACACATGCCCTTAGTTTGCCGGGCAAACCAAGTTGTGAAGAGAAAATTAATTAATTAATTAATTAATATATATACATATAACTCTCTACAAGTGTGGAACCTTGTCACATGGTCAAATTCAAAGTTCCAATGGGTCTTGTGATAAATAATTGTAAATATTTTAAATAAAATATGCTTTAAAATGGTAGATAATTAAAAAATTATAACAAGATTGAATTTTTTAAGAAATAGATCTTATATACAGTTTTACAATTACCTCATATTGATAAAATTTTTGAAAAAAAATCTAAAATAAGAATACATAAGAAGAAAGCACTAATCATAGAAACGAATATTTTTTAAAAAAATTGCTTAAAACTTTATGATCTATTTGGAGTTCAATTTAAGATTCCATAGGTTTAGTTGTATGTCAAATCAAATTGTATGACATCACACACATAGATTGTTTGTGGCTAGATATGAATTACAGCGAATGCAATGTAAAACCACCCCTCCTTGATGGTCATTTCAAAGTCAAGGTGAGACATTATAAATGAAAAATGGGAAGTCTTGAAAAGGTGCATAACATTTCGTTGGCTTTGCAAATGAAGGACGCAACATATATATATATATATATATATATATATATATATATGTTTCATAAATTAGATTGATAATGGTAAAAGGTAAAGAAAGGGGTGTATGCATTTGCCTAGTTTGGCATTTTTTATTCTTTAAAACTTGATAAAATCAAACATATTTGAGGGCCTAGAAAATATATTTATATTTTTTGTTACACCCTTAAGATTCAAATTATATTGGTGTTCATACATTATATATGATGATACATCTAATGAAATTTAGTAACAATTGTACCAAGACAATAAAAAAACCAAGATCCCTAGAAGAAAAAAAATTCGATTTTTGTTATGGTCACAAAAATTGAAGCAAAGGGCAAGGCCACAATGTTTGATCAAAGCCCAAGGTTCAACATGAATAGTTAAAGCTCACATTCATTGGTAAAACAATTTGGTAATCCATCTGTAAGTTTAGTCATATTCCCTTCATAAGACATGGCTTGTGAAAGGAATAGTTCGGTAAGACATAACTTTAATAAAACATTATAAGTGGGTACAATTAAGATATTTGGTACATATTTGGTACCTTGTTTTCTATTTGAGAACACCAAAAAAATATTTTTAAAAAAATCTAACCTTCCTCTAACATTTCAAAACAAATGAAATTTTTAGTTTTTCTGATGGGCATCTTTAGCCTCTTTTTAACTTTTCAAAGCAATTTGTGTCATATTATTTGGATTTGAAAAAATATCTCAAAACCATCCCCAATAATTTTGTCATTTTTTAGTTTTGAAAACAAAAACTTTTAACCAAAAGAATTATATTGGGATGTTCACCATATCAATATCAAGGTGCATGAAAAAAAAAAAAAAAAAACTTGCAAAAACATTTCATTTTCAAATACTTGAATTTTATTTTTCAAATTGTCACAAATTTTAGGTTTAATTCAAGTACTCGCATGATTATAATAATTTAGCTTTTGAAGTTCATGCAAACAAAAGTTAAAAAATAATGTACCCAAAAATAATGTTATTATCTTCATAAAATCAACTACTTGTTAATCCTTTTCTATAGAGGCTTTAATATTTTATTGCTTATAGTACTTTTTGTGTATACTTTACCATGCTTTCACCCACATAATGTAAAATGTACATTATATTCAATTGATTACTAGAAGTTAGTTGGGTTCAACTAATTAACAAACCAATTAGGCTATGAAAGTTTAGCTTATATAGTTAATTTTATTTTGACTATTTTACTTAATTCCTTTCCTAACATTTTTTTACAACATGCATGAAAGCCCTTGCTCCCAAACCCAAAAGCTTAGAACACATTAATCTTTGTAAAATACTAGGTCTCTCCATGTGCCCAAAAAACTTCACATTCATACATTCACATGTTCATATTAAAGTGCATATGCATATGATTGTGATTTTATTGGCCAAATATGCTTGTGGGGAAAGCCTCACATATTTGACACATTGTGTTTTTCTACTTCAAAATCAAAAGTTTGAGAATGTTGTTCCGTGATTATGCAAAATAAATTAAAATATACCAATGATGTAGGGTTGTTGGGGGATAAAATGATATTAAAAACAACATTACTAATATGCAACATTTTATGGTATCTTTTAATGCTTTGGTTTTGTGTGTTATAAATCTTGAAATAAATTGATTATTAACAATTTCAATAGGTTGTTTTCTTCACCAATGTGGTCATTTTGAATATGTTGTGATGCATTTTGACCTTATAAATGCATTTATTTATTTTTAACACTTAAAATAGATATTTTTGTATGAGTATTTGAAATTCAAAAAATAGGAACATCATTTATGATTGACCTATTCAAGAAGAACCTCCAAAAATCAAATTTTATGTCAAATTGAAAAATGTGAATGTCATCAAAATAACATGGATTTCATGAGGGCATTCACATGGACCCTCCTAAGGTTGAAAACATTGTGAATTGGGTTACCTTAGTTTTTGTTCGTGTTGTCTAATAATTTCTTGAGTTTACTAATTCTTATTAACATTTCATTGCACATTATTCTCTAAAATGACCCTTTTACTTGTTTGATTAGGAAGAATCAACCTTTCACCTAATCACCTATAGTTAAAATTATCTTTCAATCTTTGAAGACTTCTTTCACAACCTTATTCTTAATTCATGTGAACCTTTTCAAACCATTTATTTTGGGGATTGATGATTCTAACTTTGCATTAAGTGCAATGTTATTGTGTACTATAGAAGGCAATCTTTTTCATCTTGTCAACTTTTGTTCTTGGAAATTTTCCACTAGTGAGATTAACTACCAAATTATTGACAAAGACTCTTGATCATGTTGATGCATTTGAGAACTGGCATCATCTTATTGAAGGGGCTCAACATGAAATAATTATTATGTGCGCCTAACCTCTCAAAGGACCTTCAATTGATATGATCTATCAAATTTAATTCATGTTATTTTGCTTCAAATAACAAACCAATATCTAAGACAAAATGTTACTTCGCCTCTGATAGTGCTGGAGTTTTAGAGTGTTTTAGTACACTCATTGGACCGTTTTTTTGTTTAATGTCACATGTGACACCAATGAAAAAAAAGATATTTCACTGTTTCTCCTAGAATTTCATGTCATTGTTTGAACATTGCCATTCCACATTTGCCAATCATGCCTTGTTCTTAACACATTCATAGTTGGTTGTTACAATTCCCTCTATACAATTATTACATCCAATAAATGGCAGAAAGGCATCTTTGTAATGTACTTCATCACATCTCAATGTAGGCCAAAGGAATGATCAACCATGAATATTTGTTATATGAGAATTCTCTACAAATTCAAACTTTAGTTGGATGTTGGCATGCTTCCATGGATCTGGCATTGAAATTGGTTTCATGAAATACTCCAGATAAAAAGTTTCATGTTGAGTTGGTGGCATAGTTTGTTGTGTGATCAAAACTTGAGAATGAACTCCTTTCAGAAAAGAAAATATGAATATAGAATTTTCAAAGCATGATACATTTATGAAAGAAGCCTGAAAAAAAGTTCTGCTCACTGGTCACTTCATCATGTAGAATTTGAGAAGCTTTGCACTTTGTAGTCCTCTATACAAGTTTGTACACAAAACAAAAATCATCTGGAGAGGGACTCTGAATAGGCTTTTAAGAAGGTTCCCAAATCAGGACACTGATAAATAGTGATTTGTCACTTCTGGAACAGAACCCCAAGTGTTTCAGCCTGAAAAACCTTTGGGACTAAACTAAATCTACTACTGGGCAAGAACCCTTCTGCAAACTACAACAAATTTAGTGGGTCACCTGCACACCGGAGCTATTATTTGCAGGGATGCAAAAATTAGATGTGTCCATGTGCCACCTATGAGCACTAGTAGATGGGAACCTGTATACCTGTATGGCAACCAGGCTTTGTCCACAGTTGAGTTATCAGGGTTGCCAATTTGCCTCTCAAGTGTGAGTATGCAGAGGCATGCTTCCATTGCGTGTTTTATGGTGAGCTTAAAGGCTGGTCATCTGGTCATCTCCCATCTTGTACTGACTCTGCATTCCACTTCTGTGCACTTGACCATTCCTTTCGATCTGAGGATCATCAAGTTTTTTGGCAGTAACCACCTTGCGGCGATGGAACCAAACAATCCATGTCACCAACTCGAGGACAATGCTAATTGCTCCCAGGATTATGAGGACAATTATGTATGCCCTCCTCCACTTGTGATTTGGTTGCAAGATATGGAGCCCTTCAAATATGTTGATGATAATGACGATTATGGTGGCATACCCTATTCCAATATGGTATACATTCCAATATGGTCGTATTTTTTGGTCCTTTTTTGGCCTGAGTACTACTGCTAGCACCTGCCATATGGCCAAAGCATGTTAATGAAAGAGCATGACATTTCCCATGATATTTCCCATAGCATAGCATAGCATGCTACTGTCATGGCCTAGAGGAGTGAAACAGGGGTTCCATATACCTAGATGTTTATGAAAGAACATTGTGAATTCCAGGCCAGAATCCTGCTCAAGGCAGATGTCACAACAGTAATACTAACAATCAATAATGAGCAGGAAGAAACCAAGAGGGTTTAGAGTTTGAAGAGTCAACCTGCAGTGTGGCCAACACAAAAATGGTGATGCCCAGATTACGATGCTTGGGATAAAGGAGGGGCCTGCTGGCATAGTGTAGGAGCTTGAGACCCATTGCCCAAGCCACCACACCTCCTGTATAGCCTGTGAGTTGAAAGATTACATGCAAGTAAAACCATAGTGGGTCTGCAAACTGGAATGGCCGTAGGTAACGGGCAGCCATAACTCCAATTGGGAGCAATATTCCCCATGATACTGCACCAATAATTCCATGATTCTGTAAAAAACAAAAAAATAAATCAAGGAAGGTTGACTATAGGATGTTCATATCCAGCTCACGAGAAATATGTATAGAGATATGTTTAAAGCTAGAACTCTTGGTCATGATATTCCATACATTGAATTACAATCTCTTGCATGACCCATGTAACCATCTCTGAAGACAACAATTATTCATGGGTAACTTACTTCCTTCAGCCTGAGGTGGATGCCAGTCAAAGCCCCAATGGCTCCTGAAGACATGTCAAGGTTGGCAACACTCTGCAAGTTCTGTCCTGAACGAATATGTGGAGATGGTTGGTATGTCGTTAAATTAACACTAGGACCCCTATTCCAGACATGGATCAAAGAATCAGACTGATTAGGCTGTAGTTGCAATGTTGCAAATATCGTGACTGTGGTCCCAGTTGCTTCTGCGCTGTAGTTCGTGTAATTTAAACTCACTTTGCCTGGTAGGAGAACTGGAGAACCCACTAGCAAGGTAGTTGTCAAGTCATATGTCTTGACCAGCAGTGACGTTGTGTTCTCCCAGAATGCAACTAGGACTTGGGAACCCACCATCATTGACTCACCAGTTGGGTTTATACCCCACCCAACCCAACCTTGAGTTGTGGCTTCCTCTGTGACATCAACATTTTCCAAGGGTCTCAAGTCAGACTCATCATTTTGTGCACTTTCACAGATTTAACACTCTGAAAAGGAATTCATGAACCCTAGTCCAGTATAAGGACTTGTCACTCTTCCAAATTTTGTTAAGAGAACTTTCTGAGGACATGTGAATGTCAAGGTTTAACTCACTTAAGGTTGAGCTGCAAATATTATAACAGTAGATGCATTTGGAACTGTACTCAACAACAGACAAAATTTAGAAACAGAAGTGACACATAAATACTCATTGGATGTCGCCTGGGTTGACATCCAATGAGAAGAATCTACAGGTCAACTCTCAAGTGGGCCTTTGAAGGTGAGCTCAGTTCACATAGATGGCATCCTTAAAGAAAAGAAAGGCATCCCAGTTCACTGCAAAATGACAATGATTGCTCTCTGCTGGCTGGAGCAATGATCTGCAAATTTAGGTTTGACTGACCGATACAACAAAAGGTAAAACCTTAACACTACAATTCATGATTCAAGCCACATGGTTCAGACTGAAATTGTAGCAACTGTGCTCAAATTGTAACTGAAGCAGGCTTGGTTTCATTGAGATGTACAGTCGTGTTCTTTGAGGGGCTTCTTGATGAGCCACAATTATACCAATTGAGTGATTTAATTCTAGTTTGTTTGCACAAAGTGCAAACTTTTGCAGCTCAATTGGGGCCAGGTACCCTCAGTTCAAATTTTTTCCACAAACAACAATTGCACAGGAAAACTTTCATCATCTAAATAAAATCAAAAAATGAATTGTGGTGTTGTGATGAATCCATTACCTGTAAAAGCGATTTCCAAAGTGCTGTTTTGGCTGAAGAGGTTCCAGGCCAAAGAAGATCCCAGTGCATTCAGAGACTTGCAATAGGCGAAGGACTTCGAATGTACAGTGCAAGGTTGAGCCATCACAATTGGCACAGGGGAAAACATCAGGCCCATTATCAGTACTGTCAAGATTAACGTCCACACCTTGGCCCGCCACAGATAAGATGCCATTTCCCCTCGTTTTCTAGATCTGCTTTCTCTCAAAGTTTCACCTTCTGATCTCTTAAATGTGCACTTGGGTTGTTGGGCACTATTGGGTGCTGATCTCTCTTCACGTTTTAAGCGGCAGTTTTGACAAATGTTCTAGTATGTCAGCAGCTTACATGCCAGGCTTCTTGCAACTTCGTAGCTTCAACTCCGCTAGATTCAAACCCTACACAAACCTGTTACAAATTCCATTCACGAGGATCCGATCCCTCTCGACTCTTGGGATGTTACTCCATGTGTACCAAAGAGCGGCGCCAATCTCAAAAGAATTGAGATCCAGCCAACAATCCTTACACTAGCACTCAGCATGGGGAACGAAACTCCCACTAGTACAAACTTCAAAAGTTTTCACATGAAATGAGGAAGGAACATTAACCGAGAACTAGAAACAAGTGCTCCAACAAAAGACTCTTGACACAAATAAAGCCACCAAGCAATCAAGGTGCTAGTACTATATGTGTAATGACGACGAAAACGACGACGACAACAAATTTGCTGGAGGAAGAAAACTGATCTCAAGCGATGACCAGAAGTAACCCCAAAACTTCCAGGAAGAAGATCAACTTTCCCTTCAGCATTCAAAAAGCTTAGAACCCCCGTGGGAACAAAAAAAAACCCCAAAACTAAACTAAAACAAAAACTAATCTTAGAACTCCGAACTGCATAGAAATTATGTGGAAGAAATTATAGGTACTAAAAAATGAGTCATAAGAACTAAACGAAGAGAATGAATTTCGGCGCTGTCCAGAGACTTGCGCAGGAGCGTGCGAGACAAACAAGGGGGAAAAAAAGTCAATAGAGGAGAACCCGACGGACACAACGGGACGCGCAGTGTGTCGATTCCGGCCCCGCTGAATCAACGAAACACGACATCACATGACATCACATGGAATTACCGGAATCTTTCTTCCTTGCTTTCTTCTTCTTCATCGCGACATTATAAACCTTGCACACCCCCAAAATCAGCTCACCAATGCAAAGTACTTCCTACATCTGATCAACAACAACAACCACGAGGGGTGTGTCACACTGTGGCCTTGCCATTTACATTAAACAGTATCTTAAGGCAAAAGAAGAATTATGTAAACTCAAATATTTCACCATGCAAAAATAGATTAATCTTCAAAAAGTCTTCTAAAAGAAACCAAAATCCTTCAAGATATTATAACTCTAGAACTAATCTCAAGTTTCAACACAGGTCAAAATATCATCTTTCAAAAATGCTTGTATAAAAAATAGACCTATTATTATTACCTAGGGGCCAAAATCCATTAAGCTACTATACTCTATAATGAATCTAAACACGATATATCCTGGCCTACCAACAAAAAAAGAAGGAATTGGAGCAAATTTTTTCTTCCTTCCCAAAAAATTCATCGTCAATTCAACGTTTCAGTAGCAACAACAAATAATCCTACCGCTAGAATTTTCGCTGGAAAAAAACATCGCCTAATTGGGCCAACTATGACACAAAAGACTCTTTCTAAACAGAATCTTCGTGTTAACAGCTACAAACAGTATTTCCAAATTTTTGGCTTAAAGAACTCTTCTTTTGAATAAAATGTTTGGAGTTTTTTTAATTTTCTATTCAACTTGAAGTCCTGGTGCCAGAAAAATCCTTTTCTTTTTTTAGGTTGTTTACAGTTGGGCAGGGTGAATCAGCACTACATTGGTATCTTTACCTTATTGAGTAAGGCCCCTTTAGTAGACCTAATAATTAGCAGTGGAAATTTTAAATTTGGACTTGGCGACCCTGATTTTGGCTCACTTTAAGGGTAAGCAATCTTGAGGCTAAAAATGGGAAAATTTGGACACTTTTGGCTTTTTGTTTGGTCTTCCATTAGTTAGTAATGAAACAATGAATTATTGTTTTGAAGGTCAAGGAATTCCAGTGTAAAGTTGTTGAGGCCAATAAGTTGGAAGCAAGTCTTCAATGTTTCATATGCTTTTGTTTCTCTCTCTTGTTATGGTAAGAGACAGAAATAGACAAAGGCAAGATAAAGATGGGATAAAAATGGAGAGACAAAAAAGGGGGGGGGGGGGTAGGGGTTGCCGAGTTTCATTGGATTGATGAATATATTTAAGGGAATAAATAATATTTAATTGTTACAACATTGACCCCAAGATTTGGGAATTGGCTCTCCAAGTTGACAGGTTTTTCTTTTCCCCTTTTTAAACCATCTCAGGGCCAAATAATCATCGATTAAAATTATGATATTTTAGTTTGGCCTTGACTCCTGGTGTAAAGCCCTTGGGACTCATTCCAGTGGATTGCTGGGGTTTGGGTTTTAACTTTGGCCTCAATTCCTAGTGTAAAGTGGGTCTTACTCTTGGGTGGGGAGATCTGCATGTTTAGAAGCAACCCAAGAAAATTCTGGATGTACAAAAGTCAAAAGGCAAACATGTGGGTTTGGCTCAGCATAATTGCTATTAATAGTTTTAAATGGGGCATTATTCTTTTGGACTTTGTGGGTTTTCCTTTTAGAAATTCCAAATTAAGAAATGATATCAATTACATTAAATACAAGTTTTCACATAGATTTGGGAAGCTTTGTAAATGATTGAACATGTATTATTCAAATATTAAAATAATAATATTTAAAAAATTAACAACCATATCCATTTGAATCATTTTTTTAAAAAATTATAAACTTATGAGGAGTGTATTTTTTGTCATTATTGAGTCACTGTATTGTGCATTCACCCACAATTAATAATCACCAAAAATGCTTGAAGCCAAAAGATTTCTTTCATTTGCATAATTTCACAAATGCATTCAAAAATATAAGCAATGAGGTGCCAAAAGAAGGCTAATGATCAAAGGTTCTTCCTGTTGCGGTTTTAATAAATAACTAATCTTTGGTTGTGAGAAATACTGTTGCAAGGTCACAAACTGAGCATGGGCGGAGCTACTGGTACCCGTAGTGTAGTTACTGGCTCACTCAAGGTTGGGTTCAGGTGCTTATTACCAGAATAATCTTATTGGTAGTGATGCTTCTTCTTAAGGAGGTTCCTTCAATGAGAAGCACTCCAAGGAACTTCCTAATTGATTTGGAGGGCACCTTTAGATATGTGAATATCCTTCCTAGAAAAGAGGACGGATCTTACACCTAGGGCCAGGTGCCTACTTATAGGTGTAAGATTTGTCTCACTCTTCAGGAAGGAAAACCATAAATAAAGCAAAGGGTCCTTATTGCAGACAAAAGTACTGCATGCTCTTTTTTTCCCTTATCTGCCCTTGGCTTGATCCATCTTTCTCACAAAAGATGGATGATACCCAGACACCGTATTGATGCTACCCATTATAGACTTTAGATCCTATTATGCATATTCAGGTCCTGTAATAGATGCTAGGTGTTATTATAGGCTTAAAATATGCATAATAGGATCTAAAGTCTATAATGGGCAGCAAAAATATGTGACTGGGCATTTTCAGACAAATTTTGGACTGGCAAATGGGCAGGCAGGGGAAAAAAAAGTACTGCTTGTAATAAGGACCCTTTGCTTTTTTTAGCGTTTAGGTGTAAGTAGGTGTAAGAACTAAGAACTCTCCCCCTCCTAAGCCTTGTGAAACAGAATTCCGAGGGGGATTTCCATGATGAAAAAACTCAAGGTTTCAATTATAAGGTGTTTTGGGATTGGGAGTCAAGTTTGGAGCAAAAAACTTTGAAGCTAGTAGCATGAGCTGGTGTGAATACGAGCCTGAAGAGCATCTTCCCTCAATAGTAGGTACCACATCCTTCGGTTGGTGGGTTTATCATGCAGTGATCCGTGGCGTTAAATGGGAGGGAGGTACGCTCCACAACTATTTGTTTCAGTATTTGCGAGTCTTTCAAGCATTCTCCACCTTTTATTTTCATAGATATTCATAGAGATAAGGTACCCTCCAAATACATGAAGAACTCTTTTGGAGTGTGTGCATTACACACACTCCATGATCCAACTTGCACAAGCTCTTGTTTTGGTAAAGCCCACAGTTGAAGGCTTTATTGAGCATAAAGACATGCTTTGACTATTTTTTATCTCATTGTCTAACCAAAAGGTACCCATTGGGCATCACAAGAAAAATTAAACAAGTGGAGGGTGTTCCAAAAAATGGAACAATTGCCTAAGCAAAAGTTTCTATTTTTGAAATGCCCCCAAATAGCGGAGGAACAATTGCACTAGATAACATGGCCTCTGATTACACTCAAAAAAATAAATCAGATCAGGTCAGCTGGAAGGTATTGCTGACCAAGTGAGGGTCATCAATACCAATGTAGGACTTTGACATAGGCCCTTACCCTTCAAAATGAGAAGCAAGTTTTGACATCGCCTTTCACAATGACAAGCTACTTTGGCTAATCACCTTTCATATGACAGGTCACATTTAAAAATGAAAAGTATACAAATGAACTTATGTCATCCATGAATGAAGTGAATATATCATAATTTGCAAGCCAAAAAACAACAAGAATTGAATTCAAACATTATTTTTAAAAAATAATTCAATGATAATAACCTCAAAAGGACAATCAAGTCTTGGTACAAACAAGCTTGGGTCCATTGTTGTTGCATTCATCCAATGCAAACACACCATCATGAAAGAAAAGACATCAATTAGTTTTGTAGGTGAAGAAAAATTGGCAATGCACATGGTTGTAATGGACCACAAAACGTGCAAAATCAAAAATGTTTTCATTAAGTTTGGACAATGTAAATACATACGAGTGAGCTAAAATTGCAACAAACAACTTTACAATCATACTAAAAAAATCACAGGGTTCATTTTTATTCCAACAATAGATAGAATTTAATGATCTTATCTTTGTTGGTTTGCCAAATGTGAAACATTGTCCTCCAATCCATGTTGTCAATTTCAATCCCAGACAATGACACGCACATTAGTGCATTCAATGTGTCCAATCTCAATTGTGATAAAAAAATGACTCTCTGTAGAATTTTTTGTTAAATTGTTTTGCTTTTGGGCAAAATTTCACCAATAAAACAAAGATTACACTGAATCTTGCCCCTTGGGTGAAGGCCTAAGTGGGTTAGATTGACCATTCCACCCAGCACGGGATTTCAATTTCCGGTTGGGACTCAAGATTGAAAATTTCGCCCACCCTATGGTTCATATATTGTAGGCTTCTAGCAAAATGAATGTTTACATTGCAATTTTATGTGACATGCATATTTTATTCTTGCCTTTCATATGATAGACACATTTTCATGTGATAAGTGTATTTTCATTTTTGCCTTTTGATTGGAAGAGACTTTGTTTTTCTTTTTTTTTTAATCTTTTTTTTTGTGACAGGAATTTTTTTAAAAACTGCCTTTCATTTGACAAACAATTGTTTTTCCAACCTTTTCCTGCACGTTAAAATAAATTGTACAAATAATGACAGATGTAAATTCTTACCTTGAGCAAGACCTTCTGCAACTGACCACTTCTACAAGTTGTGGGTTTGTCGTACTCCGTTCTCTACTTCTCCCTCACTCAACTTCTCCATTTTGGTCTGAAGGAAAATGGAAGAAGCTATGGTGGACTCCCCATACATAAGGTTGCCAAATCTATTCTACTTTATTACCTTTATTCCAAAGAATCCAATAATATCAAGAACCAACTAGTCAATGCCTTGTAGCTTCTATCTGCAAGATGCTAAATGCCCCTCATCAAGCGGTGGGATGGCCTTTCTGTGCCTGACAGTGGAGCCCTGCCAAGAACCCGTGTTTTTCTGTCCTCGCACCCATGATTTGTTTTTGACTGTGGAAGTTATTCAAATAGAAAAGAGAGCACACTTTTCCCAGCGCCCAAACCTATGCCAGTGAGCAATACCTTGAAAAAAACATGTTGAATCGTGCTGCGTGGTTTTACGCAGAACCATGCAGGGACGAAAAACATGGGAAAGAACACAAGCGAAACAATCGCAAGACAGAAGCTCATTGGGGGCAGGTAGATAGCGTCTCGCAGTGTATTTTGTATCCTTTTCTCACTTAGTGCACGCATATGGACCTGCGTCTAAAATATCCAACGGGAGATGTTGCTGACGGCCAACGACGAAGGATGTGAGAAGTCTAGAGAGACTGCGGGAACTTGAAGAAGGCCATCTCCGCCATGTGACAGTTACTCTGACTTTACACTAGACGACTACATGCCTAATGCTTGAGTGTTGAGTAGGGTGGGTGCATTTCCATGAAATGCCACCCACGCACCCACCACCCCTCATTCAAACTTACTCAATCTAACTATATAAAAGAATTGGTGGCGATCCTTTCCATCCATCCGTCCCGTCATCCAAGTTCCTCATCCCTGGATGAAGAAGATGATGGAACGGGAGGACGACGACCACTCATGCATGTAAAAAGAATTGTGTCCGTCCGTCCGTCAGGCGATCCTTTCCCTGCCAAACAGCAGTCCTTTCCCAGCCAAATCGTGTGTCCGTAATGGGTATCACTCAGTGTAATGGGTTTCAGGGTATCCCTCAATGTCAGGGTATCACTCAGTGTAATGGGTATCCTCTTGGGTGTGTCCGGGTTTAGGGTTTAGGGTTTCTGCACTAAATCGTGTGTGTCCGTCTGTCCGTCAGTTCGTCCGTCCAA
>Ga0209208_10000349_pt1 | contig 57666 bp, 41 predicted proteins | sample S1TSphfallax_3_FD_187694 | JGI IMG/M metagenome (GOLD analysis project Ga0209208, IMG submission 187694) | Host-associated microbial communities from peat moss isolated from Minnesota, USA - S1T2_Fd - Sphagnum fallax MG (SPAdes) (version 2) | ecosystem: Host-associated > Plants > Peat moss >... | reverse complement strand
CTGTGTCTACTTTTGTTCAATCTTCATTTCCATCTGCAAGTTTTATTTACCTGATGTTACACTTTTGTTTTTTTTTTGCATTTGTTCACATGTGACATGGAGCGCAAAGAGGCATCTATCTAGGGAGGGATGGATTGCAGTACAACCTCTGGGGTTTGAAGCACAAGGATCTCTCAGTAGGCAACCACATCTGAATCCAGTGTCAGTGTAGGAGGACTAAGCTACCTTATGGAACAGCACTAGAGATTTTATGTTCTTGTGCCTTTCTGATTTCTACATCAGGAGTGATTGAATTTACATGCTAATTACCTGGAACTCTTTCATCAATCTCAGTTGAATCTATTCAAAATCATGGCTGCAGTAAATGCAGCACCTGAGGAGAATGAAGGAAACCACAACAATAAGTCCATGGTGAAGATTTCCATTTTGTTTCTTTCTTGACAGGCTCTGAAAGGCCTGGTCAGACTTCAAGCCTTGGCTCCTGGAAACATCATGACATGCCACAATAGTACAGGCTATGGAAGCTCTTGTGTGAGTTCAAGCTCATGCCCTAGCATGTCAGGTAAAGATGTCAGAGTATGGCAAACAAGAGGTACAGATGCCGCACTCAAGCAAACAAAGAAGAGGAGGCTGAGAAGGTTGAGCACATCACCATATATCATCTACCGACATGAGATGTACTTTTGCCTGCATCCAGTTTCTCTTCAAACTAACCTTCCTCTTTTTGACTAAACAGCCAACCTTTCTGACACATCATTTGTTTTGCCAGGCCCTTCCACATGACAGAGCAGGACCTAATGTGCAAGAAAATGAAGAACAACATGGAGCAATGATAGAATTGCAACAACTATAACATGGCTGGCTGACAATATGCAACCATCAGGTTTCTGGTTGAGCTGCAAGGGTAGCACAAACATAATGTAAGCAGCTTGGTCATTGAGCTGCATGCACTCTTGGGAAGAATCTCAAAATAGAGGATGCATAGACCTAAACAGCAGATTGATCATCAACCTGCAGGCACCCTCTGAAAGAATCCAAAAGTAGAGGATACATAGACCTAAGTGGCTTGATCATCAACCTGCAGGCACCCTCAGGAAGAATCCAAAAACAAAGGACAAATAGCAAATACCATACTACAGCCCTAGAAACAAACCGAGAAATTGTTACACACAACCAAGAAATTGCTATACACACAAAGTGTGGGGATTCTAGCTACAAAGCCAAATTAAAAAAATGTGAAGAAAGATTACATTGACCTAAGCAGCTTGATCATCAAGCTGCAAGCTGCAGGCACTCTTGTGAAGAATCCATAAACAGTGGATACATACAAGTGCAGCTATTAAAGCCCTAGAAACAAACCAATAAATTGGTATCCAAGCAAGGCTAGGGATTCTAAATACAAAAGCCAAATCCCAAAAATGTGAAGAAGGATTTTCATTTCATGATGCATCTGTCTCCATGTGGATGGTGGCAACTTCATTGACCAAGGGGCCTTGTTACTGCTTCAACTTCATTTACAGACCAGTTTCGGAAAAAGCTGCAATCTCTACGGACAGCATAGCACCGAGTCAGCTGTGGTATGGTATCTTCATCCGAAAGAGGAGCCACTTTGGACCCTTGTGATAACACTGGCTCTGCTGGAGTGGTTGATGGAGGTAGCTGTGGCGGTGGTTGTTGTTGTTGCTTCTTACCCCAGCAGCTGGTGAGACAACCTCCATCAGTTTCTGATCTTACAGCATGCTGCTGCAAGCGTATCTCAAATCCATCTACAATCCGAGATGATTTTGTTCCATCCACTGCGTTGCACGTCAAGCACCCTAGGCTCATGGTTGGGAAAAAATAGTTGTGAAACGGCTATCAATTTAGGTGTTATCACTGCATGTCAAAAGAAATAGATGCACAGACAACCAAGACTGACATCGTCAGTTCCAAGCCTTCTTCCTTGGCTATAAAATTGCAGAGAACGGAAACAATCGTGTTGAAGAAAACAACCAAAGGGCAACAGAAGAGAAGCCAACACCGAGAATAGATCAGTGCTGGCGACCAGATGTCAATCAAACACTACACATCTTCAATCGTATTATCTCGCGCCAAAACGAAGTCTTCAGAGGAGCTTCAGAGTAGCTTCAGAATTCTCAATTCGAACCTAAGCCCCGATAAAAAGAAATGAATCATCAGAAACAAAAAGATACCATGACATCAGCCACCGGAAACCACAGTCCTAAACCAAAAGTACCGATCCAAGCAAACGATGAAGATAATATCCAGAGACGGAGTAATATCTTAAGAATAGAGAAATCTCCATCCTCAGGACGAAGAAAAAACCCTCCGCGGAGACGGAGTAAGACTCACCTGTTTGCGCACAAATGTGTTTTTTTCCAAGAGATCGACGTCCAGTCCCTCCAACGCTATTATCCAAGAAGTGCAACCAAATCCACCGATGACGAAGAAACTCCTGAAACAATTCGAAGCCTTCGTTAACTGCAAAAAACCCGCCGACTCATAACACCACACTAAACCCTGTAAGATCCATTAACACTGACTCCTTAAGTAACTCAGAACTCATCATACTTGGTCACCGACAACAATCTTCTTGCTGCCAAGATGAAGAAAAGAGAAGAAACCTTCTGGAGACGCGGAGAAACGGCAAGAAAACTCTGGACTCTTCGATAACTAAGAAGAATTGGAGATCGCAAGAAAGAAACAAAAGATGGATGATACCAGAAACGAAAAGCAAAGATTCTTCAAGACAAATATTTGCTTTACCATCAATGCACAAAACTGGCCACAGCAACACACTCGCGGAAGCAAAAGAGATCGCAATTTGGGCAACTTCGTCGGACTGATGCTCCGCGGAAGACGTCCGCACACGCGAAGGCGCAAGCAAATGCGAAGGGACCACGCCACCATCACCAGCCCTAATGACAGCCCTAATCAGCCCTTTTTTTAATTTGCTGGTTGTATATAGCCAAAAAGCGAATTAAAATTAAAAGTGCTAAAATTAAGTCTTTTTTCCGGGAGATTTTCAATAGCCAGAATTCGACCAAAATTTACCAACAAGAACTCCAGATTTTTTATACATGCTTCAAATAGGTAGTAGCCAACTTTTTTTAAATCTTTTTTTATGGATGATCACAACTTTGGCCAATCACAAAATAATTGACGGTAAAAATTATTCATCCTAATTGCAACCTTAATAATAGCACTAATCATGGCCCTACTATGTTAATTACTACTAAGAGGTAATAAAAAATATGAAAATTATATGTTGTATATCGTAGTACTAGGGTGGCTTTGGCATAAATTAAATTATTTTTCAGTTTTATCAAAAAAATTAAAAACAAATTCAAAGTTTCCAAACAATTTTGAACTTGGGACCCACTTGCCCAAGTTAGTTACTTTATATCCACTAGTGGGTGCCCGTGGCAGAAGGCCACTGTGAAGCCCCCTGTGTGAAATCCAGGTCTCAAAATTGAGATCCCACATCCTGAAAATCACGTCCTAAAAGTTTTCAGCTTTCGGTCTTGGAAACCGCGAGTGTGAAAATCCAGGCCCCAAAGTTGAGATCCCAAGTCTTGAAAACCATGTCCTGAAAACCATATCCTAAAATTTCCGAAAAGTGATTGTTGATAACTTCCTTTAGTGGGTGTTCTCTGGAGCAAAAGTTGTTGAGCTCCGTCACAGACAGTCCAGACTAGACCCGGCTCGTCACCCCGTTCTTCACGTCGGCTATCCCGGGTCTCCGTTCCGCGCTAGAATGTCCTAACCTAATTTCCTCCAATAGCTTTGCCCACAGACTGGGAACAGGAAATTCCGCCCTCCGATTAACGTCGGGCCCGGTTTGTGACGGACCCGAGCTCCGTCACAGATGTAGTGAACCTCTCATCAATGAATTCTCTCTCGTGTCAATGCTGACGGCAAACAGAGTGGGGAGACAAACACAGAGGGAGAAACCCCCATGCGCTTTTTACTATTGCGTTCATTTTTCTCTTCATCGAAAGCTCTCCATCCTACGGTCGTCGACCGGTGCTCAGACCATCACTTTTCTCTGTGTCTAGTGGTCGGCGGAAACTCGCCTCGAGAATTCCGTCCATTCTTTCCGTGCGTTAAGATACCTTCACGGATGCATTCTGAACTGCACTCTCCGGCAGTTAATCATCCAGGTGCAGTAATATACAGAGGCCGGTTTTGCCACAGAAAATGCAGAACCGACAGCATAACTGTCACGTGACAGACAGACAAGGCAATTAATATATAAGATATGACGCCTAACACAGTGAAATATCTTTAAAAATATTATAGAATTATATTACAAATATTACAAATATGCCGAAATTTCCAGAATTAAAAAGGTAGATATCAAACCAGAAATTTTGGATTAAATTAATTATTTGGTAGAGAACCACCAAAGTCACCCAAATACTACAATATGATAAACTTGGGGATCATGTTGTGTCATAATATTGTTGATAATCAACTATTAGTGGGCGCGCCTCGCTTCGCTCGGCGTTTGGGGTAACGTGCAATTGTTGGGCCGTTACTACAGAGTTTTATTACGCATAATTGTTACATACTTTTTAGATCCTTACTATGTTTCTTTGTTAATTTTGGTACTCCCAGGCCCTAGCCACTCCCACTCTCCTAGGCCCTTGTCCACAAAGTTACTGATTTAAATAACAGATACATACATATTATTAGATTGTAGATAATTATAGTAGTTAGTGTAGTATATTTAAAATCGAATTGTCAAACAGGTTAAAACTTAAAATGATGGGAACACTTCCCGGTGCACAACATTTCTTGTGCATCCAACTAATTCGGCTGCTTTTGCATGTGTCGAATTATCGACTAAAAGCTTGAGACCATCTCGAGAAGAAACCCGAGAGACGGCCACATAAAGCTGGCCGTGTCCAAACACTCCAGGGCGAGGGAGATAAATTCCAACACGCTTCATTGTCTGGCCTTGACTTTTGTTAATGGTCATTGCATATGCCAGACGGACTGGAAATTGACGTCGCTGAAAACAGAAGTACAAATCGTTTTCACCCGTGCGCAAAACAATGCGAGGGATCATTACAACTGTGTCGACGTTGTCGCCAGAAATAATTTCAGCTTCCAACACTCGCGCGCCAAGCTTGCGCACAATGAGGCGTGTTCCATTGCAAAGTCCTTTCGCTTGGTTGAGGTTGCGTAGCATGATAATTGGCGCTCCCACCTTCAAACACAATCGATGCGGTGGGAAGCCGGTCGGATTGATGGAGCGCAGGAACTCCGGAGGATACAGGTAAGCGTTGTTATCTTGGTCAGGTCTGATGTCATGATGGTTCGGTCGCATAACCTGATCCTCGTTCGCAACAATGTCTACACTCAAGTACTCGTGCTTCTCACCATTGGCAAGGGCCAGCATTTTTTCGTTTACCGCAGTCACATCATCGTTCTTTGGCGTTAGTATGGCATGGTCGATAAGAAAGCCAGGGGGTGGAGCACTCAGTGTATTTCCGTACACAAAAGTAATGAGTTTTTCAAGCGTGTTTTCATTCGATGGAAGCAGAAGATCTGTAGGTAGCTTGATCCAATCATCCCCAATGGAGTTGTCATAATCAGCTGGGGTGAAGTTTGGCAGGGTACCATTGCCAAGGGCCAAAACCCACTCAACAAACTCAATTGCAGATTGCCTCTCAGTGTCATCTGCATTCATATTTCGAAGTTGCATATTATCGATGAGGTTGGTAAAGGTCACATGCAGCCAAAGATGCGATCTGGGTAGTGTCGCACCTACAATATCCTCCCGCTTTCCCTTCGGGATAATAGGCAATGTCTGGCGGAAGTCACCACCAAGGACAACGACAATGCCTTCGAAAGGTTGGTCTGACTTCATTACATCCTGAAGCGTGCGGTCTAGCACCTCGACAGTAAACCGGTGGCAAGTAGGTGCCTCATCCCAAATGATTGCAGAGGTCTTACGGAGTAGTTCTGCAAGGGCATAATTTGTTCTGATGAAGCATGCTGACTCGACTTCGCAGTTTACTGGTATACGGAAACGCGAGTGCGCAGTTCTTTTGCCATCAAGCAATAAGGCAACAATGCCTGAGCCTGCAATAGCCAAAGCAATCTTGCGCTAACTGGGGATGCGTGCCAGAATAGCTCTGTACAGAAAAGTTTTTCTTGCACCAGCACATCCGTTGACAAAGAAGACACCTCCTTGTTTTTCTTCTACTGCTTGCAGCATCGAGTCATACACTTCGCGTTGCTTTGCATTCATTTGTGGTTGTGCGGCTTCCACAAAAGCTTGTGCATTGTCCATGTCATACTCTTGTTCCTCGTGAATCAACCGGTTTGGCTGCAGTGCCAGGATGGAACCTCCATCCGCTTGTGGTAAACTTGGGAAATTGGAAAGCGAGGTGCTATTACGCTGCAGGATTCTGTCCAGGTCATGCAACGTCTCATTGAGAACGTCTACAACGGACACTTGTTGGTGTGAGCGACGAGACACTGATGAAGCAGCAATGTGATGCATAATGTCATTAGACAGTGCGGTGTAATGCTGATCCCACAGAGCACGGGGGTCAGTAACTTCGCAAAACATGAGCATGGAGGCAAACATGTTCACGACACGTTTCTTTGAACGAATGACACACATGGCCATTAACAGTGAGGAGGTCCTCCCAGCTTGTTGCACCTCTGACGGTATTAAGCAACATGCGTAGATAGTAGCGCTCACCTGAAGAAGGATGTGCAAAGTAAACACGGCCAATAGTAAATGTTTACGGGGCTCCCATCGTGGCCCCAAGGGTCTGTTAGTTTTCCACGTAAACTCCTGCGAGAACTCCACGTACGTCAAGGCTTTAGCCAAGTCAGGAGACTTGAGGTTTGCTTCGAACCATTCTGTGAGGGGGGTCTTCTTTGCAGCAGCCCGGTTCGCAATCTCTTGGATATTATCCGTGTCTTTGTAGATTGCAAGTTGCTGGTTTGGAAGGTGGACGGGTAATCGCTCAATAGCTGGGGAGTGATCATGCATAGGGGTTTTGAACAGACGCCATGCCCCCTCGGAAGTGGACACGTATCGGGCATCCAGGTACTGTTTTATTTCATCTACCTGTTCATTGTGTCCAGCTTCGTCACTGCCGTTTTGTGCTGCCGCGGAGGCAATTTCAACCGTTGCTCGGTTCGGTCCTTTGTATACGTATTTGAATAGATACTTGATGGTAGTCATGTGGCTGTAGACTTCCACATTTATATGGGCATTAAATTTCTTGCAGAGGTATGGGTTGTATGGAACCAACCACATAGCGATCGTCCAGTTCAACGTCTTTCACAACCACCGTTTGCCCATCACCGCGGCGGCGGTACACAGGATATCCATCAGTCTCAGTCTTGGTAACATCAGTAAATGGTTTCGAAAATTTCTTGGCACATTCGCTCGTCTCTTTGCAGCACGGTGCATTAGGGTTCGCACGTCCACATGGCCCATGCATCATTGAAGATGTGACCGTAGCGTACAGCAAGGGATCTGTTGTCTCGTTCGGAATTTCAGCGCAAATGACTCGGTCTACATCTGTTGCCGTGCGCGGTACAGCATCTTTGTGTATCCACATAAGAATATGGACATGTGGGAATCCCTGTTTCTGGAACTCAATGGTGTACACATGCGCAACGCACGCACCAAGGACTCTAACATCAAAAAGGTCACGCTTCAGTTCGGCAAGTCGAAGGTGGAAGGCGCGCACAATGAGATCAGGCTAGTCATGAGCCTGCTATCCTGGTAGCAAGGCATCTGTAATTTCCGGCCACTTTGGATTGCAAGTGAACGTAGCAAAGTAGGTTGGCTTGCCAGCGAATCTCACATCCTGGTAGTTTTGCATCATTAGGCGTGCGCCGCCTTGAAAGCTGGAGGGCAACACAATACGACAACCAAGCATTGCCGCGTCATGATCACTGGCATTTGCCGCGTCCTGGATACCCTGATAGACTTCTGCTCGCAGCTTGGCTTGATTATGCCGAAGGTACTGAAGCCGGTTCTGTTCCAAGGACGCCCATGTGTCCACGATGTACTGCTGTAGCAGGCGGCCTCCTCTGAGCAAACTTTGACTTTTTCTGGTACGGTTTTGCATACGGAATCCAAAGAATTCAGCTTGGGTTACCTTCCCGTTCTCAGTGTTGTTTGCTCTAGGAACAAAAGTACCGTTAGATTTCGGGATGTTGGGGTGCTAACCATCCTCACCCCGTGGGAAAAGGAGAGGGTACTGCAAGGGCATGTATGAAGGGTGCAGCTCATTGATGTACTGGAGTCCTTCCAAACTTGTGCGCAACACAATATCACGTCGTGCAGCATTCTCCGACCCATCTCCGATAAGAATGGTTGCCACTTCATCTTGCAGATTCTCTAGAATTGCGTCCTGCATTATTTCAGAGGTGAAAGCGGCTTGTCGGTTACGCAGCTCATTAGACGTGCCATGAATATACAGCTGGGCAAACATCGGCCGACACTGTCCACCTGTCTGCTCAGGCAAGAGGGAACCAATACGGTGGGAGAGCTGTCCATGAATGCAATATGTGGGGACACCACCACTCCGCGTGAAGCGATCATCAAGTTTGACACTCATAGAAATGAACGCTAAAGCCGAATTGTAGACGCGGATTTGTTCATGAAATCTTTTGTGTTGTGGCAAATTGCTTTCATGGTACAGCCGGAGCGGATCCGGTGTCTCCTGAAGAAGTGGGAGGCGTACAGTGCTGCGCTCGCAGCAAAGAGAAAATGTAGGAGACCGTTCAGAACTGCGAGCAAGGCGTTCGCGTGCCCACATGTGCGCACCACACTTGGAACACGGGACATCTCGGTTGCCCGAAGTCCATCTTTCAATGTTTGTAGGAGGTAAAGCCGCGAGAAGCTAGCCAGGCGCAGGTTGCCCCGCAGCAGTGACATTCGGAGTGGTGTCTGCATTTGTTATGTCCGCGACTTGCGCAACATTATTATCATGGAAGTCCAGAGCTGCCATGGAAGTAGCCAGGACTGCCAATTCATCTTAAGTAGGTTGAATGTTCAAGAATGCCATGGAAGTGATAACTGAAGCAACGGCTCTTCTTTTTGCGCGACGACCACGTCAACGTTCATTGCGCTGTTCTTGAGGCACAATTTCTTGAGGCGGACTATCAGGCAGGGGTGCAATTGTAGCTCTTTATTGTGCCCAACGTTCATGCCGCAAACGATTGTGCCATGACCTTGGAGATTCTTGAGAAGGTAGGGTTTCAGGCAGAGTGGCAGGTGGAGGCGCAACGAGTGCTTTTTGTCTTGCCCGACGCTCACGGCGCAAACGATTGCGGCGCGCCTTAGGAGATTCATGAGGAGCCAATGCAGGTATAATCGCGTTGTTTGAGATCATAGTGAGTGGATAGGCGTTTAGGAGCGTTTGCTGAATGAGTGAAGTAAGGGGAGGTCGAACAGGCGACAGGGTGGAGGAAACAGACAGGGAGGAAGCGAGAGATATGAAATATAGAGAGGGAATGCAATGAAAGTGTGGCTGAGAGGAACAGAAGAGAGAAAGGGAGGGTAATTGAGCGAATGGGTAAAGAGGGAGGGAGCCAAAACCAATTCGGGCACGGCGGGCGGTAGGTTTTTGGGCATGTTACACAAAATGATCGGTTCTGTGTAACAAAGTGCCATTCAAAGTACCATTTTGGAGGACCATGCACGAAATTAATATATAGAACATAAGGTCAAAATAGTAATATTGAAAAATTAAATGATTTTGAAAGAAAGATAATTTATCATTAGACTTGGTAATTCATGATCATATAAATTGTGCAAGAAATCACTTCCATTTTCATTCATTCTAGAACATGAAATTTAACCTTCATTTATTTGAAACATAAACTTTTTTGGTGTCACTTGGTAATTTAATTGGCACCGACATTCTCGATGTCCTTTTCGGCATCCCTTGTTGACGCAATAATAACAAAATTTGGGCCTTTCCAATGTCCCTTCAACATCCTTAATTTACTTATTTGTGCCCTAAGCATTGTTTAATATCATAGTATAAAATTCAACATCCTTTAGTGGCCTCTTTGATAAAAAGAAAAATTTCCTATCCAAGATGGTGCCCTGCCATGTCTTTCTAACATGCTTTTCAACACTCCCACTTTATTTATTGAATTTTGTTGTTCCTTGTTGGCATTCTTGACCTTTTTGATTTTTCTTTACCATCTTTCATCATTTTTGATGTTTTTCAAGTGTGTTTTCATCATTGACCAAGTTTAGATGATCCCTAAACCAAAACATTTCATTAATTCAAAAACCTAACAAAGATGTTTTGCATGTGAAATGTTTAGTAAGTTAGTGTCACATTTAAAATTGTTTTTTTAAGACCTTGGCCTAATAACCATATTATCAAATGGTTATGATTAATTGAATAATTAAGTTTAAATTAATTATGTGACATGTTTTCAACTCCTTGAGGGATTCAAATGTGAGTCCAAATAGAAAAACATTGGAAGAGCAAAGAGTCAAGGCACCTTCTTTGGCTCGCAACACTTTGGAAGGGTAGAAAGGTGTGTTAGAACTCTAGGATGGGACTAGAAAGAATTGACAAGCTTCACTTACTCACACGGGCCTACACAAAACCAACACAAGATGGTTAGTGCACAGTTGAAACATTTTTGGTGCTAAGACGAGCCATAAGCAATTCAGATTCACAAGATTCACCATAGCTCGGACTTAAGGGAAACCATCATCTTCCCCTTTATAGTATATCTTGCGCCTCTCCATGAGGCCCACATCCAAACGACATTTTGTCCCGGGACTCCCAAGTGGCGGAGTCCTGAAATCACCAAAGTTGGGACTCCCACAACTTTAAGTCCCAACTTTGGGGGCCCATAACTTCGTGTGCAAACTTTGGATTGAGATGAAGTCTAAAGCAATGTTGTAGCTCTCATCGAGAATTTTCCAACGATATGTGGCATGCCACCTGCATGCAAGGAAATCGAGTCGATTCTTGACTTTTAATGGTTGGGAATCAAATTGCCAATTTGACTTTCGATGACGCGCTCCTAAGTCCCTTGTTGGACCCACTTGAGGGTCCAACTATGTAGAGTTGCGGAAAGTTGGGACTTGAGGGCCGTTCTTGACTTCTAGCATTAGAAAGGGGTAGAGGGGCGTGCTAGAAGTCCAGGGATTAGACTAGGAAGAGGGACTAGATTATCAAGCTTGAATCTGCATCCAAAACTAACCACAAAAAGGTTAGTTCACATTCGGGAACACCCTTGGGTGTTGGGACAAGCCAAGGGCACTTTGACACATTTGACTCACCATGGCCCGGACTCGGGGGAAGCCACCACCTTCCCCCATATAGTATTCTCTGCGATACTCCGCAGAGGCTACATCCAAATGGATCTTTTTCCCGGGACTCCCAAGTTGGAGTCCCGAAACTATCCCGGGTTGGACTCCCGGGACTTTGGACACTCACAACTCCTAGCTCCAACCTCTGATTGGAATGAGATCTAAACCAAAGTTGTAGCTCTCCTCGAGAGCTTTCCAACGCCCTATCGTACTCCATCTACATGCATCGAGAAGAGGTCGATTCCCGACTTTTAGTGGTCGGGAGTCAAATTGCCAATTTGACTCCCGACCTTTCTTTTGCCCATAACTTGGGCTGCAGATGTCTAAATGGCTCATGCGAGGCCATTTTGGACATCTACACTTCAAGAAATTTTTAATGGTATAAAGAACGCCTCAAACCGATTTGTTTTGCCCTCCACTATCGAGCTCTGAAGCTGCGGGAGTCCAAGAGGACTCCAAGTCCCCAACTTTGGGAGTGTGAGTTTCATCCTCACACTTGGCCAAAGTGGGGTTGCGACATTCGACCTTTCTTTTGGGCATAACTTGTGTTGTAAATGTCCAAATGAGTCATGCGAACACATTTTAGACATCTACATTTCAATAGCTTTTCAATGACATAATTTTTTTTTAATCTATTGGGTTTTGACCCTTGCAATCGCTCTCTGAACATTTGAGAGTCCACCTGGACTCCAACTCCCAATGTGGGAGTTCCCTTGGGAGTGTGAGGGTTTATTCCCTCACATTCTCTTGCACTTTCGAGAGCATGCGACATGACTCCTGGGCGTTCCTCTTAGCCCGCAACCTTACAACCCCTTGCCTTGGTCGTGAGCCCAAGGCTAGGGTTGCGACAATTAGGCTAGTTTAATTTAATTGTGAATCAGTTCCACTCTAACAGGATCAAGTTAATTTGTAAATTATGTATAAACTCAAATTTTTGTGATTTCAATTTTTTTTTTGGTGATTTCAAATTCCAAAACATAGTGTGTTTATGTTTTGTAAGTTTTTTTTTGTGTTTATGCAACTTTTTAAGGTACATGATGTTTGTATTTTCAATTTTTATGTTTTTGGGCTTGGATTTTTGTGTGTTGCAAATGACTTCATTTCGGTTTGAGTATGGTGTGTCATTCAAGGTTTTATTTGTTATGTGTTGTATGTGTGATGACAACGATAGATGTAAGTGCCAATGTGGTAGCACACAACTACTCTTGAACAATCATAATGATTTTAAAATTTAAGAAAATTTGGAAATGTTATATCTATCTAGTTTGAAAATTAATTTAAAAAAAAAAAAAGTGTATTCACTCTTTGATTTAATTTTATGTACATATACAAAATTTCATGATTAAAAACCTAACTTTTTCAATAGGGACGACAAATATTATATATAAATAATTAGATTAATATTCAATTAAGTTTATTTTGAAAATACACACTTGCATAAACATGATAGGTTGATGTGTATTAAAATTTGGGTTTAAATATGTTTTTAAACCATACATAATAAATGTAAGCTTCCACACATTATTGGTTTTTATATGGATCATTAGGTATAGTCAATAAATACATTTTAATATAATGAGTTGGGATGTTTATGATTTCCTGGGTGTGTGACGTTAAACACACATCAAAAGATGAATGATGACAAAATTCATATGAAAATTACCTTGAATTAACATGAATCAACATGTTTCATGTAACTTTTCATATAAATGTTTTTGGGGGAAGGAGGTTGAATCTCCATTGATTCTAAAGTGGCCAAAGTTGAAGGGGAGTTTTTTTCAATTGATTTGAAAAAATAAAATTATTGGAAGAAAATAAATTTTTTTCCATTCCAAAGAAGATTCATTAAAAAAGGAAAAATAAAATGTCCTCCCAAGTCATGTGCTGAGTTGATATCGAAAAATTGTTAAATGGCACTTCGCATTATATTAATGAATTTAATGTTTTGGATGAGTTTATTTAGTCTAATTAATTTCATAAACATAAAATCAATAAAAGCAATGTCAACTTGTCAATTTTGATAAATTTTTCTAATGAATATTTAATTTTCAAATTTGGCTTGAATAAGTATGTTTATAATTTTGATTGAAAGGTTTTCATTAAAATATTACAAAAAAGTTGAAACTTATTTCAATTATATACAATTTAACTAATTTATGTTAGTAATGAAATCTTATTATGTTATTTTACATTTTATTTACAACCATTACTAATTTAAAATACATCAAAATAATCATTTACTTTCAAATAATACCTCTAAGAATTATAGTGGAATTTATTTTTTTATTTTTTCTTATTTTCAATACAAACCAAAAGTTACCATCATGTTAAAAAGTTCAATGTTATCACTTGTTGAAGTTGTGACCATTATGAAAATTAAACAACATCAAATTCATTAAAAATTGTATGGATATAAAATGTGGTTTAAAATATTAAATTGCAACAAGAAATATTGTTCTTTTCATATGAAATCAAACACTAAAATTTAAGACTTCAATAATTTGTAATCATGATGTGTATGTGAAAAAATTCAATTGTAATTGTAGATTCATGTTTTAAAACATTACTAATATATTATTTAATTGGTCATCAAGCCTAAAATTGTAAGCTATTGAATGAATTTAGGTGAAAAGGTGAATTTGAGTGTAAATAATGCACTTTTAAATAATAATGTGCACAAAGTTATTAAGGCCTTGGTGTGAAACATAATGATAGTAGGTTGAAAGACATGTGATTTATAGTTAACATGCAATTGATTTAGCCAAATTATTAAACCTTTAAAGAACGTAGAACTTAAGGAATCAAAATTTAAACTTTGAACATGTTTCAATTATAGAAAAATGGAATATATATATATATAATTAAATTTATTGTGATCAACTTGTATGCTTTAAAAAAAAGAGTCTTAGTGATTTCAATTTATGCCCAAGTTGCAAGAATTATTATTGTATTGACCACAAATTGAATCATTTGTTTTTCATCCTGTTTTTTACCTTCAATGTGTTCTTCTTTCATTAAATTGTAAAACTTCTATGGTTGCAATTCATTCATCCTCCCACACATTTAATTTAATTATGACACATTGAGAAAAAATTACACCCCCTAAAATATATTCATGGGATGTAAAAAGCACAGTAACTTAATATATTCATAATATTTTTGATTTTATTTATGTGCATTTGATTACTATAATATAAGGGTAGCTTCAACACATGTTTGCATGATATTTGATAGATTTTGAAAATTTCATGACAAGAATAAAATATTCTTGAATATTTCAAAAGATTATTTTTTTGAAAAAGTTAATTTTGTACTTTTACAATTTTTTAAATTAGATAACATTAGTAGTGTCAAAGATGCCAAAGTATTATGATAAATTTCCAGAAATTGCAAGGATATTTTAAATTCATATAAAAGAAAATCATTAATTTTTATGTTGTAAATTTGTTAAGATTTATGATCAAGCAATCATGACAATTGTAACAAGGAAAAATCTTAGTCATTTTCCTATATAATTAATGATGTTTCAAGTTGAATTCTAAATTAATGACTCTCCAAAAATTAATGAAAATATCACAAATTTGAATTTTCATGAATACATAAAAGGATCATTTTATTCAATAAAATATTCATGCAAAGGTATTTCCATATATTTATGATAGGAAAATATGATTATCCCAATATCATTGTAGTCCATAGGCATCTTTGGCATATATAAAATTATTTTTTCATTTTTCCAATTTTTTGAAAATTTATTAACATTCTATGTTGGAAATTTCAAAAATTCAATTTGAACCTTGCCCTAGTACATACAAATGCATTAATTATAAACTAGTTAAACACCAAGATAGTAATAATGTTGTGATAATATTAATTCATTTAATAGCTATATTTATGACATATTGAAATGTTTAAAATTCAAAATTTATATGCCAAATTCAAAATTAATTAATTATTCAACACAAAAATGTTGAAACCACCCAAATATTATGATAGATTGTTAGTAATCATTGATGTTTTCATAAGACAATGGACATGCATGAAATTATTTTATTTCATTTATTCATATTATGTATATAATCTTGTAACAATGATTGATTTTTTGCATGTGCCTTGTAAACATTCATAAATTTTTATTCAATTTTGTTGAAAATTACTTATATTGTTACAACAAAATGTTAAATCTGGATTTCAAAAAAATATCATTTGCAAGTATACTTCTTCAACCATTGTTTGATCACTTTTTTTTTGTATTATTGAATTTTGAATTTCTTTTTAAAAATTCATGTTATTTAAATAATTTGACAATTTTGGCTATGTTTCAAGTGTTATATATATATATGTCATTTAAAACATGTTTGTAAAAATATACATGGGTGGATACCATATGGCTTGTGTTATATAACAATGATGTGATGCATAAAATTTAGTCAAATTATCAAACACATATCAAAATATTTTTTTAACCATAAAAAAGTTCATAGAAGGAACATTGAAAAAAATAATACTTTTTTATTTTGGGTTCAATAATTCTTTCAATTATTTCATTTCACAAAATATGGTGATGTGAACATCAATTTATGTGTAACACTTTAAGCAAGTGCACACCACAATGAAGGAAACGAAATTATGTGCATTCCCAAGCATAAAAAAATCATGACAGAATGTTCCATTATAAATCACAATATATTTAATAAAAACACAATTGTAAGATCTTTAATTCTATGGTTAACTTTTGTTTTTTATTTTGTGTTTGGAATGCATATTCATTAGATCATAACTCATTACATGATTTCACATTTGTTCCTTCATGCCTTTTATACATGCAACTTCACATAATAATTACATATTTGCAAAAAATCATACAAATTTGTACAAATTCATGATCTTTGAAACTAAGAAAAAAGTTGGTAGAAAAAGAAAGGAAATTGAATACTATGAATAATATTGAAACAACTCCATCATGGTTGTTTCTACATGTTCAATGTAAAGTCATTTTTCAATTATCATTTTTGCATCAACATCTACTCATTATTAACAATATGTTGAACAATGTTAGCATATCAACATGAAGCTTAACTAAACAATGCATGTTCATATCTCAATGACATGGCATGTTGAAATAACTTTAATATTTTATATTTCAACCAAAAGGTAATTATAATGACAAATTGTTTTGAAGAACTAGTATATGGGAGATTTTGCATATATTTTGTATGGTTGTCCCTAGACAATTGATTTGTTCATAATCCTTCATATGGTTCCAAAACATTTCTTGAAATAACTGTCTTGTTCTTAAGCCTAACTACCTAGTTTCTTTCCTAATATATATTATTAGTTTTTGTCCATTATGAAAACAAAAGTGTTTTGCAATTAGCTTTGCAACTCAATTTTTGAGTTGTATAAGACATTTGCATCTCATTATATTTATACACCATGAATGTTAATGGACAAGTTGTACAAGTTGAAAAAATTATAAAGTTGCAACTCACTATATATATGGTGCAACCCATTGCAATTATGTCAAAACAATTCATTTTCAACTACTATGCAACTCCATTGTAACTGTACCTACGATGTCATTAATTGTCATCCATCTATTAAAATTTGACATGTGACATTATGAATTTTTGGGACATAAAAATGATTTTTTTTTCGAAATATTGATCTCCATCATTCATTATGATTGTTAATGATGGTTTGAGATTATGATGCATGGCACAATCAAAACTTTTCGCATGGCATATTAATTATATTTTGGAATAAATATATAATATAATATATTTTATTAGCTAGGTAGGTCATACATAACCATAGCTAGGTAGGTTGAAAAACAGGACCTATTTACTTACCTAAATGGGTAAGTAAGTAACAAAACATAAGACTAAGTGAATTAAAAAATAACCATGAAATTATTTTTTAAAATTTATGTTTTGCTTTTAGGTGAAACTTTTTTAAATTCATCCCAAAATGGCACATGTATTTTAATGTGAAAACATAAGAGGAATTGTTTTTTTGGTATAGTTTATAACATGGGATTTGAAGACAAAACATATGGGTTAAATCTTTTAATTTTTTTAAAATTGTAAATTGAATTATAGTTGAATTGCAATTAAGTTGCAACTATAACATTTAAGTGCTCAAGGCATGCCAAATCCAAGGGGAAGGTTCCATTGTTTTTAGTTGTTTTTTGGGGAACCCTAAACCCTTATATTGAAAATTTTAATGCATTAAAAATCGTCAAAAATGGAATAAAATTGAGAAAATTACAACCCCCCAAAGTAAAGGGGGTCATGAACTCAAAAAAACAAACCATTAATCGCTACAAAGGCCTATTCCTAAACACCCAAAAAATTCCTTGTATATTGTTATATTGTTATTAAAGTTCAAAGATGATTTGTGGAACTTTAAGTGGTGGGCTTATAACATTTAAAATCATTTAAAATGAATAAGAAATTAGAAAATTATGAAGTTTGAAAGTTAGAGGGGTTCAGAGGGGATAAAAATGAAAAAATCATGTTTTGTAAGTTGGAAAGCTTATTTTTCTTCTTATTATTTTTTAATTACTCACTTTCGTTTGCACTTCAAAGATAAAGTCTAAAGTTTGAGGTAACGTTCCCATAAATTTTAAATTACTCAAAATGAAGCACATATGATGAAGATATACATAACTAATAAATATGTATCCTTATTAAGTTATAGGTAATTGTATTATAGTCATAACATAGTTGAATAGTAGTACTTTAGTAGTGGTCATACTAATTGTATGAATGAGAATCATATTTGAAAACTAGTTGCAAGTGTATCCATAATGGGTGGTGGAAATGTGTACATGTGGCATGATTGCATGTAATACATTATACATTAATTGCAACATAGTTGTTGCTTTAGTGGCACATTTACAACAATTCTAAAGTAATTGCCACATGTAACTATAATGCAATTTTTGAAAAAGTCAAACATGGTTGATTACATATGTATGTATGAGGTGTATAAATTACCATATAGAAGGCTCATTTTCAAGTCACTTGTAACTATAATATAACAAATTTTTTGATGTGCAAATTTGCCTTTTCATGTCCATAATATTGTGCAACTATCCCCTTAGAAAATTTGAAAAGCAAGCCACTAAGGCCAATAGCCCCCATCAATAAATGTTTCATTTGTTGCAAAGATTTCAACAATTCATGGCTCAAATTTGATTTCAAATATAATTTTTCTGCAAAATGGCATGACCTACAGTAAAAGTATGTTATGATTGATTACATTGGATTACATGATTTAATGCAACATGAGGACATGAAATTTTCATGTACATGTTGAAAAAACTCAAGTTATGGTTTAATAGATTTTTGAATTCTATGTGTTTTTTCCAAAAAAATAGCAAAATTAATTGTATTTACACTACATAAACAAAAATTTCCATGACTTTCCCATTTTTTTGAAAAAATGAAAAAAAAATGATGAAAAAAAATCATCAGATATCTAGAAAAATATAAATGAATATGCATAATTATATGGATAAAATCATAATTGGGTTTTAAAAAGAATTCACTGGTCTATTAAGCGAGGACTAGAGAACTGCACCCACATTTTTGTAATAGTGTTGGGCCAATTATTTGTTTTTTCAAATTCTTTGAGAACCATGATTATATATTAGAACTGAGAACAACAGTTATGAACCCTAGGAACCACACTTGATAATGGGTCTTGAATGTTTTCAGTAACCACCCAACACTAGTTTGCCCCAGTGTTTGCTGGGTAGTTCTCACTTTGTTTTAACAATGTTCGAGTCTGGTTTTCTATTAGAGTTCTTCATTAGTTCTTACCATATGGTTGCAAGAATCAGAGCAGTTTTTTCCCTTCTTTTTTTTGACTTAATGAAAACTCTCAAGGTGTCAAAAAATTTAGTGGAAGGTAAAAGCCCTAGGGTGGTGGGTTTCTCAAAATAAGGGGTCTTGGACCAGGCAATAGCTGAGTCAAGCCCCACATTTTGGGATTGTCCCCATCCTAAGGCTTCCCTTATTGTAAAGCACGAGGCTAAATTTATCATGAACCAAACCTACGTAAATCACAACATGTAGGAGTGGGAGGGATATTATGCCTACTCCTCAAAGAGTTGGAGGGAAATTATGCTTACTTATAGGTACAAGAACCTGCCCACTTTTGAGGAGTAAACATAAGCTTCTCAAGTTATTGATTTTCACAAATGTAAAAATAATAGATCATGGTATTTTCAATGATTCTTAAAATTCTGTTTGGTTAGGGATTGCAGGTAATGGCTGTATGGTTTGAGGCCATGACTAGTTGGTCAAGCTCTTGCAATGGGTGCAGTACCTGAACTTTTTGAGATTTCAAACAAATAAATAAATCATCTGCATCAATTTTGCATCATAATTCTGACTCTCCCCCCCGCCCCATAAAATTTTTGTTCTCAAAATCTTCATTTTCTGCACTTAGTGAGAATACCAAATAAAACGTGGGAAAATCATAATAACAAATTGCATCATTGCCACATTACAATTTGCCTTTACAACACATAAACCACAACAAAAACAAAAGATGCATAAATTATGATAGAGTCAAGATAGCTACTTGATCTGGATTTTATTATATGCAATCATTTTTTTGTTGAAAATGTTCAGTTGCGAACCAAATAAAATTGGGGATCAAGGTTTTGCACTGAGTTCAACTCCTGCCCCCTGAGAAGAATTCACCCAGTGCTGTCCCATGCATTAAATGTTCTTGGGCTTATTGTGCAGGGCAGCTTAGGTGAAGAGAGTTTTGACTCAACCAATCTGGGAAGGGAAATACCCATGCGGTCTGAAAGTTGAAAATGCAATATATTTTGCAACAACCATGGGGATGTCTTAAAAGCTTTTGAATAATAATACTGTTACGTAACAAAAAAGTTATTCAACTACACTAAATCTACAGAAGACGCTATACATATGGATACATATCACTAAGGCAAACTTACACAAAAGTTCTTACAGATATATCCTTCAATTTGTCTTACAAAATAGAAATTGACAAATTGTTTAATAAAATCGTATTCGGCAAGCCGCACTATGACTACAATCAGACGACAAATATCAGAAAAGAAAATTAAAGCAGAAGTTTTGAAGGTGTCAAGTTCAAGCAACAAAATTATGAACAACATGCTAAAGCAACGTTAATGGCCACTACTTATACAATTCTGAAACAAGTTCACAAATGCATTTAAGACAAAGTTTTTGAAGTTGTATAAGATCAATTGCAAGAAAGTTATGACCAAATTATCAACAGTAATGGAAGTTATGTACAAATCTATACTGAGCAACTAAAATCAACATTTGCTCATGTTTGTAAGGAATTTGTTAAGAACATGCATATCAACATCGTCTTCGAATTTTTAGAGTCAACTGGAGGCGCAATATATTTCGACATGCATGCTTCAATGAGTGTTGGAGCTGATAACTTGGCCCAGGTAGCTCTTTTACTAGAAGGGTAGGAGTTCGGAAGAAAGCATTACCTGCACAAATTTATAGCACTTGATCCTGTCTGAAATCTGCAAACATGGTCTTCTTCTGAAAAAAATTTAAGACATTCATGATATAGCTACTGATCCATGAAAAAACCTTTGCAGATGCAAAATGCAAATTGCAGCTTATACGGTTTGTAATAGATCACCATACCCCTCAGATATCTAGCTGCACTCCTTCATGCTGGAGAAACATAGAGGATTGGTTCAAAGCTATGCTTTCATGTAGTTGATCTATCCTTGCACTGATTCCTTGGAGATGTAAAATAGAACCTGCAGTGAACATCAGTATAAGATAATCTGGATCTGATCTCGTTGAGACATCCAAGTCATTGCTTGCTTCAAATTACTGCATGGACGAAAAATTTACCTGAGGTGTTCTTCTGTCGTTCCCGGGCAATGTCGTGAAATGAAACCTCTGATAGAAGGTGTTCAAGTGAGCTGAGTTACTACATCGCTTACTTAGATCTATTACAGAGAAGAATCATCAAACATACCTTGCCTGCTACAGGCAAGATGGCTTGCTGCAACTTGCTAGCAAGGAAGAAACCATTGATTTCCTTTGTGAAAACTTGGCCGTTCCCAGTTCACAATTAACTCCATTACCCTTTCCAAAGAATGAAATCATCAATGGTTCTATTCCTTGGAGAGAGTAATGAAAGCAACTGCCAACAGTGACCAGGTAAGTTTGAACCACAAAGACTCCATCACAAATATGTTCTGCAGGGTTGACCATCGCCTTCCTTTGTGAAAACTTGCCATCCACAGTTCACAATTAACTCCATTACCATTTCCAAGGAATGCAACCCTTCATGAAAAAGATCCATGATTCCTTGGAGAGGGTAATGAAAGCAACTGCCAACAGTGACCGGGTAAGTTTGAACCACAAAGACCTCCATCACAAATATGTTCTGCAGGGTTGACCATCGCCTTCCTTTGTGAAAACTTGCCCGTTCCCAGTTCACAATTAACTCCATTACCATTTCCAAGGAATGCAACCCTTCATGAAAAAGATCCATGATTCCTTGGAGAGGGTAATGAAAGCAACTGCCAACAGTGACTGGGTAAGTTTGAACCACAAAGACCTCCATCACAAATATGTTTTGCAGGTTGACCATCACCTTCCTTTGTGAAAACTTGCCCGTTCCCAGTTCACAATTAACTCCATTACCATTTCCAAGGAATGCAACCCTTCATGAAAATGATCCATGATTCCTTGGAGAGGGTAATGAAAGCAACTGCCAACAGTGACTGGGTAAGTTTGAACCACAGAGGCCTCCATCACAAATATGTTTTGCAGGTTGACCATCACCTTCCTTTGTGAAAACTTGCCCGTTCCCAGTTCACAATTAACTCCATTACCATTTCCAAGGAATGCAACCCCTCATGAAAATGATCCATGATTCCTTGGAGAGGGTAATGAAAGCAACTGCCAACAGTGACCGGGTAAGTTTGAACCACAAAGACCTCCATCACAAATATGTTTTGCAGGTTGACCATCACCTTCCTTTGTGAAAACTTGCCCATTCACAGTTCACAATTAACTCCATTACCATTTCCAAGGAATGCAACCCTTCATGAAAATGATCTATGATTCCTTGGAGAGGGTAATGAAAGCAACTGCCAACAGTGACCGGGTAAGTTTGAACCACAAAGACCTCCATCACAAATATGTTTTGCCGGTTGACCATCACCTTCCTTTGTGAAAACTTGCCCGTTCCCAGTTCACAATTAACTCCATTACCATTTCCAAGGAATGGAACACGTCATGAAAACGATCCATGATTCCTTGGAAAGGGTAATGAAAGCAACTGTCAACAGTGACCGGGTAAGTTTGAACCACAAAGACATCCATCACAAATATGTTTTCCAGGTTGACCATCACCTTCCTTTGTGAAAACTTGCCCGTTCACAGTTCACAATTAACTCCATTACTATTTCCAAGGAATGCAACCCTTCATGAAAATGATCCATGATTCCTTGGAGAGGGTAATGAAAGCAACTGCCAACAGGGATCGGGTAAGTTTGAACCACAAAGAACTCTATCAAAAATATATTTGTAGATTAACTTGTGCAGAAGGTTGCAACTTGCCGGTCGAGAAAGTTTAGAAAACTCAAAAAATTAGCCTCTATAACAGAAAGCCACTCCACACCGAGGCTGGAGATCCAAACAGGTTTATATTTACCATATATATTTGACGCTAATATGTAGAGAAGCTAGCCTTTGTTGCAGTTGCACCAGCAGCTAGAATTGTCTTGAAAGACTAAAGGGATTGTGCATCAGGAAAGCTTGCAGGAGTAACAGGCGAAGGAGAAACTCTCAAATCTGAGAAGAAGTCGACGAGTGCGCTCCTTAAGAAGGCGTAGCGAACTTGTTCAAACCCACCTGCTCTGCACGGCTGCCATCATGTCATTTCACGTAGGAGACCGTTGTCGGGGTTACGGAGGAAGGAGAGACCGTTGTCACGGACTCTCGGCTAGGAGACCGTTGGCAGGGCTACGGAGGAGAGACCGTTGTCATGGCTACAGCAACAAAGCAGGAAAGAATAATGTCTGGCTGCACGATAATCTGGAGATTACTAGGGACTCACTAAAATTAGCGTATACGATCTGGATGATTTCGTGTCTCACTGGATTGAAAGCCAGGAAAATTAACAGACATCAAGGCTTCGTGTAACATAAGCATTGATTAACAGAGTGATGGTCTGCCAAGAGTGATTTGTGATCAGGCAAGTGTGACATTTTGTTTGCACGAAGATGGTTTTGTTTGGATCCAGGTGATATATGGACCTACCCATGTGTAAATCCCTTGGAGTCATTTCGAAGATGTGCATGTTGCCGATGAATTCAACTGCCGCCAAGGTCATGGAAGGTCCTATACAAATAATTCCATAATATGATAGATGAGTGGTGGGGAGCTTTCATGATTCATTCTGGGTGGTTTTAACTTCCTACTGTTGGTATGGAACCAACTATTCAGCATTCGGTCTCTGAGGAAAGAAAATATTGGCCAGTTTTTTTTTTCTAGTATTTGGTAGTCATTGATCTTCTGAGGAAAAACTGCAATTCTAAGTTCAAAGGGACATGCAAAACCTTCATTGAACGTTGTGTGATGTCCATTAGACCGACTAGTGGGTGCCCGTGGTCGAAGGCCACTGTGAAGTCCCCCGTGGGTGCCCGTGACCTTCGGCCAATGATCCTTAGAAACAGTAGTAGCGAGGAGATCGAAATTCCCAAATCTTGATCGCGACTAGAAATCCGTTATTCTCAGCGTAATTGAAAATGTCTGGCCGCCCTGCCCTGCCCTGCCCCTGCCCTGCAAGACAGACGGACAGACACCATCACTCTTGCCCTGCAAGACGGACGGACAGACACCACTGTTGCTTTAATATATATGATTTTATGCTGTTGTCTTGCTTTAATATATATGATTTTATGCTGTTGTTTGTGAATTTGAAAATGTAATTGAATTTTTGACACCACCACTGTTGCTTTAATATATATGATTTTATGTTGTTGTTTGTGAATTTGAAAATGTAACTGAATTTTTGACACCACCACTGTTGCTTTAATATATATGATTTTATGTTGTTGTCTGTGAATTTGAAAATGTAACTGAATTTTTGACTCCCTTCAGGCAACATTACGCATATCTGGTTGATTTTGATTTATGTTTTCATACATAATCATGAATGTTGTTTTTCCTTTTTGGCCCTTGCGAATAAAATGAACATGCTTGATGATAGCATATGATCTGACAAAATGTAAGGTACATGAAAAATGAGGAAGAAAAGAAAAAACTAACCACCTGAGATAAAGCGCACTTGTTACATGGAGTTGGTGTCAATTGATAAGATGAGACTCCTTAAGTTGTCCTTCTCAAGAGTTGGTGTGACTGAACAGCCAGACGTATCGGCAGATGGCCTGCTGCTGTTGCTTACAGTGCAAAGGATAGTATTTGGTGTGAGCGAATAGCCAGACCCATCAGCAGTTGGCCTGTTTCTGTTAATTACCAGTGCAAAGGATTGGCTTCCAATTTAGGACCACAACCATCAGCTGCATTATTTTGGTGTATAGGCGAGCTAACCATTCAAGTTGTTTACATATCTTGCAGTAACGGGCTCCGAGTACTTATTATGTGATTCATTTGTCCCACAGTCATAAGAAATTTCTGACCTATCGTGAAAGAAAACAAACCATGACGGGTTGAAATGATATTGTAGGAATGTTAATGGTAAGCACAAGGACTCACACAGAAAGACCAGTAGTCCTGCCTGTGCTTCTTAGCCATGGATACCTAGTGGATTCTGATTCATTCTCTCATGCATTATGTTGCAGGAATGATTTCCTTTCTGGCCCTGGCCATAAAACTAATAGGTAAAGCGAGATCTCAATCGCATGAAGAGTAATGGGCGAAAAAAACAGAGAGCAATAACAAGAACGAACAACAGACTCCTTACCGTACCTAAGGAGTTGGTTTCAGAAAATACCAATAAGCAGCAGGTGGCCTGTTGTTCTTTCCGGTGCGCAGGACTGCCTTTAAAGCTCAAGAGTAAAGGAAAGAGAAATAACTGATGTGAAAGTGACCCACATTTTTAGTGGAATCAAGGTGTAAATTGAAAAGAACAGACAACAGACTCCTTACCGTCCTTAAGGAGTTGGCGTGACAAATGGCAATACCAATAAGCAGCAGGTGGGCTGTTGTTGTTGTTACAGTGCAAAGGACGCGCTTTAAAGATGAAGAGTAAGGGAAAAACAAAAGAAGAAAAAGAACTGATGTGACAGCTCAGGCTTACAGTTTTTATGGAGTTGGTGTGAATTGAAAAGAACAGACAACAGACCCCTTAAAAGTCCTTCAGGAGTTGGTGTGAGAAAATGGCAATACCAATATGCAGTAGGTGGCCTGTTGTTGTTGTTTACAGTATAAAGGACTGGCTTTGAATTGAGGATCACCATCACTAGCTGCATTGTCTTGTGTCGACGGTCCAGGTACTCATTCAAGCTGTTTACACATATTGTGGTAGGGTCCTCAGAGTACTCCACTTGTCCAGAAAGTACTCTGAGGACCTACCACATCCTCCCTTAATGCTGGTTCTTGCATGAAAACCACCAGTTCTTTGAAAATTCTCAAAAGCCCAAAACCAGAGGTTTATAAGCTTTTCTAGTGAATTTTGATAAAGCAATTGTACGCAAATCATAATTCAAGATATTTTAACAGTCCATTAAATTTTCTTGTATCCAAAAGTCCTTAGTAACCATGACCGTGATCATAACAAGGCTTTGTTGTACATTTGGCATGCATTTATATACATGCAAACTTGCAAAATTCAATATGACTAAGGCGAAGGTAGGTGTGGGAACAGTGTGTGACATGTGATATCGATTACCACCCTTGTGCTTTTTATATGTCATGTAGAAGTACTTGAACTTCCCAAGGGATACAAAATCAATGGAAACCCAGAATAAGCCCCAAATCAACATGCACTATCTGGCTCTTGAATTATGTGACCTGAGAACATTTGGTCAACCAGTTGATGTGGGTATGGCTGGAAGGTACATTTTTATGCCAGAAAAGATGAGAGGCCTACTTGGCTGGTATCAAATGGGTGTTTAGACCTATGGTAAGTTAGCCAGACCCTTGAACATACAATTGAGTTCTATGTGGGTTTATGCTTTCATCCCATTCCAGGAAAATTAAATCTTAAAATGATAATGAAGGGATGTTAATGTTAGGTGTCATAAGGATTCCAGCAGAAAGACCAGGACTCCTGGCTGCACTTGTTGGTTATGAATAGCTGGTTGATTCTGATCGATTTTGTCATGCATAATACTGAGAGATGTTTTTTCTTTGTCCCTGGCAGTAAAACTAATATGCTGATTTAGTTCTAGGCACAGGATATTTGTATCATTTGGAAATAATTAAATGGATTTTGGGACTTTTACCATGGTACCAACTTGGGTGCTGGTTCACCCAAGGTGTGAGAGAACGACTAGAGAAACGGGAAAAAAAGCTGGTCATGTGAGAGAGACCCGCACTTACTACGAATTGATAGAAACTGATAAGACCATTCTCCTTACCATTCTTGAGGAGTTGGTGTGAGTGAATTGTCAGACCTATAAGCAACAAGTGGCCTGTTGCTGTTGTATACCATGCAAAGGACTGGCTTTAATTTTAGGACCACAATCTCCAGCTGCATTATTTCTGTGTGGACACTTCTGTAGGCTGTAACTACTTATTCAAGCTGTCTACACATCTTGCAGTATGGTGCTCTGAGTGCTTTCCATGTGTTCCATTTGTCCACTCCAGTCATAAACTAAGTAAGTATCTGACCTATCATGAAATAAAGCAAAATGACACTTGAAATATTAAGAGAGAGAGAAAGAAGAGAAAAAGGGTATTACTTCTGCGCTAGCCAAGAACACCACCTGGATACCATGGGACTTTGGACTCATTTGACACAATGCAAAATGTGAGGTTTAAGTGCTGTGTGGAAGAGTTCTTTACTATAGCTGTCAAATTATTTCCAAAGAAATGCTCTCCATACCTACACAATGTGTTTTATTTTCAATTTTGTGATGTTGCTCAAGTGATGACCATCCATAAGTATATTTAGCCAAATTTGGCAACATTCAAGATATGAAAGTAGAAAATCTTAAGCATACTTTCATATAGTAGAAAACTCTGGCAATTTTGGGGAATTTTCAAAACAAAATTCAGAATTGTTTTACACAAAAGTGAAGATTTACTATTAAAAAATCACTGAGCTCAACATAACTAGTCTTCGTGTACTTTCATTATTATCAAATGGAATATTAGTTTTTCTTCAGTTTACCAAAATTTAAAAGGAATGGAGGAAACAAAAGTGCATGCGGGCTTCAACTGGAATAGCCCCTGTAACCGTTGATACAATTTGTTTTGATAGGCTGACTCTGAAAATGGTTATAGCACCTTCAAAAAACACTGTAGGCACTGTAGCTGCTCATTCTGTTATTGTGTGTTGGAAAGAAAACCTACAATGACATTCATTTTCTTATGCATGCATGGAAATGGTCATAGGCACGTGAAGAGAGCTTACTCATGGTGAAATCAGAGGTTCTTTGGAAACTCATACCTATACAGAAAACACCTGACTAAAGGGAATTTTCTTCCCTGGTCATTTAGGTTAATGTCAATTATGTAGTTACTTCTGGCTATGGGTTGCAAGACTAAATTAAGTATCTGAATATCGTAGTACCTTTTCCATTTCGGCCATAATTTTGAAAAAGTAAATGAAAACCAATTTGTTTAAAATTCAAGTGCTGGTTGTGCCAAAAAATTTAACAAAATTAAGTTGAAAGTGTTGAAATTTTCAAAAGTTTAATTTAGAAGTGCTAAATTTTTTGTTAATCATGCACCTTAAACACTTTGAGACCTTCTCATCGGATGATTTTTGGGAGGGATTAGGGTTTCTTTTTGAAAGCTTGACAGCTAGCCTGAACAAATTAGTTTTTTTGGCAGTTAGTTGTTGAACAAGTTGTTGAGCTACTGTGAACAGGCAACTAGGATCTGCGTGAGTGCCAAGTTCTTCAAAATTTGAGCCCCTAGTGTTGGCATCTACAGCATTCCAGCTTCCTGCAAACACCACTCACTCTGCCTCTTGTTTCAAAGTTGTTTTCAAACTATCTTCATTATATTTTCAAGCATCCATCTGATTTTCATATGTGGGTTGCAAAGCTTTGAAGCTTCCATGGTATTGAGTGTTAGCTTTCAAACTCCACTTAAGCTTCTAGATAATTCTACAACCTTCTAAATTGATTAGTAGATAAGATCAAGTCACTGTTTCTTAATCTTAGTTAAGCATCATTACGTAAGCATGGTTACATAAGCACCATTTAATTCACTGCCATTACTGATCCTTATTTAGCTACTCTCTTATATACTTCCATTATATTCGAGTTTTTAAGGGAGGTTTATGCTCCTTGTTCATCATTGGTTTTGTACCACAGCTGAATTGTTCCTATGTTCAATTCAGTATATTGACTATAGTTTCTACATGGTACTAGAATGTAGGCTCTTGTTGATTTTAAGCTTTTCATATCAGATTGACATGCAATCAATATTCTATGAACTTTAACTTCCAATGTGAAAGATGTACATGATTTATGGGCGTAAACTCCAATTGGAAAACTATTGAAATTTAGCTTAGTCATTTGAAGTTGGGTGCAGTCATACTAACATGTACCAAAAGCAATCATAACCACTACTTAATTTTTTCAATTTTGTATTGTTAAAAATAATAAATAGAATATTTTTTTATAAAATATTAGTGTGAATAAATTATGTACATATCATAAAAATTTGGAATCAATCTAATGAATGAAAAATATGTATAAGGAATTTTAAACTCTTATAACCACTGCTTAAAAGTTGCATAAAAGCAATTTAAAAACAATTTTGACACTAAAAGCACAATTTGAAAAAAAAATTTAATGACATATTTTTGGATATTACCTTAACATGATATTATTAAGAATTTTTTAAAAAAAATTAATGTTTTTTAAAAGACATATTAAAGAAAATTTAAAAATATTCTTAAAATAAAGCAATGGTATAAAAGGGCACGTGTGACTCCTAATGACATGGTTAGACTTAGTTTTTTTTCCCTTCTTGTGAGCTTAGCTTTGTCATTTATTTTATTTTAATTTATTTTTGGTCAAAATGTCAAGCAGCTTAAACAATTTTTTTTCATAATCAAACAAACTTGAAAGATCAACCAATCATTTTAATTGGAAAATCAGGAGTCAAACATCTCTTGAAAAGGGGAAAAGTTTGGGATTTGGTTGCTGAACTAACTATTTTTGGCATAATATTAGTGAATGGAGTCAGTAATGTTGGATCTAGTTTGTCAACTATGCAACTAGTAATCACAATTCTTGTGCGGCCAACAACCACAACTATTACGCCAATAGTTATAGTTCATACATCATCTATAAATCCTAGACACACAATCATACCTGAGTTTACTAATCTAACATACAAGGAGGAAAAGGCTATGTCAATGATTTTTTTTTGTGAAATATGAGCTCTTATCAATTATTTCTGGAAAAGATCTTTAGGAAGCTTGTTAGCTTTTTGAAAAGTTATATGAAATAAAAGATTTCACTAGGAAAGTTTTTCTTTGCAACAAGCTAAACTAACTTTAAATGGGAGAAAAAATTGGTTGTCTAAGGTTTTTACAAAGAAATTAGATCGAAACTATCTCAATTAGGTGGAATTGAAATCACTATTGATAATGATGATCTAATCCAAATTACACTCAATATTCTTCCTAATAGCTACAACCCATTCATTTAGTCTTTGTCTCCTATAAAAGATTCTCCAACATTTGATGAGTTGGTAGGATGACTAATTCATGAAAAACATCATTGAACATTATGATTCAACAAGCATGACAAAGTTTTTTTTGTGCGTACTTGGCGTCCTTTCAAGGACCCAACAATGATGACTGTCATAAAAAGACATGCATCTATTGTGGTCGAATTGGCCATTGGTTACAAGATTGTCATGAAAAAGAAATTGACATCTTGAACTTGAAAAAGATAGGCATATTAGACTTGAGGTTAGTGAGCTTCATCAATTAGCCAACATTGTGGAATAGGAAAGTGATTTTAGAAAACATGGAGCAAATGAACAACAAGACACTCCCATTATAGAACTATTTCAACTTGCAATAGCTTTAAAGTGAGAGCATTGTTAGGTGGTTCAAAAATGGCATTTGAAAGTCCATAATCTAACATTAATGATTTTTTTACAATTTTAACAATTATCAAACCATAAAATCCTTTAATTATCCACTATGTTTTTAATCATAAATATTAATAGGCTAACCTATGAATATCCTCAAACATGTGATTGATCAAAAAATCCACGCAAAAGATTAAAATTTGTAATGTGAAATGGACTTTCAAATATAAAAATTTACAATAATCATGTCATTTAGAACTTTTAAAACTTAAAAAATATCTATTAGGAAAGTTTCAATGCATTTCATCATTAAATTTTTCATTCGATGATGGGTCCAATCATACTATAAGGATCCACATGTGTCCTCTTAGACCATTGTTTTTTTATAAAAATATTCTTGAAATCTTTTTAATACGTCTTTCAAAAAAACATTAAAAATCTTCATAGGTTTCTTAATACTATTATGTCAAGGTGTATATTAAAAAAATCCCGAAATATGTCATAAAAATATTTTTTTAATTGTGCTTTTAGTGTCAAAATTGCTTTTAAATTGATTTTAAACAATTTTTAAGTAATGGTTACAAAGCCTTAAAAGTCTTTATATGTATTTTTCACTCATTATATTGATTCCAAATATTTTGATATGTACATAATGTATTCACAATATTAAAAAAGTTCTAATTTTATATATTTTTGCAATCCAAAGTTCAAAAAATAAAACAATGGTTATGATTGTTAATGGTACATGTTAGTATGACTACACCTTTTTTCATTGTTTTAAAAATATATTTTTAGAATCTTTTAAATACGTCTTTCAAAAAAATAAAAATTTTCTTGACACTATTATGTTAAGGTGTATATTAAAAAATATCCCAAAATATGTTAGAAAAAAATATTTTGAAATTGTGCTTTAGTTTCAAAACTACTTTTAAGTAATGGTTACAATTGCAAGTCCTTAAAAGTGGAAATTACCTATTTTTTTACTCATTAGATTGATTTCAAATTTTTATGAAATGTACATAATCTATTCATAATAACATTTTATAAAAAAAATTGTATTTTTTAAATTTTTTTTCACAATCGAAAATTCAAAAAATTAAACAATGGTTAAAACTTTCATTAGTACATATTACTATGATTACACCTTGATGCTTTATTTATTTTATTTATTTTGACACTAATTTGACATTTTTTTGAATACACATTTTTCATTTTTTTTGTGTAACAAACGTAATGTTATTTGTGGGTGCAATGGCATTATCATGTACCATTAGTAGTCATAACCACTACTTTTTTATATTTTTTGCTTCAAAAACTTTCAAAGTAAATTTCGAATTTGACTTTTCTTTCATAATATCATTTGTAATATATAATTACGTTAGTGCACAAAGTATGACTTTATTTCAACATCATTTGGACCTTGAAAAATAAAAACATACCAATGTATCCAATGTTTTTTAATTTTTTTAAGTGTTTAAGTTTTAGTTTCCAATGACACAATGAAAATTTTATACAAAACTTTTTCAGAAAAAGCTTCAATGTTGACCACTTTATATCATCAAACTTGAAATAAAGTGGTTTCGATTTGATTCAAAAAAATTCAAAATTTTAAATAATTAAAATATTTTTTCTTTTTTTAACCAACACATAATAACACATTTATACACACTTAGATTTATATGTTCATAATTATAAAATTCATAAGTCAAATTAATCATTTAATTTGTGTGTTTTACACAAGTTTTAAATGCTTTACAACTAAAATATTTAATTTAAACAATGTCTTTGATTATTTAAGTTTGAAGTGGATGAAGAGATCAATGATTGCTTACTTTTCAACATGATAAGGACATGACGATCTACTTTTCATCTACATCATCATGTTGGTGAGTTTTTTGAACAAAATAATTTGAAGGTCTTGAAAATATTCAAAGTAATTGGTGATGGTTTAGGGTCAAATGAATGAAATACTTTGAGTTCACTTCATGAGGGAGGGGAAAAGCTCTAGGAATGAGATGAAGTCATTAAGAAGATATATTAGAACACTAATGCACCACTATTAAAGTACTAATGTTTGACTACGTTATGATTATAATACAATTATTTTATAATTAATTTAATAAAAATACATATTCATTAGTTATTCATATTTCATCATATGTGTTTCATTTTGAGTGATTTAAAATGTTATGGGAATGCGACCTCAAATTCTAAAAATCATCTTTGAAGTGCAAAAGAAAAGGAAATGAAAAAATAACAAGAAGATAAATACATTTTCCAACTTACAAACTTCATTTTGAACGTTTTTCCCCATTGTTTTCCCTCTTTGGACTCTCTACCTTTCAACACTTTTTTATTTTTTATTCAATTTAAATGATTTGAAGTGTGTGCAATCACACTAACACAAACCACAGCAAGTGTAATCACTACTTAGTTTTTCACATTTAGAAGTGATAATTTAATTTGGTGTTGAAAATATAAGATTTTTTTATGTAGTACAATTCATAATATATCATTGAAACATGTGAATTAATTTGAAAAATATCTGATGAATAATAAGCTTTCAAAAGCATTGATTAAACATTATAACATATGTTTTTTAACACTAAAAGGATTTCAAAATAAATTTCAAAATTTTGACAATTACTTATATTTTAAAATATTTTACATAAACTTTGAATAATATAAAGAAAATTATAAAGTTGTAGAAGTGAATTTAATTCTTAAAGAACTATTCCACATTACTATAACAACAGATTTGCACTTCACATGCATACATTCATTAATTTTGCCTTGATTCTCAACACACTTAATTCTACCATTTATTAAAACACCATGTTCATAGTTATTTCATATAACCAAAATTTGCATTTCAAAATATATTGTAAAAAACTCTAGAAACAAGATTTCAGTTCATTTCATCATGTTCTCATACTACAACAAATTCATAGAACAATTTCTCTTGTGAGCTCACTACTTCCTAAAATTTATGTGCTTCCACAGGAGTAGTATTTGGCATACCCGACCAAGTTGTGTTCCATCCCTCCATGGATGTGAATGACCCTTTTGATTGGGTCTATGTATTTTGAATCTATTGAATTGTCTCCACCATTGGCTTCTTCAATCAATCTTCTTTCTCCTCGTTAACAACATTTTTTGCTTTCTTGACTCTCTATCCTTAAACACATGTTTTTTAGTTGCCTTGCTTCTTGTTATAACATTAACATCCACCACATTCATATCTACACTAATTATTTGTGTCTCAACAATAAGTTGAACCTCTACTATTATCATAGAAACAAATAACTTTCAACCATAACATTGCCTGAAGAACAAGAGGGAAATCCGACGGTTTCAAAGGGTAATGGACAATGGATTGAGTATGAAACCACAGCAAAAGTAGCAATGGCCGGCTAATTCAACTGGATCATACATAGTGTAAGTACATTGGTACGAGCTCTCTTGTAAGGGCACTAAATAAAACCTCTTTGATGTTGTTCAGATGTACGAACCCTTCTTCAGCATTATTCATGTTCTATATAAATTTATAATATTATAGTTTTCTTCTTATGTACTAGAGAATGTGGCCGGCCAGCCCGTGGTGGCTGATTCGGCCAAGTGAAGCAGTCACTAGGCAAGTCTGGCAAACAGCAGAGTGAGCACCACTTCAAATTGATGCGAGATAAAAAGAAGAATATTTCATGTTTCATATATAGTAATTTTTTCAACAAATTCTGTTGTTTTCTTAACACAAAAATTAGGTAAAATTAGAGATTTATTATTATTATTATTATTATTATTATTTTGGGGTTTCTAGCATAAATTTTCCGCATAATAACTGGTGGGTACCCCACCTGGTGGAGATTCGGCAACCACCAGGTATCATGGGAAATTTTTTTTAAAAAAAATTATTAAAAATGACCGAAGTTTTTACACCATGTTACAGCCTGGGAGAATATTAATCTCAAATACGGGTGTTCTTTTTTCCTTTGACTGCCCGATGGCCCAACCAAGATGTGTCTGGTCATCTTGATGCTGCCCAGACACAAATTTTGAGTCTTATTCTACATGCCTAAAGCATGCATAACAGGACCCAAATTTTTGTGTCTGGGGGGGGGATCCATCCATCTTTTTGGGATTCTCAAAAAGATGGATGAATCGGGCCAGGGGCAAACAAGAAGAAAAAAGAAGAAGAAGAAGGAGAAGAAAAGCAGACACAGTACTCTCTAGTACTGTCTGAGCAATGCATGTCCAGAGTGTGAAGGTTGATTATGAAAGCTAATAATCTATCTATGAAGGAAGGTAGTTTGTTTTGTTTTGTAGTTATGAGATTCACCGTACCACGATGCTTCAGATCGTGTTCTTGGTGTCTTTGGAAAGCTCTCGATGAGGAGGGGTGGTGCATGGGCGTGGTTCCATGATGTGATCTGGACTTGCAGTGGTTCTTGAATATTGAATGATTTCTTCACTAGAAAATAAATTAAATTGTAGCTAAAAGTTTCGAAGGAATTGGAATGGGCCTTTGGTGTTGTTGGAAAAAAATTGATGAGCAGGATTTAATGGAATTTATTTGGTAAGGTTTGGATTCAGAATGTGGGAGATATTGATTTTAAAGTGATTTCTGCCGCCTGCAAACATACCATCGCGGATCGTCATCATCTCTCTGCAACAACAGCAACAGCACCGATCCTCTCTCACACACACAATTCTGCTGCAACCAAGTCTAGAGAAGATCCATGCGGGAAATGGAGAACTCTTGTTCTTCTTACAGCTGCACCATAGGAGAGGCCTTTCCTCTTCCCATTCACGAGAATCTCGCCTGTGAGAGTGGCATTCTTCGCCAATCTGCCTGCAATCACCACAAGCAAGTCTTAGTTTGTGATGCAAAACTGCCTGCAAGACTGTAAGTGTTGTTGGGTTCTGCAGCTCGATCGCAGCCTCAGGCACCTCATGAACAACACCATTCAGCAGCAAGACTTGCTTCTTCTTTCTTCTTACCTGCGAGAGAGTCGAGAAGAGTGGACTTGCCGGAGCCTGAAGGACCCATGATCGCAAGCATGCCGCCAGGCTCTGCGTATCCCGACAATCCATGGAGCACTGTCTGATCCTCGCCCTTAGCACTGGTGACGGACACCCACAAGTCTGACCACGTGAGTCTTGCGCAGGCGCTGTTGTCGTCTCCAGCTGCTGCTCATGCTGTTGCTGCAGCAGCGTCGAAACCTCTAGTAGTGAAGGCGCTGCTGCTGTTCTTCTTCTTCTTCTTCATCAACCCGCCGACGCCTGCGGATGCAGCAGGCGCTCCAGCAGCTTCATGGAACTGGAACATCTGCTCATGTTGCTGCTGTCCCGGATACAGCTTGTTGTTTCCTCGCCCCGTCTCCTTCTTGAGATTGAACTGGAAAGAGGGCTGCTGCTGCTGCTGCTGTCCGGGATATGTGTATTGACAATTTTCCAAGCTCCTTACCTTTTATCATTGATTTTTTCTTCAACCCTTTCTAAGCTCTTCGTTTGGTGCTCTTTGTGTTTTGTTTCAAAGCTCCAACACTTTCTAAGCTCTTTGTTTGGTGCTCTTTGTGTTTTGTTTCAAATCTTCAACCCTTTCTAAGCTCTTCGTTTGGTGCTCTTTGTGTTTTGTTTCAAAGCTCCAACACTTTCTAAGCTCTTTGTTGGGTGCTCTTTGTGTTTTGTTTCAAAGCTCCAACACTTTCTAAGCTCTTTGTTTGGTGCTCTTTGTGTTTTGTTTCAAAGCTCCAACACTTTCTAAGCTCTTTGTTGGGTGCTCTTTGTGTTTTGTTTCAAAGCTCCAACTCTTAAACTCAAGTTCATGTTATTTTTGTTATGGGAGCCTAGGTTGTACTCTTGTTGAAAAGAAGAAAAAAAACAACAAGAATTGAAAATTTGATATGTATAATCTTTGTGCATATACATAACGTTTTAAAAAGTGAAAACCAACCAATTCATAACCATCAAAAGAAGAAAATAAATTGAATGTGTAATTGTCTATTGTAATAAATTGATTTCTTTATGAGGGATACAAATCCTTCTTTGTAAGAAAAATCTTTTATCGGTATCCAAGCTCTAAAAGTCAATAACAAGACAACATTAGTTCCAACCCTATTCCTTCACATAATTAGGCATAAAATTAATAATATATTTGGAAGGTGTTTTATTTAGTGAATTTTTTCCTCATCAACAAAGGGTATGACAATTTTAAAAATAAAATGCTTGCAATCACAAGCATTTTGTCTTTTTCCTTGTGATACCCTCGATTACCCGCCGGGTTTCATAGGAAACAAACTAAAAAAATCATTTCTTGCTAATGCTTAATGTTGGGTAAGGCATTTCTGGAGCAAGGTGATTCTCAAATAAGTGTCCTATAGCCCTGCCTCATGCATGTGCTAGTTATTTGGGGGTTTATGCTCCTTATGCTACCCTACTCTTCCAAACATGAGAAGAAGAAGCAATTGGCATAATCTATCTATGAAGGAAGGTAGTTTGTTTTGTTCTGTAATTATGAGATCCACTGAACCTCATGTTCTTGGTGTCTTTGGAAAGCTCTTGACGAGGAGGGGTGCATGGGCTTGGTCCCATGACATTTGGACTTGTGATGCAAAAGTTCTTGAATATTGAATGATCTCTTCACTGAAAATTTTGGAGGAATTGGAATGTGCCTATGGTATTGTTTGGAAAGATCTTGATGAGCAGGATTTAATGGAATTTATTTGGTAAGATTTGGATTCAGAATGTGGCAGATATTGATTTTTAAGTGATTTCTGCCACTGAAAATTTTAAAAACCAGGTTTTGGAGAGAAAAATCAATTGCGAATGTGCTAACGCTTGAAGGCTTACCATTCAATTCAAGCATGATTTCCTTTCATATTTGGCTGTTCAAAAAATCGCTAGATACATTGCAAAACAATGTTCACACGTTGAGTTTCCCTATTTTGTAATGGGTTCACACTTGGGCCAATGGCACAGGCCACACTAGTATATACTAGGTATATTCTTCAAACTAATAGGTAATTAAATAGGCAACTAAATAGGTAATTAAATAGGCAACTAAATAGATAATTAAATAGGCAACTCAATAGGCAATTAAATAGGCAACTAAATAGATAATTAAATAGGCAATTAAATAGGCAACTAAATAGGTAATTATATAAGCAACTAAATAGGTAATTAAATAGGCAACTAAAAAGGTAATTCAATAGGTAACTGAATAGGTAATTCATTTAATTTTTTAGGAACCGTCCAAATAACCGTGGGGTCTGGTTATTATTCAGATCCCAAATTGCCGGAGCCAGCTGTAGGCATCGCACCTGGCGAGGTTTCAAAAGGAAAAAGGACGTGGACCCGAAAAGGAAAACTTGCCTGCCAGGGTTGTTCGGGCACAAAGCGCCACCACCGGGAACCGCGAACTGAGAACCTCGAATTGAGAACCGGGAACTGAGAACTGGGAACAGGGAACCTGCCGTCGAAACCCTTCTCGAGAGCGGTGCCGGGGAAGAAGAAGACGGTGATGGAGCGACCAGGGTTTTGAATCTCCTTCGTCGCGCCCCTGCGGCTGCTGGCAGCCGCCTGCTGGATTCGCCCGTTTTTCTGTCTTCTCTCTGCTAATATTCATGTAATTACTTGCAACGCTTCCTGCGGCTGCAATTGTTTCCGTTTCTTTCACTTTTTGCCGAGCTGAGAATCGAATTCTGTAGTAGAAGATCTGCTCTTCTGTAGCTCTTGAAAGAGCGTAGCAGGTGTGTTTGTGTGTGTGTGCGCGCGCGCGCCGTTGCACAGGAGTATTATATTAGGGGGGGGCAGATTCTTTTCTTGCTTTCACAACAGCCACCGGAACCAGAATGAGCAATCAAGGAAGCGGCGACATTCCTTCTCTCTCTACAATGTCGGATCTCGGTGCAGTTCTACCGCCGGGCAATGGAGGTACTACTGTTGCTTCTTTCTGCTCTTCTGTTGCTTGAGCCATTTCTTTTTGGTCTACTTGCCCTTTTCCCAGTATTACTGGTTATTGTAATTGTGAAGGATTTTGAGTACAATCGCTGCAAATTAAATCAGTAACACGATTTGTGGATGGATCTTTTTAGACGTAGTAGCAGCAATCGGAAGAATTTATTTCAGGTTTTGAAAGAAACTTCACATTCTTCTCATCATGCGCTGACGAGGAGGGTGAAATCTTCATGCTGTTATGAAATTCCTTCTGTATGTACAGAAATGGTGCAATATTAGGAATATGTAGTTCAAGTTCTTTGAAATGATCAGCTTGTACTATGAAGCTTGACCTTGAAGTTCCATCTTGAACAGAAGCTTATGCAACAGTAGCATGTGCACACTCGAGACTGATAAACCCTAAATCTTGAACTGTGTTTTTTTCACACAGTGGACTGCTGGAACCCAGTAGCATAGGAGACAAACTCCAATTGTTGTTCTCTGACGCTGCTTATTTCATCTGAAGATTTTCCTTGATGAGGGGACTTGTTTCATAGGTAGTTTTTTGAATTCGTACCAGAATCAAGTGCATCTGAATGTAATCTGACCGAATGATTCTCCTGCTTGTAGTTTTGAGCCCAGCTGATCGGGCAGGTTTGGTGACCATCTTGAAGGTGAGTTTTTTCCTTTTCACAGACATGTGGCATTGCCCCTCTGTTTCCAATTCAATTTCTATCTCTGTTGTACTTCATCCTCTATTAAATTGTAAGTCATCCTTAATGGGTTTGCAGAGTTAAGAATTTGCATGCTCAAATGCATTGATTTGTTGTCATGACCTCCTGTTGCAATGTGAGTGGCGCATGTGGGGTCCTGATTAAGTTATGCAATCAAGGGGTGGAAAACCAGAATATTTGGAGTTTATATTGTCTTGTCTTGCTTCTTTCTTATTGGCCAAAGCAATTTGTTCACATTGTTGCAGGATAGACTGCAGTATCTTGCTGGTCAATCCTCAGGATACCTTGAATCTCTTTCACCTCAAGTGAAGAGACGGGTCACAGTTCTCCAAGAGCTCCAGGTTTGCTCAAGACAGTACTTGAAAATCTTTCTGAAGTGGGCCTCTCAGATTGTCATTAATTGCTTTTTGATGAGCTGCATCCTCTAAATTAGCTATGTTTGGGAGTGGAATCTGAACTGACCTCTGTGGCATCATATTGAGCAGAGAATCTTGTATGAATTGACTGGCTTTCGGTTTGTGTAGAGTGGGTTCTGTATGTCTTCTGTCTAATGACATTACTGTCTACCTACCTGGCTCTCATTTAAGCCGATCATCCTTCTGTCTGATGGGTTGGTGAGGTCAACTGTGAAATGTTCATGTTTTCAATGTGGAAGCTATACGGCTCTGTTAAATGTCTCTTAATGCTCCAAGACTGTGCTTGAAAATAAAATAGTTGTTGGAAGCTCTAGCTGAAAAGTTTGGATTGGGATGTATCTTTGGATTGCGTTTTAACTGTCAAGTACCTTCCCTTCAATGTCCTTGGTGTGATGAGCAAGATTGCCCTAGTCAAAGTTCAATAGTGGAACCTGTGTGAATATTGCGGTGAATACACCAAAGTAGATGAAATCTTTGTCTTTCTTTGGATCTAAACTATTGTTTTTTCCTTTTCTGGCTGAAAGAGCGAACATGATGAACTTGAGGCAAAGTTTAAGGAGGAGAGAGCTGCTCTAGAAGCCAAGTATCAGAAGTTGTATGATCCACTGTACTCTAAGGTACGGAGATCAGGATGGAACAAGGACTATTGCAAGCCTAACTGAAATTGGATGACTAGTATAAATTTTTTATGTAATCTGTTGTCTGGAAATATCTCAGCATATTACCTTTTCAGGCAGGATTGCAGTTCCTCCTTATGATCTAAGTAGGTAATTTCCGTTTTGGCATAGAAAGCTTTCATTGATCAAGTATGAAGCAAGGACTGACTTGATCATTAATATCTTGTACTTTTTTCTAGGAACAGTGACCCTACAAACATCATTTTGTTTGGTTGATTGCAGCGAGCAGAAATTGTGAATGGTTTTCTTGAAGTTGAGCCTTTGAAGGATGAAGCCCCTGAGTCAAATGTGGCATCAGAGGAGGCAGGTGAGGAAGGTTAATTTGCTTATTGATCTAACTCCCATATATGTATCATTATGTCAGTAGTTTTTGTTCAAGCTACCACTTGCACACATATAGTGCAAGACTTTCTACACAAAAAAATTCATACTAACTGGCTCTATGTTATTTACTTGTTCTTTGCACTACCTGTGGGTTTTTCTCTGCATATATGCATCCATATTGTTAAACTGATGCTGGTCTTGTGATACTTGAATGTTACAGAGAAAGGTGTTCCACAGTTCTGGCTCACAGCAATGAAAACCAATGAGATTTTGGGCATGCAGGTAGGACAAAAATTTGTACTCTGATAATGTCTGTGGGATACAACTTCTGTTGAGAGCCTTGTGGTTGTGTATCTGACAAGACTTGCAGTGAGAGTTAATCTCTTCAATTATTGCTACATTACTTATGTCACCCATCTTTGTGAATGGCAGATCACAGAACGTGATGAGGCTGCCCTGAAATTTTTGAATGACATCAAGTCGAGCAATTTGGATGAGAATAAGGGTTTTGTACTGGAGTTTTACTTTAATACCAACCCATACTTCAAGAACCCAATGGTTTTTCCCTATCATTTAGAGTGTCAGGAGAATTTGCATTTACTCTCTTCATAGAGTAACATGAGGTGCACTTTTGGTTTTCATTCATGTGGAGTATCTCTATTTGTTTGTTTGTCCGGGTCTTGATGGGAGGCTTAAGTGACATTTGACACATAGATTGTCATCTTCCAGATATCAAGCACCTCATACCTGAATCTTTGTTGGGATTACTTTCTCAATTCTATCTGAGTGTGTTACCATTTTTGCTGCTTGCTTAAACCTCTTAAGTTTTTTCATAAATTGTTATGTGTTATCTGGTAATCCATTGAAATATCAATCCATATTGACTTCAAGAACTTGGTTTTTACTGGCAGTTAAGCAAGACCTACCACATGATTGAGGATGATGAGCCCATCTTGGAGCGTGCTGTGGGGTAAGTTCCATGAATGAATTGTGAGGCTTTAGCTGGATTTTTGCATTTCCTGCTTTCTCTATAATAGCTATAGTTATATACGGTGCCATGGGGATCTTACCTCCAGCATCATCATGAATTCTAGAGTAGGTGTTGGCCTAGAAGAATATTGCCCACTCCTCTTTTCAGCATTTGATGAACCATCTAGAGCAGTCAAGCCATGGGACATTGTTTTGCCGTCTTCTTCCAATTGTTGTTCATTCCTGCATAATACTATGCGCTAGAAAGATAATCATTTACATGTTACTTAGAAGTGCTAACTGGCACCTTTGATGGGCTGTGTTTGCTTATGCCAAACTGTGATTGGTGTTGCAGGACAGAGATTGAGTGGATTCCTGGGAAGAATTTGACAACTAAGGTGCTGAAAAAGAAACCCAAGAATGGGGCAAAGAACACAAAGCCAGTGACAAAGACTGAACGATGTGAGAGCTTTTTCAACTTCTTCAACCCTCCTCAAGTGCCAGATGATGAAGATATCGACCAGGATATGGTACAGAGGCTCTCCTTTTCTAGCTGTCAAAGATCTATGTAATGTTCTTCTGGTTGTGTTAAATTGTTGTTAAATAGGACACATGCTAAAACTTTTGATGGACAGTTCATCCAGGACTGTCTTTTTTGAGGTGAGCACTAATGAGAAAGAAATTGAAGAATAGAGATGTCTCCACTCTACCATGTGCCTGAAGTCAGACATTTGTAAAGCACTTCTGGGTGGAACTATATGTGCAGGCAGAGGAGTTACAAGATCTAATGGAGCAGGATTATGATATTGGGTGAGCTCCCTCCTTTATGGTTTCTATTCTCTAATGAGTGTTTACATGAATTGGGAGTGTGCCAGCCTTTGGTCTGTGAGGAACACCGGTAACACACGGTGGGGTTAATCCAACTTTGACTGCATACAACATTTTTGGGATCAAGTAGATTGTAGATGGTGGTTGGACTCCTCAATGCAGATGGGACAAGGGTGGACCACAAGAATGCACAGCAACCAGAGTATTATGATTAGTAGTTTCTTTCCATTGGAATAGTCAGAATTTGTCCCTATGTCTAATTGCTGGTACGAATTGGGTAGGAATTCTTACATTAGGACATGCAGAGAAACTTACCCTTGTCAGGATTTTCTCCATCTGAGTGGGAATTCTTCCATCTTGGCAGGTCAACAATAAGGGACAAGATTATCCCCCATGCAGTTTCATGGTTCACAGGTGAGGCTTTGCAAGGGGAGGACTTTGAGGATGAAGACGAGGAAGGTAATGAGGATGACGAAGATGAGGATGATGAGGAAGCTGAGGAGGAGGATGAAGAGGAGGATGAAGAGGATGATGATGAGGAGGAAGTCCATGGTCGAAAGGTAACATGTCTATTCTTGTTTTCCTATTGTGAATGTTGGATTGTCTACTCATAACCTGACAACTCTATATCTGGTGACTTTTTCACAATCTGCACATGAGGTTTGAGATATTTTTAGCATTTCAGAATTTTGTTGACATCTTGTTGTGTGATATGTGGATGCAGCACGTTGTCCCTGCAGCCAAGGTATAATCATCAGTACCTCCTTGGTTTTGCATTGGGTGTAAATGACAAAGTTGTTACTTTCAGATTGTTTCTGTGGATTTTTCTCTGCAATCTCAATAGACATTTGTCTCTTGCATTGTCTCTACTTGAAGAATTTTTCCTGCAGTTGACTTGATGCTTGATATTGAAATAAAAGTCTTTTCTGTACCTGGAATGGAGTATATGCAGGCCAATGCTCAGACAAATAGCAGCAGCCAGCAGCAAGGAGGAGAACAGCCTCCAGAGTGCAAGCAGCAGTGAAGCCAGAGCTTTGTATGTGCATTTTCTCCAAGGTGGGGGTTGTGATGGGTGAAGAACAGCCTCCAGAGTGCAAGCACCATTGAAGTTATAGTGTTTCACACACTTTTTGTCCATGACCTCCGACCACAGCTATCCATTCATAGAGGTGACCGTGGAATTACATGGAGGATGTATGGATGGAGGCTTCTTCACAGGGAGGGTGCACTTTAAACTGAGCAGCTAAGTTGAGGGGTAAGTTCGAAATTGCTAAGGGGAAGGAAGCTCTAAAGTGGTCTATAAGAGGTGGTCATTGAAAAAAGAGGGGGAACTCCTTGTAGTCCTTATTGCCTTTCTTTACTAGTCCCTTTCCCCAATGTGGCGGGTCAGTGCATGGTATATGCTTCTACAGTGTATCAAGTAGTTAAGGCATCCGGTGGACCAAATTTCTAGCTTCTATTGTTGTTTAGCATTGAAAATTGAATCCCAATAATGATTTATTTATCCACAAGTCTTCTGTAGTAGCCCTTTCACTCACAAGATTTGTGTGTTAAGGTGGCAAGCCCGCCCAGTATGCCAAGTTGAGAAGTTATTGCTTAGTGTTAGATCTCATTCTGGACAGTGCACACTCATTGTTGTCTCATTATGCCAGGATTTGCCAGCCCCACAGACTTGTCTTGAGATGGGTGTGAAAGCCCATCCTGGCATGTCTTCAGAAAAATGGTTGTTGATATCTCCTGTAGGTTTAGGATATGCCATAGGGTTGCAATGTCCTCAAAGCAAGAAGGCAGAAAATCCTTGACCAATGGATGATGACACAAATTTCTCCATAACTAAAATGTTGGGATTTTGGAGTATGGTCTTTCAATCATTCTGCCATAAACATTGCAACACTTCTCCTACACTCTGCACTAGATGTTTGGGCTTTGGATACCCATCTTCAACACCATGCTTGGCAGAATGAAGAATTGCAGCCTCCTTTTCTGTGGCTACAGCAACATCCTTCTCTGCTTTCCAAGCCCGGCATCAATAAAGCCTCTCTCCGCTTTGTGTTTCCAGCCCTCTTGAGCATGTTTGGAGAGCAGTAGTACTGATTTTTGTGTAACTCTGATTTGGTAAAGGAGGCACACTCTCCCTTTTGACATTCCTCATTGTTGCCAACTCCCACCTTCAACATAAAACCTCCAAGGAATGAGAAAAGAAAATCCCAAAACTCAAATGAACAAAGAAGCAAGTTGCAAAAAACTCAACAAGTATTACCTTGAGCCTTTATGAATAAGTAAACCCTAAGCATTTATGAAGTTCATCAAACCTTCATTTAATCTAAACAAGAAATGAGAAAATCCTAAACACAAACATTGCAAACCAGCTAAAACACAACAACTAAATTCTAAACCTTTACAAAGTAGGATGTTGACCTCACAAAAAATGAAAATCTCCAAAAACCTCAAACCCTAAACCCTCAAAAACACATCATCATGAAAAATACCTTTATGAAGCTAGATTTGGTGTAATGTGCCATCTTGTTTATATAAGGTTTTATCTTCTCTTCTTGTTTATTCTGAATTCTTGGAAGCATCTTCATCATGGGATTTAATTCAATGAGGCACAAAATAACTTGCATGTAGACAATCTAAGTGGCTTAGTATAAGGTGCTTGTGAAAAAGTACCATGTCTTCACCAAATCTACAATCATATTCTCATGCAATTCTAGTATGTGGATTGATCGTTTCCTATTAAACTCATGCTTTTATTTTTTTGCAAACCATCACTTTACAACTAAACATTGGTATCCCATGATAGTTTTAAAACTTACAAGTGGACTTAACATATTTATCAAGTATTGCCAAAATTATGAATTCTTCATATCAAGGTTGTTGAACCCTTGTTTTCAAAAAAATTATTTATTTTGATGAGATTTGTTGATCATGAGTCTATGTATTATGTTTGCATTTAGTAGCTTGCTTACACTCCATTCTTGATAAGCTTGTCTTTTCATGCCAAGGACCTTAACATATGACAAGATGTGACTTTCCAAAAGGCACTATCGATGAATATGCTCTTTCTTGCTATAGTTTTGTATCTCCCACAAATGCATCAAATATTCTAGTCCACAAGACTTCAATTATATGTGGCATTCCAATTTTTTTTTTCCAATTTCTTGATGGAGCCAAGGTGATAAGCATCCCTAAATAGATTTTGACGTAACTAACAACATTATTTCAAGGAACTCTTAAAGTTGTAGCGAATAGACATAAATTTTGCAAAACCCTCACCAAAAAACAAGTTTTTATCACTTTTAAACAATTTTTCATAAAGGGAATTTGTGACAGAAAATTTTATTTAAAAAAAATTGTGTCAACTTTTGGCAAATTTTCACCCTAAAAAAAATTTGTTGGCATTTCAATGCTTATCAACTAGGTGAATTTGCAACAAGGAGATTATGTTAATCTATTTATGAAGGTAGTTTGTTTGCTTTATTTGTCACATTGAGACTTCCCAAATCATAACACCTCTTGTTGCACTCTTGATACTATTAGAAAGCCCTTGATGAATGAGGGTGCATTGAGGTTGTTTGATAATGTTTAAACCTACAATGCAAGAGTTATTGAATATTGAAAAAATAAATTCATTGAAAATTCATTTAAATCAAAACCAAAAAATGCGGGAATTTAGGTGCACTTTTGGTACAATTGGAAAAGCTTGATAAATGGGATTTCCTAGAGGTGATTTTATAATTTTCAGACTTAAGGTGAGGGAAATATTAAATTTTGAATAATTTTCATTGTTAGAAATTAATTTTAAATTTTAAAAAAATCCATAATCAGGCTTTAATGTCAAGGCCTTGTTCACATTTGGGCCAACAACACAAGTTATGCTAGTAGCAAATAATTTCCCAATAAACAATAGGCCCTAATTGATACCAATTTAAACTTACAAAATAGATACAAAACCAACAACATCATTCAAACATTGATGACACAAACAAAACCAACCAAAGTACCAAAAATGCCACCCATTTGTTGCAAGCATGATTATGGCCCTTGTAATGGTTTGCAATAATAGATCTTCTATTGCAATACATGTTTTGATGTTCATAATTCATAGGCTTGTTCCAACATAAGCTTCTTCTCATCACCTCTAAGTGTATATCCCTAGGAATTCTTAAGGGTGTTAATTCTCAAGAGTTGGGATTTATGCTCTTTTGGGTGTTAGTGAATTATCATGATCTAGTGAAGAATGCAATCTTTATGGGATTGAAGAAGTGTTTCACCCATATTTTCTTATGAAAGAGAAGAAAGAAAGTTGTCAAAAGAATCTAGAAGATGATGAAAAATCTTTTATTGTTACTATGAGCATGGGGCGATTTTCTATCATCTCTTGAATATAAAAAAGATAGGGGGAGATTTCAAAACAAAATTCATAGTGAAAATGAAGTAATGAATGCAATTAAATTATTTTTGACAAGATGATAAGGATTTTTTCTCTTGGTTTGGGTTTTTTATATTTGTGATGATCATCCATGGCAATTTCTTTGTCACTTCATGCATGCCATGTTAGAGTATAAAGTTGTTAAGCTTTCAAGGTTGTGTAATAGTGGGGATCTTCAACAAACTTGAAGATGGGTTGATGAAGACTAGGACCATGGAGGCAAGCAAGAAAGTTAGGAGAGGGAACTAGGTGGCAATTATTATGTCTTTTGATGGCATTATTTTTTCACATGGAACTTTTTCCTTGTGTGATAATGAGGATGATATTATAACAACTCCAAACCATGAATATATAATAAGTTTTCTTCTAGCAATTATGTTCGTGGATGCATGAAAATGTTCAGTTTGTCTCTTGAAACTTCTTTTGAAATTACATAAGAAGCAAGTCAATTTTGTAAAATTCTCCAATGTTTTTATCAACTCGACATCATGGACATGATGATGAGCTTTCTCCATCTTTTTCTTGTAGTATCTATATTAGTTTTTTCAAGTTTCAATATATTTTAAACTACTAAAAATTAATTGGTGATGAAGCCCAAATTCAAAACTTGAATGATTTAGGGTTTAAATTCAATTTTGAGTTCTAATTAATGCATCAAATTGTGACCAACATGCTTAAAAAATTTCCTCCGCGATTTGTTGATGTTAGTATGTAAACTACATTCTATTTTTTACCGAACTTTTATCATGATATATATTTTTTTTGAGGTTAAAAACCATTGTACAACATTTTTGTTTCAAGAATTCTTGTTCCAATTTGTTTGTAGCTAGCTCCATCAAATTTATTGTTTCATCGAATTGTAAGAGATGATCACATGAAGTAGTTTTTTCTTTTCCATAAACAAATTTGAACTATCCAAAGTTCAAACACAAATGGTAGACAAATGTAATAAAAATGTTGGAAGATGCAATAAAAATGTTTGGGTTGGATTCCAATAGTTGGAGATTATAGAGGAGTTAAGAAAGAAGGATGTCTAAAGCTTAATTGATTTTTCAAACCTTGTCCAATCTAGTAATGATATTAACTTCAAATAATCTAATGATAGTGATGAAATTTTACAAGCCACGATAAATGATGACCAACCACATAATTCAACTAGTCAGATAAGAAAAAAAAATACAAAATAATTGTAAAAAACATTGCTTCATAAATCCAAATATAAGCCAAAACAATTCCAATTTTTTTAATATGTGTATTAGAAAAAAATTTGTTGTAGACTATTAAATATTTTTCACAAATCTCTAATGGCATAATTCAGTAAGAATTATGGAAAATCTCATGTGTTTCAAATAGAAAATCTACTTTATGAATGAGATCTAGACCTTGACAAGCACATCAACACTCAAAGTGTTGGAATTTGAAATGGGGGATTTCTTATGGATGCAAAGTCTAACCACTTGTATTTTATCTTTTGAAGTGATTATGATGTGTAAATCCTATAGATTATTATCAATGATCAAATGATGAAATTAAACAAAAACAACAATGGTGACTACAAAATTACTCACAACATTCTTCTAATGGATGATAAATTTGGAGAGTGTGCAAAATTGTGGTGTGGAAGTATATGGCCTTAGGATGGAGTGTTACAAGTTATACACAAAGTTATAAGGGGAATGATTATTTTATCCATGTTTGGAACAAAAAAATCCATACACATTAAACATGGTCTATTGGTAACATCTAATTGATTAGTTAGTGGTTTCCCCAAAACATTACTACATAGTATCAAATTATATACATCATGCATTTACTAGATTTTTGAAGGAGAAATTTCATTGAATGCAAGTTATGAAAAATAATATTTCAATCAAACATTTTCAAATGGTGACATTTCTTTTCAAAGGAAAACATGGAAAGGCATGCAATTCATCGAATTGTTTAAAATTTAGGAATGATGATAATGACCATTCTTGGGATGATATACCATTGAACAACATCATGTTGTTTAGTTTTCTTGACAACAACAATTATTATTGTGAATCCAAAAATGATTTGAAATGGTTATGGCATAACAATGAGGATGATGCTCGACCTTTTGAACATGGTTTGTCAAGGACATCAATTAATGTTTTAACACATCTAAAGCTTTTGGATTATTTTTAAATTGGCAAGTATAAACAATTGGAAAAGTTGTAACACTAAAAAAAGTGAATATGAACAATGGAAAAAATAAAAATAAAATCTTGTATTACATTATTAATATTGTTTATTTGGGGGGACTTTGGCCCCAAATAAGGGGGTGATTTAATGTGATGTGCCATGTTTGAGGATTTGTTATTATTTTGTTTTATGGTTGTGCATAGTGATAGGTGTAAATGTCAATGTGATAGTGCATGACAACTATCATGACATAAAAAATTTATGATTTAGAATATGACTTACATGTAAGCATGCATGAATCCAAGCCCACACACACACACACACACACACAAGCATGTGCAAAATAACACGTGCATAAACACATAAAATTACAAAAAAATAACAATGTGTGTTATGAAATCTCAAATCACCAAAAGTTCACCACTTTTTATACACATGCAAATGTCATGTAACAAGTAAACAATTCAATATGTGTTATTTTCACAGTAACATATGCAATAAATATGACCCCAATCAATTTCATTATGTTTTATTATCAATATAAGCACATGCATTTATGAACAATTTTATCAAATTGCACTAAATACATCTTTTTAATATATATATATAATAAAATAAAATACAAGTGACAAGATGTAATTTAAAGAAGTTTAGACAATCTAGTCCTGATTGGCCTACTAAAAAACAATAATCAAACAAGTAGAAAATCTCACATTTTGATTTTTACAATGACAAAAGAAATTCTAATGGGAAATTAGTTTTCCCCCCAAAACTTGACACCAAACAAAATGTAGTTGAATTTCTTCTATATGTATGAAACACAATTAATTTTGTTGCACGAAAGTGTTAACATACATAATTTTCATCAACTTTTTCATGTTTTGAGTTGTGATCAAGGTTGGAAGTGCCACCACTAAAAGTCATGACAATATTTGGAACTATTAAGTGTAGATCAAAATATTTAAATCTCAAACTCTTAAATTCATTATATATATATAGTGTAAATCATAATGTTAAAAATATTCTATGGTTTAATTTGGTGGATGATTTTTAAATAACCACAATCAAACCATCAATTATTAAAGGCAATTGTAATAGATTACATAATGGTCTCATTTGGATGCCTTCCATTATAATTGATTTCATTAGATACCTAATGATGTTAGGCTTTCATTCATGAAAATGTTTTTAGCAAGGGGTAGGCCTTTTTTTAATCATTCAATTGTTATTGATAATGGAAAAACAACACATAGCCCAAAGTATTATACATAAGACAACAATAAGTTCATACCTACCAACAATATGTCATTATTTTTTTTACATGATCCAATAACTTCACTTGAAACATGTGGCATGTTTTCACACTTAATGTCATCTTTGCAAAATTCTCTTTACACAATACTTTCAATATCTTCAAGTTTTTTTTTCAAAATTTCAAAATTGTTGATCTTATGTTGCTAAATTAATTTGGTGCATTAAATAACATTTTTTTCACATTGCATCACTTCCAAAGTTTCAAACATAATTGGGTTTGAACATGCATTGTTAATGTTTCAAGTTTGGACCATAACAATTCAATAACAAAATGCTATGGCAAGCACTATTTATTTTTTTCAATTTCATGATGGAACTAAGGTGCAAATGAACATCCATTGACAAATTTTGGCTTTACTAGCAATATTATTTCAATGAACTCTTAAAATTGTATTTATTAGACATAAATATGGTAGCACCTTTCCCAAAAAATAATTTCAATTAAAGGATTAATGGGTGCGATCATAATCAAACAAGCCAAAAACCATGTCAGATGACCAAAAAATTATAAATTTTGTCAAACATGTTTATGTAGTGCCACTTTAATGTCATGTTAGTCAAGGAAGTTTGTTTCAAATGATTTATATGACTATTGATTTTTTTTTTAAATCATTCAATTTAATAAATTGGGTTTTAATTTTAGTAAAAGACTTTTGAACTTTAACACCAAAAAATCAATTTTATAAAACACTAGGCTAAGGATTCTTTTAATAAACATAATTTGATGGAAAAAAATTTAAATGATGATAACCTACCATCCGCATATGAAAATCATTCATAATTTTTAAAATGTGATATTTGAAAATTCAAAATTTTAGAATATGATTTTAGAATGTTCATATTTCAAGAGTCATTTGCTAGTTGAAATATAAACAAAGTTATGGCTTATGATACAAAAAGTTAAAGCATAAATTAGTTATCATATTTTTAGCATAATTTGAAATCATGATCAGTTTTCAAAACAAAACGTAAAATCTAACAAAAAATTTACACTTTTAAAAAATTCATATTTATTCAAAAATAGTTAACACAAATAATGTAATTTATTGGGGGAATTGTATTTTTTTAATAAAAATGTTGCAAAAAGAATCCTTCAAAAAATCCTTTGTATGAAAAAATCAAAGTTCCACAAAAGGCCCATTTGTATTTGAACCCTTTGTTGGTTAATTTATTGTGATTGCACCCTAACCCCCTTTTTCTCTTTGTAATGGTAACTACCCTTTTAGAAATGTAGAAATTTGGTGATGACTTGCTCAAAAGAAAAACATTGATCACAAAGTTGGAAAATAATATTTCACATAGAAAGACAAATTGACCTCCACCTTATAAGTTACAAACTAATTTGGCATTATTGAATATAATTTTGTCTCATATTACATCATCTTTTTTTCTTCCAAACATAAATAACTTTTAAGTTGTTTTTCAACATGTTCTATTATTTATTTATTTTGCCAATACAAATCATAGTCAATTTGTCATTTTTCCTTATTCATCAGACTAGGCATGAATTTGATATTAAAATCAAAACTCTTATAAGTTACAAACGGCAAACCCAGAGCGTTCCTTACCTCCCAATAAAGAATAGAAGTGAAAGTCTTAAGATGACACTAAAACAAATTCACAAGCAATAGTTGAATAAAAAAACAACTTTTTATTCATAATTGTAAATTTGGATAATTTTTTAAAATTTGAATGGATATGAATTGACAAAACATAAAATTTAACACATGTTGAAAAAGGTGGGTGTGTGTGATTGATGATTATTATCTTATCAGTGGGCTATGTTTATTTTATTTTCTTAGAGATGTCACATAATGTATTTTGTTCTATTTGTGTTGCCTTGTTTTCTTTTCACCTTAAGGATTCAATTTTTTTTTTCATTTTAAGGATTTTACAAGAAAACCAATACATGTTTAATATAAACATTCACAAATATTTAATTCATAAACCTACAACATAACATTCAAATTACTCATTTAACCTTTGTTACATACAAGTAAAAAATAAAATTCAAGAACTCTTTGATTTTTTTGAATGCAAAACTATTATTAATTAGTAAAAAAATCCTAAAACCTTAAAGAAAAGTACATGTAGTTGCATTTATAGTAATAGTGAACTTTTTTGTTCATATGTTGTTTTGCCTTTTGTAGTATTTGAAATAGTCATCTAAATCCCTTAAAGTTGTATGGTTCAAAATATTACATAAATATTTTTAAAAAGTAATGCATACAAATTATTAGATTTGTAAACATGTTAATAAATTTTATTTCAATAATTCAATGATATGCATGGACTTGTAATAAAGTTTTAGAATGGACTTTTTTTTGAAGTGTGTTAAGTTTATGCAAAACCATGGAAGAACTTTTTAAAATATATAATCTAAATTCTTTGTGAAAAGAATTAAAAAGAACCCATTTTTTTAGAAAAAGAACACTACTGAATTGGAAAATTTTAAAAATTAAAAATACATTATGTATTGTTTAACATGTTTTGTATTAACAATAAAAGTTAATTAAGTCATAAACTCCACCTCTCACTAGGGGAAAGTAGAGATCCAATGATTCTAAGGTCTTCCCCGAAAGGAACACTTGGAAATTTCTTCCTTTCAATTCACACGGCGTCGAAAAAGCGTTAGTGTCTTGGGATCGACGTTTTGTTACCGGCGGAGGAAGACGCATAGTATCTGAACCGTTTGGTTCGAGGAATTGAAGAATCGGTTCATACCGTGTTAAAATCAGCTGCTGCTGGTAGAGCAAAGGATTTATAAAATGTAGTGCGCAGTGCGCAGATAGATACATGACTGTAATTACATGCTTCAATCTATTCCTCGATCAGTAGCTGATTGCATGACTGACAACACGGAGCGCTATTCTCTTCCCTAGTAGTATTCTTGTGCTGATATTACGCTTGCGAGCGCTGGAGCGACATCGACGTACAAGCTGCTGGTGTAGTATTCGAAATCATTTTTAGTCCGGCACAGAGGACACGCGGGCGGCCCGCACACAGTCCCAAGGCTTCAATCCCAATTCTGGTGCGAGATCTCACTAGCTAAAGTCGGTGCCTTGAAAAATATTGGCAAAGATTGAATTTTTGGCAGATTTGTGTGTCTGTTCCAATCTTGTTAAATCATAAGTTAGCGGAGCAGTTAGCATACGGATGTGGATGAGCTCTGATTAAGCTCTAAGCTTCTATTTTGATCTCCTCAATTTGCTTAGACTTGCTGGTCGACGTGGAAGTCGATGAATATATTAGGCAGTAAGTAGGCCAGCTGATGAGCCATTCTGAAATCCCGACACTAACATTCTTGTTCTAATCTGTTTTTCTTGTTTGTTTGTGTGAAGAAGGTGGAAAGCCATAGCCAGAGTGCAGCAGCGACATTCAAAAAACAATTATAATTAATGGCTTCTACACAGATTATCAACCACACCACCAAGGCGCTGAAAGTGAAACTGGGCAACAATCGTGTCTACACGGAGATCGCCACAGTTGAGAAAAATGCGGCTTACAAAGTCTCAGTGGATTCCAACGCAACTTACCACGAATTTTGTATGGGTGTAGATGCTGCTGGAAAGCTAATCATAGTGAACTCCGACGACTGTGTGGACAACCAGGAAATCACTATCACCGAAATGGACGGCAAGTTTAATCTCGTCAAAGTTCCAAGGCAAACACAACGACGAGGCCAGCGTGTGGCAAGGCCCTTATAATAATAAGAGGAGGGGTCTGCGGCGTAAGAAGACTAGTTCTAGAGCTTATACCAAAATTATTATAACTTATTATATGCTTAGAATTACTTCTAATGAAATTCAAATGATGTATAGCTGAAGCTTTATTTTGAGATAAAGTTTTTATAATCTTGACTAGTACCTAGTGCGCAAGTAGGGTTGCTTGTCTCTCATTTCCAGTGACATGCCACACTCCCAAGAAAAGCTCGAACGACGTGGGTACTGTACCCGAAACCGACATCTGAGATAGTTCCATCTTCTTTTTATGGAGCAGAAAAAGCAATTGCATTACAAGGACGTAATATGTGAGCTACTTGTTGGCAATGAGCGAAAAAGGGGAGAAAGGAAAACAAGGAGAAGCCCCCATATCCCCTTTGTTTGAGCAAATTATATTATCTTGTTGGCCCAAGCTAGACCCATGCACTAATTCTTGTGTTGCCTCAAAATGGATCTCTATAAATCTAATGCCGTTGTTGGCCAGTTTTCTTCCAAAAGTTGTCCCATTTCAAGGTTGGGAGTGCAAACATGAACCTCGACTCAAAATAATTCCTAATCATATGGGGTCAACAAATCAATTTCCAACAAAATGTCGTCACTTGCACTTTCAGTGTTTTAGAGATTGAGTGACGAGCATGAAACGGGGTGTAGAAGAGGATTTTCAAGCTTGTCGAAGCGGTGAGCATGAAAGAGAAAAATATCTTCTTGCCTCTTCTCCTAATTAGGATTCTACATTAGCAAACACTTAACGGACATGTCCGTCTGTTACTCGTTTTTATTATGGAAAAAATATTATCAAGAATTTAATATATAGTAAGTTTTAAGAACTCAAGAAAAGTTGAGCCCTTAGATGCAGATGCTTGTTTAAGAAAAAAGATTTATAATAAATTCTCAATATCAATTTTGAATGTTCAAAACTTTTATGATTGAAAAATAACTTGCTTTTCATTGTCTTCTTTCCAAAGATGATGAAAGAATTTCAATCATCTGAAACTGCACCCAAATTGGTTAAAACTCCAGGTTTTGGAGCTATAAAGATGCAGGCTGGTGAACATGTTCATCCACAACACCATCACCAACGCATCCACATAATCGTCGCATGAAATAGAGCATGCTTATTGAATCTTGTTTGAACTCTTCATAAAATCGTTGAAGCTGAAATTAGCGATCTAGTTTAGACTCTTTATGAAATCGTCGAAGCTGAAATTATCCCCCATTGAGAGTTTATTCGAGTGGACCTTTTTGAGCGGACCCTCACACGGACTCTTCCTTGATTTTTAGGGTACCTAGATCTAGGGCCTCCAGAGTGGGTCCCTTCTTCTTTGGTTGAAAAAGTACTCAATCAGGTGTTGGTATTGACCAAGAGCTGCCTGCCTTCCTCCGTGGTGGAGGAATCCATACCTTTGTCCTACGTGTTTTTTGACTTCAAAATTCCTATATGAGATTTTGCAATGTCTTGCATAATAAAGGTTTTGACCACAACAAACATGTGCCATTTGTTTGATTTTTGGCGCATTCAATTGTTGACTACCCAACTGAAAACCTTGCCGCCATAATTGAATCATATATTGTTTAATCTTGACATAATTTGTGTAATTGAAACTTCCGTAATATGTACCTTGATTGAATTGCTATCTTTTTACTCATGATATAAATCATGGGTTTTGTACAATGTATATAACATAACAGTATAATTTGGTCACCAATTAGAATTAGTGTGAGATGTATACAGATCAAAATCATAGTGGAATAATTATAATGTGATATTTGTACCACATTCTTTTAGTTATTTATGTCATGAATGCTCAATTTTTCTTCTCAAAACCTACAAATCCCATTAACGTGTGTTTTCTTTAAACGTAGGCCTTTTGTAGGTCGCATGTAAAATCTTTTTTTTCCCAATTCTTAAACTAGAGATTATGTCATTGTGGCAACAATCTGCCAATGTTGTGTCCATCAATCATGAAGTCCTCGAAGAGCTCAACTTTAGATATGAAACATAAACAGTAAGGTTTGGCCATTAGTTATCATATCTTTCATGTCGAAGCAGAAACTCAACATTAGTGCTACTCAAAATGATTTCATTTGTTGTTGTTGCAGCATCTTCCAACCTCTACTTCAATATTGCAATTGATTTTCATGACTGAAGTCATCACTGATGAAATAAGAAGCTCTCACCCAGTATGTGCTGAAGTTTCTTGATAACCATCCTATTCTCTTCTACTATCGTCGATTCATTATTCTCAATTCCTATTTCTCATTGCTTGGGTTGGTTTCCCTTTCTTACTGACTTAACACTCTTTGCCCAATTCAATTCTTCACTGTCAACCATCCATTTTCAATTCACAATGGAAATATTACTTGAGCACAGAGGTCAAAGTGACAAATTATTGACATCGAAGTCTCTCAAAATGCTAATTCATGATATTTAGGCTTTTCCTTCTTATCAATAACTTGAACAGATAAGGTCTGGAATATGGATGTCACAGGTGACAAGAATTCCTCAGTTCACAATCAACAATGAGGTGCACTCATCTGTGCTAGGCCTTCGTAATCTTAATTTCATCAAAAATGTCTTTTATGGAGGAGCACGAAGAATAATATGAAGTCGCCAACAAGCATGATTAATCACTTCTTCATCGTTATGAAAAAAGTAGAACCATTCTCTAGGGTATCAGCAACTGTCACCAATCCTAACCAGAGGAGTAGACACATCAAGCAGTGTTTATTTGAAGGAAACTGAATTGCTTGATCTCAACTGAAAATTTGGGGAGACGGCATATTTTTAATACTAGAGAGGGGTAAAGGTTTAAAGCAAACCTCAAGAAATCCATACCGATTTATATCAAACATCCGGAACACGAAATCCAGTTCCCTCTTCACAAGATTGAAAAGACACAGCACTAAAGTCAATTCACAGATTATTTGAGAAACATTCAAGTTCTATACAAAGTTTGCTACAAACATGTCACCTGCAAGACCCTAACACCAAGCAGATGACTTGACCTGGACACCTTGTAGTTGAAAGGCCTAGGGCCAGTGATCAACATCTACTGAGCTTACAACCTCCATACATTACAGGCATTCTCTCTTTGTTCAGATGTGACATAGCCTGTTTTTATCTGCCTACAACTGTGCAAACATGCAGACTTAAATAATTTTCAACCTGAAGAGGCAGCAAAACCAATCCATGGTATATAATCAGTCAATTGATGTTTATGGAAGTTAGACTTTGACCTGATGCATATATTTTGCAGATGGATGAGCATGTATGATAGCCTTGAATTCAGAAAGTGTAATTGTCCTCCCCACAACTGCCAAGATACCAATAATCAATATTTTCTATGGCAAATCCTTGTGAGGAAGGAAGACTAATAGCAGATTCACCTGTAAAGAAATCTTCACCTCTTCACAACTAAAGCTGTAGGGATGCTAAGAACTAAGGACTGTAAAGAAACACTTTTCAAACTGGGTCAAAAAAGCAGAAACCTGTTACTGTAAATAATTGTCAAACACACCCCTGGACACACTGACTGGTTTTTCATGACAGACCCACTAGTTCTACCATTCAAC